>Ga0070671_100004530_pt1 | contig 11006 bp, 7 predicted proteins | sample KBSS73metaG_FD_65341 | JGI IMG/M metagenome (GOLD analysis project Ga0070671, IMG submission 65341) | Switchgrass rhizosphere microbial communities from Kellogg Biological Station, Michigan, USA - KBS S7-3 metaG | ecosystem: Host-associated > Plants > Roots > Rhizosphere > Soil ... | reverse complement strand
CCGAATATTAATCCCGGCAATACCGACGACATCATCGCCGACACACCATTGGCGACGCGAGAAGAAGCTCGACAAGCGGTTCAGGCCGCAGCAGAAGCTTTTAGAGCTTGGCGATTGACTCCGGCACCGACACGCGGACGCATTGTTGGCAAAGCCGCCCGATTGATGGAAGAACACAAGGAGGAGCTAGCACAAATTCTCACGCGTGAAGAAGGCAAAACGATTGCTGAGTCGCGTGGTGAATTACAACGGTCGATCAATGTCGCGGAATTTTGCGCCGGCGAATCACGTCGCTTAACCGGCGAAACCATTCCTTCCGAACTCCCACTCAATTTCGCATACACAATCAAACAACCTCTCGGTGTAGTAGCGTGTGTGACTCCATGGAATTTTCCCGTTGCTATTCCGGTTTGGAAAATTGCACCTGCTTTAGTTGCGGGAAACACAGTAGTGTTCAAGCCGGCGACTATTACGCCCGGGACTGCAATCCGCATCACTGAACTTTTTGAGGAGGCCGGCATTCCACCTGGCGTTTTGAACTTGATCATCGGTTCAGGATCAGAAGCTGGTGACGAGATCATCAATCACCCTGCCGTCAAGGCGATCTCTTTTACGGGTTCGAATGGTGTCGGTATCCGACTCTACGAACAAGCGTCTCGCCGTGGTGCAAAAGTTCAGTGCGAAATGGGCGGGAAGAATCCTGTTGTAGTTTTAGAAGACGCCGACATGGAGCTTGCCGTCGAGTCGACGGCGCAGGGTGCTTTCGGATCTTCAGGTCAACGATGCACGGCAACGAGCCGAGCAGTCGTAGTTGATCAAATCGCTGACGAGTTTGTGGAGCGCATCGCAACCCGCGCTCAATCGATGCGTCTTGGTATCGGTTCTGATCCGCAAACTGAAATGGGACCAAGTGTCGATGAAAGCCAGTTCAAGACGGTTCTGCAGTATATCGACGTTGGGCGTGAAGACGGCGCTACGCTGGTCTGCGGTGGATCGCGAGCAACAGGCGAGGGCCTCGACAAAGGTTACTTTGTTCATCCAACTGTCTTCGATCATGTAACACCCGACATGCGTATTGCGCGCGAAGAAATTTTTGGTCCGGTATTGTCTGTGTTGCGTGTGAAAGATTTTGAACACGCGATGCAAGTGGCTAATGATTGCGAGTATGGTTTGTCTTCATCGATTTTCAGCAACGACGCGTCTCGCATATTTCGGTTCGTCGACGACATTGAAACTGGAATGACTCATATAAATTCGCCGACAACGGGCGGCGAGGCTCACATTCCGTTCGGCGGTACAAAGGGAACAGGCATCGGTGACCGTGAACAAGGATCAACAGCATTAGACTTTTATACCGAACTCAAAGTGGTCTACGTCGACTACACCGGTCGCAAACGCGAGGGAAATCTTTACTAAAGCTCGTGATCTGTTGATAACTGAAACAATTATGAAAACCTTAATCAAAAACGGACGGATCATCACCGCCATCGACGATTACCGTGCCGACATTCTCATCGAAAACGAACGCGTGTCAGTCATCGGTGCAAAGCTCGAGATGGAAGCCGACAACGTTATCGATGCTAATGGCAAACTAGTTATCCCAGGTGGAATCGATCCGCACACTCACATGGAACTTCCCTTCGGCGGAACTGAATCGTCCGACGATTTTCGCACTGGCACAATCGCCGCAGCTCACGGTGGAACGACGAGCATCATCGATTTTGCAGTCCAATACAAAGGTCAGTCGTTGATCGAAGGTATCGATAATTGGCACAAGAAAGCGGAAGGCAAAACTGCGATCGATTACGGCTTCCATCTCATTACGACAGAACTCGAAGACAAACAGATTGAAGAGCTCTACACCGCGATGGATGAAGGCATTACGAGCTTCAAAATGTTTATGGCATATCCGGGCGTGTTTTTGGTGGACGATGCCACGATCTTCCGTGCGATGTCGGCTGCCGGCTCGCGCGGCGGGTTGATTTGTATGCACGCGGAGAATGGAATCGTAATCAACGAAATCATCAAGCGGGCGATTGAGAAGGGGCACACAGCGCCAAAGTATCACGCTCTGACTCGTCCAACAATTGCGGAAGCGGAAGGCGTACATCGCGCAATTGCGATTGCGGAAATGGCTGAATCACCTGTCTACATTGTTCACTTGTCTTGTACCGATGCGCTTAATCAAGTTCGCGAGGCGCGTGATCGTGGTATCCCGGCATTTGCTGAAACGTGTCCACAGTACTTGTTTCTCTCAATTGATGACTACGGCGAGGATTTTAATGGCGCCAAGTACGTCATGACGCCGCCTTTGCGTGAGAAGTCGAATCAGGCAGAACTTTGGAAGGGTCTTAAGATGGATGACCTTCAAGTGATCTCGACTGACCATTGCCCCTTTTGCATGAAGGAACAAAAGGAGCTGGGCCGTAACGACTTCACGAAGATTCCGAACGGTGCGCCGGGCGTGGAAAACCGAGTGCCGCTAATCTACAACGGCGGCGTAGTCGAAAATAGGATTAGTTTGAACCGTTTCGTTGAGCTGACTTCGACTGCTGCTGCGAAGATGTTTGGTCTGTTTCCCAAGAAAGGCACGATTGCAGTTGGCTCCGATGCCGACATCGTGATCTTCGACGGCGAAAAAGAACAAACACTTGGTCTAAAAACGAGTCATATGAACTGCGATTACAACGCCTATGAAGGAAAGAAGATTAAGGGCGTTGTCGAGACTGTTCTTTCACGAGGGAAAGTGGTAATCGATGCCAACGAGTTCAAGGGAAAAACCGGTGACGGAAAGTTTTTGAAACGTGGAACGTGTGTGAGCGCTTAGTGAGGTTCGTTATTTGCCATTCTCGATTTCCGTACTTATTGCTGGATCGGGTTACAGGGAGCGGTAGCGACCTGGTTAGAGATCGGCATCAATATTCAAGAAGAATTTTGGACTCTTAACGTTGGACCAAGTTGCTGCCGCTCCCTGTACTGACCCAATCAAAGTGCGCTTCGTACTTTTGAGGCAGTCAACACAAAGTACAAAGAACAAGTTCTCTTAACTACTAATCTTCGCTCTTGCCCGATCGATCAGCCTCGCTTACTATTCGCCTGCCTGAACGCCTTTCCAGAATTCCCCAAAACGGAGCTTCAATCTGATGTTTTCATCTATTCTTCTATTCGCTCTCTTGTTCCAGGGTGGCGGAGGACAACGACAAGGTGGATTTCCCGGACAGCAACAACCAACCGCAACTCCCGCAACGCAAAACCCAACGCAACCAGCTGGTAACCAGGGAAGGCCGCAACCTCAACCTACTCCGACGCCGGAAGAGCCTCCGGTAGTAACCCACCATTCGATTACCGTCGGTGGTCAAACTCTTAACTACACCGCAACAGCCGGCATGATGCCGATAAAAAGTCGAGAGGGTGAAGTTGAGGCACGCATGTTCTTCACGAGTTATGTGGTAGAGGGAACACGTCGGCCGCTCACGTTTTCGTTCAATGGTGGTCCAGGTTCAGCGTCTGTTTGGCTACACATGGGAGCCATTGGTCCAAAGCGCGTGAAGATGAATCCCGATGGAACAATGCCCGCGCCTCCTTATGAATTAGAGGACAACCAGGCAACCTGGCTTACAAAATCGGATCTAGTGTTCATCGATCCTGTTGGAACGGGTTACAGCCGCGCCGCTCGCCCCGAATTAGCAACCAGGTTCTTTGGTCTGCAAGGCGACATTGAATCGGTCGGTGAGTTCATACGAATGTATCTTACTCGTTACGAACGCTGGACCTCGCCACTGTTTCTCGCTGGTGAAAGCTACGGGACCACACGCGCTTCCGCTCTGTCCGGTTACCTGATCGATCGTGGCATTGCTTTCAACGGCATTGTTCTGATCTCGACGATCATGAATTTTGAAACTACCGCTTTTGCGCAAGGCAACGATATTCCTTACGTTTTGTACTTGCCGTCGTATGCGGCAACTGCGTGGTATCACAAGAAACTGCCACCGGACATGCAGTCGAAATCGGTCGCCAAAGTCGTGGCCGAGGCTGAAGCATTTGCGTCAGGCGAATACTCTTCAGCACTGGACAAGGGCGCGCGGTTAACAGATCGAGAACGTCAGGAAACAATCAAACAGCTCTCGCGCTTTACCGGTCTTGACCAAAAGTTTCTCGACTACGCTAACTTACGAGTCAATCTAAATCTTTTTCGCAAAGAGTTGCTGAGAACAGAGCGACGTTCTATCGGCCGACTCGACGGTCGCTTCAAAGGATACGATTCAAATCTCGCCAGCGACAGCACTGATTATGATCCGAGTGAATCCGCAATTCGGCCCCCATACACATCAACTTTCAATAACTATGTACGCTCGGAACTCGGTTACAAAACAGATCTGGAGTATTACATTCTTGGCGGTGGTATTGGTCCGTGGAACTGGGGCACGAACAATACTTATGTTGATACGAGCGTTGCCCTGCGCAACGCCCTCGCCAAAAATCCTTACCTGAAAGTTTTTGTCGCGATGGGGTATTACGATATGGCGACGCCTTATTACGCGGTTGAGTACACCATCAATCACATTAGCATCGACCCGCTGTTGCTTAGGAACTTCACTACAAATCATTACGAAGCGGGTCACATGATGTACATCGATGAGAAATCCCTTGGCAAATTACACAGTGACGTCGATAAGTTCATGCAAGACTCGATGACGCGATAGTTGGAGAAAATTTTGGCACAGAACGAAGTCATTGAACACGCTGATGGCCGAGTTGAACTTCGCCCTGAAGCGTTAGCAGAGATCAGCCGCAGTCCGCTGTTCAATCACGATCTTGCTCCAGTACCAGTGGCGGGTCGAAATTGGACCACCTACAACTATGCTGCTCTCTGGATCAGCATGGCTCATTGCATTCCTACCTACATGTTGTCTTCCGGACTGATCAGCGCCGGCATGAATTGGTGGCAGGCGCTGATCACGATCCTACTCGGTAACACAATCGTTCTTATTCCGATTCTGCTTAACTCTCATCCGGGAACAAAGTATGGCATTCCCTTCCCTGTGTTTGCGCGCGGTGCTTACGGAACACTTGGTTCAAATGTACCCGCGTTGATGAGAGCCCTGGTTGCTTGCGGTTGGTTCGGCATCCAGGCATGGATTGGGGGCGAAGCTCTTCACACGCTATTCAAAGCCATCATTCCCGGTTGGCAAACAATGCTTGGTGGTCCGGTCGCTAATCACGCGCCAACGGAATGGTTGTCGTTCCTTCTTTTTTGGAGCTTCAACATTTTCATCATCTACCGCGGCATGGACCTACTCAGAAAAGTTGAGAACTGGGCTGCCCCGTTTGTGCTGGTGATGACTGCGTTATTGCTGGCGTGGGCTATTTCGAAAGCACACGGCCTCGGCTATCTCCTCAATCAGGAATCGAAGTTCCATACATTCGGGCAGTTTTGGGGAATCTTCATTCCCTCGCTCACAGGAATGATCGGATTCTGGGCCACCCTCTCGTTGAACATGCCTGACTTCACTCGCTTCGGAAAGAGTCAACGCGATCAAGCCATCGGGCAAGTGGTGGCATTGCCCACAACGATGACCGTGTTTGCCGCGATGGGTGTAATGATCACGTCAGCAGCCGTGGTGATCTATCCACACATGAAACCTGAGGAGTTGTGGGATCCAATGAAACTGGTTGGACAATTTCAAAGTGTTGTCGTGGTTGCGATCTCAATGTTCACGGTTGTAGTAGCGACGCTCGCTGTCAATATTGCAGCGAATGTAGTCTCACCTGCGAACGATTTTGCGAATGCGTTTCCAAAGTGGATTTCGTTTCGGACTGGTGGACTCATCACAGGTATTGTTGGGATTCTCATGCAGCCATGGCGTCTCCTCGCCGATCCTTCGGGATACATCTTCGCATGGTTGGTAGGATACTCAGGCGGGCTCGGCGCAATCGCGGGTGTCTTGATCGTTGACTATTGGCTAGTGCGACAAAAGCAACTTGAGCTTGGCGATCTTTATCGGAAAGAAGGTGCCTACTCTTACAACGGTGGTTGGAATTGGCGTGCGATCATCGCGACCTTGATTGGCTGCGGGTTGGCGTGGATTGGATTAGTAGTTCCTGTATTGAGACCGCTGTATGACTACGCGTGGTTTGTTGGTTTCGGAGCTGCAGCAGTTACTCATCTAGTGTTGATGAAAGCTGCGCCACCGACCGTCAGTACGACAAGACCGTAGAATGTGTCAGTAATAGCAACCGCGGCGCAGTCACATCAATACCTGAGCGTGCAGTACTACATATCTCCGTCGCCTTCCTCTAGATAACCAGCGGCTCTCAATGCTATAAAACATCTCGCGGTGTCCAGGGTTCTCCACCCAGTTTATATAGTTCGGAAAGCAAATAAAGGATCATCAAATGCCACGCACAGTGAAATGTGGACTTATCCAGTGCACAAACGCAGCTCCCACCGACGCTCCTATTGAAGAGATTAAGCGTCTGAATATTGAGAAGCATCTAGGTTTTATCGACCAGGCTGCCAAAGAAGGCGTGCAAATTATTTGCATGCAGGAAGTTTTCACGACGCCTTACTTTTGTGCCGAACAGCAAACTCGTTGGTATGAAGCCGTCGAACGGATTCCTGACGGGCCGACTGTTCGACTGATGCAAGAGGTAGCCAAGGAACACGGTATGGTGATCATCGTTCCTATTTACGAAGAGGAGATCACCGGCATCTACTACAACACAGCGGCTGTGATTGATGCGGACGGAAAGTATCTCGGCAAGTATCGAAAGAACCACATTCCGCACGTCAATCCAGGTTTCTGGGAGAAGTTTTATTTTCGACCCGGTAATCTCGGCTATCCTTGTTTCGATACGGCGTTCGCGCGTATCGGTGTCTACATCTGTTACGACCGTCACTTCCCTGAAGGCGCACGCGCACTTGGGTTGAACGGAGCGGAAATAGTTTTTAATCCATCGGCGACTGTGGCTGGGCTATCAGAATACTTGTGGCGACTGGAACAACCGGCTCACGCAGTTGCGAACGGCTATTTCATCGGAGCGATTAATCGGGTGGGTCATGAACAGCCTTGGGACATCGGCGAGTTTTATGGACAGAGTTATTTTTGTGACCCGCGCGGCCAGTTTGTCGCTGAAGCACCACGTGACCAGGATGCTTTAGTTGTCGCTAACCTTGACTTGGATAAGATTCGTGAAGTTAGAAATACGTGGCAGTTTTTCCGCGATCGCCGGCCAGACAGTTATGGCTCGCTTGTCGCTGATTGAGGAAGACACTGGTTTTCTCATTAATCTAAGTCAAATACTCTCTAAGCATTTTCTACCGGAGTAACCATGGACTTATCCATCACCGTAAACGGAATAAAGTTTCCCAATCCTTTCCTGCTCGGCTCCGGACCGCCGGGAACGAATGCTCGCGTGCTCGCGAAATCTTTCGAAGCGGGCTGGGGTGGGGCTGTCGCCAAAACGGTGAGTCTTGAATCCGCCAAAGTTGTGAATGTCGTTCCGCGTTACGGCAAGCTGCGATCTCGAACGTCTGGAGAAGTGATCGGATTTGAAAACATCGAGTTGATTTCTGATCGTCCCATTGACGTTTGGCTGGATGAATTTCGTCAAGTTAAGAAGGAGTATCCAGATAACATTCTCATCGCTTCGATCATGGAGGAGTACGAGAAGAGTCGTTGGCAAGAACTTACACGAATGGTGCAGGACACCGGTGTCGATGCTTTTGAGCTCAACTTTTCATGTCCACATGGAATGACGGAACGTAAGATGGGCTCCGAAATGGGAGAGCATCCGGATCTTTGCGAAGAAGTGACGAGCTGGGTCACAGAGGTTGCCAAGATTCCCGTGTGGGCAAAGATGACTCCGAACATAACTAACATCCGTGAGCCTGCTTTAGCTGCAGTCCGCGGAGGAGCAGTGGGCATCTCGGCAATCAATACAATTCTTTCTGTGATCGGTGTCGATTTGGAAACGTTGCGTCCGATGCCAACGGTTGAAGGGCACGCGGTACCCGGCGGGTATTCCGCCCAGGCCGTTAGGCCAATAGCGCTTCGCATGGTCAGTCAACTCGCTTTAGGAATTCCATCAGGCACTACGATCAGCGGAATTGGCGGGATTGAAAATTCACACGACGCACTCGAGTTTTTCCTGCTTGGTTCTTCTACGGTTCAAATCTGCACGGGCGTAATGCTTCAGGGTGTGAAGATGGTCGACGAGTTGAGGGAAGGCGTCACAAAATTTATGACGGACAAAGGCTTCAATTCGGTCCAGGAAATAGTCGGCAAGAGTCTCGGCTATTTTTCGACTCACATGGAATTAGTCCAGAAAATGAAAGCAGCGAAGCGTTCGAAAGCGGGTGAAGCAAGTCGTGACAATGAATGGGCTCAGAAAGATATTACGGAAAAAACAGCGGAGTTAACGTCTAATTGAAACGCTGGAGCGGCGTTAAAAACAGCACGATCTTAAATCTCAAATTTGGCGATCACCGGCGCATGGTCTGAAGGCTTTTCCCACTTCCTTGGTTCTACATCAATCCACGTTCGCGTGTTCTTCCTGATGAGCGGCTCACTGATCCAAATGTGATCGATGCGCAATCCCATGTTCCGTCGAAACATTCCTGCGCGGTAATCCCACCACGAGTAATGTCCCGCAGCTTCCGTGTGCAAACGGAAAGCATCTGTGAAACCCCAGTCTTTGATGTGTTGCAGTGCAGCCTTCTCCGGCTCACTGAAAAGGATTCGTCCTTGCCACAAACGTACATCGTGAACATCGCGTTCTTCAGGCGCCACATTAAAGTCGCCGCATAAAAGTACGGGAGTCTCTTTGTCGTAATGTGTATCGAAGAAAGTTCTCAGCCGGTTCATCCAATTTAGTTTGAATTCAAATTTTTCTGAACCCACTGACTGGCCGTTCGGAACATAAACGTCGACGATGTTTATCCCGTTTACTCTGGTTGCGATTAGTCGCGACTGAGCATCCTCGGCGTCGCCGGGATAGCCGCGATGCCCGGTCGCACACGTGTCACGCGTCAAAATTGCGACGCCGTTGTAGGTCTGCTGTCCAAAGATCTGACATTGATAGCCACGTTCCAAGAAAACATCAGCGGGAAATTTATCGTCAGTGCATTTAATCTCCTGCATGCACAAAACATCTGGCTTAACTGCGTCAAGCCATCGAGCAACAACCGGCACTCGAGCAAGAATTGAATTTACATTCCACGTAGCTATCAACATCTTGGTTTGGAATTCTTAGTCTGCGTCAGTAGGTTCAGACCGACATGATCAAGCCAGTCAATAGAGTTGTACGGATAGCAATATCGTCGGCGCAGATGTGTTCATGATTCGCGTGGGCACCATCGCCATTAATTCCGAGTCCGTCCAGCACTGGTATTCCCAGCGCCGCAATGAAGTTTCCGTCCGAAGCGCCGCCGACCTGCGCCTCACCCAAATCGAAATCGATCATCGCCCCAACACTTCGCGCCGTTTCAAACAACTCGATCACTGCCGAAGTTCTTTCCAGAGGAGGCCGGTTGATACCTCCGGAAACGAAAACTTTCGTGCGTTCATCGATCGGTTGTATTGTTCGGAATAGCTGTTGCAGCTGTCGCATCTCACTATCAGTTGAGAAGCGAACATCAATCTCACCTTCGGCTTCTGCCGCAACAACATTTGATCTAGTACCGCCACGAACTACTCCGAGATTCAGCGTGATGCCTGTGCCTGAGTGGTTGATTGCGTGCAGCCGCTCTGTTTGCCGCGCCAATTCAAGGATAGCGCTCGCGCCTTTCTCCGGCTCAAGACCAGCATGCGCCGCCTTACCTTCAACTTTTATCGAGAACATACCGGTTCCCTTTCGGCCGGTTTTTACTTTTGCACCGAGCGCAGGAGGCTCCATCACAAAAGCGCAGCGCGTCTTACGCATCTTGGCGACTCGTTCAATCAGTGGCCAACCACTCTGACTCCCAACTTCCTCATCGCACGTCAAAACAATAGTCACTGAGTATTTCGGAGCGAGCTTCAACTCCTGCAAAGTTCTCAGCACTTCGATAGCCATGACACAATTTGCTTTCATGTCAAATATGCCTGGTCCAAAGATCTTGTTTTCCTCGACACGAAAGGGACGCAATTCCAATGAACCAATTTCGTGGACAGTATCGGTGTGGCCCACCAGCATAATCTGTTCTGATTCCTGCTGAGTTGAAAATGCTTCAATCACCACATGTTGACCAAACTCGCGAACGTCGATGCGTTCCACTGAATTTACACAACGTAATTCGTTCGCCGCTTTTGCGATCTCGTCAACCACACGCCGACTACCTGATTCATTTCCCGACGGAGATTCGATTTCGACGAGTGTCTTGATCAACGCTTCGATACTGCTCTGACGAGATTGAATTGAACCCTGAACCTGTTTGGCCAGGTCCGGAGTGATAAGTGTTGCAGTCATAAGTTTAGTTACGCAGACGTGCTTGCCGACTTGATCGTTTCTTTGCGAAGCGTCAACGCATCAATGCGAGGCAGGTTGAGTTTGAATCCTATTCCGGCGCTATCCGGCGGTTTGATTGTTCCAAGATTGCTTACCAAAATGGGTGGCTCAATGATGTCTTCCGACCAGTAACGCGCGCTCGCTGAGACATCGCCCGGTAGAGTAAAGCCAGTCAAAGTGGACATCGCGATGTTATGAGCACGCCCGATTCCTGATTCAAGCATACCGCCACACCAGACCGGAATATTGTTCTCACGCGTTACGCGCTCAATGCGTTTTGCTTCGGAGTGTCCGCCAACACGTCCGAGTTTTACGTTAATGATCCGGCACGATTTCAATTCGATCGCGTGCGTTGCATCTTCGGCGGAATGAATTGACTCATCCAAACAAACGGCGGTCTTGATCTGTCGCTGAAGTTTCGCATGATCGAAGATATCGTCGTGCGACAGCGGCTGTTCCAACATCATCAAATTATAGTTATCGAGTTCCTTGAAAAGTGCGACATCGTTCAGCGTGTA
>Ga0070671_100004529_pt1 | contig 11008 bp, 9 predicted proteins | sample KBSS73metaG_FD_65341 | JGI IMG/M metagenome (GOLD analysis project Ga0070671, IMG submission 65341) | Switchgrass rhizosphere microbial communities from Kellogg Biological Station, Michigan, USA - KBS S7-3 metaG | ecosystem: Host-associated > Plants > Roots > Rhizosphere > Soil ... | reverse complement strand
AGCGCGACGCGATGATGTCACAGAAAAAGTAGAATTCAGTCACGCCGCTGGAGGTTCCCTTTTGTCATCCCGAGCCGCGAAGACGGCGAGGGACCCCACAAGTGAAATGGTTGTTTTCCCTTCCCCAAAAAGCGCGGATTGCATCTGGGAAGTCCCTCGCCGCGCTGCGCCGGCTCGGGATGACAAAGCTCAACACCCCTAACGAATCGCTCCGCGCTGGCCCTGTTCTCGTCCATCATTAAACTTCCCGCATGAATTTCTCCTTGCCGCTCATCAGCGCCCTGGTCGGCCTTGCATTACTTCTATTCGGACGCCGCCTTTTCTGGCTTTTCGTCGCCGCGCTTGGCTTTGCCATCGGCCTGCAACTCGCTCCCTACCTCAGCCACAATCCACCCCTTTGGCTTTCCCTTCTCCTCTCCCTCGGCCTCGGCCTCCTCGGTGCTCTCCTCGCAATCATGCTGCAAAAGCTCGCCATCGGCATCGCCGGTTTTCTGGTCGGTGGACGGGTCGCAGTCGGGGTGGCGGCGGCGCTTTGGATAAATTATGCGCATTATTCCATCATTACTTTCGTGGTCGGCGGAATCCTCGGCGCGCTCCTCCTCGTCGCACTTTTCGATTGGGCGCTGATCATCTTTTCAGCCATCGAAGGGGCGCGTCTGATCGTTGGCACCGTGCATCTGCCCAGTAGCGGCACGACCGTGCTACTCGTGGCCCTGGCGCTATTCGGCATTTTCGTGCAGGCGGCGATGTTTCGCCGCAGCCGGCGGCTGTAGACGAAGCACGGCTCTGGAGGTGGCGGTCGATGCGCCCTCTTCAGTGCCGGAAATGCCGGACGCCGGTGAAGATCATGGCCATCTTGCGTTCGTCCGCGGCGGCGATCGCTTCGTTGTCGCGCACGGAACCGCCCGGCTGAATCGCGGCCGTTGCTCCGGCTTCGGCAGCGGCAATCAAGCCATCGGCGAAGGGAAAGAAGGCATCGCTCGCCACCGCGCTACCCTCGAGCGAGAGCCCGGCTTCCTGCGCCTTCCAGACCGCGATGCGCGAAGCGTCCACCCGCGACATTTGCCCGGCGCCGACGCCTAACGTCCGATCCGCGCCCGCGTAGACAATCGCGTTCGACTTGACGTGTTTCACCACCCGCCAGCCGAAGATCATCGCGGTCATTTCCTGCCGCGTGGGTGGGCGCTTGGTCACGACCTTGGTTTCGAGGCCTTCTAACTCGGCCGCGTCCCTTTGCTGCACGAGGAGGCCGCCCCGAACCGAGCGCACATCCATTCTTGGCTTGTCGTTAGGACGAGCCGGTTGCAAGGCACGCATCAAACGCAGGTTTTTCTTTTTCTGGAGCAGAGCGCGCGCGTCGCTCGCGAAATCCGGCGCGATGATGACTTCGCTGAAAATTTCGCTGATCGCTTTCGCGACCGGGAGATCGAGCGGGCGATTGCAGATGATGATGCCGCCAAACGGCGCCTGCTTGTCGGTGGCAAAGGCTTTCAGCCAGGCCTCACGCAAATCCGGATCGCTCCCCACCCCGCAGGGATTGGTGTGCTTGAGGATGGCGACGGTCGGTTCCGAGAATTCTTCGATCAGATCGCTGGCGGCGGTGATGTCGAGGAGGTTGTTAAAGGAAAGATCCTTACCGTGCAGTTTTTCGAAATGATCCGCGAACGTCCCATAGAGGGACGCGGTTTGGTGCGGGTTTTCGCCGTAACGCAACCGGCTCACGAGCGGCAGGGAGAGCGAGAAAGATGTCTCGGTTTCCTGCTTTTCGTTCAGATAACTCGCGATCGCGCGATCGTAATCGGAAGTTTTGAGGAAAGCTTTGATCGCGAGGCGCTGGCGTAATTTCAGGGTCGTTTCGCCGTCGCGATCACGCATTTCGTCCAGCACCGCCGGGTAGTCCGCCGGGTCGACCACGACTGTGACCGACTGATAATTCTTCGAGGCACTGCGCAACATCGACGGACCGCCGATGTCGATCTGCTCAATCGCTTCCGCCAGTTTCACGGCCGGCTTCGCGATCGTCGCTTCGAAGGGATAAAGATTGATCACGACGAGATCGATCGCCTCGATGCCGTGCTCACGCGCGGCCGCCTCGTGCGCCTTGTTCCCGCGCAGGTAGAGAAGCGCACCGTGCACTTTGGGATGGAGCGTTTTCAGCCGGCCATCGAGCACTTCGGGAAATCCTGTAAACTCGGAAATGTCACGCGTTTTGATGCCCTCCTGCCGCAAGAGGCTCGCCGTGCCGCCAGTCGAGACGATCTCCACGCCTTGTTTTTCCAGTTCGCGGGCGAAATCGGCCACGCCGTTCTTGTCGGAAACGGAGATGAGAGCGCGAGAAATTTTCATGTGGATTTTCGCTGCACGAGGACAGAGGCGACCGCGTACATGAGGAGGCCGAAGGCCAGTGAGACGCCAATGGAAACCGCGAAGCTAGGCAGATTGAGCACGCCCGGATCACCCGCGTAAAGCGCGCGCCGGACGGCCGCGACCCCGTAGGTGAGAGGATTCAAATGGACCGCCCAGAAAATCCAGGAGTGCGGATTGGTCGCGGGGAAAAGCGCGCCAGACATGAGCCAGAGCGGAATCAAAAAGACATTCATGATAGCGTGAAATCCCTGGGTCGATTCCATCGGCCAGGCGACGAGAAAACCCAGGCCCGTCAGGCCAAAGCCGACGACGAACAAGGTCCCGAGACAAACCAAAATCCGCTCCGGCGAAATGTGAATGCCCACGAAAGGCGCCAGCAAAAGGAAGATCAACCCCTGCGAAAGCGCGAGTGTCGTCCCGCCCAGAATCTTCCCGCAAACAATGCTGCCGGGTGAAATTGGCGCGACCAGAACGGACTGGAGAAAACCTTCGCGCCGATCCTCGATGATCGAGATGGTGGAGAAGATGGCGGTGAAGAGCATGATCAGAATGAGGGTGCCCGGATAGAAATACTCCAGGTAAGGCATTCCGTTAGGCGCAGACCCGGCCCGAAACGATGGCCCGATGCCCGAGCCGATGACGAACCAGAAAACGAGCGGGGAAAGGAGCGCGCCGATGATGCGATTGCGTTGCCGGTAAAAGCGCACAATTTCGCGCTGCCAGAGGGTCACGGTGGGCAAAAAAAAGAAGCCGGAGCTTTTGCCTCCGGCGCTGACGGCCGCTGCGCTCATTTCGGCCTAACGATCAAGCACAATATGCTTCGCAGCCGGATAAAGGACCGGACAACAGCCGATCGTCTCGCAGAAGGCTTTGCTGAAATGGCTCAGGCTCGAGTATCCGACTTCAGTCGCGGCTTCGGTCACGTTGTAGCGGCCGCTGCGCAGCAACTCGGCGGCGCGTTCCATGCGCGCATTGCGGAGGAATTGCGGGATCGTCAGGCCGACTTCCCGCGAAAAAATCCGGCTCAGATAAAACGGACTGCACCCGACTTCCTGCCCGAGCATTTCGAGCGAAGGCGGGTTAGCCAGATCGCGCACGATTAGCTCCTTCGTGCGCACCACGCGATCCCGCGCGACGCGTTTTTGGCGCATGCAAAACATCTCCGGATCTTTCGGCTGGAAAAGGAAATGCGACATCAGTTCGAGCGCCTTGCTTTGATACCAGAGAATCCGCGCCGCCTTCGGGACCGGCGGTTCCGCCAGGCTGGCGACAATCGCGCGCTGCTCGGCCGACATCGGCTGCGGTGGCGAGACCACGCTCTGCTCCCGCCTGGGGAAAATCACTTCGCGCATCGCTGGCGCCAGTTCGCTCTCGGACGAAGCGAGTTGTGCCTGTAAATGCTCTCTCGAATATTCCAACGTGACAAAGCGATGGTGATCGTGCGCCTGGCGCGTCGCGCGCAGCGGCTCGTCGCCGATTGCATAATAACCGGAGCTACTCGGGCCGTAATCATGGGTGGTACTGCGGCCCCGCCCGATCGCGCCGCGTCCGTCCAGGTTCAGGCAAAACTCGATGCTGCGCGGGCGAAAGCTTTCCGCCCAATCGAGCGGCTGGCTGGTTTTGAAATCGTGCCATTCGATGCTGATGCCCTGATCCTCGAAGCTGCCATAGAGCTGTTGCCAGCCGTGCCGCACATTCGTCCAGGCCACCTGCTCGAGGTTTTGTCCTTTCATCGCGTCATTTTCGGGGTTAGCGCGCAGATTGCAAGACTCGACTGTCGCGTGCGCTGTCTCGGCGGATTTCACTAAGGTCCGCTGGCACAGCGGACGCAACACGAACGATCCGCAGCTCAGCGCTTTACTTGTCTTGGAAGAAATCGACGAAGGACCGCCGCACTTTGAAAAAGGTCCTTTTCACGTCGTCGCTCACCTGTCGGTAGGCGTGTTTGATTTCATGCCCAACGACATTGTCGTCGCCATCTTTGGCCTGTTCGTCTCTCGCCGAGTTCGGTTCGTCCCCTGTCGGCGTCTGATTGCCACCGACAAAGAGCCCTTCCGTGCGCGTCACCGTGCCATGATTGGCGCCGATGAAAATGGCACCGGCGGGTTCGCCGTCCGGCCGGTGCAGCGCCACCCGCCAGATCGGATTTCCCCGCTCGTCGACGCGCAACGTGTAGTCGGCCGTGGCAAAAGCAACGTGCGACTTATCGGCAGTCTGTTTCGCAAGCGTAAATGCGCCGCTGGAATCGAGATTGAGCTTTCCGGTATCGATGATTGAGCCTAACGACCCCTCGACCGAGGAGCGCAACGGCGTCTTCTCGGAGGAAATGCGCCCGTTGCTCACTTCGACCTCGCGCACGCCGCCGCGCGCGGCTGGATCGTCGATCAAAACGGTCCACGTTTCCGGTTGCGGATTCCCGTTCGTCCCCGCGACCGAGATGACGTGATTGACAAACTCGCGCTTCAACTGCGTGCCGACCGTGCGCATGGCTTCATAGGCGGTAGCCCGTTCCTGGGCGAGCGCGGGAGTGGCGAGCAAGAGTAGCGCGATGAACCATTTCGACATGCAAAAATAGTGCATGGCTCGCGCCAGATTGCCAGTCTCGATCAGCGCGAAGCCACAAACCCGTCCTGTCATCCCGATGCGGCGAAGCGCGGAGAGGGACTTTGCTCGCGAAAACTCGTTGCGAGTGGCGCAGAAATTCGCCAGCTTGCCCACGAACGCGCGCGGTCATTGTTAGGCGCGCGCCGGGGCGATGAAGAAAAGGAAGAAGAAAATCGAGTTCTCCAGTCACACCGGGAATCTCGCGCTGATGCGCAATTTCGTGCGGCGCTTTCTGGAAGCGTTCCCTCTCTCGGAGCGCCAGCGCACGCTGATGGTGCTCGGGGTCGATGAGGCCTGCACCAACATCATTCGGCACGCCTATCACTTGCGTGACGACCAGTTGATCTCGCTCTCGCTCGAGGGCAGAAACGACTGCGTCTGCCTGCGCTTACGCGATTACGGACAGCAGGCTCCGCCCAAAACGATGCAAAGCCGTCCGGCGGATTTGATCCGGCCCGGCGGGTTGGGTTTGCATCTAATCCGGAATGCGTTCGATCAAGTCGATTACGTCCTGCGCAGTCGCGGAACAGAATTGGTTCTGACAAAAAATCTGTAACACAGCCATCCTGGCTGTCGGGTCGCGCGGGCATCCTGCCGCGTGATCCTGCGAGCCGGAAGCCGCATACCTGACAGGCTGGAAGCCTGTGTTACGATCATCTCCGATGCCCGCTGTCGTTCCATCCACACCTGATCCGGCCTTCGAGATCTCCTTGCGGCCCCCCATGTTCAGCGAGTTCACCGGCCAGGTGAAGGTGTGCGAACGGATCGAAGTGCTGGTTGAAGCGGCGAAGAAACGCGGCGACGTCCTCGAACATATTTTGCTTAGCGGACCGCCCGGACTGGGGAAGACGACGCTCGCGCACATCATCGCCAACGCGATGAGCGTGAACATCAAGAACACGAGCGGACCCGTGATCGAAAAAGCGGGCGAGCTGGCTGGATTATTGACGAGCCTGGAAAAGGGCGACGTCCTTTTTATCGACGAGATCCACCGGCTCCAGCCGACGATCGAGGAATACCTTTACCCGGCGATGGAGGACTACAAACTCGACATCATCATCGATCAGGGGCCCCAGGCGCGGAGTCTGCAATTGCGACTCCCGAAATTCACCCTCATCGGCGCGACCACCCGCTCGGGCATGTTGAGCGCGCCATTGCGTTCGCGTTTCGGAATGACGGCGCGGCTCGATTATTATGGCGCTGAGGAAATGCAGAAAATCATTCTTCGCAGCGCCGGTCTTCTTAATGTCGAGATCGATCCGGCTGGCGCGGCCGAGATCGCGACCCGCACCCGCGGCACGCCGCGGACGGCGAATAATCTGCTCCGCTGGGTGCGCGACTACGTGCAGGTTAAGGCGGACGGCAAAATAACGGCCGAGCTGGCAGATCGCGCCCTAACGATGCTCGAAATCGATCGAGATGGGTTCGATCAATGGGACAAGCGCATCATCGAGACGCTGATTTACAAATTCAACGGCGGCCCGGTCGGGCTCAGTTCGCTCGCAGTTGCGGTCGGGGAAGAAGCCGGCACGCTGGAAGAAGTGAATGAGCCGTATCTGATCATGGAAGGCTACATCAAACGCACTGCGCAAGGTCGGGTGGCCATGCCCAACGCCTACCGAAAACTTGGAGTGAAGGTTCCGGCGGGCCCGCAGAGCGAATTGTTCGATTGATGAGGATGACGCCCCGCGCCACAACTTCGGGAAGCGCGGGCTCTCCCCGGCCGCTCGCGACCCGCTTCGCATGAGCGCGGAAACCGACCTCTTCCCCAACGTCGCCAAAATCCTGAGCGTCGCGGAGCTGACCCGCGCCATTCGCGGACTACTCGAAACACGTTTCGGCGCGGTCTGGGTGCAGGGTGAAATTTCCAACTACAAGAAGCATCCTTCGGGTCATCAGTATTTCACCCTCAAGGATCAGCGCGCCGCCATCTCGTGCGTGATTTTTCGCGACACCCTCCCACCCTTTCCCAAGCCGCTGGCCGACGGCATGCAGGTGCAGGTTTACGGCAACGTCACCGTCTTCGAAGCGCGCGGGCAATATCAGCTCAGTGTGCAAATCGTGCAGTCACGCGGGCTCGGCCTGCTGCAGGCGAAATTTGAAGCGCTCAAGCGCAAGCTGGAAGCGGAAGGCCTCTTCGAGACGGGGCGCAAACGCGCCCTGCCGAAATTCCCGCAACGTATCGGGATCATCACCTCACCCAGTGGCGCAGCTATTCAGGACATGCTGAATATTCTGCGCCGGCGCGCACCCGGAGTGGAGGTCCTCATTTTTCCGGTGCGGGTGCAAGGAACCGGCGCCGCCCTGGAAATTGCGACCGCCATCCGCGAGCTAAACGCGCCTGAATCCGAAAGCTCTCGGAGCTGGAAGGCCCTTGACCTTCTCGTCCTCACACGTGGCGGCGGCAGCATCGAGGATCTCTGGGAATTCAACGAGGAGATCGTCGCGCGCGCAATTTTTCATTCCGCGCTGCCGGTCGTCTCCGCGGTCGGACACGAGGTCGATTTCACGATCGCGGATTTTGTCGCCGACCTGCGCGCGCCGACCCCGAGCGCAGCTGCGGAATTGATCGTACCCGACGTGCGCGACCTCCAGCGGCGCACGCACGAATTGCAAACTGCTCTGGAAAAATGCTGCCGCAGTTTTCTGGTCCAGGCCCGCGCCCGACTGCGCGTAGTCTCGGAAAAAACCCTGCTCCGCGAACTGAGCCAACGGTGGCGGGATGCGCAGCAGGCCCTCGATCTCGCGCGCGATTCGCTTTTGCGAAGAGTCGAACATTGGCGTACGAACCAGCGCGCTCACCTAATTAACACGCAACTCGCCTTGAGAGCGCACAACCCAGCACGGGAGTTGACGGCACGAAAACAAAACCTCCAGGAAACGCGGCGGCGTCTCGGCGAATTTTCACAGCTACGTGTGGCGCAGGCGCGACAACGCTGGGAGCGCGCTGCTGGCCTGCTTCGCGTCCTCGGACCCGAAGCCACCCTCGAACGCGGCTACAGCATCACCCGGGATGCCGCGGGCAAAGTCATTCGCCGGGTCGCAGAAGCCAAAACGCGGACGCGGATCAAGACCCGCGTCCGCGATGGTGAATTTGAGTCGACTGTTAGTTAGTCGAGCGCTGCCTACTGAGGATTGATGACGGTGTTGGTCGCATCGAGCCAGTCAGTAGCAGGGACGAACAGGCTGGCCACAGGGGTGACACCCGGACGATTCACGGTCAAGCTGGTGGGATCGACTTTCATGATCTGGCCACTGGCGTCGCAGAAGATAACGACGGCTTTCTTGGCAGCCCAGACGCCACCCTTTTGCGCTTTGCTGGTGACGTAGACGCTCCCGGAAGCGAAGCCGTCCGCGATCAACGGAAACGCTGGGTTGGAGGTGTCCGTCAGATTCGTCACGTAAGAGTAGGTATTCTCCCCCGCCTTAAGCGTGTCGGCTCTCGCCGATCCTGCGGGATCGATCTTGTTATCGGGAGCCGATGGAGTCCATTTTGAAGTAGCGACCGTAAAGATGTCTTCCGTAGTGAGGTAGTTGGGGAAGAGCCAGAAGAAGGCATCGTTGGAGTTCGCGGCGGTTCCGGCAGGGGCAGAGCCGTAATCGCCAGCCGCGGAAGGCTTCGACGGATAGAATCCGTTGTTGTCCGAGGCGAAGAGCTTCATGGCGATGCCGACCTGCTTGGCATTGGAGAGATCCTTGGTTTGATTCGCCCGCTCGGTCACGCCGTTAAAAACTGGCAGCGCGATACTGGCTAAAATGGCGATGATCGTAATGACGACCAGCAGTTCAATCAGGGTGAAGGCAGACGTGGGTTTTTTCATATTGTTTGGCTTGGAATGGGCCGAGAATGTTAATTAAGGCGAAGGGCGTCAAGGGTTTTTTTTACCGATTGCATTCTTTTTCATTACCGCGGCGGGGCCAACCCCTCGAAGCCGGGTAGTCGATAGGGTGAGAGAAAGTGGGGCTACGCGAAGGCCAGGCGGGATCAGCAATCCCGACTACAATGGCGCTTCGCGCTTGAAACCCACCACCGCCAGGGGCGGGAGATTGATCACGATCGAATGCGTCCGACCCTGCCATTCGACCGCATCGGCCTCCAAACCTCCGAGATTGCCAACGTTGCTTCCGCCATACGTTTCGCCGTCGGTGTTGATGATTTCCCGGTAGAAGCCGCCCCCCGGCACCCCAAGCCGATAGTTGTAGCGCACGACCGGTGTTGCGTTGACCGCAAAGGCCAGAATTTCGCCTTCCTGCGAGCGGCGCAAAAATGCGACCACGCATTGGTCCGCGTCGTGAAAATCGATCCACTCAAAGCCTTCGTAGGTGTCGTCCTGATCCCAGAGGGCCGGTTCGCTTCGGTAAACGTGGTTGAGATGTTGCACCAACCGCCGCAGACCGTCGTGGCGGGGCCGGAAAGTCAGATCCCAGTCGAGGCTGGCGTCGTGATTCCATTCGTGCCATTGCCCAAACTCACTTCCCATGAAGAGCAATTTCTTGCCCGGGTGCGCGAACATCCAGGCGTAGAACATCCGCAGGTTGGCAAACTTCTGCCATTCATCGCCCGGCATCTTGTTGATGAGCGAGCCTTTGCCGTGCACCACCTCGTCGTGGCTGAGCACAAGAATGAAGTGCTCCTGGAAGGCATACATGATCGAGAACGTGACGTTGTTCTGATGGAACCGCCGATAGATTGGATCGAGCGACATGTAGTGCAGGAAATCGTGCATCCAGCCCATGTTCCATTTGAAACCGAACCCAAGGCCACCCAGATGAGTCGGGCGCGACACGCCCGGCCAGGCAGTTGATTCCTCGGCGATCGTCATCACCCCGGGGAAACTCTCGTAGCAAAGCTCGTTCGTCTGTTTCAGAAAAAAAACCGCGTCGAGATTTTCCCGGCCACCGAAGGCGTTCGGGATCCATTGCCCCGGCGCGCGTGAGTAATCGAGATAGAGCATCGAGGCCACCGCATCCACCCGCAGCCCGTCGATGTGATATTTGTCGAGCCAGAAGAGGGCGTTGGCGGTCAGGAAATTGCGCACCTCATTGCGCCCGACGTTAAAAATGAGTGTGCCCCAATCCTGGTGCTCGCCCTGTCGCGGATCGGCGTGTTCGTAGAGGTCGGTGCCGTCAAATTCCGCCAGAGCGTGCGCGTCTTTTGGAAAATGAGCCGGCACCCAATCCATGATCACGCCGATCCCGGCGCGATGACATGCATCGATGAAATGCCGCAGCTCGTCGGGATTGCCGAAGCGGCTCGTCGGCGCGTAATAATTCGTTACCTGATAGCCCCACGAACCTTCAAATGGATGCTCCGCGATCGGAAGCAGCTCGATGTGCGTAAAGCCCATCTCGAGCACGTAAGGCAGCAGGGTCTGTGCAAGCTCCAAATAGCTCAGGGATCGATTTCCTTCCTCGATCTTTCGTTGCCACGAACCGAGATGCACTTCGTAGATGCTGATCGCGCTCCGATGCCACTGTTTTTGGGGCCGCTCCGCCATCCATTGCTCGTCGCTCCATTGGTAGCGCTCGAGGTCGTAAACCAGCGAGGAAGTCTGCGCCCCGTGCTGACTAAAGAACCCAAACGGATCGCTCTTCAAAAGGAGCGCCCCGGCCGCCGTCCTGATCTCAAATTTGTAATGGGCGCCTTCCTTCACCCCGGGGATGAAAATTTCCCAGACGCCGCTGGCGACCAGTTTCCGCATTGCGTGGACACGGCCATCCCAGAAGTTGAAATCTCCAACCACGCTGACGCGACTCGCGTTCGGCGCCCAGACCGCAAAATAAACCCCGAGTTCCCCCCCAACTGCACGCAGGTGCGCCCCGAACTTGTCGTAGAGGCGTTTGTGATTCCCCTCCGCGAAAAGATGCAGATCCACCTCGCCCATGATCGGACCGTAGCTGTACGGATCGCGCAGGAACTGTTCCGAGCCGTCGAAAGCGAGAATCTTGAGGAGATAGGAAAAATCGCGCGACTCATTAGGCACAGTCACCTGGTAAAGACCCTCCACGTGCAGGCGCTCAGCCGGGAAAATCCGGC
>Ga0070671_100004524_pt1 | contig 11014 bp, 7 predicted proteins | sample KBSS73metaG_FD_65341 | JGI IMG/M metagenome (GOLD analysis project Ga0070671, IMG submission 65341) | Switchgrass rhizosphere microbial communities from Kellogg Biological Station, Michigan, USA - KBS S7-3 metaG | ecosystem: Host-associated > Plants > Roots > Rhizosphere > Soil ... | reverse complement strand
GTATGTCACCGGGCTAAAGCCACGGTGTGAATGAGATAGATCAGCTCAACCGAACTTTTTGTGCAAAGCCTTCGAAAACCGTTAAAACGGTTGTGAGTTTCTAAGCGAGCGCTCCTTCCCCAGGCTAAAGCCTGGGTGAATGCGAAGGCCGTAAGCGAGTGGATAATCTACAGCACTCGATTGATCAATTCTTCGTTGCGCTCGAAGCGTCCTAAGTTTTTCAGAAAGTGTTTGACCTGACGTTCTTTCTCATCTGAGTGTCCGCCTCCACTGTGCGGAGTAATGAAACAATTTGGCGTGGTCCAAAGAGGATGGTCCGGCGGCAAGGGCTCAGGATCGGTAACATCGAGATATGCGGCCGCTAACCTGCCGGAGTTGAGGGCATTTAGCAGCGCGTCCTGATCAATCGTTGAGCCTCGACCGATGTTATAGACGAGCGCGCCGTGTTTGAATCGCTCAAAACGCGATGAGTTTAAGAAATGTCGGCTTTGCTCGTTCGCCGGCAAGATATTGACGACATGATCCGCAGACGGGAGTAACTCGTCGACTTTAGAAATATGCATCACTTGAACCGGCTCATTGCCTGATACGTGACGACGCACTGCGACGAGATTCATCTTTAACGGCGTGAGAAGTTCAACCAGACGCCGTGCAATTGCACCGAAGCCCAACATCAAAAGAGTCTGGCCGTTCAATAGTCGCGATGACGATCGCCGGACCTCCATTTCCCAGGTTCGGTCACCTCTTTGCGAATCAAGAGCCTGCGGCAACTGCCGTGCGAGTGAGGTGATCATTGCCAGTAAATGTTGAGCACAAGGTTCATCAAATACTGCCGAGCTATTTGTTAACGCAATTTTTCGAGTAGTGAGTTCTCTTTTAATTTCGTCGTGGTCATAGCTGGTGTAACCGGCGGAATCGAGCTGAACCCAGCGAACCTTTTCAGATTCAATGACTGCTTCGGGTGCTGGATAGCCAAACACGATATCCGCTGTACGCAACGCAGCACGAGCTGCTTCACCAAGGTCGTCGTGCTCAAACAACATCAGGCGATGATCGGATGCGACTCGTTTCAAAAGCTCTAATTCGCGCGTATCACTTGGGCCGAATTCATTATTACACCAGATGGTAAAAGTTGATTTGTTCATTGATTTTTATCTATTCCTTCAAACGGTTTCCCACAGTCCAGGAAAGATTTTGATCCGCGCATCCCGGTGACTTTTTTCGCGGCCAACTTGAATTGGCGTCAGACACTTGGATTCGAACATAACAAATGAGCGACCTTCAAGCGACAACTCCGGCAGTCAACCTGGTAAACAAGAACACTTCAAAGATTCGTGGTCTGCGCTGGTGGATGATGTCGCTGATCATGTTCGGGTCAATTCTCAATTATCTGACTCGCAGCACGCTCGGTGTCGCTGCATCAACGGTACTTGTCGACCTGAATATTAACGAGCATCAGTATTCATACATTCTCACCGCATTTCAGATCGCGATCATGTTCCAACCTTTGTGCGGTTACGTTTTGGACGTGCTTGGTCTCCGCGTAGGGTTAGCAATATTCGCCACGGGTTGGTCCTTAACGAACATGGCACACGCACTCGCTCATAGCTGGCCTGTGCTGGCCATCTTGCGCGCTGTAATGGGATTCAATGAAGGCTCCGCAAATCCAGCGGGCATGAAAGCGACTGCCGAATGGTTTCCGGCTAAAGAAAGAGGTCTGGCCGGTGGAGTCTACAACATCGGAGCGTCGTTCGGATCGTTGCTCGCCGCGCCGCTCGTGGCAAATGCGATCCTCTACTGGAACTGGCAATCAGCTTTTGTGATCACAGGTGGAATGGGTTTGGTTTGGGTTGTTCTCTGGTTTATTTTCTACCGGTCGCCAAAGGAACATCCGGCGCTGAGCGAAGCGGAACGCGAATACATCTCGAGTGGGCAGGAAAGCTTTCTAAACGCTGATGAAAAACGACCGTCGATCTGGTCGCTCGCACGCCGTCGAAATTTCTGGGGCATTGCCATCCCGCGTTTTCTGGCAGATCCAACCTGGGGCACATTGCAGTTTTGGCTGCCTCTGTATCTGACAACGGTCCGCCATTTTGATTTGAAGCACATCGCAATGTTCGCGTGGATGCCATTTCTCGCAGCAGACCTTGGATGCTTCTGTGGCCCCGCGATCGCAGCAACGCTACAAAAGTATGCTGGTTTCACTCTCATCAATGCTCGCCGAGCGGCCTTCAGCATTGGAGCACTGATGATGATCGGTGTGGGATTTACTGGTCTCGTCGAAAATCCTTTTGCAGCGATTGCGTTAATAAGCCTGGCCGGATTCGCACACCAAACATTGTCAGTAACAGTCATCACGATGTCTTCCGATCTTTTCAAACGAAGTGAAGTAGCAACTGTTGCAGGTATGGCTGGGACGATGGGGAACGCGGGGTTGCTGTTGTTCTCATTAATGATTGGCGCGTTGGTTTCGAAAATCGGTTACTCACCATTCTTTGTGGCATTGGGCGCGCTTGATCTATTAGGAGCGTGCGTACTGTGGATCCTGGTGCGTCCACCAGAGTCGAAGCCGTTAGTCGCACTTTAAATTTAGACCATCGCAATTTCAGCCGGCGCAGGAAACAACAAATTAGCTAAGATGAACAATCATTCCGAGTCAATACGAAATCCAATCCTCCGAGGATTCAATCCGGATCCTTCAATCGTGCGTGTAGGCGCTGACTACTACATTGCGACTTCGACCTTCGAGTGGTATCCGGGTGTTCAAATTCATCACTCCCGCGACCTTGTGCACTGGCGTCTCTTAACTCGGCCGCTCACTCGCCCAACTCAATTGAACATGCTCGGCGATCCTGATTCGTGCGGCATCTGGGCTCCGTGTTTGACCTACTCGGACGGTTTGTTTTATCTCGTCTACACTGATGTCAAACGGTACGGTCGAACAACTCAAGCTGGCGCGTCAGGTGCTTCCCTTCGGGATATGTACAACTATCTCGTCACCTGCGAGACGATCGACGGTGAGTGGTCAGATCCGATCTTTCTAAACTGTAGCGGTTTTGATCCGTCGTTATTTCACGACGATGACGGTAGGAAGTATCTAGTAAACATGCTCTGGGACTATCGCCCCGGTCACAACCGTTTTGCGGGAATTGAACTGCAGGAGTACTCGCCTACTGAACGAAAGCTGGTTGGCCCACGTGAAGTGATCTTTAAAGGAACGTCGATTGGCCTAACTGAAGGCCCGCATCTCTACAAGCGCAACGGATTTTATTACTTGCTGACGGCTGAAGGTGGAACGGGTTGGGGCCACGCCGTAACTTTGGCAAGATCGAAGTCGCTGAATGGACCATACGAGCTACACCCGGAAATTTATATTCTCACGACACGCGATCGTCCAGAAGCCGAATTACAACGCGCCGGCCATGCCGACCTTGTAGAAACCGAAGGTGGTGAAACCTACATGGTCCATCTTTGTGGTCGACCGCTTCGTAATCGCGGACGTTGCACACTCGGGCGTGAGACAGCGATTCAAAAAATGCAATGGGACCAGGACGGTTGGTTGTGGACGGCAGACGGCGCTCCGATTCCCCGTGTTAAAGTCGAAGCTCCAGCCATTCGCCCAGATGAGTTTCCGCCGGAAGCCAAGCGCGACGAGTTTGATACCAAAGAGTTGTCGATCAACTTTCAATGGTTACGTTCCCCCTGGCCAGATCAATTATTTAGTCTCACGGCTCGACCCGGTCATCTTCGTTTATATGGACGAGAATCAATTGGCAGTTATTTTCGGCAGGGGCTTGTCGCTCGCCGCCAGCAGGCGCATTGCTACACGGCAAGCACTTCCCTTCAATTCTCCCCTGAAGATTTCCAGCAGATGGCCGGGCTTGTTTGCTATTACAATAGCGCCAAGTTTCACTATTTCTACATCAGTTACGACGAAACCATCGGTAAACACTTGCGCGTGATGTCTTCGCTTCCAGATCAAGTTCAAACTGATATGTTCACAGCGCCGACACCAATCAAGGCCAACGGACCGGTTGAGTTGCGTGTTGAAGTCGACTTTGAACGGCTTCGTTTTGCGTTTAGAACAAGCGGACAGCCGTGGGTCTGGGTTCCGGAAGTCCTCGATGCGAGTATTCTATCCGACGAAGCATCGGCGCCAGGCTTACCAAATTTCACTGGAGCGTTTGTAGGCATGTGCTGTCAGGATTCTTCTGGACAAGGAAGACATGCGGACTTCGACTTCTTTGAATACATCGAACGTGAATACCAACCACAAATTGAGGAGCTATGAAAAAACCACAAGCGAGTAGAAGAACATTCATCAAGGAATCAGTGACTTCAGCTGCCGGCCTACTTGCACTCTCGCAATTACCCATCAGTAAAGTCGACGCCCATGAATCGGTCGTAAACACGAGGAGAGAAACAGAGATGACTCAAGCAACACCGCGGCTTCGCTTCTCAGTCATCGGCATCAACCACGATCACATTCACAGTCAAATAGGCGCGACGATTCGAGGCGGAGGAGAGTTTGTTTCATTCTATGCCAAGGAGCCTGACCTTGCTGCGGCCTTCGCAAAACGTTATCCGAATATCAAGCAAGCTCGAAGTGAAGCAGAGATCCTGGAAGACAAAAATATACAACTCGTATTAAGTGCGGGCATTCCCGTGGACCGAGCACCACTGGGAATTAGGGTCATGCAGCATGGCAAAGACTACATGTCTGACAAGCCGGGAATAACAACGCTAGCTCAGTTGGCAGAAGCGCGTCGTGTTCAAAAGGAGACAAAACGAATCTACTCGATCATGTACAGCGAGCGTTTCGAGAACAAAGCAACTGTTCGCGCAGGTGAATTAATCAAGGCGGGCGCCATTGGGAAAGTTTTGCAGACCACCGGACTTGGCCCGCACCGCATGAATACCAAAACTCGACCGCAGTGGTTCTTCGATCACAAATACTTCGGCGGCATCATCTGCGACATTGCCTCGCACCAGTTTGATCAATTCCTGTTCTTCACCGATTCAACAAGCGCATCGATCGTGGCGTCGCAGGTAGGCAATATACATCATCCTGAGTTCCCGCTGTTCCAGGATTTCGGTGATGTAATGCTGCGTGGAGACGGCGGCATGGGATACATCCGAGTTGACTGGTTCACTCCCGATGGTCTCAACACGTGGGGCGACGGTCGCCTAACAATTCTTGGGACCGATGGATTCATTGAGGTCCGAAAGAATTGCGACGTCGCTGGCAGGCCCGGGGGCAACCATCTCTTTCTGACGGACCAGAAGGAGACACGTTATTTCGATTGCAACGAAGACCCACTTCCGTACGGCACTCAACTAATCGATGACGTACTTAATCGCACTGAGACTGCAATGACGCAAAGACATTGTTTTTTCGCCACTGAGCTCGCGCTACTTGCGCAACAGCAAGCGCAGCGAATTGATGTGCACAAGTAAAAGCTCCGATCGTTACGCCACCGAGGCTTCGCCTCAGTTCTTGAAGGAAGCGAACCATGAAAAACCGAGTCCGATCTGGCCTATCGCGTAGAACGTTTGTGAAATCTGCAATCGTTGGTGCCGTCGCCGCGTCAGTCGATGTAAAAGGGTTTCCGTCTATCGTGCCTTCGTCGGTTTTCGGCGCGTATGCCCCAAGCAATCGGATCAATATCGGTGCAGTTGGGAATGGTCGAATTTCTCGCGGACACGATCTGCCAGGCGTTTTGCGTCACGACGAAGCTAACGTAATCGCAGTCTGTGATCTTGATAGCAAGAGAGCAGAAGACGCTCGTGTATTGGTGAACGACTACTACAGTAAGAAAACGAATACCGCTTATAACGGAGTGAAGACTTATACCGACTACCGCGCATTGCTTCAGAACAAAGATATCGATGCGATATTGATTAGCACGCCAGACCATTGGCACTCGATCATTGGAATCGATGCTGCAGAGGCTGGCAAAGATGCGTACATGCAAAAGCCCGCCTCATTGACGATCGCCGAGGGGCGTGCGCTAAGCAATACCGTGCATCGCACAGGTCGAATTTTCCAGATCGGCAGCCAGCAACGCTCATCAACTCAGTTTCGTTATGCAGCCGAATTGGTCCGCAATGGACGCATCGGTGACTTGAAAACTGTGTACGTGGGGTTGCCTGCTGATCCGGCTGGCGACGATGAACCAGAAATGGCGATACCAAGAAATCTCAACTACGAGATGTGGCTGGGATCAACTCCATATAAGTACTACACAGAAAAACGTGTGCATCCGCAGAACGATTATAGTCGGCCGGGTTGGTTACGTTGCGAACAGTTTGGCGCCGGCATGATTACTGGGTGGGGTTCACACCACGTCGACTGTGCGCACTGGGGAATGAACACTGAATACACAGGTCCGATCGAAGTTTGGGGAACAGCAGAGTTTCCGACGAAGGGTTTGTGGGATGTACACGGCAAGTTCAGAACAGAAGCGTTGTATGCCAACGGCGTTAGAATGGTTATCAGCACCGAGCTTCCCAACGGAATCAAGTTTGAAGGCACAAAGGGCTGGATCTTTGTTTCACGTGGTAATGAGCAAGTGACATCGAGTGATCCGGTTGCGAAGTTGAAGGATCCCCAGGCGCTCGCGGCCAGCGATCCGAAGATAATCACTTCAGTGATCGGGCCCCAGGAAATCCACCTTTACGAAAGTAAAGAACATCATTGGAACTGGCTCGAGTGCGTACGAAGCAGGAGCGTGCCAATCGCACCGATAGAAGTTGCACACCGCTCATGCACGACGTGTCTGATTCATCAGATCGCAATGAAGTTGAAGCGCAAGGTCTACTGGGATCCGCAGAAAGAAAGATTCAAGAACGATGACGAAGCGAACGCTATGGTCTCGCGGTCACAACGCTGGCCATACGTGATCGATAAGCACGAAAGCGACTAGGACAAACAAATGACTAATGATCGTTGTTTCGTCCTGACTCGCCACGCTGCATCCATCTAAGCCCATCAACCAACCACAGGAGACGCGATGAAGCCCTATCGTTCTGCGATTGTTTTCGTTTTGATACTCATGATTTGTCTGTGCGGGACTCAGACGTTTACGCAGTCAACACTGCCGTATAAGAATCCCGCCTTACCCATCGATAAGCGAGTCGACGATCTCGTTTCGCGCATGACACTCGAGGAGAAAGTTTCGCAGATGATGAATGGTGCTGCGTCGATCGAGCGTCTCGGCGTTCCTGATTACGAATGGTGGAACGAAGGCTTGCATGGTGTTGCGCGCGCTGGTTACGCCACTGTGTTTCCGCAGGCCATTGGGCTCGCAGCTACCTGGGACACTGATCTGATGTTTCGAGTCGCCGATGTTATTTCGACGGAGGCACGAGCGAAACACGAAGAGTTTAATCGGAAGGGTGACCACGCACGGTACAAGGGTCTGACTTTTTGGAGCCCGAACATTAATATCTTTCGCGATCCGCGTTGGGGTCGTGGGCAGGAAACGTATGGCGAAGATCCGTACCTAACGTCACGAATGGGCGTGGCATTTGTAAAAGGCTTACAGGGAAACGATCCGAAGTACTTTAAAGTCATAGCAACTCCCAAGCACTTCGCAGTTCACAGCGGACCTGAGCCCGAGCGTCATAGCTTTGACGCGAAGGCGAGTGAACGCGACATGGAGGAAACATATCTGCCCGCGTTTCACGCGACTGTAGTTGAAGGCGGCGCCCAGTCCGTGATGTGCGCATACAACCGGACAAACAGCGAGCCCTGCTGCACAAACAAATACCTGAACGACAAACTTCGCAAAGAGTGGGGCTTCAACGGCTACATCGTTTCGGACTGTGGTGCGATCGACGACATTTCAAAACGTCATAAGTACGTCGGTACAGAAGCTGAAGCGTCAGCGTTGGCAGTTAAGGCAGGAACTGATCTGACGTGTGGTCGCGAATACCGTTCTCTGCTACAGGCTGTGAAAGATGGTCTGATTAGCGAAGCGGATATCAACGTTGCGGTGAAGCGGTTAATGACGGCGCGCTTTAAACTCGGCATGTTTGACCCTCCCGAGATGGTTCCTTACGCGCGGATTCCCTTTTCCGAAAACGATTCGCCAGCGCATCGTCAACTATCTCTTCAAGCTGCGCATGAATCGATTGTATTACTAAAAAATCAGAACAACATTCTGCCGTTGAAGAAGGATTTGAAAACGATCGCCGTTATTGGACCATCAGCGGACAACCTCGGAGTGCTGCTGGGAAATTACAACGGCCAACCATCAAAGTATGTAACTCCGTTGGCGGGAATCCAGGCAAAAGTTTCATCATCCACAAAGGTTCTTTATTCGCCAGCTCTCTATGCTTCGGGAGTCTTGGTCGAGCCCATTCCAGCTTCAGCATTCATGGGTCTACGCGCCGAATACTTCAACCACCACGACTTTAAGGGCGAACCTGCACTCGTAAGGACTGATTCGCAGGTGAACTTTGATTGGGGTGCTATGAGCGCGGCGCCAGGTATTCCGGAAGACAATTTTTCCGTGCGTTGGACGGGCAAACTCAAGGCACCTGAGTCGGGCAAGTACACAATCGGAATTGCTGGAAACGGTGGCATGCGTCTGGTGATCGACGGGCAAACTGTTATCGAAGAACTCGCGAACCGGCGCACGCGAGGCGTAAACAAAGAAATCACATTTGAGGCGGGTCGCTCTTACGACATCCGTCTCGAATATTTTGATAATGCCAATCAGTATTCCGCTGCGAAGTTGAACTGGGCTCCTCCGACCGGCGATCAGCGTTTGCAAGAAGACGCCATTAATCTAAGTCGCCAGGCAGATGCGATCGTGATGGTGATGGGCATAACGCCATCGGTCGAAGGTGAAGAAATGGATGTCCATGTTGAAGGTTTTCGCGGTGGCGATCGAACCGACATCACGCTGCCTAAACCTCAGGAAGAACTGATTAAGAAAGTTCAAGCTCTTGGCAAACCAGTTGTTGTCGTGTTGATGGGTGGCAGTGCGCTGGCAGTGAATTGGGCCAACGCCAACGTACCAGCAATTCTCGATGCCTGGTACCCGGGTGAAGAAGGAGGCACTGCAATCGCTGACGTGTTGTTTGGCGATTACAACCCGGCCGGACGGTTGCCGGTTACGTTCTACAAATCAGTTGATCAATTGCCTGCATTTACCGACTACAGCATGCAAGGTAGGACCTACCGCTACTTCAGTGGTGAGCCGCTTTACCCATTTGGTTTCGGACTTAGTTATTCAACGTTCAAGTACGATGGTTTGAAGTTCAGTTCTAAACAGGTGCGTTCGGGTGAGAGTGTTAGCGTTAGCGCCACTGTTACGAATACGAGTAGTCGCGCGGGTGATGAAGTCGTCGAACTTTACATCAAAGACGTAGCGGCTTCTGTTCCCGTTTCCATTCGATCACTAGCCGGAGTTCAACGAATCGCATTGAAACCAGGTGAGAAGCGCACGGTTAGCTTCACGCTTTCTGCAAACCAGATGTCAATCATCGATAACAATGGAAAGCGAATTATCGAACCCGGTGAGTTTCTGGTGAGTGTCGGTGGTAAGCAACCTGGATTTAACGGGAGTGCTGACGCGGGAACAACCGCGGTTGTCACTGGATCGTTCTCAGTAAAGTAAAGATTTCTTGAGTTTGATCCGAATTAGTTCGTTATTTCAGTTCGACAGTGGCGAATCTGGAAATAGTCCTCATTTCGACGTTTAGTGCTAAAGACTGGACCTGCCAGCATGATTCTGCCGGGATCCGGAACCATTGTTAACGCAGGATCGCGGCCTGCGATAGCAAACAAAAAGCAATTCCTGAGGCAAAACGTCCGCTACTCAGACTTACTAGCTAACCCTTCTGTCGAATTGATTGGAAAAAACCTGTGGCTCTATATTCCCAACCAATGATTCTCCCATTTAATGCTGATGGCACCATCTACGTCTTAGAGGACGAACACGGCAAAATCATCGGTACTGGCGATCGTGAAGTTTGCGCAGTGCTGTACGAAATGATGAAGCAAGCGAAAGCGCGGCGACCGTTTGAGTTCAAACAAGCAAAGCCGCACTCAAATATTCGATCGGCCATCACAGTCTGATCGTTTTCTTAAAATTAGCCTCACGCCGCGGCTGCCTACTAAAACCTTCTTCTTCTGGCCCATTCCTGCCATGGAGATTGGCTGTTTTCTGCCGCAAGTGCTCGCCAGCGAGCACCTAATTCCAATTTAGTTTTTACTCCCTCTACGCGGCGTTTCCCCTAAGTAGCACTTTCTTCAGCACTTTAATTTCTGCCAACGTTCACGTTGTCCTTGGCCTGCTCCTTGCAGACGCCATTTCACCATGCGCAGAGTTGTAAGGAATTTCTCGCCATAGCTAGTCGGCACGCGCATGGGTACAACTGCTGTTGTCTTGTCTTGGTCCTCTTAGTCCAGAGGCAAGCAACGATAGCGAACAAGGTTTGTTGCCGTCTGGTGCAGGAACAGCGCAGCGCGATGGCAGGGCTCTCACATAAGTAGTCACCTTTCGCGTGCGGGAACCGCTCCCAAGCTGACCGCGGTTCTGCGATAAGACTCTCGAGCCAAAATCGATAGTTCGCGTTTTCGGGCGGAAGCCTGCTTAACGACACAACTAACTGGCGATCGCTCTCCGCAGGATGAGCGCGATGGGCCAAACTGATTTTCGGAGCCTCCATGAGAAGAACAATGTCCCCGCTTCACTCGATCTCTCCTCTACGCCTTCTTACCAACACAACTGGCAACACCCGACGATGGTTGCGAATTTTCGCACTCGTCACGTTGGTTTTGACGGCGGTAATCGCACTTAGTGCGACTACCTCTTCTGCGAACCTGTTGGGGCCTATATTCACGCGCGCAGAGAACATTCTGGGCACAAAACAATCTGCGCCCTCGCTGAAAGCTGCGACAGTTAGTCCAGCATTGCGTTCAGAAGAGAGTTCGGAACCAGTTAGTCCGAATGCTGCAATGGCAACCGCGCGCCGTGGCCACACAGCCACTCGTCTATCT
>Ga0070671_100004523_pt1 | contig 11014 bp, 8 predicted proteins | sample KBSS73metaG_FD_65341 | JGI IMG/M metagenome (GOLD analysis project Ga0070671, IMG submission 65341) | Switchgrass rhizosphere microbial communities from Kellogg Biological Station, Michigan, USA - KBS S7-3 metaG | ecosystem: Host-associated > Plants > Roots > Rhizosphere > Soil ... | reverse complement strand
TCCGCGACGATCACAATTGCCCGCGCCGGGTCGAGCAGCGTCCCTGCCCATGACGCGTACTCGCCGTGAAGGCCGATGTTGATGCTGCCGGCCATGTGCGCCGCGGCGAACTCGGACGGATCGCGTGTGTCGAGCAACTGAGCGCCGTTGCGAACCGCGGTTGAGACCTGTTCCACTGTCAGCGGCTTCAGCTCACGGGCCAGTGCCTCGTCGAGTGTCGGTCGCTCCCGGCTGTTCAACACCGCGTCGTAGGTGAAGTACGCCGGCGCATCGGGCTGGTCAGCGGTGACAAGTTCGACGAAGCGTTCCTTCGTCATCGGCTGCAGCGCGTAATTGAGGACCCGCTGCTCGCCGATCGTGGAGGAGGTTTCCTTGGAGATGGCTTTGCCGCACAACGATCCGGCGCCATGCGCGGGATAGACCTTCGTCGAATCGGGGAGCTTCAGCAACTTGTCGTGCACCGAGTCGTAGAGCATCCGTCCCAGCTCAGTGGCGGACCATCCGAGCGACGCACGGAGATCCGGTCGTCCGACATCTCCGACAAACAGCGTGTCGCCCGTTAACACTGCGACTGGGGCGGGATCCGGAATCCCTCCGGGACCCGGGATCGGGGATTCGGGATTCGAGCGCGAGGGTCGGTCGTATACGACGAGCGAAATCGATTCGACCGTGTGCCCCGGCGTCTCCAGAACTTCGATGCGAACGGTTCCGAGATCGATCACCGTGCCGTCGCCCACGGGTTTGAACCCGTATTCGGCAACGGCTTTCCGCCCCAGGCAGATGGTCGCGCCGACGCGATCGCGCAACTCGAGGTGCCCCGCGATGAAGTCGGCGTGGAAGTGCGTCAGGAACACATAGACGATGCGCAGGTTGTGCTCTGCCGCAAATGTCAGATATTGATCGACGTCCCGCTGCGGATCGACGACGGCCGCGACACCACTCTCCTCGTCGCCAACGACGTAGGAGGCATGCGCGAGGCAGTTCAGGTAGAACTGCTTGAGAAGCACACGACTATGATGCCTTAGCACTGGAGATACACGCGATGGTCAAACGGAAACTGGGAAAGGGTGGTCCGCTCGTATCCGCCATCGGGCTCGGATGCATGAGCATGTCCCAGTCGTACGGTCCGCGCGATGATGACGAGTCGATCCGCGCCATCCATCGGGCACTCGACCTGGGCGTCACCTTTTTCGACACCGCCGCGATTTACGGAACGGGGCACAACGAAACGCTCGTCGGCCGCGGTCTTGGTAGGAGACGTCGTGACGTCACGCTCGCGACCAAGTGCGGCGTCGCTCCCGCCAAAGCGGGGCCCGGTATCGAAGCCGCTGGATCACCTGAAGCGATCCTGTCGTCGTGCGACGACAGTCTTCGCCGCCTCGGCACTGACGTCATCGATCTCTTCTACCTGCACCGCGTGGACCCCAAAGTGCCGATCGAAGAGAGCGTCGGTGCGCTGGCAACGCTCGTCCGTCAAGGCAAGGTTCAGCGCATCGGGTTATCCGAAGCGGCGCCCGCAACGATTCGGCGAGCGTACGGCGTGCACCCCGTATCGGCACTGCAGAGCGAGTATTCGTTATGGTTCCGCGACCGGGAACAGGACGTTCTGCCCGTCTGCCGCGAGCTGGGAATCACGTTCGTTCCTTTCAGCCCTCTGGGCCGCGGGTTTCTATCCGGCGCGGTCAAGGATACGAATGCACTTGCCGCCGACGACATGCGCCGGCGGCTGCCTCGCTTCGAGAACGACAATTTCCAACGGAACCTCGCACTGGTGTCGCGACTCGAGGCGATGGCAGAGCGCAAGTCGCGAACGGTGGGACGGACGTGTACGGCCGCACAGCTCGCGCTGGCGTGGCTGCTGGCAAAGGGCGATGACATCGTGCCTATTCCCGGCACCAAACGCGTGAGGTATGTGGAAGAGAACGTCGGCGCCGCGGACCTCACGCTCGCGCCGTCGGAGGTCGATGAGTTGGAATTTACGTTTACGCCAGGTGCCGCTGCGGGCGCGCGCTACAACGAGACGATGAGCCGGCTGATTGACACGTAGGGGCGGACCTTCAGGTCCGCCCTTCATTGAATTCGATCCGCCAGCATCGCGACGCTGAGCGCGTAGAGATGCGCACAGTTGTAATCGAGGATCGTCTCGTAGTTCGGATAGACGAGAAAGCTGTGGCCGCCAACGTCGACGAGGCTCGCGGGCAGCTCGGAGGCCGGTAGCGGTCCGCCCGCCTTCAGCCGCACGCCCGCTTCACGCCAGGTCGGCAACGGCCGGCGCTCGGTCATCTGTCGCTTCGCCGAGCAGCCGACGTCGCGCATCGGAATATCTTCGATGCGTTCGCGCGCGGCTTTCGACACCGTGACTTCGCGCCCCCAGGTCTGTCCCGGTTGCCACCCGGCATCTCTCAAATAGCTCGCGATGGAGGCTAACGTGTCGGCTTCGGAATGCCAGATGTCGCGCAGGCCGTCGTTGTCGAAATCCACGGCATATTTCAGATAACTCGACGGCATGAACTGCGGCTGGCCCATCGCGCCCGCCCACGATCCGGTCATCGTCTTTGCGTCGATATAGCCGCCCGACACAATCGAGAGCGCGTTGAACAGTTCGCCTCTGAAGAAGTCGGCTCGCCTTGGCTGCGATGCGAGCGTCGCGAGCGCACGGAACACGGGATACGTCCCGGTGAACGCGCCGTAATGGGACTCCATGCCCCAGATAGCGAGCAGGATCGACGGTGAGACGCCGTAGGACGCCTGGATGCGGCGGAGCAGCGCGCGGTCGTCCATCGCATGCTGCCTCCCGATGCGAACGACCCGCGGTGTAATCCGGGTCCTGAAATACCGATCGAGGCTGATCCTGAACTCCGCCTGCGAGCTGTCGCGCTGGACGACGCGCGAAATCGGCGTCAGGCCGGTGAGCGTCGCGTCGATCAGGTCGTCGCTGAACCCGCGCGCATGCGCCTCATCGATCAACTGCTGCAGCCACTCCTCGAAGGGAGGCGAGGGTGTTTCCGGCGCAGGTGGTGGTGGTACCTGTTGCGGCAGCAGAAGCGCCATCGACAGGAGCAGGGCAGCCAATCGCATGCAAATCGCGCTCAGTTGATCTTAGACCCTTCAAGCGCAAGACCGACGCACGTATTCGCGCGGCTTCGGATCGACCGAACCGCCAATCAGCGGCCTCGCCTCGCTGCAGCTCCGTGCGCGACCAGACCGCCCGCATCAGCCCGGCGCGCGAGTGCGCGTTGGTGCCGAGAAGCAGGTGCCCGATTTCGTGAGCGAGCGCCAGGCCGACGAGCGTCGGCATGTTGACGGCCGCCTGTACGGCGAGCCAGCGAACGCGGTCCACATAGATGGTGGCCAGTTTCCCCGCGCCGGCGTTCGTGTCGACGAGCGAATTCCCCAGGGGCAGTTCGCCGTGCGGCGAGGCGATGCCGGGCAGGTTGACGAATCGCACCGAGAGCTCCGACGGGCCGAGCGGGGTGTTGCAACGTGTCGAGGTGGCCGCATCTGGCGTATCCCCGCACGTCAGCCAGCTCGTGTCGATGCCGGCAGCGGCCAGGGTCATGGCTGCCGCACGCATTGCAGCCGCCTGATCCGCTGCCGGCACGACTCCGGCGTTGTAGACGCGTATTTGAATCTGGGGGCCACCTGTGGTGGCATCGAGGGAATGGCCGTGACGCGTCGCGGCCGTTTGAGGTGCAATTAGCGGAGTGTTATCCGACCCCGCCAGCGCGACACTTGTCGGGATGACGACCAGTGCAAATGCCCATGCCACCGTGATTGCGTTTCGCACCAAGCCACTGTGCGCCGCCTCGCTAAGTGCCTCAATGCATTGGAGGTGACACGAGGTGAAACGTTGGTGACCTGGGATGGCACGTTACACATACCGGCCGGCACCTTGGAGATAATTCCCTATGGACGCCCAACGCCTTCTCCGGTTCGAGTCTTTTGAGCTCGACGTACGATCCCGCGAGCTGCGGAAGGGCAAGCAGCGGATCCGCCTGCAGGAGCAGCCCTTTGAAATCCTGCGCCTGATGCTCGAGCGTCCGGGTGACGTGGTCACTCGCGAGGAGCTCGCACATCATCTCTGGCCGAAAGGCACGTTCGTCGATTTCGAGCACAGCCTGAACGCGGCCGTTAAGCGGCTGCGCGCCGCACTCGGTGACGATGCGGACAATCCGCGGTTTGTGGAGACGCTTCCGCGACGGGGCTATCGGTTCATCGCGCCGCTCCGCGACAGAGACGCCGTGGCATTCCTGCCCGTCACGGCGGATTACAAGGCGCGTCTTGCGGTGCTCCCCTTTGCGAACTTGAGCGGCGATTCAAGCCAGGAGTACTTCAGTGACGGCTTGACGGAGGAGATGATCCTGCAGTTGGGGCGTCTTGGGCGCGGCCGGATTGCTGTCATCTCCCGTTCGTCGTCCAACGTGTTCAAGGGGAGCGGCCGGAGAGCTCGCGAGATCGGCGAGGTACTGCGCGCCGATTATCTGCTCGAAGGCAGCGTGAGGCGCGAAGGCGACCGCGTCCGCATCACCGCTCAGTTGGTGGAAACGCGAAGCGAGGCACACCTGTGGACCGACGCCTACGAGCGCAGCCTCACCGACTGTCTGTCCGTGCAGGCGGAAGTCGCGGCGCGCATCGCGCAATCGCTCGCGGTGGAGTTGTTGCCGGAGCAGCCAGTTCAACGGTCTCATGACGCGGCGGCTTACCAGACGTATCTCAAGGGCCGCTACTACTGGAATCTTCCTGGCGATCAGGGGTTCCCTCAAGCCATCGATTACTTCACGCAGACGTGCGAGGTAGATCCGACGTTTGCTCCGGCGCACGCGGATCTTGCCCGGACATATACGGCACGTGCCGAGTACTACAATGTTGAGCCGCGCGCCGCGCTCGAAACAGCGCGACCTATCGCCGAACGCGCGCTCGAACTCGACCCGCACCTGGCACATGCACACCTGGCGGTCGCCAATATCCGTGCGATGCTCGACTGGGATTGGGAAGCCGCCGAAGCTGGCTTCCGCCAGGCGATCGCTCTCAATCCGAGCAGCGATGGAGCCCATCGATGGTACGGAATTCTCCTCGCCGGCCTCGGACGATCATCGGAAGCGGTCCGCGAGTCGCAGCGTGCTAGAGAGCTCGACCCGCTTTGTCTGGTCGCCGGAACTAGCGACGCCTGGACGCGTTACATGGCGGGTGACTACGAGGGCGCCATCAAGGTGTGCCGGTACATCATGGACATGCAGCGCCACTTCACGCCGGCATGGCGTGTCCTCGGCGCATCGTTGATCGAGATGGGATGTGTGGCGGAAGGAGTGGCCGAACTCGAAGCTGCCGGAGCGATTGCCCCCACCGATCCCGTGCTGCTGGCGTGGCTGGCGCACGCGAAAGCCATTCGCGGCGAGTGTGGTCTGGCAAGGACGATTCTAGCGGCGCTCGAAGGGATGCGCCAGGAACGCTTTGTGCCCGCGTACCACGTTGCGCTCGCGCATGTGGGGCTCGGCGATGCTGACGAAGCGTTCCGCCGGCTCGATGCGGCGTGCGATGAACGCGACCCGGCCCTTGTCAACCTTGGTCGGGATCCGCGATTCGATCCGATTCGAAGCGACACGAGATTTTCAGCGCTTCTGAATCGCGTGCACCTGTAGCACGCCGCACAGGTCAGGCATCAGGGGTGGTCCAGGTATGAGCCGCCCAACGCCTAGACATCCCTGAAACCTGATACCTGATACCTTTCAGAGATGCGAATTCTCGTCGTCGAAGACGAGCAGAAGGTGGCCAATGCCCTGCGCGAAGGACTCGAGGGCGAGCGCTACGACGTGGAGGTGGAACGTACGGGCGAAGACGCCTTCTTCCGGATGACGACGGAGGCGTTCGATCTCATTCTTCTGGATCTGGGGCTGCCCGGGCGTGATGGCCTCCAGATCCTGACGACGCTTCGAAGCAAAGGCATCAAGACTCCCGTTCTCGTGCTGACCGCCCGAGACACGCTGCAAGATCGTGTCGCGGGTCTCGACAGCGGCGCCGACGATTATCTCGTCAAGCCGTTCGCCTTTGCCGAACTGCTGGCGCGCATACGCGCGTTGCTCCGCCGCGGCCGCGCGGCGGATTCGCCACGGCTCGCCGTGAGTGATCTGACGATGGACTTGATCACCCGCAAGGTCGTACGCGCCGGACAACCGGTGGAGTTGACCGTTCGCGAATTCGAGCTCCTCGAATACCTGATGCGATACGAAGGACAAGTCGTGTCGCGCGAAACGCTCGCGCGCGACGTCTGGAAGGAGACCGCGCGGACGACGCCGCTCGACAACGTCATCGATGTGCACATCGCACGGCTGCGTCGGAAGGTGGATCTCGATCGGCCGATCAAATTGATCCATACCGTGCGCGGTGTCGGCTTCATGCTGCGCGAGGGCGAGCCGTGACGCGCTGGTGGCGATCGCACAGCGTGCGCGTGCAGTTGACGCTGTGGTACGTCGCCGCCATGACCCTCGTCCTCGCCGTCTACGCCGGCGCCATCCTCGCCTATGTCAGTCGCAGCGCCTCGCAATTGCTGAATCAACAGCTGCGCAGCGATTTTCAGTGGACCACGGTGATGGTCGAACAGACGCCGGAAGGCGGCATCACGTGGAACGGGGAGGAGGCAATCGAGGAGCATCCGTGGCTGCAGGTGTGGGGAGTGGACGGCAAGCTCCTGTTTCGCAACGACGTCGCGCTCGGTCAGCCGGACGTTGGGCTCGATCTGTCAGGTTTGGCCGACGATACGATCGTGAGCGTTCCGACGGGGGACAGCGTCCCAATGCGGATTCTGAGCCGCAGAGGAGAGATCGCCGGCAGCCCTGTGGTCATTCAGGTTGGGCGTTCCGAGCAGGCGCTCCGTCAGCAGATTCGAACCGTCGCGCTGATCCTGTTGCTTGGTCTCCCGGTCGGTGTGGCCACTGCCGGTCTTGGCGGCTACATGCTCGCGCGCCGCGCGCTCACGCCCATCGAGCGGATGACCGAGCGGGCGGAAACGATCACCGCGGAGCGTCTCAGCGATCGGCTGCCCGTGAGCAATCCCGACAACGAAATGGGGCGGCTGGCCACCGTGTTCAACGCGACGCTCGCACGCCTGGAAGAGTCATTCGAGCAGATGAGGCGCTTTACCGCGGACGTTTCCCATGAACTGAGGACGCCGCTGACGGCCATCCGCAGCGTCGGCGAGGTCGGCCTTCGCGGCCGCCGCGACGAAGCGGCCTACCGCGCGATTATCGGCAGCATGCTCGAGGAGGTCGATCGCCTTGCCGGTCTCGTCGATCGTCTGCTCACGCTGTCGCGCGCCGAGACGGGCGTTGCGACGCGCTCGATCGAACCGATAGCGCTGAAGGATCTGGCCGATGCCATCGTTGCTGATCTCGCCGTACTCGCCGAGGAAAAGTCGCAGCAGCTCGTGATCGAGGCGCACGGATCGCCGCGCGGCGTCGGCGATCGCCTCATGCTTCGTCAGGCGCTCATCAATCTTGTCGACAACGCGATCAAGTTCGCCCCGACCGGCACGGCGGTCGTGATTCGAATCGTCGAGTCGGTATCGCATGCGGTGATTGACGTCGTCGATCGCGGGCCGGGTATTCCTGTTGCCGCGCGTGAACACATCTTCGATCGATTCTTCCGCGCCAGTTCCGCCCCCGCCGATGTGGCCGGCACCGGACTCGGCCTGTCGATCGCGAAGTCGGCGGTCGAAACCAGCGGAGGCACGCTCACGCTCGAACATAGCGACCAGCAGGGCACCACATTCAGGATCACATTGCCCAGAGGTTAGCGCGCATCGCTGAGCGATGTGCGCGCGAGCGTAAACGCCACGATCAGCAGCACGACGAGGAACGCCGCAACGCCGGGCCACGCATACGCGCCCCAGAAAAACCCGCCCACGGAACCGGCAATGCTCGCCCCCATGTAATAGAAAAAGAGATACAGCGCCGACGCCTGCGCCTTCCCCTCCCGCGCGCGGAGTCCAACCCAACTGCTCGCCACCGAGTGCGAGGCAAAGAAGCCGATGGTGACGAGTCCGATGCCGAGGATGACCATCGCGAGCGGCCGCAGCAGCGTTGCGCCGACGCCGAGCATCATCGTCGTCAGCCCGACGCGAAGCAGAAACGGGCGGCTGAAGCGATGTGCAAGAACGCCCATCAGCGACGAGCTGAAGAATCCGAACACGTACAGGCCAAAGACCGAGCCGACTGCCGTCTGGCTCAACAGATACGGAGGCGCCAGGAGGCGGAATGAACTGTAGTTGTAGACCGTCACCAGCGTGCCGAGGACAAGTCCGGCTTCGATGACGAGTGCCCGAATAACGCGGTCGTGCAGATGCGCTTTGTACGAACCGACAAGCGATGCGATTGATAACGATCGTGGGTGGAACTGCGCCGATGCCGGGAGACTGACCGAGAAAACGGCGGCGGCAACGATGCCGAGCGCGCCGATGGCCGCAAGCGTAGGGCGCCATGACAGGAAGTCGGTCATCACGCCGGTCAACAGCCGACCCGTCATCCCACCCAGCGCGCCGCTACCGACATACAACCCCATCGACACCCCGACATCGTCCGGGTGAATCTCTTCGCCGAGATACGCCATGGCGAGGGCCGGGAGTCCCGCGATGGCGATTCCTTCGATGGCGCGAGTCAGCAGGAACATCGACCAGTCGTGCACGATCGACGAGAGGAGCGTCAACAGCGCCGCCGAGAGCAGAGAGACGCTCATCAGCGGTTTCCGCGACCATCCTTCGGCGACGGCGCCGACGACGAGCATCGAGACCGCCAGGCATCCAGTCGTGAGCGAGAGGGCGAGACTGCTGGTCGCGGCGTTGATGTGGAATTCCCGCGTGAAGATCGGCAGCAGGGGCTGCACCGCATACATCAGGAGAAAGACCGAGAACCCCGCTGAGAAGACCGCGAGGTTCACCTTCCAAAAGGCTTTCGTGCCGCGAGCCACATGGGGTCGGGGATTCAAGTCAGGTCGCGGCCGACGGGATGGTTGCACTCGAAGTGTCGAAGAACGCCGTAATTATAGAGAGTTTCAACCTCATACCTCCGACCTGGACCACCCCTGAAACCTGATACCTGATACGCGACACCTCTTTCAGGCGTGCGGTTTGCACCTCGCCGGTTCGATGCGTGTGCTCTGCGCTTCACTAATCGTCGCGCTGGCAGCCGCCCCCGCTGGCTGTTCGAAATCTTCTGAGAAGGTCACAACGGAAGCGCGCCAGGCCGCCGCCTCGTGGGCCGCGACGCTGTCCGCCGCCGCCGACTGGTGGGGAAGCGGCAACGTGTCGACGCCGTATTTCCGATCGATCGTGACGCAGGCGCGCACCTCGCTGCAGAAGGAAGAAAAGACTGCGCTTTCGTCCGCGGGTGAGGCGGCCGCAGCGCCCGTCAAGGCCGTCGCGTCGCACGCCGAGACGATCGCAGGCGCAGTGGAGCGTGGCGACCGCGCCGCAGCAATCGTCGCCGCCCACGCGGCTGCATCGGAGGTGCCCGCGGACAAGACACCCGCGGTCGCAAAGCCGCAATGAAAAACATGACGAACCTCGCGCTCGGCATCGTGACGAGCATCGGCGGGTTCCTCGATGTCGGTGCCATCGCGACAGCGGCGCTTGCCGGCGCTGCCTTCGGGATGCAGATGCTCTGGGTGCTGGCCATTGGCACGTTGTGCGTGATGCTTCTGACCGAAATGGCGGGCAGGCTTGCCTGCGTCAGTCATCATTCCCTCGTTGATGCCGTCCGCGAGCGGTGCGGTTTCCGATACTTTTCCTTGCTGCTGATTGGCGAGCTGCTTGTGGATCTGTTGGTGCTGGCCGCCGAGATTGGCGGTGTCGCCGTCGCGCTGCACCTCGTCACCGGCATCGACTATCGATGGTTCGTTCCGATCGTCGCCTTCGCGCTGTGGGTGCTGATCTGGCTCGGCACATTCTCCATCGTGCAGAACGGCGCGTCGTTACTCGGCCTGATCACCGTGGCGTTCGTCGTCGGGATGTGGTGGATGGGCCCGCCCTGGCACGAAGCGATAAAAGCGCTTGTCCCTTCGGCGCCGTCGCACGATTCCGCGAAGTACTGGTTTATCGCCGTCGGCATCATCGGATCGTTGTTCGAACCCTTCATGTTGAACTTCTACGCGTCCGGCGCGATCGAGGAGAAGTGGTCACTGAAGGACATTGCAATGAATCGGGTCACCGCGGTCCTCGGGATGGGCTTCGGCGCAATCATCGCCGTCAGTATCGTCATCCTGAGCGCGCTGACGCTTGGCACCCATGGCATCCAGGTAGACAGCTACGAGCAGGCGGCGCTGATGATGGTGCAGCCCTTTGGGCGGTGGGGCATCCCGCTGTTTGCGGCATCGCTCGGCATCGCGTGCTTCGGGGCGTCGCTGCAGGTCGCGCTCAACTTGTCCTACCTGTTCTCGCAGGGGTTCGGATGGAACTGGAGTGAAAACCTGAAGCCGCACGAGGACGCGCGGTTTGCGCTGGTGTATACGCTCGCCATCCCCGTCGGTGCGTTGCTCGTGGTCGTGCTGGGCGATCCGCTGCAGATCACGACATTCTCGATGGCGCTCAACGCACTGCTCGCGCCGGTGATCGTGTTCCCGCTCCTCATTCTGATGAACGATCGCCATTACGTTCGCGAGTACCGCAATCACGCGATTGGAAACGTGCTTGTTTCCGCGATCGTCGTGATCGCGTTTCTGATTGCGATGGTCGCCATTCCGCTGGAGGTCCTCGGTGGCTGATGTTCGTCCGGAGCGCAGCGGCGAGCCGCTGCCGCTCGTGCGCGACGTGCTCGACAAGCAGGTGCTCGACCCGGACGGGTGCAAGGTCGGCAAAGTAGACGGCATTGTCCTCGCGCTCCGCGAACACCGGCCGCCACGGGTTGTGGCGATGGACATCAGCCAGGCCACCGCCTGGCGCCGGATTCATCATCGCCTTGGCGACTTCGCCGAGTGGGTGCGGACGAAGTTCGAGCCCGGTCGACAAGCCCGTCCGCCACGCGTCCTG
>Ga0070671_100004521_pt1 | contig 11014 bp, 8 predicted proteins | sample KBSS73metaG_FD_65341 | JGI IMG/M metagenome (GOLD analysis project Ga0070671, IMG submission 65341) | Switchgrass rhizosphere microbial communities from Kellogg Biological Station, Michigan, USA - KBS S7-3 metaG | ecosystem: Host-associated > Plants > Roots > Rhizosphere > Soil ... | reverse complement strand
GGGTCGGGGGATCCGTCGGAGCGCTTCCCAGAGTTCCGGGGCAGCAAAATGCCGGTTGTAACCGGCGAATAGCTCATCACCGCCGTCGCCGGTCAGGGCGACGGTTACCTGCTCGCGGGCGAAACGGCTGACGAGGTGCGTCGGTATCTGCGACGGATCGGCGAAAGGCTCGTCGTACATGGACGGTAGCAGCGGGATCACGTCCCGAGCCTCGCGAACCGTCAGGTAATGCTCCTGATGAATCGTGCCGAGATGCTCGGCGACCCGCTTTGCGTCCTCGGCTTCATTGTAGCCGGCGTCTTCGAAGCCGATCGTGAAGGTGCGAACGGGCGTTTCCGAATATTTCTGATACAGCGCGCAGACCGTCGAACTATCAATGCCGCCGGAGAGGAAGGCGCCAACCGGAACATCGGCCAGGGACTGGCCCCGAATTGCGGTAGCAAGGACATTTTCCAGCTGTTCGAGCGCTGCGCCTTCGTCACGGATCGGCTGATCGAGGCCGGACCGGACCACGTCGCGGTACGACCAGTAGCGCATCAGCCTCAGGCCGTTTCGATTGCTTCCGACTTCGGGTGGCTCGTCCAGCGGGCAAGCCGCGGACTCGAGATCGACGGTCAGAACGCATCCGGGCAGGAGTTTGAACACTCGCTCGTAGATCGACAGCGGCGCCGGGACATAGCTGCGCGACGCAAACAGGCGCAGGGCGCGGCGATCGACGGCATTGTCGAAACCAGGATGCGCCCTCAATGCCTTGAGCTCGGATCCGAAGACGAAATCGCGCCCCGCCCAGCCGTAATAGAGTGGTTTTTCTCCGAAGCGGTCGCGGGCCAGCGACAACATCCGTTCCCTTCGATCCCACAGGGCGAAAGCGAACATGCCGACGCTTCGGTGCAGGGTCTCTGAAAGGCCCCAGGTGGCAATGCCCTCAAGGAAGACCTCAGTATCCGAATGGCCGCTCCAGCCGCCAACCGGGGTAGCGTCACGCTCCTCAAGCTCGCGCCTGAGCTCAGAGTGATTGTAGATTTCGCCATTGAAGCTGAGCACGAAGCGTCCGTCGCCAGACTGCATCGGCTGGTGCCCGGCGGGCGACAGGTCCACGATCGAGAGCCGGCGATGGCCGAGGCCAATCCCGACATCCGGGTCGATCCAGATCCCCTCGTCGTCAGGCCCCCGGTGCACGATTGGACCGATCAGCCGGGCGACTGTCCGGTGGTCAACCAGCCCTTGGCTGAAGATTCCTGCGATCCCACACATGCGACGGCTTTCTAATGCACTTTTCGGCCGTTCACGATCACCTCACCCTCGAACCGAGCGCTGTACAGGTCGACATTGCCGACGATGATATTGCGACCAACGAAAGTTCCGCGCGGGTAGGATCGTGCGGGTGCTAGCTGCGTCATCGTACAATTGGCGAAGGTCACGACATTGGTCGTCCAGGGAAGCACCGCGCGATGGGTGAGCCTGAATTTGCAACGGTCGAAAAGGACATTGGGGTTAGCGGAAAGATCGGCGATCGGCCTCGACGGATTTCCTCCACCATAGACCTCGCCATTGGGCGACAGCTTGGGATCGTCGAGGAACGTGCACTCGTGGAACTGGCATGCTCGTTGCCGGTCCTCGTCACCAAAGGCATGGACGATCGGTCCGACGAAGGTACATCCGGAAAAGCGGAAGCGCGGCCTGTTGGGCCACGCAGCCCAACTGGTTGTCCCAATGAAGGTGCAATGCTCGAACACCGCGTCTTTTGAATCTCCTCCGTCAGCCAAAAGCCCCACGCCGCTGTTGTTTGAGAATGTACAGCGCAGGAAGCTAAGGTTGCGGATGGGCTTGCCCGCTTCCGCTTCCACGTCGACGCCTGCACCGGGGGCGCTCGAGATGCGGCCTTTCCCGCTGGCGCTGAAGTCGCAATCGCTAAATTTGTAATTTCGTCCGCCCACGATGCTGCAGCCCTGCCGTCCGTTAAATTGACAACGAACGTGTTGAAACGAAGTCGCGATTGCGCGTTCGCTGGAGCCGTCGATCAAAACGCCATCGAGCGCATGATGGTGTGCATGAATATGCGACAGGCGTTCCGGGCCCCGATTGTTTATGAGGTGAATGCCGATGGCGGGAATCTGCCAGCCGACATCGCCATATCGCCCGCCAATCTCCAGCGCTCCAAGGTTTCCGTCGAGCTCTAGCTCGCTGATATCGACCTCGTCGCTACATTCCTCGACGTGGATCATCGCGCGATAAGGCGTTGCAAGCTCGTTGCCGCGATAGCTCGGCACAGAATGATGGGTTGCACACCCAGTAGCCCGATCGAAGGTGCCATATTTCAGTGCTGGAGCGCAGCGCAGGCGTGCCCCATTGCCGCGAAGTACCAACGGAAGTTTGCAGCCCCGGAAATCCATGATCGGTGCGGGCTCGAACGCATAGCCCTCGCCCTGCTCGCTCGCACGGGTCTGCCGGCCGACTATATAAGTCGTGGGACGAAGCTGGATTTTCCCACCACCATGCGAATTCACGAATGCGGTCATTGCGGCAAAGGCCGCGGTGTCATTCGAGCGGCCGTCGCCCCGGGCGCCGAACTCCTCGGGCGTAACAATCCGGAACTGAGCCATTGCCCTCAGTGGCTGAAGCGCAGCGAGGACGCAGGCCGTTCCGCCAAGATATCTGCGCCTGCTTATGTGCATCGACTGGCCTCAGGATTCGCGACTGGTGCTCCGCCGACGGAAAATCATGCCCCTTGTGTCGACACAGCGATCCTTGAAGCGCTCATAGACTTCGTGCCGGTAGAGCCTTCGGAATAGGAGATAGTCTTCCTGGAAAACCGGCTCGCAGCCGCGGGCTCGCATGACCTCCGTGATTCGATCCCATTCGATATGATCATCGGGCCAGACGTGAATGTCGCCCTCGTTTGAATGTTTGGGGTCGAAGATCCGGCGGATACGGTGCACATAGTTGCTCGGTCTCGCAAATTTGCGCCAATCAAAGCGCGGCGCCTCCTGGCGAAAGCGCTCAAGCTCCCCATCCGATTGCCACACGTTTGGACTCGCTTCATGATCGATAACAACCACACCGCCTTTCCTGCACACACGCGCCATTTCCGCGCAGGCGGCCAGGTAATCAGGAATATGGTGGAGCACAGAATAAGTTGTGACGAGGTCAAAGCTCTCATCATCGATCTCGCCAAGGTCGCGACCGTTTAGCTGATGAATTTTCAGCCGTGTGCCGGGGTATCGATCGCGAACCAGAGCGAGAAACCCGGTCGCAACATCAGCGGCGGTGACCGCAGCGCCGAGTGCAAGAAGATGACCCGTGAGGTTTCCTGAGCCGCATCCCAGATCAAGCGCCTCGATCGGCTTTCGGTCGTTACGAATTTCGGCCGTGGCTCTTTCGAGCAACGCCCGCAGCCGCTCTTGCTCCAGATCATTGAAGATTTCGCCGTGAAGCGCCTCATACCTGCGCGCGATGCGATTATGGATTGCCACGTTTCGACGCAGACTGCTTTCTGCTTCACTTGCGCCCATCGTGCATTCCTAAGAGTGCTGTTGAGACACGGAACGGAGCAACTCTTCCCATCTATCGACAACGGCCGCGAGAGAATAATGTTCGACCGACGCGGGCCCCTGTTGTCCAAGGCTCTCGCGCAATTCTGCGGAATTCATGAGTCGATCGAGTCCGGCCGCTAAGGCCTGCACACGATCGGATCCATCGACGAGGATTCCATTTTTCCCGTCTTGGATAATTTGATTGGTGCCTGGACAATCCGCAAAGCCTACTGCCGGGATCCCATTCGCCAAGGCCTCGGCCGTTGCTAATCCAAAGCTTTCATAGGCGGAAGGAATGACGAACACGTCAGCAGTCGCATACTCTTCCGACACCCCCGTGACGGCCCCTGTAAACGTCACTCTAGATTGAAGTCCAAGGGCGCCAACGTGCCTCTCTATGTCTGCCCGCAAGGGCCCCTCGCCGACGAGTCGCAGATCCCAGTCGGAATGCCGGGCAGCCAACCGGGCGAATGCATCAATAAGCGTGCGATGATCCTTTTGTGCCCGAAAGTTGCCCACGAACAGAAGTCGTCGCCGAGCCCCGCGTGCCGATTGGTGAGACGAGGCCCGTAAGGCGACGGGGTTGGGAATGACGGTCATTCGATTTCTGATCGCATCGGGAAACCCGCGCCGAACATCCTCGAGCGGAACGGTGAACGCTGCGCAACGAGGAGCAATAGCGTTTAGGAGAAATCGCTCCACACGCCGTTGCCGGTAATGTTCATATGCAATGTGCTCACTGGCAATAATGCGTGTCTCACTGCCGAGGGTGGCAATAGACAGTGGTATGTAAGCGCTGTGCATGAAGCCGATCGTCACATCAGGCCTGAGTTTGCATTGTAGCGACCGAAGGCCGAGAATTCTCAGCATCAATTCCAAGAGGCCCGTTCGTCGGTCGGTTTTTCCGAGGCCGAGGCGAATCCGTTCGACACTTCGATCGATTAAATAGAAATCCGCAGAATTCGGATGATCAAAGCTTGCGATTGTCGTTGAGTGGCCACGCTCAGCGAGTTCAGAACAAATCTCGCACAGGACCCGCTCGGCACCCCCTGCCTCGGTAGCAAGCGATTTGACGACAAAAAGTAATCGCAAAGCGCTGTCGTTCACGACGATTCAAGCTCGTGGCGGATTGAAACAAGATGGTCCACCAATCATCCCCACCCATTTCCCTTCAAATGCAAAGATCAGAAAAGGGCGCTCGCTCGCAATATCCCGGAAATGCCAATTGTCCTGGATGTCATCGAACAGGACCACGGCGTCGTGAGTCAATTTTGGCGCCAATGTGTGAATGGCAAACGAGCGACCTTCATAGCTCTTGTCGGAATCATAATGAACGAGATTGATTTCGCTCACCTTGTCCAGAATTTCTAGCAGATTGCGCCGGTCTCCATTGATCAGTGGCTGCCAATCCGAGCGAAGCTCAGGCTCGACGAGAATCCCAATGTAGCGTTCAGGGGCATGCAGCCTGAAATACGGAAAATCACTCGAGAACAGTCGTCCGCTACCGTTCCTTCGCAACGCCGACAGAAACGCGCGTGAGCTAAAGCCGGCGGCCACACCGGTCTCGACAACCGTTTGCGGCCGCAGGAGCCGAGTAAGGAAATAAAGCAGGTGATATGCTCCTCCTCCGCCCAAATCTACTCCGACCTCGCTCAGCTGTTTATCTGCCGTTAGGCGCTGCTTCTCGGCAAACTCGACGGCTTCCGACCATAGGTTAGGGTCCAGCCCGTTCGCCCATTCCGCGACGTCGCGCGAATTTGCGTGGCACCACTCCTCGATTTTGTTTCGCTCCGCCCGAGTGCGACGCTCCCGCAGCCTCAATGCGACCTTGCGAGCCATTTCGCGCGCACTCCCCGGTTTGAGCGCGTTCGCAATGATGTTTGCCGCCTTCACGCCCCGCTCCTTATCAGGAGTCGCATCAGCGGTCTGGTCATGTCACTGCCCCGCCGGCACGGCGCGATTCGAGCAGCAACCGTAGCTGGCCGCGATGGACAAATCCGAGCGCGCAGGCGGCCGCCGCAAAAGCAGACAGCAGAACCGCCTTGGCAGCAATAGCCAGCCGCGGGCTCATGCCAGCCGTCATCGACGCAACCAGCGCGCATGCGATGACCACCCCGACCAGCGCCCCCACCTTTAGCCAGCGGATGGGCACCGGATAAATTCGGTTGCTGAAAAAGAACCAGCTGCCGATGAAAGTCGCACTCGAGGCGAGCATTGCGACCGCGGCTCCGGTCAGTCCCCAGGCTCCGACAAACACAAAGTTGAGCGCGATCGCCGAGATCGCTCCAACCACGGAAACGAACAGCTGAAGCTCGGTGCGCTCGCCGATAGCGAAGCCCGGCGCGAACACGTAGAGCTGGAGCATGAGGTAGGCGGGCGCGAGCAGCATCACCAGGGGACCGGCCCCCGCGTATCTCGAATAGCCCAGCAGGCGGATAAATTCGGGAGTGAACATTCCAAGGCCAAGACAAAGCAGCAGCTCGACGGCGACGACCGCCTCGAAGCTACGTGCGATCACGGCTTTGGTTTGAGGGTGTGGATGATGCTTCATGACGAGCGGCGTGAGCGCCGACTGTACTCCAAGGAGCAGTAGCGCGGGGATCGTGGCCAGCTGACTCGCCCAGGTAAAAAGGCCGACGTCGGTGAGGCTGAGCAGATCGTTGAGAATGAAGCGGCTGGCATAGGTGCTTAGCAGAATGGCCACGCTCCCCGGTACGATTGCCAGAGAGAAGCGCAGCATGCGGTTGAGCTTGGCGGCGTCGATCCCAATTCCCAAGGTCGAGCTCAGTCGCGACAACCCCAAAGCAAGCCCGGTCCCAGCCCCCAACACGAGACCGACCAATACACCGACAAGGGAATTAGGAAGCGATACCGCGAGCCCGATCGATGCCGCGAGCGTGACCAGGGCGAAAACCAGCGTGACAATGGTGTAATCGCGCGCCCGAAAATCCCAGCGGAACTGGTTCTGGATAAAATAGAAAATGGTGTTGAGTTCAAAGAAGCCAATTCCGGTGCGAAACGCAGTCAGATACCTGCCGTCGCCGAACAGGAGCCGATTGAGCGAAGGCGAGAAGATCCAGGCGATTGACGCTGCGAGTGAGAGGGTGAGCAGCGTGAATGTCCACGCAGTGACAGCATAGCCGCGTTTTTCCTGTTCCGGCGCGGTCGGATAATAGCGGGCATATCCCTGTGTGACCTCGAGCGGCACCAGCACGTTGACCATTGCCGCCGTCGTCATGATCAGGCCGAGCACCCCATATTCGGCTGTCGACAGAAAGGTCGGCAACACGACCAGCCAAACGAGGATCGTCCCGCGTGAAACAATGTTCGCGAACGTATAGGTCGCAGTGTGTCCAATCAGCTGGCGGATCACGGCTGACTCGTGCAATCGGGGCCGAGCAGGCGGTCAAATGCTGCATGCTCGTGCGCATAAAGAACCTTCTCATCAGTGAGGTTCTCGGCGCGCTTTCGCATTGCCTTACTCATTCGCTTGTAGAGCGCGGGGTCGCTCAACAATCGATGGGCCGCCTGGCCCATGCCTTTCCAATCGCCAAGCTCCAGCAGCCAGCCCGTAACTCCCGTCTCAACCAGGTCAGCAATCGACGAGTCACAGTCATAGGCAGCCGCCGGGCATCCCCCCATCGACGTTTCCGCAAGAGCCATTCCGGTGAGTGGCGATAAGGCGACGCAACCCGGAATGAGCCTGGCCAGGAGATCCTGATCGAGCAGGCCGAGGAATCGAATCCGATCGGCAATACCCAGTTCACGCGCCAATCTTTCGAGTCGGTCGCGGTCACTGCCTTCGCCGGCAAGCAGCAACACGGCATCGGCATGCTCCTGCGCGACGAGCGAGAAGGCCAGAATCGATTGATCGACCATTTTTACTCGCTCGAGCCGCGCGATTGTCAGAAGGAGCTTACGCGAATTGCCGATCCCCAGCTGCTGACGCTCGCCTTCGGTCAGCGGCCGTCGCTCCTCAGGAGGGGCGCGATGGGCTGCGATCATGTTCTTCGTTACTCGGAATACGTCGGTCCGATCCCGCGCTACGCCTTGATCGATCGCATATTCGCGAGTTGTTTCGCTTCCTGCCGCAACGAGATCGGCCTTGCGCAAAACATAGCGGATGACGCGCTTTTCCAAAGCTCGGCTCGGAAACATACGGGGCATGGCGAGGGACCCGGTGGCTTCGTAATTCAGATCGAAGTTCGCCACCAAGTGAATGACGAGCGGAATCCCGGTGCGCCGCTTCAACCACAATCCGAACAGCCCGGAATAAAGTGGGTCGGTCGCTGAAATCAGCGACACCTTTTCGTCGCGGACAACCCCCGTCATGTAATCGAGCAGCCGCCTTTGCGAGAGCAAGACGTCGAGCGGCCGGAGAAACACTGGCAGGCCATGAGAAGCCGATCGGGCCTCCACCACGTCCTGGCATTCGCTGAACCTCTTGCGTTCGATGGAGCTATTCAGGCGCGCCACTCGATCGGCCAGCGGATGCAGGCCAATCACCTTATCGAAATAACCACCACTGCGCCGCGCCTCAAAAAATTGAAAATGGCGGCGCTGCCGCAGTTCATCTAGCGAATAGGCCATATCGATGAAGATGCACGATCGACCGCGGCCGGGCGCTTTCTTCGCTTGCGCCTCAATCCGGCCGCCATCATTCGCCAACACGTAACTCCTCTATCTTGCGATGCGAGTCAGGGCCCAACCGGACAGGACTGTGATGCCCTCCTGGTTACGGCAAGATAGACCCAGGCGAATGGAGCCGTTCTTCTCGTCGACCTCTGTGATCTCAACATTCGCCGATACGTCATCGCCAACATACACAGGGTGGTGAAATCGATGCTCCTGGGCAATCAAGATGGTTCCGGGTCCGGGACAAACGGTGCCGAGGACTGTTCCGATAAGGCCGGAGTACAAAGTGCCATGAACAATACACCGGCCAAATCGGGTTGTGGCCGCATACTCCTCATCGAAATGGATGGGATTATTGTCTCCAATGAGTTCTGCGAACACGGCCATCTGCTCGGGGCCGAATCTGCGCGTGAGTTCACCCGTTTCGCCGACACGGAAGTCCCCTAGCCGCCGCGCGGCAAAAAGCGGGCTCGATACCCCAGAGCGAAATGTTGCCATGATACCTCCAGGGATGTGCGGCGCTTCAGATAACTCTTTGTGGCCAAGTCGAAAACGCTGTGAGCGGTGTCGGCCAGCTGATCCCACGCCATCACTTCCTTCGCAAATATCAACCGCGAGCCGTCTTTGGACAAAGCGGCGATTAGCTCGTGGTCATCCTGGGCGGTACTGACCTTGTCTCTGGCTTCTGGATTTCCTTCAACAAACTCACGCACGAACTCAGTGAGCATCGTCCATTTCTCGTCCTGGCTAAGCGGCTTCCACGCGGGCAATTTGTCAGTGACATCGCGCGCGGGGCTTCCCGAATAAGTGCGATAGGGCTCGGTTGAATGCGATACGACCGAACCCGCCATGACCACAGAACCGCGCGCCAGCGTCACGCCAGGTGAGATTAGGTGGCCAAAACCCATTAGCCAAACATCGTCCTCAACCGTGACTGGCGCCTGATTGTGGAAGCGGGAACCCTCAAGCAGCTCACCGCTCGCCACATGAGTCCAGATCTGGCAGCCGCCCATCCGTACATTGTTGCCGATCGACAAGGTCTCGGCGCTGTTCAGGATTGCACCCTGGCCGACCCAACAATTGTGACCGAGCGTGACTGGCTTGTATCCTGTGATCATCGCGTTGCGAAATATGCGCGTGTAGTCCCCGCATTCGAATCGCGGCACCAGAACATTGGACTGAGCGTCGATCAGCGAGTGGTCGCCCATCGAAATGAGCTCGGTCGTGCCCGTAATTGCGCGAACAACCGTCCCGGCCCCGATTTCCGCCCCGTCACCTAAAACGACGTGTTCAGCTTCAATCTCGACATCGTCACCAATTTGGAAAGTACCAACAGCCTCGAAGCTTAGACAGCGTATGACCACATTCCGTCCGACCGTCCCGCCTGCCAGCGCGCGTAATTCGAGTTCAGGCAGTGAATTACTGGTCATCGCCTACCCAAACGTTTGGTGGAGGTAAGACCCCGCTCTTCCGAACTTCAAATCATCCGCTCCGTCTTAATTGGCTGTCAGCCACTCTTCGACGTTGAGAAGCGACCAAATCAGCAAGCGTCGGTTCTGCTTACCGTCGAGGTGCTGCTGGACAAGCGAATGCACCGCATTTCTGTCCAGAAATTCATAAATTCGAGCATTTTCGCCCATCAGCGTCCGCTTTACGAAATCGATGCTTTCTCCCTTGAACCAGCTCGCGTCGGGCGCCGAGAAACCCTGTTTTCCCGCTTGGGCGATGTCCTTGGGAATGATACCCGTCATGACGTCACGCAGAATCTGCTTCCCGTCGCTGGTCTTCTGCATGAACTTCTCCGCCTTTGGCCCTGGCTCATTCTCGTCGATGCGGACCACCTCGCTCAAATTGTTGAGCTTGAGGCCAACCGGACAATCCATCGCGAAGTCGACTAGATCATTGTCCAGAAAGGGAACGCGCGTTTCGAGGCTGTGCGCCATACTGAGCTTGTCCTCGACAACCAGCAACCCATGAAGGAAGGTCTTGGCCTCGAAATAGAGCGAGTGGTTGATATAATCTTCGGGCGATTGTGGCGGCTTTTCGTTTTCGGGAAACACATTCCGAAAGATGTCGCGGGTTTGGACTTCTGACACGTCATCCCAAATCGGCGCGAATACCTTCTTGAGTTCGGTGTTGTTCACCAATCGCTGCCAGAAGACATAGTATTTATCGATGTAATCGTCGAAGCTGCTGTTCACGACGGCACGGTAATAGCGCCACGGATAGCCGCCGAAGAGCTCGTCGCCACCAGCACCGGATAAGATAACCTTGACGAATTTCGACGCTAGCTGTGCGGCGTAAAAATTGGGATAGCACTGCCCGACACGTGGCTCCTCGAGATGGTAAGCGAGCCTGGGGAGGCAGCGCTCCATGTCGCCCGCCTTCAAGACCATTTCATAATGCTCGGTTTTAAACTGGTAGGACATAGCTTCGGCGCGCGCCCGCTCGTCGAAGGCGAGTTCGATGCCAGACGCCGATGAAAGGTCGAACCCGCAGGTGAAGGTCTTAAGATATGGAAAGCTCTCCGCCGCCACCGCGGTGATCGAGCCAGAATCCATGCCGCCTGACAAATAGGAGCCGAGCTCGACGTCGCTGATCAGCTGGCGATTCACCGCCTGACGGAACAGCCGTGCGAGTTCCTCCCGATATTCCTGGTCCGGGCGGACTTTTTCGGGTTCGCGAAAGTTATAATCCCAGTAGCGATGAGACCTGAGCTTGGGATGAGAATCGCCGAGGTTCAGCTCGGCATAATGGCCTGCCGGAAGCAGCTTGATGGGATCGAGCAAAGTCCGGTCGGTGAGGATGTTCTGGAACGTGAAATATTCCAGCAGCGCTCTGCGGTC
>Ga0070671_100004519_pt1 | contig 11015 bp, 9 predicted proteins | sample KBSS73metaG_FD_65341 | JGI IMG/M metagenome (GOLD analysis project Ga0070671, IMG submission 65341) | Switchgrass rhizosphere microbial communities from Kellogg Biological Station, Michigan, USA - KBS S7-3 metaG | ecosystem: Host-associated > Plants > Roots > Rhizosphere > Soil ... | reverse complement strand
CCGAGCAGCTCGGCGACCTCCTTCTCGTAGGCCAGGTGCAGCGTGGTCCACGCGCTCCCCAGCCCCCGGGCGCGCAGCGCGAGCTGCAGGCTCCACGCGGCGGGCAGCAGGGAGCCCCACAGACCCGCCTGGTTCCCCGTGGGCAGGTCCCCGCCGGTGAAGATCGCGCCGATGACCAGCACCGGCACCTCGGCCATGTGCTCGGCGAGGAAGTCCGCGCTCGACTGCACCCGGTCCTGGGTGGCCTGCCGCTCCTGGTCGTCCCACTCCTTCCGGCCCGCGGCGCGGTAGGCCGAGAAGGACTTCGCGTAGAGGTCCGCGACGGCCTTGCGCTTGTCCGGGTCGGTCAGCACGATCCAGTGCCAGCCCTGGGTGTTGCTGCCGCTCGGGGCCTGCAGTGCCACCTCGAGGGCCTCGCGCACCACCTCGAGCGGCACCGGCCGCTCCAGGTCGAGGCGCTTGCGCACCGAGCGGGTGGACGTCAGCAGCTGGTCGGGATCCAGCGGGAGCAGCTCTGCCATGCCCCCGACACTAGACGGGGAGCCGCCGGAAGATCGGCCGCGGGACGTGCCGGAGCGCGGACATCACGAACCGCAGCGGAGCGGGCGCCCACACCTGTTCGGTCTTGGTCCGCACCGCGTGCACGATGACCTCCGCGACCGCCTCCGGGGTAGTCGACAGCGGCGCGGGCTTGAGGCCCTCGGTCATCCTGGTGTGCACGAACCCGGGCCGCACCACGGTCACCGTCACCCCGGACGGCCGCAGGGCCTCGGTGAGCCCGGTGTAGAAGGCGTCGAGCCCGGCCTTGGTCGACCCGTAGACGAAGTTCGAGCGACGCGCGCGCTCACCGGCGACCGACGACAGCGCGACCAGCGAGCCGTGCCCCTGCGCCTTGAGCCGGTCCCCGAGCGCGACGCCCACGGACACGGCGGCGGTGTAGTTGACCTGCGCCAGCTCGACGGCCTTCGCCGCGTCCGTCCAGGCCTCCTCGTTGTCCCCGAGCAGCCCGAACGCGACGACCGCGACGTCGACGTCCCCGGCCGCGAACGCCTTGTCGACGACCGCGGCGTGGGTGTCGAAGGCCTGCGCGTCGAAGTCGAGGAGCTCGACCGCGCAGCCCTTGCCCTCCAGCCGGGCCTTGGCCGCGTCGAGCCGTGCCGACGGACGCCCGGCCAGCACGACCCGGAGCGGGCGGTCGCCCGCGAAGGCCTCGACCGTGGCCAGCCCGATCTCCGAGGTGCCGCCCAGCAGGAGAATGCTCTGCGGGTTCCCGACGGCATCCATCACGACTCGCTCCGCTCGTTCCGGCCGTCCATCATCAGATCAGCTCCAGTCGTCGTGCCATGTCAGACGCGAACACGCCCTCGGGGTCCACCGTGGCGCGGATCTTGCGCCACTCGTCGAGCCGCGGGTAGCCGCGCCGGATCGCCTCCGGCGTGGTCCGCGACTCCTTGGCCAGGTAGTGCCTGCCGCCGGCATCCAGCACGACGCGGTCCAGCTCGTCGCACAGCTCGCCGAGGCCGGGACCTACCGGTATGTCGACGCACAGCGTCCAGCCCGGCTTGGGGAAGGACAGCGGGGCGCGGTTGCCCTCGCCGAAGCGCTTCAACACGTTGAGCGCGGACACCTGACCCGCTGACGTCATCCGCTCCAGCACGGTGCGTATCACGTCGCCACGATCCAGCGGCACGACGAACTGATACTGGAGGAACCCGTTCGGGCCGTAGCCACGGTTCCATTCAGCGAAGCCGTCCAGCGGGTGCAGGAACTGAGTGATGTTCTGGATCGCGCCCAGCCTGGTCGGCGACTTGCGGTACCAGAGCTCGGAGAAGATCTTGCCGGTCAACTTGTTGATCATGCCCGGTGGGAAGACATCCGGAATCGTCAACAGCTGAGGGGCCGAGAACTTCAGGGGGTCGCGCCGCTGCTTGACGGACAGGTCCTCCAGCGTGGCGTGGTTCGCCCTGGTCAGCAGGCCGCGGCCGAAGTGCTCGCCGGTGGTGACGGCGTCGAACCAGGAGACCGACTCGGCGTAGCGCTCGTCGTCCTCGGTCTGCCTGCGCATCAGGTCGGCGAGGTTGTCGATCTGCTCGGTGTCGACCTTGAAGTAGGCCGTCTCCACCGGGTGCAGCTTCAGCCGCGCCCGCACGACGACCCCGGTCAGCCCCATCCCGCCGACGGTCGCCCAGAACAGCTCGGACTCCGGCCCGTCCGGCGTGAGCTCGCGGACCGACCCGTCGGCGAGCACGATCGTCATCGAGACGACGTGGTTGCCGAAGCTGCCGACGACGTGGTGCGCCTTGCCGTGGATGTCCGCGCCGATCGCGCCGCCGATCGTGACCTGGCGGGTGCCGGGCAGGACCGGGATCCAGAGGCCGAAGGGCAGGGCCCGGCGCATCAGGGTGTCCAGCGACACCCCGGCGTCGACGTCGACGAGGTGGGAGTCCACGTCGATCGAGTGGATCGTGCCCAGCCCGGTCATGTCGAGGACCGTGCCGCCCGCGTTCTGCGCCGGGTCGCCGTACGAGCGGCCGAGGCCGCGGGCGATGATCCCGCGGCTCCCGGCGGCGGTCACCGCCGCGGCGACCTCCTCCGGCGTCCGTGGCGTGACCACGGTGGCGATCGTGGGCGCGGTGCGCCCCCAGCCGTGCAGGGTGCGGGTCTCGCCTGCTGTGCTCAACGCTCTCCCTCGCTGCGCTCGGTCGGCGCGTCGCGCTTGCGCGGTGTCCATGATTCGCTCGCACGCTCGCTCATCACCGACGAGGGTATCGGCGGGCGGCCGATGACTTTCCGGGGAGGGTGCGGTCTGATCGGGCATGGAGACGCACACGCTCGCGACCCCCGAGGTCGACCTGGTCTACGACGTCCACGGCCCGCTCCCGACCGCGGACGGCCGCCCGCCCCTGCTCTTGATCGGCCAGCCGATGGACGCGAGCGGCTTCTACACCCTCGCAGGCCACCTGGGTGACCGGACACTGATCACCTACGACCCCCGCGGCCTGGGTCGGAGCAGCGTCCGCCGCGACGGCCGCACCGACATGGACCCGGTCGTGCAGGCCGAGGACCTGCACCGGCTCGTCGCGGAGATCGGCGGGCCGGTGGAGGTCTTCGGCTCCAGCGGCGGGGCGGTGGTCGGGCTGGCGCTGGTCGCCGCGCACCCGGAGGACGTCGTGACGCTCGTGGCCCACGAGCCCCCGCTGAACTCGGTGCTGCCGGACGCCGAGGCCGCCGACCGCGCCCGCGCGGGCTTCTTCGACGCCTATCGGTCCAAGGGCTGGGGCGCGGGCATGGCCCAGTTCATCGTGATGACCTCCTGGCAGGGTGAGTACACCGAGGCCTACTTCGCCCAGCCCGCCCCGGACCCGGCCCAGTTCGGCATGCCCACCGAGGACGACGGCAACCGCGACGACCCGCTGCTCTCCGACCGCGCCTGGGCGGTCAGCAGCTACGTCCCCGACGTCGACGCGCTGATGAAGGCATCGACCCGGGTCGTGATCGCGGTGGGCGAGGAGTCCGCGGGCACCTACACCGCCCGCACCTCGCTCGCGACCGCCGAGGCCCTCGGCCAGGAGGTCACCGTCTTCCCCAGCCACCACGGCGGCTTCATGGGCGGCGAGTTCGGCTACGCGGGCAAGCCCGAGGAGTTCGCGGCGAGACTGAAGGAGGTCCTCGCCTGAACCGCGAGTCGCACACCCCGCCCCGCGAGTCGCACACCCCGTCCCGCGAGTCGCACGAGTCGCGGCGTGAGGTGGGCGGGGGTGGTGTGGCAGCCTCCGCCGCGTGCCGGCTCGCCTCCTGACGATCACGAGCTACCTCGCGATCTCCCTGCTCCTGCAGCGGCGGGTCCTCGGCGACCTCACCGACAGCGCGATCGGCCGCGTCTCCGCCGACGCGACCGGCTTCACCTGGTGGCTCGCCCACACCGCCCACGAGTTCTCGCTGGTCACGGACCTGCAGAACTCCCCGACCGGGGTCAACGCGCTCTGGAACACCGCCGTCCCGCTCCTCGGGGTCGTCCTGGCGCCGATCACCTGGACCGCGGGCGCGACGGCGGCGTTCGACGTGGGCATGATCCTCGGGCCGGTCGCCTCCGGCGCGACCGCGGCGTGGGCGCTCGGCGGGATCGTGCGCTCCCGCCTCGCCCGCGCGGTCGCAGGCGGGCTCTACGCCTTCTCGCCCTTCATGCTCGCCCACCTGCAGGCCGGGCACCTCAACCTGGTGTGGGCCGTGCTGCCGCCGGTGCTGCTCGGGCTGGCCCACCGGCTGTTCGTCCGCGACCTCGCCCGGCCCTGGCTGCTCGGCGCGCTGACCGGGCTCGCGCTCGCCCTGCAGGCCTGGCTGTACACCCAGACCCTCGCCGTCGGGGTGCTGGCGCTGGTCCTGCTCGCGGCCGTCCTGGCCGTCCGCTTCCCGCGGCGCGCGCTCGCCCGTCTGCCCGCGCTCGGCAAGGCGGGGATCGCCTGCGTGGCCACGTTCGCGCTGGTCGCGGGCTATCCGTTGTACCTGGTGCTCGCCGGTCCCGCTCGCCCGGCGACCCCGCTGCGCTCCCCGGACTACGGCAGCGCCGACCTCGCCAACACCCTCACCCCCACCTGGGTCACGCTCCTCCACGGAGCGACCCCCGCGATGCAGGGCAACCTCGGGGAGCAGGGCGGTTACCTCGGGTACGCGGTCCTCCTGCTTGCCCTCGGCGCCGTGGTCCTCGGCGGCACGCGGGCCCGGATCGCGGTCGTCGTCGGTGTGGTCGTCTGGGTCCTCGCCCTCGGCCCGCGGCTCTACGCGAGGGCCGAGCCACTCGGCGTCGACCTGCCCTGGCAGGCGTTCCTGCACGTCCCGCTGGTCGCCGAGATCGAGCCCGTCCGACTCCAGGTGGTCGTCACCCTGGCCGTCGCGGTGCTCGTCGCCCTCGCCCTCGACCGACTCGCCGGTCGGCCGCGCATCCACGAGCAGAGCAGCTCTCGCCCACGCGGGCCTGCGGTCCTCGCCGGCCTCGCGGCGGCGCTGGTCCTCCTCACCTGGCTCCCCGCCGACGCCCAGCGCACCACCCCGGCCCCCGCCCAGGCCCGCCCGTCGCTCGCGGGGGAGGTCGTGGAGGTCTGGCCCCGGATCACCAGCCGCTGGTACGGCGGGCCGGACGCGCTGCGGGACCAGATCGCGTCGGACTTCGGGTACCGCCTGACCGGGGGCTACTTCATCGGCTCCGACCCGCGGAACCCGACGCTGATCGAGTCCGCCTGGAACCCCTTCCAGGTCGGCGCGGCGTGGGCCGACCTCTGGCCCACGCTGCCGTCCCCGGCCGATCCCGCAGGCGCCGCCGCGGACCTGCGCGCCCGTGGCGTGACCGTCGTCCGCGTGACGCCGCGACCCGGCGCCGACCCCGCGCGGGTCCTCGACTGGACCGGCCGGGTGACCGGGTCCGCGGGGGAGTGGGCCGACGGGGCGTGGACCTTCCGTGTGGCCGCTACGCTGCAGCGATGACCGTTCCGCCCCGTCCGGAGATCCGTATCTCCGACGCCGACCGCGAGCGTGCCGCGGCCCGGCTGCGGCGGGCGATGAGCGAGGGTCGGATCACGATGGTCGAGCTCGAGGAGCGGCTCGCGGTCGTCTACGCGGCCCGGTTCGCCACCGACCTGCTGCCGCCCTTCGAGGACCTGCCCGGCGACCCGCGGGACGTGCTGGCGGAGGTCCCGCTCACCACGCCCGTCGGGCCGCCGACGGTGCTCCGGACGGGCATGGGGGCACTGCGCCGGGTGGGGCAGTGGCGGGTGCCCGCGCGGATCCGCGTGCAGAGCACCATGGGGCCGGTCCTGCTGGACTTCACCGAGGCCGACCTCACCCATCCCGTGGTGGAGATCGAGCTCGAGCTGGGCGCGGGCCCGGCCCGGATCATGATCCCCGACGGCGGGACCGCGGACGTCGAGGGCCTCGCCGCCGGGATCGGGATGGTCCGCAACCGGGTCGAGGGCACCCCCGGGGAGGGCCCGCACTTCCGCATCTACGGCCGCGCGGGCCTCGGCTCGGTCGTGATCCGCCGCCGCTACCGGATCGGCGCCCTCCGGATCTAGGCCGGAACCGCGCGCCTCGAGCCAGGCGGTGCCGGCGGGTGGCGGGCCGACCACCGTGGCGTACCGCAGGAGAGGGTGGGCGGCGCTCAGGCCGTGATGCCGTACTGGGCGATCTTGCGGTAGAGGGTGGAGCGGGCCACCCCGAGGGCGGTGGCGGCGGCCGTGCGGTTGCCGCCGGTGTCCCGGAGAGCGACCACGATGGCGTCCCGTTCGGCCTGGTCGACGGGGCGCAGGGTGCTTCGCGGGGCGCTCTGGCAGGACTCGGGGAGGTCGCCGACCTGCACGGTCCCGACCGGTCGTCGGTGCAGGGCGGTGTCCAGGGCGGCCCAGAGCTCGCGGACGTTGCCCGGCCAGGTGTGGCGGCTCAGGGTGCGTAGGGCGTCCGGGGAGAGCTGGGTGTCGCGGCCCGGGGCCAGGTCGGCGAGGATGTCGGTGATCAGCGACGGCAGGTCGCCCGTCCGGGTGCGCAGCGGGGGCACCGTGACCGAGCGGCGGAACCCGGTGAGCAGCTCGGCGACGGCGGGGACGCACCGGGCGCCGTCGGCGGCGGTCGCGGCGAGCCGGGCGCCGCGGACGGCGCCGCTCAGCCAGGGCGGGACGGCGGTCCAGAGGTCGGCGTCGCGCAGCAGGACCAAGGGCGACGGCGCCGCGTCGGCGATGCGGGCCAGGGCCGACGAGTCCGTGGTGGGCCCGATCTCGACGACGCTGCCCGGGCCGTGGAGCTCCCGGTCCAGGTCGAGCACCAACCGTCTCCGGCCGGTCCCGGCCTCCCCGAGGACCACCAACGGCGTCCCGGCCCGCAGCGCCTCGGCCGCCGAGGCCCACGCCTCACGGAAGGCGGGGCTGGTGTAGGCGGGGTGCGGCGCCTGCCGCGAGACGACGGCGGCGCGGGGCACCTCGCGGAGCTCCGAGACGACCGCGACCAGCCCGGCGACCGTGCCGCCGACCGCGACCGACGTCCCCCGCAGCCGGACGCGGACCCCGGACGGCAGGTCCAGCCGGTCGTCGACGTCCGGTCCGCGCAGCATCCGGAACCGCGCGTGGTCCTGCAGCGCGGCCAGGTCGCCGGGGTCGAGCAGGGCCTGCAGCGCGGTGTTCGCCAGGACCGTCCGTCTGCCCACCGCCACGACGGCTCGGCGGGAGCGGGAGTCCACCCGCGTGTAGAGGTCGAACAGGGCCTGCTGGCCGGTGTCCCGGTCGTGCAACAGCGCGTCCTGGATCCGGGCCGCCGCCGACGTGACCAGCGAGTGCAGGATCGGCGACGAGTGCTCCGCCCGGCAGCTGACGTCGAGCACGCCCTCGATCCGGCCGGTGAGCGGGTCCCGCACCGGGGCGCCCGCGCAGGCGTAGGGCTGCAGCGGCTCGACGAAGTGCTCGGCGCCCACGACGTGCACCGCGCCGCCCGACTCCAGCACGGTCCCGACGCCGTTGGTGCCGACGGCGCCCTCGTCGTAGGCGAAGCCCTCCGCGAAGCGGTTGGCGTCCGCGGCCCGCCCGATGGCCGCCGACGTGTCCAGCCGGACCAGCAGCCGGGCCTGGTCGTCGGTCAGCACGACGCAGACCGGGATGCCTGCGATCTGCTCGGCCAGCTGTTCGATCACCGGCCGGGCGCAGCGCACCAGCCGGGAGTCCACGTCCAGGTCCGCGAAGCGCCGGTTCGCCACCGTCCCGGGATCGACGCCGCGGGCGAGGCTGCGTCGCCAGGACGCGGCCACGTGACCGGGGATCCCGGGCAGCTCGGCGTCGGGTCTATCCATCAGCCGGGCCAGGGCGGAGGTGAGGAGCCTGCGTCGTGCGAGGACCTCGCTCATGCCCGCCACCTCCCTGTGGGACTGCTCACATGATGCGTCACCGGTCAAGCGCGTGACCGTCCGACTTTCGGACGGTCACGGCGCGGGGAGCGGCCCTACCGTCGGCACATCCGGTCATCGTCGACCCAGGGAGAGCGCCCATGACCCGTGCCGAGAGCGAGCACGTCGACGTCCTGATCGTCGGAGCAGGGGTGTCCGGCATCGGTGCCGCACACCATCTTCGGACGGAGTTCCCCGAGCGCACGTTCCTGGTCCTCGAGGCGCAGGACGACCGTGGGGGGACCTGGTGGACCCATCGCTTCCCGGGCGCCCGCTCGGACTCCGACCTGTTCACCTACGGCTACCGGCACAAGCCCTGGCGCGGTCCGTCCATCGCCGCGGGCGGGGCGATCCTGGAGTACCTGGACGAGGTCATCGAGGAGGACGACCTCGGCGACCGGATCCGCTACGAGCACCGGGTGACGTCGCTGGAGTGGTCCTCGGACGACGCCCGCTGGACCGCCGAGGTCCTCCGGACCGACACCGGGGAGCAGGTGCGGCTGACCGCGTCGTTCCTCTGGATGTGCCAGGGCTACTACAACCACGAGGACCCCTACATCCCCGAGTGGCCCGGCACGGAACGGTTCGAGGGCACGATCGTGCACCCCCAGACCTGGCCCGCGGACCTCGACCACGAGGGCAAGCGGGTCGTCGTCATCGGTTCGGGATCGACGGCCGCGACCGTGGTCCCCGCGATGGCGGAGACCGCCGAGCACGTCACGATGCTGCAGCGCTCGCCGTCGTACTGGTACCCGGCGCCCACCGTGCACGAGCTGGCCGCCACGCTGGCCCCGCTGGACCTGCCCGCGGACTGGACGCACGAGATCCTGCGCCGCCAGTACATCCAGGAGGTGGGCTGGCTGGCCGAGACGGGCCACCAGGACCCGGACCAGCTGCACGAGTTCCTGCTCGAGACGATCCGGCCGCTGCTGCCCGAGGGCACGGACATCGAGAAGCACTTCATGCCGAGCTACCGGCCCTGGCAGCAGCGGATCGCGTTCGTCCCGGACGGCGACCTCTTCGCGGGCATGCGCGAGGGCACGATCTCGGTCGTCACCGACACGATCACCGAGTTCACCGAGAAGGGCGTGCAGGTGTCGTCGGGCGAGGTGCTCGAGGCCGACATCGTGGTCACCGCGACCGGGTTCAACCTCTCGCCCTTCGGCGACATCCCCTTCACGGTCGACGGCGCCGCGATCGACTTCGCCGACCAGGTCACCTGGCGCGGCATCATGATCACCGGTGTGCCGAACATGGCCTACGCCTTCGGCTACTTCCGGCACAGCTGGACGTTGCGCGTGGACCTGGTCAACGACGTCGTCGGGCGGATCCTGGCGCGGATGGACGACCGCGGGAACCGGGTCGTCGTGCCGACGCTGCGCCCCGGGGACGCGGACATGCCGCGCCTGGCCTGGAGCGACCCGGAGAACTTCAACCCCGGCTACGTCCTGCGGTCGCAGGACCGCATGTTCCGCCAGGGCGACCGCGAGCCGTGGACCCACATGCACGAACACGCCCACGAGCAGGTCGCCCTCCCCAAGGCCGACCTCGACGACGGCCTCCAGTACCGCTGACCCCAGGAGCGACAGTGCCCACGATCCCCGTCCGTACCGGAGTCACCCTGCACTACGAGATCAGCGGCGGCGGCGAGCCGTTGTTGCTGGTCATGGGCACCTCCGGCGCCATCCCGCTCTGGGGCGAGCTGCTGACCCGGCTCGCCGAGACCCATCAGGTCATCGCGTTCGACAACCGCGGGCTCGGCGGCAGCGAGCGCGGCACCGGGCCGATCAGCGTCGCCTCGCTGGCCGAGGACGCCTCGGCGCTGCTGGAGGCGCTGGAGATCCCGCGCGCCCACGTGCTCGGGTGGTCGCTCGGCTCGGCCGTCGCGCAGGAGCTGGCGTTGGCCCGTCCCGACCAGGTCGCCTCCGCCCTGATGTATGCGACGTGGGGCCGCTGCGACGGCTTCCAGCGCTCGGTGCTCGGCGCGCTGCGGCTGCCGTACGTGCACCGCGACATGGAGTCCGCGCTGGCCACGGCCGGGATGGCGTTCTCCCCGGAGGGACTGGACGACCCGGCCTTCGGCGAGCTGCTCGCGCCGATGCTGCCCGCGTTCCCGCAGAACGAGGAGCAGATGCAGGTCACCGTCGAGCAGTGGGACGCCGACCTCGCCCACGACTCGCTCGACCGGCTCGGGGCGATCACGGCGCCGACCCTGGTCGTCGGTGGCGAACAGGACCTGCTGACGCCGCCGTGGCAGGTGCGGAAGGTGGCCGACGCGATCCCGGGGGCCCGCTACGAGCACGTGACCGGGCCCGGATCGAGCCACTGCCTGCACCTCGAGCGCCCGGACGACCTGACCAAGATCCTCGCCGGGTTCCTCGGGGAACATCGGATCGGGTGACCTGCGGGTAGGGTCGGTGGTGACAGGGGGCACCTGTTGCACGCGGGCGGTCTGTCCGCGTCGCCCCCTGTGATCACCGACGCCGGTCGCGCGAGCGCCCGGGAATCCGGAGCGACCGACATGACGTCGGCACCCAGCACCACCCGTGTGGAGATCAAGCCCGTGGCGACCGACGTCACCGGCGCCGTGGACGGAGCCTGGTGGCCCCGGTCCCTCGACCTCGTCGCCGAGCTGGCGGAGCTGGCCCCGGCGCTGCGCCCGCGGCTCGGCCGGATCGAGCGGGTGAGCTACCACCTCGGGGACTGGGACGCGGTGCCGCGGCGGGCCGCCGTCGACGGCTCGACCGTCAAGTTCGCGGGGTTCCGCTTCCAGGCACCCGGCACGGTCGACGTGCTGGCCGAGCTGCACCGCGTCACGCTGCTCGTCCTGCCGCCCGAGACCACGCCGGAGGAGGCGCGCCGGGTGCTCGCCGCCGCGAGCACCGCGGGGAACGCGGACAGCCTCGAGGACCTGCTCAGTCCTCGTGGACCGGTGGCGTGAGGTAGCGGTCCGGGTCGCCGCCCGCCGCCAGCCAGCGTTGGAAGCCCGCGGGATCGCGGCGCTCGAGCTCGTCGAGCAGGATCCGGCGCAGCGTGACCAGGCCGTCGTACCGGCGGCCGGGCGCGGTGGCGCGCAGCTCGGGGCCGCTGCGCCGCCAGG
>Ga0070671_100004518_pt1 | contig 11015 bp, 9 predicted proteins | sample KBSS73metaG_FD_65341 | JGI IMG/M metagenome (GOLD analysis project Ga0070671, IMG submission 65341) | Switchgrass rhizosphere microbial communities from Kellogg Biological Station, Michigan, USA - KBS S7-3 metaG | ecosystem: Host-associated > Plants > Roots > Rhizosphere > Soil ... | reverse complement strand
GTCCCGGGTGCGTACGATCATCGATCCGGCCGCCCCACCGGTCCGCTACGTGCCGGTGCTCAACGTCGGCGGCCTGGTCGAGGACTTCCCGCTGGACACGCCGTCGGACGAGTTCCAGATGATGTTCGGCAAGCGCTGTTTCTTCGGTTGGTCCGCCACCCCGAGCGGTGGGGTCGCCTGGTTCGCCAACCCGCCGCAGCGCGAGGAGCCCGGACCCGGCGTCCTCTCCGCCATGTCCGACGCCGACTGGCGCGGCTGGCTACTCGACCTCCTGTCGGACGACGACTCGCCGGCCTGCGACATCGTCCGCGCGACCCCGGGGCCGCTGTTCGGCTGGGCCACCTTCGACATCCCCAGCGTGCCGACCTGGCACCGGGACCGGATGATCGTGATCGGCGACGCCGCCCACGCGACGTCGCCCGCCTCCGGACAGGGGGCCGCGATGGCGATCGAGGACGCCGTCGTGCTGGCCAAGTGCCTGCGGGACCTGCCGGTCGAGCGCGCGTTCGCCCACTTCGAGGGCCTGCGGCGCACGCGCGTCGAGGCGGTCGTGGCGGCGGGCAAGCGCGGGAGCAGCCAGAAGGCGCCGGGCCCCGTCGGGCGGGTGCTGCGGGACGCGTTCATGCCGATGATGCTGCGCAGGCTCAGCACCAAGGGCGGGGTCTCGCCCGAATGGCTGCACCGCCACCACATCGAGTGGGCCGAGACGACCTGCGTCTGAACGCTCGGGCACGGTCGACGAGCGTGCTGATCGACGTCGGCATCGGAGCTCCCTCCGCCGGATTCGGCTCACGAGAGGGCGACGCGGCGGAGGAGCTGGGCGTTCGCCGCCACGACGATCGTCGACAGGCTCATCAGGATCGCGCCGACCGCGGGCGGCAGCACGAACCCGACGCCCGCCAGGACACCGGCCGCCAGCGGCACGCTGACCAGGTTGTACCCGGCCGCCCACCACAGGTTCTGGACCATCTTGCGGTAGCCGGCGCGGGACAGGGTGATCACCGAGAGCACCGCGCGCGGGTCGTCGGAGGCGAGGACCACGCCCGCGGACTCGACGGCGACGTCCGTCCCCGCACCGATGGCGATCCCGACGTCCGCCCGCGCCAGGGCGGGGGCGTCGTTCACGCCGTCGCCGACCATCGCGACGGTCAGCCCACGCTCCTGCAGACGCGCCACCGCGGCGTCCTTGTCCTCCGGCAGCACCTCGGCGAGCACCTCGTCGATGCCCACCTGGGCCCCGACGGCCTCCGCGACGGGACGGGCGTCGCCGGTGATCATGACTGTGTGCACGTTTCGTGCTCTCAGCGCTGCGACGGCGGCCTGGGACTCGGGCCGGACGGCGTCGGCGAGGGCGAGCGCGCCGACCACCTCGACCCCCGCGCCCGTCTCCAGTCGCGACTCGACGGGTGCGACTTGCGCCTCGTGAGGTGCGACTTGCGCCTCGTGAGGTGCGACTCGCGCCTCGACGGGTGCGACTCGGGGCTCGGGGTGTGCGACTCGCGACTCGTGAGGTGCGACTCGCGGGTCAGGGGGTGCGACTCGTGGGGTGGCGCGGAGGACGTAGAGGACCGTGCTCCCCGCTGCGGACCACTCGTCGGCGGCCCGGGCGATCGCGGCGCTCGGCTCGGCGCCGGACTCCCGGAGCAGCCCGGGGCCGCCGACCGAGACCTCGACCCCGTCGACGACGGCGCGCACCCCCCGCCCGGTCAGCGACCGGAACCCGGAGGCTCGGGGCAGTGACCGCCGTTCCGCCGCCTCCACCGCCGCATCCGGCGCTGAGGGCGCTGAGGGCGCCGAGGCGGCGATCACGATCGCCTTGGCGAGGGGGTGTTCGCTGTCGGACTCCGCGGCGGCGGCCAGGGCCAGGGTCTCCGGGGCGCCCGCGGTGCCGACGACCTCCGGGCGGCCCGTGGTCAGCGTGCCGGTCTTGTCGAACAGGACGGCGTCGACGGTCCGCATACGCTCCAGCGCGAGGCGGTCCTTGACCAGGATCCCGGCCCGGGCCGCGCGCGCCGTGGAGATCGCGATGACCAGCGGGATCGCCAGGCCGAGGGCGTGCGGGCAGGAGATCACCAGGACGGTCACGGTCCGCTCGACGGCCTCCGACAGCGTCCCGACCAGCGACCACACGACGAACGTCACCACGGCGACGGCCGCGGCGAACCAGAACAGCAACGCGGCGGCCCGGTCGGCCAGCGCCTGCGCGCGGGAGCGGGAGCTCTGCGCCTGCTCGACGAGCCGCCGGATGCCGGCGAGTGCCGTTTCCTCGCCGACCCGGTCCACCCGGACCCGGATCGCCGAGTCGGTCGCAACGGTGCCCGCCACGACCCGGTCGCCCACGCCGCGGGCGACCGCCCGGGACTCGCCGGTGATCATGGACTCGTCGAGCTCCGCCGCGCCGTCGACGACCACGCCGTCGGCGGGAACCCGTCCGCCGGAGCGGACCAGCACGGTGTCACCCGCCGCCAGCCCGGACAGCGGGACCTCCTCGGTGCCGTCGGCCGTGACCCGCTCGGCGGTGTCCGGGAGGAGGGCGGCGAGGGCGTCGAGCGCGCCGGAGGCCTGGCCGAGGGCCCGCATCTCGAGCCAGTGCCCGAGCAGCATGATCACGACCAGCAGCGCCAGCTCCCACCAGAAGTCGAGCATCAGCAGGCCTGCGGTGGTGAGGGCGCTCGCCCCGAACGCGACGGTGATCGCCAGCGCGACCAGCAGCATCATCCCCGGCTGCCGGGCCTTGATCTCCGACCACGCACCCGTCAGGAACGGGGCACCGCCCCACAGGAAGATCACCGTGCCCAGCACGGGGGAGATCCAGCCGGTGCCTGCGGGCAGGGGGTAGCCGAGGAGGTCGGCGAACATCGGGCTGAACGCCACTACGGGCAGAGCGAGCAGCAGGGTCCACCAGAAACGGGTCCGGAACATCGCGGCGTGGTCACCATGGCCCGCGTGCCCACCGTGGCCCGCGTGCCCACCGTGGCCCGCGTGCCCGCCGTGGTCGTGCCCGCCGTGGTCGTGCCCGCCGTGATCGTGCGCCGTGTCGTCGTGGGTCGCTGGCTGCTGCATCTGGTCCATCACTCGCCTCCGTGCTCCACCGTTCGTGCTCGTCGCACGAAACCATGATACCCCCCGAGGGTATTCCCACGACCTCGAAACCTGGACGTGAGGCACCGGTAACGGCACATTCCTACCGTTCGGGCCGCATCCCGACCCGCCCGACGGAGAGGCTCCGCAGTGAGCAGCACACCGAACGACTCCGGCGACTACCTCGCCAAACGTCAGCTCCGCACCGGCGCCGCGGGATGGGTGCTGCTGGCGGGCCTCGGCGTGAGCTACGTGATCTCCGGCGACTACTCGGGCTGGAACTTCGGCCTCGCCGAGGGCGGCTTCGGCGGTCTGCTGATCGCCGGGATCGTGATCGCCGCGATGTACTTCGCGATGGTCCTCGGCATGGCGGAGCTGTCCAGTGCCCTGCCGACCGCGGGCGGCGGCTACACCTTCGCGCGTCGGGCGCTCGGACCGTGGGGCGGTTTCGCGACCGGCACCGCGATCCTCCTCGAGTACGCGATCGCCCCCGCGGCGATCGCGACCTTCATCGGCGCGTACGTCGAGTCCCTGAACCTCTTCGGGATCACCGACGGCTGGTGGGTCTACCTGGTCGTCTACGTCCTGTTCATCGGCATCCACCTCTCCGGCGCGGGCGAGGCGCTGAAGGCGATGTTCGTGATCACGGCGATCGCCGTCGTCGGGCTGGTCGTCTTCGCGATCGCCGCGATCCCACTGTTCGACGCGGCCAACCTCACCGACATCCCGCCCACCGACGCCGCGGGCGCCTCGGAGTTCCTGCCCTTCGGCGCCATCGGCATCTGGGCCGCCGTGCCGTTCGCGATCTGGTTCTTCCTCGCGGTCGAGGGCGTCCCGCTCGCGGCCGAGGAGGCCACCGAGCCGGAGAAGAACGTGCCGCGCGGGATCGTCGTGAGCATGCTGATCCTGCTGGTCACCGGGGCCGTCGTGCTGGTGCTGTCGACCGGCGCGCTCGGCGCGGAGGCGCTGTCGGAGTCCGGCAACCCGCTGGTCGAGGCGCTCGGCACCGGAGCGGCCGCGACGATCGTCAACTACATCGGGCTGGCGGGGCTCGTCGCGAGCTTCTTCTCGATCATGTACGCGTACTCGCGGCAGACCTTCGCGCTCTCCCGTGCGGGTTACCTCCCGCGGGCGTTGTCGGTCACGAACTCGCGCAAGGCGCCGACGCTCGCGCTGATCGTCCCGGGCGTGATCGGCTTCCTGCTCTCGCTCACCGGCCAGGGGGCGATGCTGCTGAACATGGCGGTCTTCGGTGCCGCGGTCAGCTACGTGCTGATGATGGTGAGCCACATCGTCCTGCGCCGCCGCGAGCCGGACATGCCGCGGCCGTACCGCACCCCCGGCGGCGTGTGGACGACCGGGTTCGCCCTGGTGATCGCGGTGATCTCGGTGATCGCGACCTTCCTGGTGGACAGCGTCGCGGCGCTGTGGACGTTGGGCGCCTTCGCGGTATTCATGGCCTACTTCGCCTTCTACAGTCGGCACCACCTCGTCGCGAACGCCCCCGACGAGGAGTTCGCCGCGCTGGCCGAGGCGGAGAAGGAGCTCGGATGAGACGTCGCCAGACCCTCGGCGGGCACACCCACGAGTTCGCGGACCTCAAGGCGCTGCTCGCCGCGGCGACCCCGGAGCGGTCGGGGGACGTCCTGGCCGGGGTCGCGGCGGCGTCGGAGCAGGAGCGGGTCGCGGCCCAGGGGATCCTCGCGGACCTCCCGCTGACCACGTTCCTGGAGGAGCAGGTCGTCCCGTACGAGACGGACGAGGTCACCCGGCTGATCGTCGACTCGCACGACGCCGCGGCGTTCGCGCCGGTCTCCCACCTGACGGTGGGTGGGCTCCGCGACCACCTCCTGGACCTGCGCACGGACACCGTGGCGCTGAAGGACGGGCTCACCCCGGAGATGGTGGCCGCGGTCTCCAAGCTGATGCGGGTGCAGGACCTCATCTCGGTCGCGCGCCGGACGCCCGTCGTCACCGGCTTCCGGTCCACCCTCGGGCGCCCCGGCACGCTCGCCACGCGACTGCAGCCCAACCACCCCACCGACGACCCGGTCGGCGTGACGGCATCCATCGTGGACGGTCTGCTGCTCGGGTGCGGGGACGCCGTCGTCGGGATCAACCCGGCCACCGACTCCCCGCAGCGCACGATCGACCTGCTCATGCTGATCGACGAGATCCGCGAGCGCTACGCCATCCCCACGCAGAGCTGCGTGCTCGCCCACGTCACGACGTCGATCGAGATCATGCAGCGCGGCGCGCCCGTCGACCTGGTGTTCCAGTCCATCGCCGGGACCGAGGCCGCCAACGACGGGTTCGGGGTCACCCTGAGCCTGCTGCGCGAGGCCCACGAGGCGGCGCTGTCCCTGGACCGGGGCACGGTCGGCACGGACTGCATGTACTTCGAGACGGGCCAGGGTGCCGCGCTCTCCGCGGACGCCCACCACGGCGTGGACCAGCAGACCCTGGAGACCCGGGCCTACGGGGTGGCGCGGGCGTTCGATCCGCTGCTGGTCAACACCGTCGTCGGGTTCATCGGGCCGGAGTACCTCTACGACGGCAAGCAGATCACCCGCGCCGGGCTGGAGGACCACTTCTGCGGCAAGCTCCTCGGCGTCCCGATGGGCGTGGACGTCTGCTACACCAACCACGCCGAGGCCGACGCGGACGACACCGACGCCCTGCTCACGCTGCTCGGCGTGGCGGGCTGCTCGTTCGTGATCTGCGTGCCCGGCGGGGACGACGTGATGCTGCACTACCAGTCGCTGTCGTTCCATGATGCGCTCTACGCACGGCAGGTGCTGGGGCTCGCGCCCGCACCGGAGTTCGCGACCTGGCTGGAGGGGATGGGGCTCATGTCCGGAGACGGGCGCATCACCGAACTCGACGCGGGATCGTCGGCGTTGCGGCAGCTCACGATGGGTGTGCGGTGAACAGGTCGGCGGCCTGGTCGAGACGGGCGGAGGAGGCGACCGGCTCGCGCCGGGTGCCCGCGGGGTCAAGCGGCGGCGGGGTGCTGGACGATATCGACGCGCTGCTCGCCGAGCAGGAGCCCGCGCCGACCTCACCCGAGGACGAGGACCGAGCCGACCCGGCAGGCCAGTCCGCGCGCGAGCCCTTGCTGTGACGGACCTGCCGGATCCCTTCGACCGGCTCCGCGCGGCCACGCGCGCCCGGGTCGCGCTCGGCCGGGCAGGCGACGCGTTGCCGACCGCCCGGCTGCTGGAGCTGCGGGCGGCGCACGCCGCCGCCCGCGACGCCGTCCACTCCCCGCTCGACGTCGAGTCCCTGACCGCCGAGATCCGGGGGTTGGCAGGAGGCGGAGCCGACGGGGCGGGCAGCGAGCTGGACCGGGAGGTCCTGGTGGTCCGCAGCGCAGCCGCGGACCGGGCGGAGTACCTGCAACGCCCCGACCTGGGACGACGGCTCGGTGCGGGGAAGCTGCCCGCGGGGGAGTACGACGTCGCGTTCGTGGTGGCGGACGGCCTGTCCCCGCTCGCCGTGCACACCCACGCCGTGCCGATGCTGCGGGAGATCCTCGACCGGCTCGACGGGTGGCGGGTGGCGCCGATCGTCGTCGCGACCCAGGCGCGGGTCGCCCTGGGGGACGCGGTCGCGGCCGCGCTCGGCGCGAAGACCGTCGTCGTGCTGGTGGGGGAGCGGCCGGGGATGAGCTCCACGGACTCGCTCGGCCTCTACCTCACCTACGACCCGAAGCCGGGGCGGCGGGACTCGGAGCGCAACTGCCTGTCGAACGTCCGCCCGCCGCACGGCACCGGCTACAGCGAGGCCGCGACCGTCCTCGCCATGCTGCTGGAGGAGTCCCGCCGGTTGCGGTTGTCCGGGGTCAAGCTGAAAGCCGATCCGGCGCTCGAGGCGTAGGGGCTACAGGCCTGAGATCTGGCAGATCGCGATCAGGCGCAGGGTGGCCCAGTCCGTGGGACGCCAGGTGCCGTCCTCCGGCATGGGGATCGACGCGCCGCTGCGGCGCTGCTCGTCCAGCAGCGAGCGGGCGTAGGCGGCGAGGCGGACCGAGCCCGCGGAGGTGCGGGTGGGTGCCAGGGTGGCGACCGCACCGCGGTTCGGGGTGGGGCGCGCCCCGTCCCGGACGATGTCCCGGACCGCGGCGGCGTGCTGGTCGACCAGGGCCGCGAGGCCGGGCTCGGCCGCGGTGGCCCGGAGTCCCGGGCGACCGACGGTCTCCATCAACCGGCGCAGGTGGCGGCGGGCGGACCACTCGGCGAGGGCGGTCCGCATATCGCGCAACAGGCTCACTCGCGAATCGTAGCGATCGACGTCACCGGATCGGGTGACGATGAGCCGACCGGCCCGTTCGTCGCGACCGTCGGTCACGCAGGGCGACCGACCCCGTGGGCCGCGCGGTCGCCGGGAGCAGTGGGTCGCCCGGCGGCGCAATCCCGTGGTCGGGCCGGGCCTCGTCCGCTAGCGTCGCGTCCGTGCTGCTCGAGCTCCTCTACGGCTGACGAGGCCGCCCGCCATGACCCGCTCCGGCGGGTCGTCGCCATGCCCTCGTCCCCCTCTGCCCAGGAGTACTCCCTTGTCGCACATCCTGATGGTCGGCGTCGGCGCGCACGGCCACACCAACCCCCACCTCGGCGTCGTCGCCGAGCTCGTCGAGCGCGGCCACACGGTCCAGTGGGTCATCCCCGCGGGCTTCGCCGGGACCGTCGCGGAGACCGGCGCCGAGCCGCTGGTCGTCGGGTCGGTCACGCCGGACGAGACCGCGGGCGGCCAGTGGCCGGAGGACCCGGTCGCAGGCACCGCGCTGTTCCTCGACGAGCTGGAGCACGTGTTCCCGCAGGTGGAGCACCTGCGCCCGGACCTCGTGCTGTACGACATCGGCGGCTACGCGGGCCACGCGCTCGCCGAACGCCACGGCCTCCCGCACGTGCAGCTCTCGCCCGCGATGGTGGCGTGGGAGGGGTTCGAGGAGGACCTCGCCGACGAACTCGCCTTCCGCCGGGAGCCGGCGTTCCAGGCCTACCTCGCGCGGTTCGCGGCGTGGCTGACCGCGCACGACATCGGGCTCACCCCGGACGACTTCACCGGCCGCCCGACGCACTGCCTCGTGGAGATCCCGGCGGTCATGCAGCCCTTCGCGGACAAGGTCGACCGCGGCCGGTACCGGTTCGTGGGGCCCGCGCTCGACCGGCGCGGGGGCGAGTGGCCTGCGTCCGAGGAGCCGATGGTCCTCGTGTCGCTGGGCTCGAACTACACGAAGCACCCGGAGCTCTACCGCGCCTGCGCCGAGGCGTTCGCGCCGCTGGGGTGGCGGGTGGTGATCGCCCACGGCAACCACGTCACGCCGGAGGACATCGGGCCGGTGCCCGACGGCGTCGAGCTGCACCGGTGGGTGCCGCAGTTCGCCGTGCTCGGGCGGGCGAGTGCCTTCGTGACGCACGCCGGGATGGGGGGCTGCGCCGAGGGCCTCTACCAGGGTGTCCCGATGATCGCCGTGCCCCAGGCCGTCGACCAGTTCGGGAACGCGGCCACCCTGGAGGGCCTCGGCGTCGCGCGGCGGCTCAGTACCGCGGCCACGGTCGAGGAGCTCCGCGAGGCCATGCGGTGGTCACCGACCGCGCGGTCCCGCAGCGCCGAGCTGGCGGCGCAGGTCCGCGCCGAGGGCGGGGCCCGCGCGGCGGCCGACTACGTGGAGGACCTCCTGAGGACGACGCCGCGAAAGGCCTGACCCCGAGGTGTGCGACTCGCGCCACGAGGTGTGCGACTCGCGCCACGAGGTGTGCGACTCGCGGGTGGGTTCCGCGAGTCGCACACCTCTGGTCGCGAGTCGCACGACCGGGGCCGTCAGGGGGTGGGGAGGAAGTCCTCCAGGACGGCGAGCCAGGCGTCGGCGGCGTCGACGTGGGGGCCGTGGCCCGAGCCCTCGAACATCTCCACCCGCACGCTCCCGCCGCGCGCCTCGTACTCGGCGAGGACCTCCCGGATCTGGGTGACCATCGGCTGGGCCGGGTAGACCTCGGCGCCCGGCCAGCCCGGGACCGCCCCGGCCGCCCCGAGCACGCCGAAGTCCAGCGGCGACGAGTCCGAGACGACGAGGTCGGCGGTCCCGTGCGTCCACAGGATCGGCGGCTTCGGGTCGAGGTCGACGATGTCCGCCCAGTGGCAGTACTTGGGGGACAAGGCGTTCAGGATGCCACGGGTGCCCGGCGCGGCACCGGGCCAGTTCGGCGAGGCGGCCGTGTCGCCGGGGTAGCCGTCCGGGCCGGTGAGGGTCTTGAGGACCTCGGCGACCAGGACGTCCTCCCGGTCCTCCGGCAGCGTGTACGACGGCGACCAGTACAGCCCGCGCAGCATGCTGCGGACCGTGAAGGGGCTGTCGGCGGAGGCGTCGCCCGCGTCGAGCCGCGCGACCACCTCGGGGTTCGCCCCGCCGCCGCCCGAGCCCGCGTAGTCCGCGTACGCCGGGGTGCCGTCGGCGAACACGCCGCCGTAGCCGTAGGGGGACACCGGGTCCAGGAAGGTCAGCGAGGCGACCGGGTGCTGCGTGGCGTAGGTCGCGATCGCGGCGCCCGCGGTCGACCAGCCGACGAGGTGCGGGGGCCCGGTCAGGTCGAGCGCGCCGAGCAGGGCGCGCAGGTCGTCCGCCCAGTCGCCGAGCCCGCGGGTGGCGTCGAGCGCTTTGGGCTCGGTGTCGCCGAAGCCGCGCATGTCCGGGGCGAGCACCCGGAACCGGGCGCCCAGGGCGGGCATCAGGTGCTCGTAGAAGCGGCCCGTCGAGAGGTTGCCGTGCAGGAGCACCAGGGTCGGGGCGGTGCCGTCCGCGGGCCCGCTCTCCAGGTAGTGCATGCGGAGGCGGTCGGTGTCGACGGTGGCGGACCGCACCCCGGGCAGCAGAGTCATGGCCGGGATCGTCGGGGTGATCGCGGCGCCGGTCAAGACGGCGAGCACGACCCCGCCGCCCTGACCCGGCTCCTCGACGGCCGCCCGCTGCGCACCGTCGTGGCGCGCGTCGGGTTCTCCTGAACCGAGAGCAGTGCTCTTGACTTGAAGCGAGCGCCGCGCCATTCTGTGAGCACCGCTCTCGTCGATCAGGAGGACTCGATGACCGCCACGCTCACCAGGACCACCTCGCGCGTCGATCCGCTGCTCGCGGCCGCCGGTGTGCTGTTCGTGCTCTACCCGGCCCTGCGGCCGTGGGGGGACGCCGTGCCGGAGGGGATGGCGACCGCGTTCGCCTCACCGCTCTGGCTCGCCGCCCACCTCGCCGCGATGGTCGGGTTCGTGCTGGTCGCGTTCGCGCTCCAGCGTCCACTGTGGTGGGTCGGCACCGCGCTCGTGCTGCCCTACTACGGCGCCGAGGCCTTCGCCCTGCACGCACTCGCCGGCCGCTCGGACCTGCCCGCCATGGCGGACGCGATCCGCTACGGGACCGTCGCCATGGTCACCTTCGGCGCCGGGTTGGTCGCCCTCGCGGTCGCCGCGGTGCTGGTCGCGGTGCGGCAGGGGTGGCGTGCCGTCCCGTTCGCCGCGGCGATGGTGCTGTTCCTCCCGCAGTTCTTCCTCGGGCCGGAGCTGCGCATCGCCCACGGCGTGCTGCTCGGGATCGGCTGCGTGCTCGTCGGGTCGGCGGGGGCTCAGGCCGGGACGACCGCCCGCTCCCGCAACCGGTAGCGCTGCACCTTGCCGGTGGCGGTCTTCGGCAGCTCGTCGAGGACCACCACCTGGCGCGGCCGCTTGAACGCGGCCAGTCCGGCCCGGCAGAAGGCCACGATCTCGTCCGGGTCGACGACGGCCCCGTCGCGGGGGACGACGTAGGCGACCGGCTTGTCCAGGCCGTCGCCGTCCGGGACGCCGACGACGACCGCCTCGGCCACCGCCGGATGCTCCAGCAGCCGGGACTCCACCTCGGCGGGCGCGACCCAGATCCCGCCGACCTTGAGCACGTCGTCCGCCCG
>Ga0070671_100004517_pt1 | contig 11015 bp, 7 predicted proteins | sample KBSS73metaG_FD_65341 | JGI IMG/M metagenome (GOLD analysis project Ga0070671, IMG submission 65341) | Switchgrass rhizosphere microbial communities from Kellogg Biological Station, Michigan, USA - KBS S7-3 metaG | ecosystem: Host-associated > Plants > Roots > Rhizosphere > Soil ... | reverse complement strand
GGGTCCGATCGGCCGACGCCACATTTGCACTGGTGGTGACGTGGGCCAATCGGTTTTGATCTTCACGCCACGAATGACGCCATCGCGTTTTGGTCCACGAAAGCCCGGCCATTCTGCCTGGGTTTGGGGAGCTGAGGTTGTCGGTGTGTTTGCAGCATCTTTTACCAATGCGACCGAAGCCGAAGGTGAAGGTGACGGCACCGTACTTGTCACAGTTGGTACTGAGTTGTCGGCTGAAGCGGACGTCGCTGTCGCGGGGTCTGTTGCACCTTCCGCGAGTAGTCGTTCTTCAGGACTGGCGGTCCAGCGCCAATGAAATCTCGCAACATGATCACCGTTAATCCCATCGGTCCTGAATAGTAGCCACCCGGCGCAGGCAATAACGATGGTGGCGATCATGGTTGCTTGTCTGACTCTTTCTGAAAGGCGACTGGTGGCTACAGCCCATAGCACAAAAGCAAGACACAGAATTGGTACTGCATAAGCAAGCAACCAAGCCAGCCACATCGACTCGTGTTTAAGTAACCACGTTGCCCCCATGACGAGTGCGATCAGCGCAGGCGCAAACAATTTCTCAAAAAGACGAGCACGACTGAATAGCAACCACCAGACCAGAAGCGCTATGCCCAGTCCAAGCGATGCCATCACTGACATACCAAAACCTTGAATTCCCGGAATGATGGCTTTTAGTCCGAATCGACAAAGCCACTGCAGAACGACAATTGTGATGCCTGGCCATAATCTGAGAGGTTTGCGTGGAGCGGATTGTTCAGGCGTGCTGATAGTCATGCACAACTATACTTTTTGAACCGAGAGAAGGTTTCATCTAAGTGAACAATTTGGACGTTGTTATGAGGTGATGGGAGTTGTTGACGACGTTGGTGATTCACCTCGCCACTTTTCAAGTAGCAGTTGTTCTCGGTTGGCGTTCAGACCTGCGTTCAAGTCTCCAGACAAGTCGGAATGGTTTGCCATATACCAAGCCAAAGTATCTTGAACGGTAGCCTGGAGTGGACGAAAGACAAGTCCCTTCGCGACCGCTTTGGAAGTATCAATAAACATGAAACCTTTAAGTTGTGGCGCGATATCCACCGGCAACCAGAGTGGTAACTCACTCCAGGCCCCTACCTGTTCGTCTATTAAGAACTTCTCACTTACCCATGTGAATAGAACCTTACTACTGGAAGCTAAACTACATTCCTCCAAAAACATTTTCATGGTGACGCGATCTGGCAAGCCGTTAGCATTATAGATGCCGCTCTGTTTTGCTTCTGACATCCCGACGATCCAGTCTGCCAGGTCGCGCACATCGATAAACTGAATCGGTCGATCGGCGGGTGCAGGAGCCAGTAGTTCTCCGCCCCTATTCACACGGACCACCCAATACGTAAATCGATCGCTATAGTCGTCCGGGCCAACGATTAAACCAGGCCGGATATTTAGAACTCTACCTGGCATTGCTTCTTCCGCGACTTGTTCGCATAGAGCTTTGAGACCGCCATACAGCTGTCCGTAATTCACCGCCGAGCTATTACTGGATGAATCGAGGCTTTCGGCGTGGGCCAATTGTTCTTGCGCCAGTGTCTTAACCGGCGCATTTTCAGCAACGCCTACTTCGCTGACATCTGAGTACACTGATTGACTCGAGATGAAGATATACAGTTCGACTGAGTCCGCGAGAGCCTTTGCCGTTGCGTTCACGTCCCTCGGTAAGTGTCCAGACGTATCGATAACCACGTCCCAGTGGCGATGCTTAAGCTGGGCGAGGTCGCGCTTGCGATCGCCAATGATTGATTCGACGCCGCTCGGAGGTTCGTAGTTTCCGCGATTGAATAGAGTTACTTCGTGGTTATGTTCTAAGGCAGATGTCGTAAGGTGACGTCCAAGGAATCTGGTGCCGCCGAGAATCAGGATCTTCATTAGAAGCCTTTCTACTCTTTCATCGCGATGAGATCTGAAACTGTCTTGAAACTATAGCCCTCATCGTCGAAGGTGAGCGCTACTACTTTTTGCGATGTATTTATTCGAGGATACAACTCACCGAAGAACTGAAAGGTTCGTGAGCGACTTATTGTGAAAAGCATCCAGCTGGAGACCACCACGAGAAGAACGACTAGAGCAATGAGCTTTTTCGTGTGTCCCACGGTTCCCGCTTGCTATGGAGATAACTACGCGTGCATCGTGAGGCTAATCAATGTGATCGGCACAACTCTGTTTTGGTCATAGTCCTTCTCAAACCTAATTGTGGGGCTTTATGGTTTGTGGCCAATTGCGAAGAGACTTTGCGCCGACCTTACATACATCACTCCCTCTGAAAGTGCGGGAGTTGCCATAACGAGCTCCCCGATCGAATTCGTGGCGATATGCGAAAATTTCTCGCCCGCAGCAACAACCAGAATTTCCCCGTCTTCGTTCGTAAGATAAATTTTGCCATCAGCGGCGACCGGCGACGCACTGAAGCCACTACCAACTAGCGGCAGGCGTTGCCGATAGACTTCCTTCCCGGTTTTCAATTCATACGCGTCGAACACTCCGTTGTTACCCAGCACGTAGAGTGTTCCGTTGTAGACCAACGGCGTCGGCATGTAAGAGCCGCGACCTGTCATACTCCAAGCTATCGCTTCACTACTGGTGCTCCCGTTTGTGAGCGTGAGATCGCCACGAGCATTCGGGTGCACGACGAAGATCGGACGCTCTGGACCACGTCCGCTAACGACGACAAATAGATCGTCTGCGAATACGGGAGTCGGCGCAGTGATCTTGGAACTACCGCCGAGATGCCAGAGTTCTTTTCCGTTTCGCGGATCATATCCGCGGATAAAATTCGAAGCGTTGGTGACGAGCTGCGGACCTGTGCTGGTCATCGCAATCGTCGGAGTTCCCCATGATGGCAGCTCCTGGCGATCAGTCTTCCAAACAGTTTTTCCGGTTGATGCGTCTAGAGCTAAAAGGAAGGAATCCGCCTGGGTATCACATTGGAGAATCACCAGGTTGTTCCAAATGATCGGCGAGCTCGCTGGGCCCCATTCATAAGTTGGAATGTCGTAAGCACCGAGATCGATTCGACCAAGGTCAACCTTCCAAAGGAGGCGTCCTTCAAAATCGTATGCGTACACTCCCTCGGAACCGAACCAGGCGACAACGATCCGACCATCGGTTGCGGGTGTGGAGTTTGCGTACGTCGACTTGATGTGACGCTTCTCAAGCGGTTCACCCTGGTAAGCCAGGCGTTCCCAAAGAACCTTGCCTGTCCGCTTGTCGATGGAATACAGCATCCAACGCTGACGAGATCGATCCTTCGACGCATCTCCATCACCATACAGTCCTGGGCGAAAAGTTGCTTTTGGATCTGTGCTCACAGCGGTGGTCACAAAGATACGATCGGACCAGACGATTGGACTGGAGTGGGCCAACCCGGGAATCGGTGTGCGCCAAAGAATGTTCTCTCCTGTTTTTGGATCCCACTTATCCGGAAGATTTTGACCGCTCGCAACTCCTGAAGCTCCAGCTCCGCGAAATGACGGCCAGCTCCCTTTGCTGTTTTGTGTACCGACGACAGGTGCTGAGGTCCCGCCCGTCCTTGTTATCACGCGCGCAGGTATTGGTCTGATCTCGGTTACTGGAACCCAGGTACTGCGATCGACAATCATTCTGCGCGCCTGGCATGGATCAGCGATTACGTCGAATCCAATCTTCGTGCTTTCAGCGCGAACGGTGTAGCGGCCCGCTTTGTCGCAGCCTTCTGGTCCAGTTGGAACCATAAACTCGATCTCGTTGCCCGTAGCTTTCCAGGTACCAGCTAATGTAGGCCAGCGATCACCTGACAACTTAAACGTGCCTTGAGGATCAAACTGCACTTGAAAGATTCCGAACTTGAGCGGCTCGGAAGGTAACTTCACTGTTGCTTCTTGCGCATTGGTTAGAAGTATCGAAAACAGCACGCACAGCAGTATCGATACTCCTGGAACCATGAAACTCTTGAGAGTTGATAGCGTATGCTTTGTCATGACCTGCCCTCCGACAAACTGAGAGGTTGAGAGTGGAGATTACGTAGCGCTGAAACGCTCTAGCTACTGCTTGCGATACTTTTCAATATATCTTTTGGCGAACTCATTCAAGTGAGGACTACCGTGTAATCCAATCTGCTCAGCTTCCTTCTCCGCCGCTTCTATGGTGAACCCATCGCGCAACACTCGTCGAATCATCCAAAACGCACCCACGCGAATTCCTGCCGCACAGTGAATGAATGCCGGCTGATTGTTGACGTCATCCGTGATGCTTAGAAACTGCGTTACCTGTTCTTCTTTTGGGTCACCGAATACAACAGGAATGTTGTAGTAACGAAGCCCGAGTTCTTTTGCTTTCGTTTCCTCTTCCGAAGCTCGATGCTCTGAAGGAGTTCGAAGGTTGATGATCGCTTTTACTCCATCCTTTTTCAGCATCTCAAGATGCTCGAGGCGAGGTTGTGCTCCAGTGCAAAACTGCGAGTTCATTCGAATAAAGTTCCGAATTGGAGGAACCGGTTCCTGGACCGACGACAAACTTGGGGCAAGGACAAATCCGAGCAGAATGGTCAGGAGTAGTTTCATGGGGCGTACGATAACTCGCGGAACCTGAGGTCAACAACAATTATTGTCTAGATTGGATTGTCACTCTTACGATGGCTCAGCAGCGTAAACCCAGACGACTCTTCCAGACTTAACCTTCGCCGACACACGCTTGTATCCCGCCGGTTCGTAGCTGTCGGCTTTCTCCAGTTCGCTGTCAGTCATCTCGAAGACGATCCCTCTTACACTACTGTCGTCGCGTCCAATAAACCTGACGGTCGCATGATGTGACTTTCCACTTTTCAAAACGAACTCTGGATCAGTAACCTCGAACACTCCCTCTTCGAAACCAACGAGTTCATCCGGTTGACCATTCAACAACCGTCCGAAAGTCGAAAGCTGAACGGCTTCATCCCGAAGTGTTCCGTATGAAAAAAGAAGTGGCATTTATAGTCGTCGACTTAACAGAGCAGGAGTGTCAAAGCTCATCGCTTAACTACATTATCTACTACGCAACGCCACTTTACGCTAAAATGTCCGCGACATAGCAATTAGTTCCCTTTCGCGCAGTCACAATTCCGACTGCGTTTTTAGCATGGGGTAACCAACTCAAGTCAGGCTGAACACTTGACTCACAAACTCGTATTCATAGGTCAATGAGAGACTCTGAAAAGTCGACCGACAAACTAACCGAGAAATCGAGCTCGAAGCAGCGTCAGGAAGCATTACCAGAACGTCTGCTCCGGCGTGTGCTCGAAGGCATGGGAGATGTCGTCGATCGAAAGTTTGGTCGCACCGTCGAGCCGAAGAGCGGTCTAACGACTTCTAAGCTGATTGAGCGAATGAAGAGGTTGATTGATGAACGCGTTCGTGACGAAGGTCCCAAAGGAAGAATCGCTCCCCACCACCTCGTACTTAAGGTTGAATGGGGAACTCACTCCGAAGCACCTCCGGAAATTTTGAGCGACTTGAAAAATGAAGTCCTTGCAGCCGCAATCGATCACATAAACGATCATCGTTATCGCACGCTGGGTCCCGTAACCGCGGAAGCTGAAGTAGACATTTTTACTACAGGCATCTCAGTCGATCCGAACTTCGGTGAGTTTGAAGAAGATCTTCGGTTGGAAGACGAGGCGAAGCGCGCGGAAAAAGCAGGTGTTCCTATTCCAGCCGCTGCACCACCCATGCCTGACATCGAAGTGATAGCTCGTGTGACTCAGGCGCATGGCACTCGTGAAGTGCCACTGATATTTAAACCGGGCGGTAAACGACTTAATGTAGGACGTGCGTCAGATAATGAGTTGATGCTGAATGATTCGAGCGTCTCGAAAATTCATGCAGCCCTGTTAATGAGTTCTGAAGGCACGTTACTTGTTGCCGATACTGGTTCAACAAATGGAACATTTATTAATGGACGACGCATCGCTTATGGAGAATCGAGATTGATTGAAGACGGCGACGTTGTTGGTTTTGGAGACGTGGAAGTGCGTTTAAGAAAGAATCAATGAAGTAAGGAATTGCGCGACGGTACCGGAGAGACGAAGTATCAATTCATAGTTTCGCATTTCGCTACTCACAATTTCACCCATGCTGGCTAGCCTTTTATTCGCGTTCTTTCAAACTCCAAGTCCTTCCCCGTCTCCCGTTGTCACTGTGCCGGAACGAATGCCGGCAATGTTTACACTAATCTACGTAGGTGGGCTTGCACTAGTTATCCTTCTTTTACTGGTCGGACTTGTTCGCAATCGACGCCGCCCAGTTACCACCGCTGCGATTCCCGAAGACCTGCCAAAAGACGTCAAGAAACGTCTTGGTTCTACATCGACAAATCGAGGTCTTCGTGCTTTACGGTGGTTGTTCGTCTTATTGGCGTTTGGACTTTTCGGTTTCCATTACTACTGGGCGCAATACGCTGCTGAACAAAACGAAAAATTCCAGCAGTTAGGTTACAAGGACCTTCGCACTCGTCGGCTATCGGAATCAACTTTACGTGGATGGATTCTCGATCGAAGTGGACGACTGGACCAGCCGCTTGCTTACTACCGTCGTGACTCGACTGGCGACATTCATCGCGAGTATCCACTCGACAAAGCCCTGTCGCATATCTTTGGTTCCGATCGTGGTGATCCAGGTCTTGAACGTGCGCTGTTCGGAGTGCAGAGCGGTGCTCTTCCAGAGGCTCTCGATGTTGTACGAGGCAGGACCCTTCAGTTTAAGGGAAACCAGGACGTTCGCCTGACGATTGATCGCACCTTACAACTCACCGTCGTTGATCAACTCAAGGGAAAGCACGGAGCAGTTGTTGTAGTTAATCCTCAAACTGGCGAAGTTCTGGCTCTGTACAGCGAACCTTCGTACAGCTTGAAAGAGGTTGAAGACGAATCAAGCTGGATTCGTCTCGAAGCAAATCAACGTGACAATCCACTCGTAAGCCGCGCGCTCGGCGCTTACTACATCCCCGGTTCAACCTTCAAGACAGTTACTATGACAGCCGCTTTTCTGGCAGGGATTCAAGACACTGAATTCACCTGTTCGAGTGGCGGCTTTCAAGCGGCTCCAGGTTCCAATCCAATAATGGACGATGGTGGACCAGGTGAAGTACATGGACGCATCGGCATCGACACAGCGTTTGAAGTTTCATGCAACCAGTACTTCGCGCAAATGGGAGTCAAGCTTGGCACAGAACGATTGAAACAAGCTGCCCAGTTACTCGGCATCGGAACATACGACACGCCCTCTGAAGCACTTCGTGGTCGCAAAGAACCCGAACTATGGAACGCGAGCACTGACGCAATCAAGAAGGCGCTTGCTCCGCGTGAAGCAACAATTGTTACGGGCAAAGGTGTAACCCGATACGATCTGGCGCTGATGGGTTATGGCCAGGGCTACGCCGGTCAGATGACTCCATTCCAAATGGTCCTCGCCGCCTCCACTGTGGGAAACATGGAAGGCAAATTGATGAAGACAAAAATTGAATACAGCCGGCCACCTGAGGTTTTCAAGCAAGTGATGCCAGCGTCAATGGGCGAGCAAATGCGATCGATAATGGGTCTTGTGACTGGAGGACCACGAGGCACAGCTCGGGGTGTCTTCGCACCCGTCAAAGCGGCAGGTATTAATACTGGAGGGAAAACGGGAACGGCGCAGAAAGTTGTTCCTCTCTACGATCCGAAAACAGGTGAACCGAAGACGCGCCATCGAGTCGAGAAAGACAACCGTGGAAATATCATTCGAGAGTACGATGAAGTGATCATGGACGATGAGCATCCTCGAATAGATGCCTGGTTTCTTTGTCTCGCCCCAATCGAACACCCGCAGATCGCAATTGCCGTAATTGTTGAAGGTGGTGGTTACGGATCAAAATCTGCTGCGCCAATCGCGGCAGCGTTAGTACTAAAAGCGCGCGACCTTGGTTACTTTAGCGGAGGACGGGCGGCAACGCCGACACCAACTGCCCCTCTAGAGAAACCCAGGAAGCGTAATACGACGCAGTAAACCCATGGATTCATAGTGAAGAACCGCGCATCATCACATCTGTTTTTGATTCTCATCATTCTTGGTCTCGAGATTACCGGATATCTCGCGGTCCATCGTGCGGCGCTTTTGCGCGGCTACGAGACTTCAACCATTGGTGCGGTTCGAGATCTGTTGATGTTTTTGCCGCTGATTATTATCGCTCTCTGGTTGTCGCGCTCGATGCGTTTTGCCGGGAACTGGGTTTTGTATACAACGGCCATTCTGCTGTTTTCGTTCGGCATGTTGATCCAATACCGTCTTTACAGCGATCCCGAATACAACGCGCGCAATAAGGCTGAAGCGCGTGAAGAAAAGATGGAAGCGCTGCGGCTTCGCTACATCATGGAGAATTACGATCCCATCAAAAAACAGATGATGGGATTGCCACCGACACCTGCACAGCCCATTTCACTTGAACAGATACCGCGCAAGCCGTCGAACTATTCACTGTGGAACGCGCTGACCTCCAGTTACACGTGGATACCCGTCTTCTCCTTTATTGCCTTTGGTCTGGCTTACGCGTTTTGTGTGCGCGACGGCTTCCTGCTTTGGCTGCAACGGAACAGTTTCATCATCGTGCTCCTAACTCTCGTGCCTTTGGCTGCAGCAGTTGTCACGTCTAGTGCAGGTAAAGCGCTTGGGAACATGACACCGTGGGAACCTTCAAAGATTCCGTTCCTGGTTGGATTCGCCGGCATTCTAACGGCTCGCTACAAGGATTTGGCCGAAACGTATTGGGGCATTCCACGTGCGCGCGACATCGTTCCTCTAGTCGTGATGGCCGCGCTGCCGTTCGTACCATTCTTTGCACTAAAAGATTTTGGTCAGATGCTAATTTTCAGCGGCGCTTACACGACGCTCTACTTGATAGCTGTTCGACGTTGGCCGCAGCTGCTGCTCTTTGTCGGCTCTGTGCTTTTGGTAATTGCGATCCTCGTGGTGGGAGCTCTTCCGCGAGACATCCAAGAAAAGGTGCCGCTGCTGCCGACGATTGCACGACCCATCAGCGCTGCTCTTCCTTCTCGTATCCAACAACGGTTCCATCTATGGTTGGATGGTTTCGATCCGCCGTCGCCTGAAGTCTCGTGGTGGAAGAAAGATTACGACGAAGCGTTGAGTAAAGATCCGACTTTAAAACAACTCGCCGAAGAAAGTCCGGCTATGCAAAAGGCAGTGAATGTCGACATCTGGTTCGACAAGCTAGCGTTTCAACCGGCCCAAGCTGTTTTCGGAATCGCATCAGGCAGATCGACCGGCCGCGGTCTGGGCCTCGGATATCCCGAAGTGATACCGATTGCCGACTCCGACTATGTTTACGCTGCAATTGCCGAGGAGACCGGACTCGCTGGAGGCGGAATTGTACTCGTGGCCGTAATTGTTTTCGTCATCGCAGGTGTTCGCACTTCGTTGGAGTCGCGTGATATGTTTACCAAGCTTTGCGCGGCTGGTCTGACTGCATTTATTGGTTTTCAGGCTCTCGTAAATATGGGCGGCATCTTGCGAGCGTTACCGATGACTGGTATCACTTTGCCATTTGTCAGCCATGGAGGCTTTAGTTTGATTACAAGCTTTGCAATGCTCGGAATGTTGATGGCGTTTTCAAGTCGCAACGCCCGGGACCGAGTTATCGCCGAAAGAGCACCCGCTAAAAGTTCGTCTCCCCTTAAGCTGGAGGCAGTCCAATGAGCACAAACACAAAAGCCTTCACCATTCAAGCTGCATCACTTTCGGATCGTGGATTGAATGAACGCCGGCCGCTCAATGAAGATTCGTTTTTGGCGGATCGAGAACGTTCGATCTTCGCTGTCGCCGACGGCGTTGGCGGCGCCGAGGCCGGTGAGGTTGCTTCTCAAACCGCTATCGAGGTGTTGGACGAAGCTTTCCGTCACCAAACCGAAGGTGCTGACGTTGAAGATTTGATGGAACTTGCAATTCAGCGAGCCAATGCATCAATTCATCAGATGGCCCAGGAGCACGCGAAGTTTTCGATGATGGCGACGACGATGGTCGCGCTACATCTGAATGGAAACCTTGCTACGTTCGGGCACGTTGGCGACTCACGACTGTATCGGCTCTCGCCGGATGGTCAACTCTATCGCGAGACTGAAGACCACTCTATCGTCGAAGAAGAAGTCCGTGCCGGCCGTATGACGCCCGAACAAGCGGCAAATCATCCGAGTAAAAATGTAATTAGTCGAGCTCTAGGCGCCGAAGAAGTCGTTGAAGTCGATATGAAGACGATGGAAGTTCAGGATGGAACTGAATTTTTGCTCTGCACTGACGGTATCACGCGTCACGTGTCTGACAGTGAAATTCGTCAGTTACTAGTTTTGAATGAAGATTTAGAAGCGGTCTGCGCGGAACTGAAGCAGCGCTGTTATGAGCGCGGCGCCGAGGATAATCTTACTGTCGTTGTCGTGCGGGTTGGAAAGTACATTACGGCCGATCAACGTTCAGAAGATCTCGAGCCAACAATTACGCCGGAAACCCAACCGGTGTTCCCGATCAACGCCGATGGTAACCAAACTGTAGTTGGCGCTAAGTCAGCCCCCTCCTTTGTAGCACCTTCGCGCATCGCCTTCCCGGGTCCGACGTCCAATGTTCAGCCACAGGTTCCTCGAGAGCCACTCAACATTCCAGAACCCGTTGGAAAAAATAGTGGCGGCGGCTTACGTCTACTTGCGATTGTCGTCGGCTTGGCATTGATCGCAGGTGCGTTCTTTGCCGGCGCTCTCTTAAAGAATCGCATTGGATTGTTTGCGACGGAAACCAAAGAGCAAGTGCCAGCGCCTGTAACTCCGAAACCAGTCGAAGAGCCTTTCGTACAATTTGAAAAGGCACGACGAGAAGTCGATCGCGATCCGAGAGCATGGCTTGCGAGTGACATCGGAAAAGAATTGCTAAACTCGGGAATTCAGAACCCACTCGACTCTCCAAATCCCGAGTTTCTTT
>Ga0070671_100004516_pt1 | contig 11015 bp, 10 predicted proteins | sample KBSS73metaG_FD_65341 | JGI IMG/M metagenome (GOLD analysis project Ga0070671, IMG submission 65341) | Switchgrass rhizosphere microbial communities from Kellogg Biological Station, Michigan, USA - KBS S7-3 metaG | ecosystem: Host-associated > Plants > Roots > Rhizosphere > Soil ... | reverse complement strand
CGCCGAGGTTGTCACCGCCGGTCTGCAGGAGTTCCGCAGCTTCGGTTCGGGTGGCGCTATCACCGACGAGCAGATCGAGAGCTCGAAGCGCGCTCTTGAGCGCTCTGAGGCCATCGTTCACGCCAAGCTGAAGCGTGGCCTGGGCGGTCTGGCAACGATTGGTTCGACGGCTCCCTTTATCGGCCTGTTCGGCACCGTGGTCGGTATTCTTAACGCCTTCCAGCAGATCGCAACGCAGAAGACCTCCGGTATCGGCGCAGTCGCCGGCGGTATCTCTGAGGCTCTGGTGACGACGGCGTTCGGTCTTCTGGTCGCGATCCCGGCCGTTATGACCTTCAACTACTTCACCGGCAAGGTTGAGGCCTTCGACGTGGAGATGGACAACAGCTCGTCCGAGCTGGTGGACTATTTCATCAAGCAGAGCCACCGGTAGGAACCTCATCCTTCGGGAGGAGACAACGGAAGTAATATCCTGCGAGAATGACGGCTCGACTCTCTCCGGATGCTGCACGCGAGCGGCATCCGGAGAGATCAGCAACAGTCAGAGCAGGCGATCGCAGGACGCGAAGATCGCGAAATCTGGACGGAGCATACGTTATGGGTATCAATAAGCGGGATGAAGGCAAGAAGGTCAACTCAAACATCAACGTGACCCCTATGGTGGACGTCATGCTGGTGCTGCTGATCATCTTCATGGTCATCACTCCGATGCTGAACAACAAGGTGAACGTCGACCTTCCGAAGACTGATTCGGCAACGGTAATGGAAGATGCGAACAAGGAAGACGCGGTTACGGTCGCGGTGACTCGCGATGGCCGCACGTTCCTAGGCGGCGACCAGGTGACGCTGGACGACCTGGGACCGAAGATCTCGGCGAAGCTCGAGAACAGGACCAACAAGCAGGTCTTTATGCGCGCCGATGCCCGGGCCAATTACGGTAAGGTAATGGACGCAGTCGACGGTATTCGCGCCGCGGGCGTGAGCCAGCTTGGGCTGCTGACCGAGAAGCGCGAGCAGGCGGAGCCGCCTGTCAAGAAGTAATCCAGATTTTGGGGCTTGCCTAAGTGCAGGCCAGAGTGTTGAGGAGAGTTTGCTATGGGAATGGGCGGTGGAGGAACAGGCGGAGCGGTCTCTGAGATCAACGTAACCCCTCTGATCGATGTATTGCTGGTGCTGCTGATCATCTTCATGGTCATCGTGCCGGTCACCCCGAAGGGTCTGGACACCCTGGTGCCCCAGCCCCCGAAGGACCATAAGGAGTCGGAGCCGAACGACCGCACGATCGTGGTGCAGGTTCTCTCGAACGGCGCTGGAGCCCCTTCGTACAAGATCAACGACAACGCCTTCAACAAGCAGGACATCGAACCGAAGCTGACGGAGATCTTCCAGGCCCGGCAGGAGAAGGTGATGTTTGTGAAGGGCGACAAGGACCTGGACTTCAGCAAGATCGCAGAAGTCATCGACTTCGGTCATCAGGCCGGGGTTGATAACATCGGTCTCATTACGCCTCGCGTTGAAGCAGGTCAGTAAGTCACTTTAGTCAGGTTTCGCGCCAGTTCTGTTTCGGGCGGTCCGGCTATACAAGCGGCCGCCCGATTCGTTTGTTGACCTGAAACTGAGTTTACCGACTGGAGTGGCCCGCCACCGGGATCCGTCCCTTCAGATTGGGTTTGTAACTGAACCAAAACGCTATCCTGAGAGATATCGCATCTAATAAGGCATTCGCCTCTGGTCACAGCAGGCGGGATACCGTTACAATCAACCGGCAAGCACAAATTTCTGCTTCGCTGGTTTTTACCGTCCTAGACGATACGCGCCTATTTGAAGGAGATACCACGTCCCATGAAATTGACCGCACGGATTCCGGTTACGGCCGCTCTGTTGGCGCTGATGCTTATTTCTGTAACCGGGTGCAACCGCCTGAAGGCGCGTGATCAGCTGACCAAGGGAGTTGCGTCTTTCAAGAATGCCCGCTACGAGGAGGCGGTTGGCCACTTCCAGAACGCGATCAACCTTGATCCCGACTACGAGACCGCCAAGCTGTATCTCGCGACCTCCTATGCCTACCAGGTTGTTCCTAACCTGGACACGCCGGAGAACCTGGCGCTTGCACAAAAGGCGCTCGATGGCTTTCAGGCGATTCTCGCTAAGAATCCCAACGACCTGACGGCACTCAAGCAGATGGCTTCGATCTACTTCAACACCAAGAAGCTTGACCAGGCGAAGGAGTATCAGAAGAAGGTTATTGCAATAGATGGCAACGATGCTGAGGCACACTACACGATCGGTGTCGTGGACTGGATGCAGTCGTACAAGAATGCGACGACGATTCTCGCGGCCGACGGCCTCACCGACGATGGCAACGGCAACGTGAAGAAGAGTAAGGGCGCCTGCCAGAAGCTCCAGGACGCCAACACGGCGCTGGTAGCTGAGGGAATGCAGTACCTGCAGAAGGCCGTGGATATCAACCCCAACTACGACGACGCGATGCAGTATCTAAACCTGACCAACCGTCGTAAGGCCGATCTCGAGTGCGGCGATGACAACGCCCGTAAGGCTGACCTGGCGAAGGCCGATGAGTGGAGCCAGAAGGCGATGGGCGCACGTAAGGAAAACGAGAAGAAGAAGGAACAGAAGACACAGGGCGGCGTAACGATGCAGTAATCGCCGGTCCTCGGACCTTCGCAAAGGTAAGACAAAGAGCCTCCCAAACGGGAGGCTCTTCTATGTCTGCGAGCGAATTTTGTCGGTGGTGTGCGCGGCGGGTAGAATTGCGGCTTGCTGAACCTATGAAAAAAGTACTGATTGCAAACCGGGGTGAGATTGCGGTGCGGGTGATGCGTACGTGTCGCGAGATGGGGCTCCGTACAGTCGCGGTGTATTCAGACGTCGATCGTAGTGCCATGCACGTCGCGTATGCCGACGAAGCCTATCGCCTGGGACCGGGGCCTGCGACGGAGAGCTATCTTCGGGGCGATCTGATTCTCGAAGTGGCGCGAAGCGCAGGGGCGGACGCGGTGCATCCGGGGTATGGATTCCTCTCAGAGAACGCAGAGTTCGCAGACGCATGCGTTGCGGCTGGAGTTACGTTCATCGGTCCGCCGGCCAGTGCGATGCGTGCGCTGGGCTCGAAGACGAAGGCTCGGCAGGCAGCCGATGTGGCACAGATGCCTCGTGTGCCGGGCAGTGTTACGGGTCTCGCTTCAGTGGAAGAGGCGATGCGCGTGGCGGCGGAGATTGGCTATCCCGTCATGCTGAAGGCAGCTGCTGGGGGCGGAGGGAAAGGAATGCGCGCGGTCACCTCTGCAAACGAGATTGCCGCAGCATATACAGCAGCAAGCAGCGAGGCGGAACGAAGTTTCAAGTCGGGCGAAGTCTACCTGGAGAAGCTGATCGAGCGGCCGCGGCACATCGAGATCCAAGTGATGGCGGACACGCACGGCAACTGTCTTTATCTGGGAGAGCGCGAGTGCAGCGTGCAACGGCGGCACCAGAAGGTGATCGAGGAGGCTCCGTCTGCTGTTGTCGGCGAAGACCTGAGGCGCAGGATGGGTGAAGCCGCAGTGCGGCTGGCTCTCTCAGCCGGGTATGTAAACGCAGGCACAGTCGAGTTTCTTGTCGATGCAGAACAGAACTTCTACTTCCTGGAGATGAATACCCGGCTGCAGGTCGAGCATCCAGTGACGGAGATGATTACGGGACTCGACCTGGTTCAGATGCAACTTCGCGTGGCGATGGGTGAGCCGCTTGCGCTGAGGCAGGACGAAGTTCGACTGCGGGGACATGCGATTGAGTGCCGCATCTACGCGGAAGACCCGGACAACAACTTCTTTCCTTCGCCGGGATTGATTACGCGGCTCGTGCAGCCCGCCGGCCCGGGAGTACGCGAGGACTGCGGTGTGTATGCAGGATGGACGGTGCCGTTGGAGTACGACCCGATGCTGTCGAAGCTCGTGACTTATGCGGAGACTCGCGAGGCTGCGATTGACAGAATGCTCCGCGCATTGGACGAGTATGTGATTGGAGGCATCCGGACGAATATTGGCCTGTTTCGGCGCATCTTGCAGGACGCCGACTTTCGCGCGGCGCGGATCGATACGGGCTACTTAGAACGGCTTCTGGCGCGCGAGGCTATGACGGAACGAAGCGAGGTTCCTGAGGATGTGATTGCGTTGGCGGCGGCCCTGTTCGCGGGTATGACAAAGGAGCGGACCCCAGTGACGAGCGCTGCAGCCGAGAGCCGCTGGGCCTCGGTAGGGCGGCGGGAGGGTCTGCGCGCGTGACGGTCTGGCTCGAGGTGGAAGGCAAAAGAGTTCGTGTGGAGTTGCCACCCCAGATTTCGGGAGGCGGGTTCGAGTGCTCGATCGACGGTAGAGCCATGCAGGTGAATGTGCAGACGATGGAGCCCGGGGTTCTCTCGTTGATCGTCGATGGGCGGCAATATCGATGCATGCTGGATGGAGACGCAGTTATCATCGGTGGGCAGAGGTTTGAGTTCCAGATAGAAGACCCGCGATCGCTGCGTGGGCGTCGCGGTGCGGGCGAGGGCGCAGCGGGCCCGCGGCCTGTGAAGGCTCCGATGCCCGGACGCGTCGTGCGGGTGCTGGTAAGTGAGGGTGACGAAGTTGCAGAGCACCAAGGCGTCGTGGTGATCGAGGCGATGAAGATGCAGAACGAGTTGAAGTCCCCGAAGGCCGGGCGGGTTGCGCGGGTTGCGGTCGCCGTTGACGGAACGGTGGGCTCGGGAGACGTGCTCGTCGTCATCGAATAGCGCTCCCTTGACATTCGACAGGAGAGAGAAGACTCTATTGTCGAACGTCGAGGGGACGATGCCGCCAACTTCGGACTTGCTTCAGGGAACTCTAGATCTACTGATTTTGAAGACGCTCGCATCTGGGCCGATGCATGGCTGGGGTGTTGCGCAGCGCATCCAGCAGGTTTCGCGTGACGCCCTCCAGATTGGCCAGGGCTCACTCTACCCGGCACTCCATAGATTGGAGTATCGCGGATGGATTCAAGCGGAGTGGGGAGCCTCGGAGAACAATCGCCGCGCGAAGTTCTATTCGTTGACGAACATCGGTCGGAAGCAGCTGAAGACGGAACTCGGGGATTGGGAACGGCTAACGGAAGCGATCGCGCTCGTTCTGAAGCCGGCGCAGGAGGGCTGAGATGCTCAAACGCTTTCTGACACATCTTCGCTTTCTTGTAGCTCGCAGAGCACATGACGAGGTTGATGAGGAATTGCGGTTTCATCTCGACCAGCAAATCGGGGCGAACATTGCAGCTGGTATGTCTCCTAATGAGGCCCGTCGCCAAGCTTTGATTTCGTTTGGAGGAGTTGGCAAATCGAGAGAGGGGTGTCGCGAGGCGCGTCCGGGGTTCTGGATGGAGATCCTGGCACAGGATGTTCGTTATGGAATTCGTGGGTTCCAGAGGAATCCCATATTCACGCTGACGATTGTTGTGACGCTGATGCTGGGGATTGGGGCAACGGCGGCGGTCTTCAGTGTAGTGGATCGGATTCTGTTTCGCGCTCTGCCGTATGCGCAGGGAGACCGGCTGGTGTCGGTGGGACTGGTGCAATCGATGGAGACGCAGGAGTTCATGCTTGGCGGCTTCTACTACGACTGGCGCAGAAATCAGCAGCCGTTCGAGTCGATGACATCAGAGGGCGCGGTTACAAGGGAATGCGATCTGACGGAGGGAAGTCCTGCCCAGCTAAGCTGTCCGACGGTAGAGGTGAATTTTCTGCCAACGCTTGGAGTGTCGCCAGTGGCAGGTAGAAATTTTTTACCGGAGGAAGGTAGGCCAGGAGGGCCGCGGGTGGCGCTTATCTCGTATGGATTGTGGCGGACGCACTATAACCGTGACCCGGGTGCGTTGAACAAAACGATCGAAATAGATGGTAAGCCGGTGCGGGTGATTGGAGTGTTGCCGAAGGAATTTGAGATGCCACGGCTGCAGGCCGCGGACGTGGTGTTTCCAATGACGATGGACGAGGCTGCCGATCGCAAGTCGAATTCAGGGATTGGAGGACCGAAGAGAGTATTCGCGCGGTTGAAGCCGGGTGTGAGCGTAGAGCAGGCGTATGCGCAGCTTGGACCGTTGTTTGAACAGACGCAGAAGTGGATTCCGGCAGAGATACGGTCGAACTTCCGTCTCAAGGTCCGTTCGCTGCGTGACCGACAGATGCAGGATGTTCGATTGACGGCGTGGGTATTGTTGGGAACGGCGCTGGCGGTGTTGCTGATTGCCTGTGCGAATGTGGCGAGCCTGCTGATGGCTCGCGGCGCGGCCAGGCATCGGGAACTTGCGGTACGGTCTGCGCTTGGCGCGAGTCGCGGAAGACTGGTTCGTCAAGCGTTGACGGAGGCGGCGTTGCTTTCATTTGCGGGAGCTGTAACGGGGTGTGCCTTCGCAGAGGGATTGCTGCATGTGTTTCTTGCCATGGCCCCAGCGAGTGTGCCCTACATCGGCCGGGTCCAGCTCGATCTGCGGATTGTATGCTTCACCATCGCGCTCTCGTTTTTGTGTGGCGGTTTGTTTGGGCTAGTGCCCGCATTGCAGAGGCCGAGAGAAGAGATGCTGACGGGACGTACGCTTGTATCGATTTCTCATGCCGCAGTGCGGCAGTGGCTGGTGGTGGCACAAATTGCGGCGAGTGTGATTCTGCTTACAGGAGCTGCTTTGCTGCTGCGTAGCTTCTGGAGCCTTGAGAACCAGCAGCTGGGGATGCGCGAGGACAACACTGTGACGGCGAGTGTGATGCTGGGGGAGCGCACATACTCAAGTGCGGCGAGCAAGATGGCGTTCTTTCAGCAACTGGCGACACGCCTGCGCTTCGGGCCTGGAGTGGAGGTGGTGTCGGTGAGCGACTCGCTGCCACCAGCGGATGGCCACGGTGGTGTTCGGTATAACGAGATACTTGTCTCGGGAAGACCGCACATAACGGAAGGCGCGGGAACGGTAGTGAGAAATCGCCTGGTGTCGCCGGAGTACTTCCGTGCATTGGACATACCGATTGTGCGAGGAGCGAGCTTTCGAGAGGAAGACCTCAACTCAAATGAACGCCTTGCTATCCTCAGCCAACGGCTTGCGGAGATGCTGTTTCCAGCGCAAAACCCTATAGGGCAGCGGCTGAACTTCGAGCACGTCAGCTTCCCCGAATCGGCCTGGTACACGGTGGTCGGCGTTGCGGCCAACGTTAAGAATGGCGGGCTGACAGGGGAACAGACTCCCGAATACTATGTGCTGCGTCGCAATCGCGCAGATGACTGGGGTGGTCGTGGTGTGTGGGGGCAGACCGCGACATTCGTGGTGCGGAGTTCACTGACTCAGGAGGAGACGGCGAAGTGGATTCGCTCGCAGGTGGCGGCACTGGATCCTACACTGCCTGTAGATGTCGCGACGTTGCGGCAGAGGGTGAGCAAGCTAGCAGACCAGCCGCGGTTTCAGGCAACGCTGGTGGCCTTTTTTGCGATGGTTGGCCTGGTGCTAGCGGTTATTGGGCTCTACGGCGTGATCGCTTTTTTGGTGGCGCAGAGGACGCAGGAGATTGGCGTGCGGATGGCCTTGGGCGCAGCGCGAACGGATATTCTGCGCTTGGTGATGAGGAGGAGTTTGCGATTGATCGTTGCGGGACTGGCGGTGGGGCTGGTGGCCGCACTGGCTGCGTCGCGCGTGTTATCGTCGCTGCTGTTTGGAGTGGGTCCGCGTGATCCTGTGACGTACGGTGCGGTGACGATGGTGTTGATGGTAGTGGCAGTGGCGGCGACACTGGTTCCCGCGCGGTCGGCGAGCAAGGTGGATCCTGCGGTAGCGCTTCGGAGTGAATAGAGAGAATTTTGCTGCTTGCTCATGCTGCGCGAGCTACAATCCGGCAGCGCTGTTTTTCACAAACCTCTGCAGGAGAGTGCGATGAGTGATGCAGTTGTGGAGCAGGGAGCAGGGTTGAGCGAAGTCGAGCGGGTAGTGGATGTTTTTGTAGCTCCATCGAAGACGTTTACCGATATTCTGCGCAGCGCAAAGTGGTGGCTGCCCTTTGTGCTGATGGTGATCGTGACGATGGCCGTTACTGTCGTGGTTGACAAACAGGTAACGTTCCCGCGGGTGGTGGAGAACCAGATTCATCAGAGCCCGAAGCAGGAAGAAGCTCTCAGCAACCTGACGCCGGAACAAAGGGCGCAGCGAATTCGGAGCATGAGTGTCGGATACCGCTATTCGAGCTATGGGTCGTTCCTCATCATCCTGATCTTCGTCGCCCTCGCGGCCCTGCTTTACTGGGCCAGCTTTAACTTCGGTCTTGGTGCGCGGACGACGTACGGCCAGATGTTCGCGGTGTGGATGTATGCCTCACTGCCTCGACTGATCTCTGGTCTGCTAACAATTTTGACGCTCATGTTCGGCGGGAATGCAGACGCGTATGACATGAAGAACCCCGTGGGCACCAATCTTGCGTACTTCATGCCCGATGCGGCGCCGTGGCTTAAGGCGTTCCTGAGCTTCTTCGACGTTATCGGCCTGTGGGTGCTGGTGCTCTTGATCATCGGTACAGCGATTGTGGCGAAGGTCCCCAGGGCTAAAGCGGCGGCGGTGGTTATTGGATGGTGGGTTTTTGGCCTTGTGCTGAGCATCGGAATCGCTGTGGCAACCGCCTAGGTCATCGCAGTATTACGGGACCCTGATACGAGGTGAACGTGGATGCGGGTAGACCTGCTCCGTTGAAGAGGTTGTTCGCGGGGAAGTTCGGCCATGCGTAGCGAACGTACTTCGGCTCCGCGACTGTAGTGCTGGAGGCGACCACTACGCCGCCCTCAATTCGAGCGGTTGCGGTGACGAAGTGGCCGTCTGCGCCTGCAATCTCAAAGCCTTCCAGTGTCGAACCACGCGCGGTGAGGCCTTCAGCATAGTCGAACATAACGTGCATCATATTGCCTTCGGGCCACGCAGTTCGGAAGAGCGGTCCTGACGGCACGACCTTCTCTCCATAGACCTTATTGCGCGCCAGAACTGCTAGGCGCGCTCCGACTGCCTGCTTGTCAGCGGGATGGACGTTGTGCTCGTTGCCAACGTCGGTCGTGACAGCCATGCCCGTGTTGGCAAGCGAAAGCGTTCGGCGCTGTGCGTCGCGGAGGAGGCCCCAGTTCTCTTCAGGCGTGCTGGCGTAGGCGGAGATCTGGGCGAAGAGGAAAGGAAAGTCTCCCTGTCCCCACTGCCGCCGCCAGTCCTGGATGAGTGCGGAGAAGAGACGGTTGTAGAGCTCGACGGTGTTGAGTTTGGAGTTGGTCTCGCCCTGATACCAGATGACGCCTTTGATCGGCAGTGGCGTAAACGGTGCGATCATGGCGTTGAAGAGCGCCGCGGGCCGGTAGGAGAGAGGATTCGGGTGATAGCCGCGAACCGGCGTGATCTTGCCCTGCGCCTTGGCCTCGCGATCAAGCTCGTCGAGGCGTTGCGCGTTCGCTTCGGTGGACATGCGCGCGGCACGAGCCGCAAAGACCGGCATCAGGGCTGCGTCGGAGCCGATGCCGGTGAGCGAGACCCATGCCTCCGCGGGTGTTCCGCCCCAGGTTGAGTCGATGAGGCCGATGGGGACATGCTGGTGCTCTTGCAGGTCGCGCGCGAAGAAGTAGGCAGCAGCAGAGAAGTTACGTGCCGTCTCGGGCGTGCAGACGGACCAACCCTTCCCGCCCTTTACGTCTGCGAGCGGATACTCCGATGTGTCGCGGTCGACGAGGAGCAGGCGTATCTGCTGATGATTGGCTGCGGCGATCTCTTTCTCGCCGTCTTTGAGTGGAGCGTTGGAGAAGCCGGCCAGCGGCATCTCCATGTTCGATTGCCCGGATGCGAGCCAAAGGTCGCCGAGCAGGATGTCGTCGAGCGTGACGGTGTTTGCGGCGCGCACGGTGAGGGTGAAGGGGCCGCCTGCCGACTGTGGCGGAAGGTAGACACTCCAGCGGCCGACGCTGTCGGCTGTTGCGGAGGCAGACGCACCGTGGAACTCGACCGTCACCTGCTCAGCTGGCGCGGCGAATCCCCAAACGTGGATGGGCATCTCGCGCTGTATAACCATGTGGCTGGAGAAAACCTTCGGGAGCGAGACTTCAGCACGGACGAAGAGAGAGGAGGCGGCAAGAAATAGAGCGAGGCAGATGCGAAGGTTCATGGCGAGAACCTTTATATCGCGACCGGTGGGCTTGCAGAATCTCTCGTTGCAAGAGAACGAGATTATGGTTTGAAGACGAGGGGTGGGCCGCTGACGCGCTTTCCGTGGAGGTCAACAGTCACTTCGACCCGATCAGCGATTTTGATGAAGGGGATTCCACTGTTCATCCCGTAGTCTTTGCGGTCGAACGCCATGGTCCCCTTAATTGTGCCTGCTCCCATTCCTATGCCCTCCACAGTAAAAGTGAGGGTCTCGGGTTTCGAAACTCCGCGGATCGTAAATGTACCCGGCATGTTAAAGGTCGTCGGGCCGGTCTGAATCACCTTATCGGAATGGAAGGTGATCAAAGGATCCGCTTCGACGTTAAAGAAATCTTTGCTCTTCAGCTTGCTGTCCTTCATGCCGCTTCCCGTATTTACGGTGGCTGCCTGAATCTTTACGTCCATAACTCCAGTGGAGGCATCCGTGGAGGCAAATTTCAAGGTGGCGGTCCACTTCTCGAATTTACCGGTCAGATCGACCGAGGCCTTGACGTGAAAGGTGATGGAGCTGTTTTCCGGCGTGATGACGAAGACAGGAGCCTGTGCCCGGCTCAACGTTGGCAGCATCGCGGATGCTGCAAGACAAAGCACGGCTAGTCGCATACCCGCGAGTTTGGGCCTTTTCCCAGCCGATGTCAATTTGTTGGCTTCAGAGCCTGGCAGCTTAGAGGCCGCTTAATCAGAAAGGCAGAGGGAAAGCCTGCTGTTGGCCTCTCTTTGTCTTGGTATGTGACCTACTCGGTCCAGCGCCTAAAGACGAGCGAGCCGTTGGTTCCGCCGAAGCCGAAAGAGTTCGACAGGGCGTAGTC
>Ga0070671_100004515_pt1 | contig 11016 bp, 13 predicted proteins | sample KBSS73metaG_FD_65341 | JGI IMG/M metagenome (GOLD analysis project Ga0070671, IMG submission 65341) | Switchgrass rhizosphere microbial communities from Kellogg Biological Station, Michigan, USA - KBS S7-3 metaG | ecosystem: Host-associated > Plants > Roots > Rhizosphere > Soil ... | reverse complement strand
GTATCGACGTAGAGCGATAGCGGCTCGCTGATTCCGATCGCATAGGCAAGCTGGATGGTGCAGCGCCGGGCAAGGCCGGCGGCGACGATGTTCTTGGCGAGATAGCGCGCGGCATAAGCGGCCGAGCGGTCGACCTTTGTCGGATCCTTCCCAGAGAAAGCGCCGCCGCCATGCGGAGCTGCGCCGCCGTAGGTGTCGACAATGATCTTGCGCCCGGTGATTCCGGCATCGCCGTCGGGTCCACCGATCTCGAAGCTGCCGGTCGGGTTGATGTGATAGACGGTCTCATTGCCGAGGAGATGCTGCGGCATCACGCGAGCAACGACGTCCTTCACATAAGCGTGGAGTTCAGCGCGCTTTTCGCCCTTGTCGTAGCCCGGCTTGTGCTGGGTGGAGACGACGATGGCGGTCGCCTTGGCGGGCTTGCCCGCCTCGAAGCGAAGGGTGACCTGACTCTTGGCATCGGGCTCGAGGAAGGGTGCGGCACCGCTGTGACGGTCCTTGGCCATCTCCATCAGGATCTTGTGGCTGTAATCGAGCGTCGCCGGCATCAGGTCGGGCGTCTCGTCACAGGCGAAGCCGAACATGATGCCCTGGTCGCCGGCGCCTTCGTCCTTGTCGTCAGCCGCGTCGACGCCCTGGGCGATATGCGCGGACTGCGGATGCAGGTGGTTGGCGAAATCGAGGCGGTCCCAGTGGAAGCCCTGCTGCTCGTAGCCGATCCGCTTGACGACGTTGCGAACGGCCTGCTCGATTTCTTCGCGGATGCCCGGCGCCCAATTGCCGTCCTGGTCCATGATTCCGTTTCCGCGGATTTCCCCGGCAAGGACCACGCGGTTGGTCGTCGTCATCGTCTCGCAGGCGACGCGCGCTTCCGGATCCTTCGACAGAAACAGGTCGACGATGGAATCGGAAATCTGGTCGGCGACCTTGTCCGGATGACCTTCGGAAACCGATTCGGACGTGAACAAGTAAGAGCTGCGCATATGCGGAACCGGATCCTTCGATTTGGGATATAAAGAAAGCTTTATATGATGCTCTAGCGGCGCCTGCGGCCTTCCGCAATGCCGGCCGCGATGAAGCCGAAGCCGAGCAACAGCGGGATGAAATTGCCCACTCGCGCAAATGGCGTTGCGGAATTGGCGGGAGGCGGCAGAACCGCGTCGATCACTCCAGCGGTTCGCCAGGGAAGCTGTTTCACGATCGCGCCGCGACCGTCGATGACGGCGCTGATGCCGGTCGGCGTCGCGCGGAGTACGGGTAGGCCTTCCTCTGCCGCGCGCAACCTGGCCTGCGCTAGATGTTGGGGCGGTCCCCATCTGCCGAACCACGCATCGTTGGACGGATTGAAGATGAATGCCGGTCGGTGCCGCTCATCGACCACGTGCCCGGAGAAGATGATCTCGTAGCAAAGCTCCAACCCGACCTTGCCCCATTGCAGGCCGAGGTCGATCGTGCGCGGTCCTGGGCCGGGAGTGAAGTCTATATCGCCCGGAGCAAGCCGCGACAGGCCGATCGCCGACAGGATCGGCCGCATCGGAAGATACTCGCCATACGGAACCAGATGCGCCTTGTCGTATCGTCCGACGATGCGCCCGCCCGGAGCCAGCGCGTAAATGCTATTGGCTGCGCCATCGACATGGACTCCGTCGTGGGCGGCGATCGCGATCCCGCCGGTCAGCAGCAGGTCGCTCGGCCCCAGCAACGACGCTGCGCGGGTCCGCTGGAACTGGGCAAGCGCCTGGTGTTCGTCGGTACGTGCGTCCTCGACCGGATCCGTGATTGCGGCCTCGGGCCAAAGCAGCAAGCGGGCGTCGGCCGCCGGCCCGCCCGACAGCGCTGCGAGCTGCCTTGCGGCCTGCTCGTCGAATCCCGGACGCCATTTGTCCTGCTGGCCGATGTTCGGCTGAACGATGCGGACGTTGCGGACCGTGAGCGGATCGGGGGGGACGGCCGAGGTCGGAAGGATCATCATGACCGCAGTGACGCCGAAGATGGCAACCAGGGGCAGCCACCGGCGGTAATATTCGAGCCAGATTGCACCGCCGAGCAAAACCACCAGACCGGACAAGGCGTAGGTGCCGAGCAACGGCGCAATTCCGAGCAGCGGCGTGGGCACCAGGACCGCGGCCGCCGGGTTCCAGGGGAAGCCGGTGAACATCGTCCCTCGAAGCCATTCGGTGATCGTCCAGGCGCCGGCCAGCACCAGGAGCAGCGCCATGCGATTGTCGCGGCCGAAGCGCCACGCCAAGCCGGTCGCCATCGCGGGATAGACGGCGAGGTAGAGCGAGAGCAGGATGACCGCGATCCAGCCGAGCGAGGCCGGCATCGCCGATTGATAGGTGAAAGCCGTGGCGATCCAATTCAGGCCTATCACAAATTGTCCGACGCCGAACGCCCAGCCCACAAGCAGCGCGTGCGAGAACTTCCGGGTCCTGTCGAGAAGCTCGCACAGAACGCCGAATGCAACTGGAAGCAGCGGCCACAGGCCGACGGGCTCAAACGCAAACGCGGACAACGCGCCGGTGATGAAGGCGTACAGCACGTAGATCATGAGAGGCGATGGCTAGCCGTTACCGCAGGTCAACGAAAGCCTCGACAATCGACGCTGTCCCGAGCAGGGGCGGATCGATGACCCTTCCTCCATTTCACCTTGCCTTTCCCGTCGACGATCTGGCCGCCGCCCGCCGCTTCTACGGCGAGCTGCTCGGCTGCCCGGAGGGGCGCAGCGCAGACGAATGGGTGGATTTCGACCTCCACGGCCATCAGATCGTCGCCCATTTGTCGCCCGATGCGGGACGACGCAGCGCCAACGAAGTGGACGGCGAGCATGTGCCGGTGCCGCATTTCGGGCTCGTCCTGTCGATGGACGATTGGCGGGCGCTCGCGGCGAGACTGCAAGCCGCGACCGTCGAGTTCGTGATCGAACCGACGATCCGCTTCGAGGGTCAGCCGGGCGAGCAGGCAACGATGTTCCTGCTCGATCCGGCGGGGAATGCATTGGAGTTCAAGGCCATGGCCGATCCGGCCAATCTGTTCGCGAAAAACTAGGTTTCGCGCTCTGCCCGATCGGGCGCGTGAAGGCGGACCCTGATGATCTTTCGCGGATCCGAGTCGACTGCTTCGATCGTCCAGCCCGATGGGTGGCTGACGCACTCACCCTTGGCCGGGATGTGACCGGCGAGAAGGAAGACCAGTCCGCCGACCGTATCGACCTCGTCCTCAGCCGATGAGAGGCGCGGATCGACGGCTTGGGCGAGTTCGTCCAGCTCCAGCCGCGCGTCCGCTTCCCACAGGCCGTCGTCGATCATCGTCAGCATGCCGGCCTCGGCCTCGTCATGCTCGTCCTCGATGTCGCCCACGATCTCCTCGACCACGTCTTCGATCGTGACGAGGCCCTCGGTGCCGCCGAACTCGTCGACGACGATGCCGAGGTGGATCCGTTGCTGGCGCATCCGCGCGAGAAGCTCGATCACGCCCATCGACTCGGGCACGAACAACGGCTCCCGCATGAGCGCCGCGATGGAACGATCGCGGCTCGGGTCGACGTTGGCGATGAAGACGTCCTTGATGTGGATCATGCCGATGACGTTATCGAGGCTCTCGCCGTAGACCGGCAGACGGCTGTGGCCGGCGTCGGCGAAGGCCCGGACCAAATCTTCGAAAGCGATGCTTGAAGGGACCGCCATGATGTCCCCGCGCGTGACGCAAATGTCGCCCGCGGTCTGCTCGCCGAAATGCAGCATGTTTCGCAGCATTTGCCGTTCGGCGGGCGAGAGGTCGCCTGCGACGGGCCTCGAATCCTCCGCTTCGTCGATCGCTTCCTCGATCTCCTCGCGAAGCGTGGATTCGGAATCGTCGCCGAAGATCAGGTGGCGCATTCCCCTCCACAGGCGAGAGCCGCCCTCGTCCTGCCGAGTCGCCATCAGGCGCTCACCTCATAGGGGTTCGCGATGCCCAGCCGCTCCAACGCGCGGATTTCGCGCGCTTCCATGTCCGCCGCCTCGCGGTCGTCATGGTGGTCGTAACCCAGCAGATGGAGCGTTCCGTGAACCATCAGATGGGTCGCATGCTGCTCGACCGACACACCTTTCTCTGCGGCTTCCGCCTCGCATACGCCATGAGCGAGGATGATGTCGCCGAGCAACAGTTCCGGGCCGGCAACATCTGCTTTCTTGAGATCGAGTTCATCGACCATCGGAAAGGAGAGAACGTTGGTGGGGTTGTCCTTGCGGCGCCACTGTGAATTGAGCGCTCGCACATGTTCGTCGCTCGTCAGTGTCACCGATAGTTCGACGGTCCGTTCGACATCGGCGAGTTCCGGATAGTCGCTTTCGGCAATGGCGGCCTGTGCGGCGCGCCGGGCAAGCAGCTTCCAGGGGCTGCTACTGTCCCATTCCTCGTCGGCTTCTACGGCGACTTCGAGCATCATCGTCCCGGGCCTTCATAAGCTTCGACGATCCGTCCGACGAGCGGGTGGCGCACGACGTCGGCGGCGGTGAACCGTACCGTGGCGATGCCCTTCACACGCTCGAGCTTGTCGACTGCGTCGGCCAGGCCCGATTTGCTCGGGTCGGGAAGGTCGACCTGATGCGGATCGCCGCAAATCACCATCCGGCTGCGCATGCCGAAACGCGTGAGAAACATCTTCATCTGCAGCGGCGTCGTGTTTTGAGCCTCGTCGAGGATGATGAAGGCATCGTTCAAGGTGCGGCCGCGCATGAAGGCGAGGGGAGCGATCTCGATCTCGCCCGACGCGATCCGGCGCTCGACCTGCTCGGTCGGGAGCATGTCGTACAGCGCATCGTAGAGCGGCCGGAGATAGGGATCGACCTTCTCCTTCATGTCACCCGGGAGAAAGCCGAGCCGCTCGCCGGCCTCCACCGCCGGCCGCGAGAGGATCAACCGATCCACGCTGCCCGTGATCAGCTGCGACACCGCTTGAGCGACCGCAAGATAGGTCTTGCCGGTACCGGCGGGCCCCAGCGCGAAGATCATCTCGTCGCGTCCGAGCGCCTCCATATAGGTGGTCTGCACCGCCGAGCGCGGGACGATCGTCTTCTTGCGCGTGCGGATCATCACGCGCGGTGCGGAGGTCACTTCCTCCTGGATGATCCCGTCGAGGTTCGGCTGAGCGGCCATCCCCAGCACGGCCTCGACGGCCTCGGCGTCGACGTCGTGACCCTGATCGAGGCGATTGTAGAGTCCGATGAGGACATCCCGCGCACGCGAGGCTGCGTCAGGATCGCCCTCGATCTGGACCTTGTTGCCGCGCGCAGCGATGTGGACGCCGAGGCGCTGCTCGATCGTGATCAGATGCCGGTCGTAATCGCCGAACAACGGTCCGAGCAGGTAAGGTTGATCGAACTCCAGTTCGAGCCGCGCACGATCGGGAACGGCGGCGAGGTCGCGGCGGGCCATCAGGCGGCGACCTTCTGTCGGACGGCGCCGGTCATGCTGTTCGGTCCGGCGCCCACGAGGGTCACGTCAACGATGTCCCCCGGTAAAGCCGGCGTCTGAAGGTGAACCGATTGAAGCCACGGGGAACGGCCGATCATCTGACCAGGCAGCCTGCCTTTGCGTTCGATCAGCACTTGCGTGTCGCAGCCCACCTTCTTGGCGTTGAAGGCCAACTGGTGGCTGTTGATCCTGTCGAGCAGGCGCTGGAGCCTGTCGTCCATGACTTCGCGAGCGATCTGCTCCTCCATGTTGGCGGCGGGCGTGCCCGGCCGCGGGCTGTATTTGAACGAATAAGCGGCAGCGTAGCGGACTTGGTCAACGATCTGCAGCGTCGCCTCGAAATCTTCCTCCGTTTCGCCCGGAAAGCCGACGATGAAATCGCTGGAGAGCGCAATGTCGGCTCGCGCCGCGCGCATCTTATCCAGAACGGCGAGATAGGTTTCGGTCGTGTGGCTGCGGTTCATCGCCTTCAAGATGCGGTCGCTGCCCGACTGAACCGGCAGGTGAAGATAAGGCATCAGCTTCTCGACTTCGCCATGGGCTGCGATCAGGGCGTCGGTCATGTCGGCGGGGTGACTGGTGGTGTAGCGGATGCGCTCGAGACCATCGATCTTTGCGAGCGCACGGATCAATTCGGCCAAGCCCCGATCGCCATCACTCCAGGCATTGACGTTCTGCCCGAGCAGCACCAGCTCGCGAGCACCGGCGTCCACCAGCTGATGCGCCTCGTCGATGATGTCCTGCCATGGACGCGAGATCTCGGCACCCCGGGTATAGGGCACGACGCAATAGGTGCAGAATTTGTCGCAGCCTTCCTGGACGGTGAGGAAGGAACTGGGGTTCGCGCGCCGGCGGTTGGGAAAGGCGTCGAACTTGCTAATTGCGGGCATGTCGGTGTCGACCGGGCGAGCGCCGCGCCCCGCTTGCGCAACCATCTCGGGCAGTCGGTGATAAGCCTGGGGCCCGACGACGATGTCGATCATCTGCGACCGGCGCTTGGCTTCGCTGCCCTCCGCCTGAGCAACGCAGCCGGCGAGCGCAATCAGCGGCCGTGAGCCGTCCTCGCGCTTCAGGCGGCCCACGTCCGAGTAGGCCTTCTCGGCGGCCTTCTCCCGGATATGGCAGGTATTGAGGACGACGAGATCTGCATCCTGGCCTTCTGGGGCCGCAGTCATGCCTTGGGAGCCCAGCAATTCGGCCATCCGTTCGCCGTCATAGACGTTCATCTGGCAGCCGAAGCTTTTGATTCTGAAAGTCTTGGGAGTCATCGAACCAGGGCTATAGGCGAGTGGGCCGCTGACTTGAAGTCGAGGGTGGCACCAATCGATTCTCGAGCCGCTGCGGCAAGTTGCTTGCGATCGCCGGTCCGGCTGAGCGGCGGCAAAATATTCACCGTCACGGCGAGCGTTCCACGGCGGCCGAGCACGCGCAGGACATTATCCTTCCCGGGCTCGTGCCACCAAGCGATGTCGGGCGCAGCGTGGCCGTAATCCACTGCAACAGGCACGATCCGGACGTCTTTTGCGGCGAAGTTCGCGGCTTCTAGGAGTGCCGAACGGAATGGCAGCAGCTGGTCCCCGGGGCCGGTGGTCCCTTCCGGGAAGACCGTCACGGGCTTTTCGCCTTCCAGCGCCCTGGCCACTGCGATGGCCTGGTCCTTTGCTCCCTTCTTGTGAGTCCGCTTCACGTAAACGGTGGCATTCTGGTCGGCCAGCCAGTGCAGCAATCCATGCCCGAGTTCGTCCTTCGACACGAACGTGCAGTTGGTTGCCCCTCCCAGGATGAGGATATCGAGCCAGCTGGTGTGATTCGAGATCAGCATGCTGTGCGGAGCCGGCTTCGAGCCGCTGATTCGAACCCGCACTCCGATGATCCAAGCCGCTGCCGCGAGAAACCGGCGAGGCCACGGTGAATGTCGAAACAGCAGTTTCGTCGCAACGTGGACCGGCGCAACGGCCACGAACAGCAGGATGAGGCCGCCCGTCCGCACGGCGGCAAGTGGCGTGAGCCTGCCCGAGCGGTCAGCGATCGCGGTCGAGTGAGACGCCGTAAAGCTCCATGCGATGATCCACGAGTCGGAACCCGAGCTTCTCGGCAATCCGCTTCTGCAATGCTTCGAGCTCGTCGTCGACGAACTCGATGACGTTGCCCGTCTCGACATCGATCAGATGGTCGTGATGGGATTCGGATGCGGCCTCGTAACGGGAGCGGCCGTCGCCGAATTCGTGGCGCTCGAGGATTCCGGCCTCTTCGAACAATCGCACGGTTCGGTAGACAGTGGCGATCGATATGTTGGGATCGACCGCCGCTGCCCGAGCGTGCAGAGTTTCGACGTCCGGATGGTCCTCACTATCGCCGAGAACGCGAGCGATGGTCTTGCGCTGTTCGGTAATCCTCAGACCCTTGTCAGCGCACAGCGCCTCGATGTCGATATTGCGGCTCATGGCCTGAAGTTAAGCGCCGGACAGCACATCGTCCAGCAGGCCACCGGCCATTACTTGCTCGCCCGCGTGCGCTTCCGCTTCGTTCCGAGCCCGATGGATTTCGCGAGTGTACGACGCTGTTCGGCGTAATTCGGCGCAACCATCGGATAGTCGGCCGACAGTCCCCACTTCTGGCGATATTGATCCGGGGTCAGGTTATAATGCGTCATCAGGTGCCGCTTGAGCATCTTGAGACGTTTCCCGTCCTCGAGGCACACGATGTAGTCGGGCTTGATGGATGAGCGGATGGACACCTTCGGCTCCGGCTTCGGCTCCGGTGCCGACGATGCGCCGGAAATGCCCGTAAGGGCGGAGTGTACGTTTTGAATAAGTCCGGGTAAGTCGTTGACCGCAACACTATTATTGCTGACGTGCGCGGCAACGATATCCGCTGTCAGGGTCAATAACATGTCTTCGGCACCTTCATTGTCAGCCATGGTGAGTTTTCCTAAAAGTCGAGCAGAGACCTCGTGCAGTCAAAGACCGGCACGTGGCATTAATTTACGCTCATGGTTGTTTACTTGCAACGAATAACGAACCGACTTAAAGCCGGTTAAAGTTTATAGCTCTCGCACGAGCGTGAGAGCGTCGGAACGTGCCCCATCGGGGGAGCGGTAATAGTTGCGGCGGCGTCCAACTGGTCGAAAGCCGGCGTCGCGATACATTTCAACCGCCGGATTGCCATCGCGAACTTCGAGATGGACGCGGCTCAGACCTTGGTCGCGCGCGCGTTTCATGAACTCGTCGAGGAGGAGGCCGCCGATCCCGCGACGGTGATGCGTCGGTCGAACCGCCAGCAACAGCAGTTCGGATTCATCCGCGACGCTGCGCGAGAGTGAAAAGCCGATCGCCTCTTCGTCTATCGGATCACGCGCGAGGACCATGCATACACCGGCCATCGGCAAGATCCCGGCGCACTGCGATCTCGTCCAGGCTTCCCCGAACCGGTTTCCGAACGCCGCTTCCATCACGTGCATGACGTCGTCGAGATCGCTCGAATCGCCGCGCCGCAGGCGGACTTCGCTATCGATCGCCGGCGTGGCCATCAGGCAGCCGCCTTGGCCCGGGCGTCGGGCGCTCGAGCATAAACGGGTTTGGGCGGGAGCCTCAGTAGCTCTTCCGGAAGCTTAAGGGCATCGGCGGCGGACGGCCATCCTTCGAGCGCTTCGCCCCATCCTCGCGCATCGACCAGCTGGCCCGCCCCCGAACCGACGACCAGAGGAGCCTTGGTTAGCGCCGCAGCGCTGGCGGGGAGCAGGTTGCGCAGTTCGGAGACCGCTTCGCCGGATCCGCCAAATTCCTGAACGAACAGCTCGCCGTGGCCGCCAATCACCGCGACCGCGAGCTGGCGGCCGGCTGCGATCAGTCCGAGCGAAGACATGCCGGAAAGATCGGATCCCCAGCCGATCGCGAGACCGTGGGCGGCGGCGAGCCCAACGCGGATCCCGGTAAAGCTCCCCGGTCCGACCCCGACGATGATGCGCTCTGCGGTCCGGCCATCGAGAAGTTCGGCAATCATCGGCACGAGCCGTTCGGAATGGCCCCGCCCGATCAATTCGTCCCTGCGATCGACGCATTTACCCGACCCGTCGAACAGAGCGGCGGTGCAGGCGGCCGTCGAAGTATCGAAGGCGAGAATCATCGCCGGGATTGTGGGCACATGCCGGGAAAAGCCGCAACCCCCGTGATTTAAACGGCTTCTACCGTTTCCACTTCAGGAACGTAGTGACGGATCAGGCTCTCGATTCCGCGCTTTAGGGTGACGGTCGACGATGGGCAGCCCGAGCAGGCGCCGTGCATCGATAGATAGAGCCGGCCATCGCGATAGCCCTTGTATGCAATGTCGCCGCCGTCCTGGGCAACCGCCGGCCGCACGCGCGTTTCGATCAGCTCCTTGATCTGGTCGATGATCTCGGCATCGGCGGGGTCCTCCTCCAAGTGCGATTCTGCAGCGACGTGGATGCCGGCCGCCGTGCCGGCCGCGAACAGGGGCGCGCCGCTGACGAAATGGTCGAGGAGGGTCTCGACGACGAGGGGTTCGAGATCTGTCCAGGAAACGCCTGGCGCAGCGGTGACCGACACGAAGTCGCGGCCGTAGAAGACTCCTTCGACCATGCCGGTGTCGAACAAGACCCGCGCGAGCGGGGAGGCTTCAGCCGATTCGGGCTCTGGAAAGTCCCGCGTACCGGCGTCCATGACCGGCTGGCCGGGGAGGAATTTGCGGGTCGCCGGATTGGGCGTCTGCTCTGTACGGATCAGCATGGGTGCGATGTGGCCCTCAGGCCCGTTTCAATCAAGAACCAAAGGGCGGAGCGCCGGCGATGATCCATCGGGTGACTCCCACCCCGATGGCGAGGCAGATCAGCGCAACCCACAATTTGCCTGGACGCATCGGTTCCGAGCCTGGATCGACCACGCCGCGGCCGGTGATCATCGCCTTGGTCAAATGCCTGCCACGAACCCGGTAGAAGACGATTGCGGCCACATGGAGGGCGATCAGGCCGAGGATCACGTTGAACCACAGCTCATGCACGTCGCGCGCGGTGTCGGACGTATCGGTGCTGACGAGCCGGTAGAGCGGGCCGGTATAGAGACCGTCCTCGTCTTCGGAGATGAGGCCCAAGCCGACCTGGACTGCGAGCGCACCGAACAAGGCGATTACGCTCAGCGCACCTAACGGCGTGTGACCGATCCCCCTCCATTGCCCTCGGAAATAGCCCTCAATCTGCTTGGGGCCGCGGACGAATGTCGAGAAGCGTGCCGTCGAGCTTCCGAAGAAGCCCCACAAAAGCCGAAAGATCAGCAGCGTCAGGATCGCGCAGCCGGACCAGATATGCCAGTCGGTGTGGTGGTTATGCACCGACCACCAGCTGAACGCGATCAACCCGGCGAGAAGCCAGTGGACCAGCCGGACTGGCAGGTCCCAGATGGGCTGCTTCATCAATGCTCAGGTGCGCGGAACGGATCGTGACAGCCCTTGCAGGCCTTATCCACGTTCTCGTGAAGCGCCATGACCTTGTTCACGTCACCGGACTTGGCAGCGGCATCGATCGCCTGCGCGGCCGAGGCATAG
>Ga0070671_100004514_pt1 | contig 11016 bp, 9 predicted proteins | sample KBSS73metaG_FD_65341 | JGI IMG/M metagenome (GOLD analysis project Ga0070671, IMG submission 65341) | Switchgrass rhizosphere microbial communities from Kellogg Biological Station, Michigan, USA - KBS S7-3 metaG | ecosystem: Host-associated > Plants > Roots > Rhizosphere > Soil ... | reverse complement strand
GCCGGTGCGACGTTGGCGACCGCGAACGGCACACGTCCGCACTGTTGCTCGAACTGCGGCGCGCGCGAAATCGGCACTTGCGACCAGGCCAATGGCCGTCCGGAGATCACAAATTCCTGGTTGAGGACGATCGGCTGCTCGGCCTTGCCCGGCCGGTGAAAAATGAGCGAGGTCCCGTTAAATATGGTGCCGTCGGGCCACACCGGCTCAAAAATCTGGTTGCCATCCTCACCGACGAACAACAGGCAACCGTGCTCATAGGCTAATGATCCACTCATGGAGGCGGTCATTAGCGGACTGTATCCCAAGATGGGGATCTCGAGCGGCTCCAGGTGACTTACTCCGCTCGACGCGCAGCCCGCTAGCAGAAGTGGCAAAGCGAATAGACGCAATTTCATGGACTCTCCCCCTGGAAACGCTGCAACGTAGCTGCCGACTAGGGCTTCCGTAAACCATTCAAAAATAAGACAGTTAGACGCAAGTTAAGAAATTTTCGGGCTTGCATTTGCGCGAATCACTGCCAGCATCCGGCGCTGCTCGGCATTGAGCGAGTAACGGAGGGATTTCACCATGAACTTGAGTCATTGGGGCATTTCAGCCCTTGGAATTGCTGTGGGCGTCGCAGGTGTAACTACTGCAGGCGCGCAATCAGTTCAGCTTGAACGAAGCGGTAATTCATTTCACGCGGCGGTTTGCGCACGCGGCAACCCGGCGGGCACGGCCCGTTGTTTTGCCCACGTCGTGACCGACGCCCGCGGTAACCCGCACAATGGCAAGGCGACCCCGGCCGCCACGCCGTCTGGCTACGGCCCCTCCCAGTTGCAGTCCGCGTACAATATCCCGGCTGGTACCGGCACGCCGACAGTCGCGATTGTCGATGCCTTCGGATACCCGAACGCGGAGTCGGATCTTGCGGTTTATCGCGCGCAGTACGGGCTTCCGGCCTGCACGACGCAGAACGGCTGCCTTAGGATCGTCGGCCAGAACGGCGGCAAGCCGCCGTCACGCGTCGACGTGGGTTGGGACCAGGAGCAGGCGCTCGACCTCGACATGGTCAGCGCGGCTTGCCCGAATTGCCACATCCTGCTCGTCCAGGCGACGTCGGCGACCTTCTCGAACCTGTGGAGCGGCGTGGATTACGCCAAGACCCAGGGCGTGAAGGCGATCTCAAACAGCTACGGCAACACCGATTCGTCGTCCTATTCGGCCTATGACTCGCACTACGCCGGCAACAACATCGCCATCACAGTGAGCACCGGCGACTATGGTTATGGCGCACAGTGGCCGGCGACAGCTCCCGGAGCGATCGCGGTCGGCGGCACCAGCCTTCGGGCCGGCGGCGGCACCCGCGGCTGGACCGAAACGGTATGGGATGGAACCGGAAGCGGCTGCGGCCTCGGCCATGCCAAGCCCAGTTGGCAGAACGGCGTAACGGACGCTTGCGGCGGTCGCATGGAAGCCGACATCTCGGCGGTTGCCGACCCGAATACGGGCGTCGCAGTCTATGGCCCGGCGAGCCGCAACTCGTCGCAGTGGATGGTCTTCGGCGGGACGAGCGCCTCGGCACCGCTGGTTGGAGCAATGTTTGCTCTGCGCAACGGCAGCATCGACGCGGCTTCCTCGATCTATTCACATACGGGGAATCTCAATGATGTGACCAGCGGCAGCAACGGTACGTGCCCGGTCTCCTATTATTGCAATGCGCAGGCCGGCTACGACGGTCCTACCGGACTCGGTACGCCGAACGGCACGGGTGCACTCAGCAACTGATAGTACCAACAAAGCACGCGGGCTGCCTTGCGCAGCCCGCGTCGCTATGTAATTGATCTTACTTGGATTTAAGAGCTGGCCTAATCTCATAGTGGTGCTTTCGAAGTCTGCAGCGCGCATCTTGTGGGCGCTTCTCCTCGCGCTGGTACTGCCAGCCGCGCCGACACTTGCCGCGCAAGCGCCGGTCCCCGCCACCGTCGCTCTCACCAAGATCAACGTCGTAAGCCAAAGCGACCGCGAAACCCATCTCCAGCTGATCGTAAATCCGCGGGTCAACGGCTTTCAGGCGCTCAGCAACAACCCTCGAGACCCGACGATCGCGTTGGCACTGACAGCGCGGACGCCGTCGGCCGCTACGCCCCGCGACTTGCATGGTTTCGTGCGCGGGATCGACTTCGTCCAGGCCGAGGGCGTTCTCGTCCTTCATTTCCAGGTCGATAAGGGCGCGACAGTCGCAGCGGTTGCCAGCGATGACAGGACGATCGAAGTCACCGTCGGATCAATGGACAAGGCGGTCGAGCACGCTGCTTCCACAGAGCAACTTGGCCCGGCCGTCCTGCCTACAGCCTATGCGCCACCACCTGGCTCTGACAGCTACGCCCTGGTTCTGCTCAAATATGCCGATGTGTCGGAAATTGTCGGTCTTCTTTCCCAAGGTTCGACCATCAAGTCGAACGACGTTTTCATTCCCCGCGAGCCGCAGTTCGGCTCGAACAGCCTGACGGGCACCAGCTATCAGCCGCCCGCCGCGAGCCAGGCGCCGGGAAGCAGCGATGAGCCGCTGGGTCAGTCTGTCGATGCTTCGATGTCGGTCGACCGGCGACTGAATGCGGTCTGGCTGCGCGGATCACCGGATTATATCGAGCGAATGAAGGAAATGATCGCCGCCATCGACATCCCCGTCGACAGCGTGATCCTTGAGACGCAAATGGTAGAGCTCAACGAGACGGGCTCGAAGGCGCTCGGAATCGATTTCGCCAACTCAGCTGGCCAAATCGGGGTGGTCAGCTTTCATTCGGGCGAAGCGATATTGCCGGGCGTTCCGGCGCAAGGCTGCGACTTCGACGGAGCCGGCTGCTCGGGCCACATGACCAGCGCCGCTTTCCAGGCCGCGATCTACGCGCAAATTACCAAGGGCAATGGCCGGATCGTGTCGAAGCCGCGTATCGCGGCGCAAAGCGGATCGACAGCGAAGATCATCACGGGCGACGCACTTCCGATCCTGACCTCAATCGCTCTGTCGGGCGTGAACGGCGTCCAGCAGCAGGTCCAATATGTGAACGTCGGCGTGACACTACAGATCGCTCCTAGGGTCAGCATCGACGGTTTCGTTTCGAGCCATGTTTATTGCGTCGTGTCCAGCGTGACTGGCTACAGCCAGGGCTATCCCACGATCAGTCAGCGCCAGGCGGAAACGGCCGCGACGGTGCGCGACGGCGACTCGTTCGTAATCGGTGGGCTCATCCAGGATGAGAACCTGACCTCTCGGTCAAAGGTCCCGCTGCTTGGTGACATCCCCTTGCTCGGCCAGGCGTTCCGCACCGACAAGCAAACGCGCACAAAGACAGAACTCTACATCATCGTCACGCCCCACATCGTTCGTCGCGTGGGATCTACCGTTCAGACAGTGGCGACGCAGCAAGGGACGTTCAGCCTCGCGCCGGGATCGGTTCCCCCGGCTCCACCACCGGCTCGCTAGGGAAGATCAGGCGACCGACTTGACGTCGGCGTCCTTGCCCTTGTTGGTCCACTCCAGGAACTCATCTTCCATCATCGGGGCCGCAAACACGTAGCCCTGGATGGTGTCGCAGCCCATGGCGCGAAGCATGTCGGCCTGGGCAGTCGTCTCGACGGCCTCCGCGACGATCTCGCACTCGACGCCCTTGATGAGCTGGATCACAGCCTGGACGATGATCCGCGCCCTATCGCTGACGTCAATGTCGGACGTCAGTGAGGGATCAAGCTTGACCCGGTCGAGCGGCATTGCGCGAAGTCGGGCGAGGTTAGAATAGCCAGTCCCGAAATCGTCGATGGTGATCCGCGCGCCATCCTTGCGGAGTGCGCCAATCTCTTCGAGAACCGTCGCGCCAACCTCCATCGCCGCGCTTTCGGTGAATTCGAGCTCAATCAGCGACAGCGGCACCTCCGCGTCTGCGAACGCCTGCCGAAGCTTCACGAAGAAGTCCGGGCGATCGACTTGCCGCGGACTGATGTTGAAGCCGAGGCGGCCGTTGAAGCCCTGCCGATGCCATTGCGCCAGCGTCGAGGCGACCTCGCCGATGACCCAGTCGCCGATTTCGGCAACGAGCCCTGTGCGCTCCGCGACAGGAATGAAGCTGCCCGGAAGGCGAAGGCCGTCGCGCGGATGCTGCCAGCGCAGCAAGGCTTCGGCTCCTGCGATTTCGCCGGTCACGAGGTTCATCTGCGGCTGGAAGGCGAGCACGAACTCGTCGCGCAAGACCGCCTCTGACAAGGCCTTCTCGGTCTCGACTTTCTGTTGATGCTCGGCCGCTAGTTCGCTGTCGAACAGGAAATATTGACCGCCGCCGCTCTCCTTGGCGCGATACATGGCGATGTCGGCGGCACGCATCAGCGCCTCGATGCTCGAGCCGTGCTGGGGGCAAATCGCGATGCCGATCGAGGCGCCGATGTCGACGCTGTGCGAGCAAAGCTCGAACGGCTCGGAGATCGCCACGACGATCCGCCGGGCGACGCGCTCGAGGTCGGCGACCGACTGGATCTCGGGGAAGAAGATCGTGAACTCGTCGCCGGCGAGCCGGGCGAGAAGCGGCCGCGTCCGCGCACTGCCGGTGAACTCGGCGTTGACGACCACCCGAAGGCGATTGGCGACCATGATCAGAAGCTGATCGCCGCGGGCATGGCCGAGACTGTCATTGACGAGCTTGAAGCGATCGAGATCGACGAACAGCATCGCCGATTGCTCACCTTCGAGCACCTCGCTCATCAGCTTGTCCGCCTCCGAACGGAAATGCAGCCGGTTGGGAAGCGAAGTCACCGGATCGTACATGCCGAGGGCGTGAGCATTCTCGATCGAGGCGCGAACTTCTGCAAACAGGCTGTCGACCGCCGCGGCGACTTTGGGCATAGTCCGTGAAACGGCCGGAGGCGCAGGCGAGACGAGATCGCCATCCTCAACCGCCAGTAGCCGTTCGCTAAGCGCTGCGAGCGCGCGGGCGCTTTCACTGTTGGGGCGCTCGGCGGCGACGTAGCTGACAAGAAGGCAGAAAGCCCCGGCCACCAGCGCCGCGAGCATCTTCTGATCAAATTCGGTGATGTACAGCAGCGCGCCCAGCGAGAACAGGAACGACGCGATTCCAGCGGCACACGACAGGATCGCGTTGCTGATCTTCTGGGCCGTGCCTGCAGTCATCGTGCCTGGTGCGCCTCGCGGAGGCGGGATTCCTCCGCCTATCCGCCCGCGTTAATGAATCGAAGTTAAGAAAACGTCAGCGGCGGGGCAGTTAGCGTTTTAATATGATGTAGAGGCTGCCGCCGCCTCCGTGCCGGCGATGAGCTCCACGCACGGCGGCGATCGAACCGGAATGGCGAGACGCGGCAAGCCAGTCGTGAACCGCGGCGCGGATCTTGCCGCGCTGGACCGGCGGCTCGCCCGGCCGGTGATGCCCGGTGACCAGCAACAGGAGCCGGTCCCTGCGCGCGATTGCCTGCTCAAGGCCGCGGTCGATTGCTGTCCATGCGCCGTCGAGACTCAGACCATGCAGATCGAGCACGCGATCGGGCTCAACCGAGCCGCTTCGCAGTTTCTTGTCCCAGCTGCCGTCCAGTGTCCGGTCGGCGATAGGTACCGGCTTGCGGGGCGTCGTCCGCGGCGACGGCGCTGGCTTTGGTGAAGCTTTGAGCGGCGGCGCCGCGACCTTCGTTACCGTTTCAGGGGTGCTCAGAGCCATCGGCTCTCGCGATAGCGGGCGAATCGTCGCAGCGACGCGACCCCAGAGTTCTGACTCTTCAGGGCTGAGCGAGCGCACGGGCGGCAACGCCCTTCGGCACAAGGATCAGCGCGTGGCCGTTCGCCGACATGCCGCCAGCGATCGCCGCGGCCTCGGCGCCTGATCCCCAGAAGGTATCGAACCGGTTCGGGCCCTTGATCGCGCCGCCGACATCTTGTGCGACCCAAAGGCCATCGACCTCCGCCCGGTCCGCGTCCCGGATGAATACCGGCGCTCCCAGCGGGACGTAATTGGGATCGGCGGCGACCGTGCCGTGCGCGGTCACGGGCACGTTGAGCGCGCCCGGCGGACCGGGGCCAACCAACTCCTTGAAGAAGACGTAGGACAAATTCTCGCGCATCAGCGCGCGGCCCTGGTCGGGGTTGGCGCGGATCCAGTCGCGGATCGACTGCATGTTGGCACCGCCTGGCGGAAGGATGCCGCGATCGCGAAGCAACCGGCCGATCGCGACATAATCGCGGCCATTCTGGTTGGCGTAAGCGAGACGCATCACGCTGCCATCCTCGAAGCGGATCCGGCCAGAGCCCTGGATCTCGACGAAAAACAGATCGACCGGATCCTTTGCCCAGGCCAGCTCAAGGCCCTTGTTCGCCAGCGCGCCGTCCTCGATTTCACCCCTCGTGAAATAGAGGACACAGGAACCGGTCTCGTCGATCCGCCCGCGCCCGGTCGTGCCGTCTGCTTTGGTGCAGCGGACGAGATCCGGCGGCGCACGGTAAATCGGAACGTAGCCCGGCTGCGGAGTCCGCGAGCCTTCGATCTCCGGCTCGTAGTAGCCGGTCATGAAGGCCTTGCCTTCGCCGACCTTTACCCAGTCGAACCCGTAGTAGAAGAAGCCCGGCGCGAACGCTGGATCAAGGCTTGCAGCCTGGACGCAGACACTTTGCCAATCCGAGCCGACAGTCAGCCCGGATGCATCGTTCCGGCTCTTCACCGCCGGGCAGCTGAGCCGGAACGCGCCGAGCGCCCTCGCGGCCACGTCAGCGCCAAGCACTTGCGGTTGCTGGATGGAGACTCCGGTCGCAACGGCATTCGGACCGACCGGAGCGGGCGGCGGCGGAACGGGCGCCGGAAGAGGCGCCGCCGCCACGGGTGGCCGGGCAGTTGGAGCTTCAGGAGGCGGTGTCGGCCTAGCTGCGCAGGCGGCGAGCAGAGCGAAGGAGGCGAGCGCGAGAGCCCGTGCGGCGAGCCTCACTCTTCCTCGTCGGTCTCGATCAGCAGCCAGTTGGGATCGCGCGATCCGGTGTCGCGGCGGAAGGTCCAAAGGTCGCGAGTCTGAACCGCGTCGCTCAGCGACCCGGCGACGACCTCGCCACCGGTGTTACGGGTGACAGCAGCGATGTCAGCCTCGAACCGCACCGTGATGACCGCGACGCCGCGCTCCAGCGTTGCCTCCGAAATGACAGCCTGATCGATCGCAACGAGCCGGTTGTCGAGGGTTAGCCCTTCCTTCGTCCGCTGCTCGACCGAAGACGCGAACGCATCGTAGATGTGCGGTTCAACATGCGATTTGAGCGTGTCCAGGTCGCCCTTCCAGAACGCCTCAAGAATCATTCGGTAAGCGGACTTGGCGCCTTCGATAAAGCGAGCCACGTCGAAGCTCGAGTCCGCTGCCAGGATCGCGCGAATGCCGGGCCCGGCAGTCGGAACATAAGCCAGATCGCCCGCTTCGGGCGCTACGGGCTGGGGCGCGACTGGCTGAGTGACCTGCGGTGCGGCGCGAGCGTCGGATTCAGCCGGCTTGAGGATCGGCTGCTGCTCATGCCCGGTACGTTCGCCGAGCACGCTGTAAAGGCGGAGCCCGATGAAAAGAGCGACGAGGGCCAGAATGACTATAACGGTCAACGTTGGTTCCTATGTGTATCAGCCAGTCAACATAGTGCGCTTATGGTAAAGATTCCAACACCACCCAACGCACGAAGGCGGCATTGCGCCCCATTATCGCGGCTGCTAGTCGCTCCGGCCTGAAACGCCGCGTCCAAAAAGTCGGATCCGGCGCACCACAACACTCTCTAAGGACAGCATAAATGGCGGACCAGGCAACCAATGGCAGCGGCAACGGAGCGGACGATACGCAGCCGTCGGTCACCATCCTCGCACAATATGTCAGGGACCTATCGGTAGAAAACCCGAGCGCGCCGGAGGTTTACTCTTGGCAGGTCCAGCCTTCGCTCGACGTCCAGTTCAACCTGAACGTTCAGGGCGCCGGCGAAGGCGTCCATGAAGTGACGCTGAAGTTCGATATCTCGGCGCGCTCCGACAATGGCGTCCATTTCGTCATCGACCTCAGCTACGGGGGCCTGTTCGGGGTTCGCAATGTCCCGGAGGAGGCGCTGCCGCCCTTCCTGCTGATCGAGGCCCCGCGCCTCCTGTTCCCGTTCGCCCGCCAAGTCATTGCCGAAGCGACCGCAAACACCGGCTTCCCACCACTCCTGCTCGACCCGATCGACTTCGCATCTGCCTACATGGCCCAGGTCGACGCTGCCCAGAAGCAGATGGAATCGCAACAGCAGGGCACGCCCGAGCTTACCGAGGAAGGCACCGGCGAGGCTTGACGCCTACGCCAAGCGCGGGGGACCTTAGCCGATGAACCTCGCCCGGTCGCTGGGATCTGTCGGCGGCCTCACTCTCGTCAGCCGCGTCCTCGCCCTAGTCCGCGACACGCTGCAAGCGAGTTATGTGGGCGCGAGCTTCGCGTCCGACGCCTTCTTCGTCGCCTTCCGGCTGCCCAATATGTTTCGCGCATTGTTCGCGGAGGGCGCCTTCTCGTCCGCGTTCATCCCGATGTTCAACCGCAAGGTGGGCGAAGCGGATGACGTCAGCGCCGGAATAAGGTTCGCCGAGCAGACGCTTGCGATCCTGTTCCCAGTGTTGCTCATATTCACGGTCATGATGATCGCCTGCGCCTGGCCGATCACCTGGGGGCTTTCAGGCGGCTTCAAGAATCCGACCCACGAGCAGTTCGCGTTCGCAGTGAGCTTGTCGCGGATCACCATTCCCTATCTGATGCTGATCAGCCTTGCGTCGCTGTTGGGAGGGATCCTCAACTCGCTGCACAAATTCTGGGTCAATGCCGCGGCGCCGATCTTGCTCAACATCGCGATGATCATCGCGCTTTGGTTCTTCCACGGGAGCGGACCGGACGGTGCTTATGTGACGGCCCGGGCCCAGGCCATATCGGTAACGGTTGGCGGCGTCCTCCAACTCGGCTGGCTGATGCTCGCCTGCAGGCAGGCCGGCGTAAGCCTCAGGATCCGGCCGCCGCGGATGAGCGACGACCTGCGTGAGCTTCTCCGGCTGATCCTTCCGGCCGCGCTCGGTGCCGGCGCGGTTCAGATAAATCTGGCCGTGTCGACCGCGCTTGCGGGTGGTTTGCTCGACCCCGGCTCGATCTCGTACATTTACTACGCGGACCGGCTGAACCAGCTTCCGCTCGGGCTGATCGGGATCGGCCTCGGCACGATTCTGCTGCCGACCGTGTCGCGGCAACTCAGCCAGAACCGCAATGCCGAAGCGATGGACACACAGAACAGGGGTGTCGAACTGGCGCTGTTCCTGACGCTTCCCGCTACCATTGCCTTCGTGTTCGCGTCGGAGCCGATCATCCGCGGCTTGTTCCAGCACGGCCATTTCAGCGCCGTCGACAGCATGCGCTGCAGCTGGGCGCTGTCGGCCTTCTCGCTCGGCCTGCCCTCCTACGTACTCGTGAAGGTGCTGACCCCGGGCTATTATGCGCGGCACGATACCAAGACCCCTGTTCGCTACGCGATTCAGTCGGTCGGCGTGAACCTCGTCGGCAACCTGATCTTGATTCCCGTTCTCGGGCGCTACGGCTATGGCCACGTCGGCCCGCCGCTGGCGACGGCGATCGCCTCGAGCCTCAACGTCTGGATGCTATACCGAACGCTCGTCCGCCGCGATCATTTCCACACCGATAGGCAATTGAGGCGACGCGTACCCCGGCTGGCGGCGGCGTCGCTGATCATGGGCGTAGTGCTCTTCTTCCTTGCGCCCGCGATCGACCCCTACCTCACCGGCTCGATCCTGCGCCGCGCTGGCGGACTGCTGGCACTGGTCGGCGCCGGAGTCGCGGTCTACGGCCTCGCCTGCTTCTTGACCGGCGCGTTCGTGCTCGACGATGTGAAGCTCTTGATGAAACGGCGAGCCAGGGACGCATGACCGAGTCGGCAATCAGGGTAGTTTCGGGCATCCAGCCGACGGGCGGTCTTCACCTCGGCAACCTGCTCGGCGCGATCCTCCGGTGGGTGCGCATGCAGGACGAGGCCGATTGTCTCTACTTCCTCGCCGACCTTCATTCGCTGTCTGAATATATGGACCCCGAAGAGCGGCGCTCGAGCGTTCGCGAAATGGCTGCCGCTTTGATCGCCAGCGGGATCGACCCCCAGCAGTCGATCGTGTTCGCGCAGAGCGCGGTCCCCGCGCACTCGGAGCTGTGCTGGATTCTCAATGGCACGGCCCGGATGGGCTGGCTCAACCGAATGACGCAGTGGAAAGACAAGGCGGGCAAGAACCGCGAGGGCGCTTCCGTGGCCTTGTTCGACTATCCGGTGCTACAAGCGGCCGACATTCTCCTCTACCGCGCGACCCACGTCCCGGTGGGCGAAGACCAGAAGCAGCATATCGAACTGACCCGCGACATTGCGCTCAAGTTCAATACCGATTTCGATTGCGACCTGTTCGTGGCGCCAGAGCCATACATAGGCGGCGGAGCAGCGGCCCGGGTGATGAGCCTGCGGGACGGACGGGCCAAGATGTCCAAGTCAGATCCGTCGGACATGAGCCGGATCCACCTCACCGACAGCGACGAACTGATCGCCCAGAAAATCCGCAAGGCCAAGACCGATCCCGAGCCGCTGCCCAGCGACCCGGCTGGGCTCGACGATCGTCCGGAAGCGAAAAACCTCGTCGGCATCTACGGGGCCATAACGGACGAGACTGTCGAGCAGGTGCTCGCTCGCTTCGCCGGCCAGGGCTTCGGGGCGTTCAAGCCGGCGCTTGCTGAAGTCGTTGTCGAGTTGATCGCGCCCATCCGCCAGCGCCTCGACGAGCTTCGCGGAGACCCGGCGGAGCTCGATCGAATCCTTGCCGATGGCGCTGCCCGCGCCGCGGAGCTTGGTGAGCCAACACTGGCCGGCGCCAAGGCGGCCGTCGGCCTGACCCGGTAGCGCGGCTTGGCCGACATGGATCAAGCCGACGGCCATTCGCGCCCACTGGCGCTGTCGCAGAGGCTCGCCCA
>Ga0070671_100004509_pt1 | contig 11022 bp, 6 predicted proteins | sample KBSS73metaG_FD_65341 | JGI IMG/M metagenome (GOLD analysis project Ga0070671, IMG submission 65341) | Switchgrass rhizosphere microbial communities from Kellogg Biological Station, Michigan, USA - KBS S7-3 metaG | ecosystem: Host-associated > Plants > Roots > Rhizosphere > Soil ... | reverse complement strand
CCCTGCATCAGCTGAGGGCCGCGGATGCAAATCTCACCGACCTCATTGGGCCCCAGCACTGTGTCGCCGCTTTCGACATCGACGATGCGCTGCTCGGTGTCGGCCATGACGACGCCAACACTCTCCAATCGCATCCGTTCCGGTTCGAGCGGTGAGTGGTGCGAGGCAGGCCCGGTCTCGGTCAGGCCGTACGCCTGGACGATACGAATGCCAAGACGCTCCGTGACGCGACGTGCGACATCCGGCGCCATCGGCGCCGCCGCGGAGAGCGCGTAGCGAACCGTGCGGAAGTGCGAGTCGTCGAGGCCGGGCGCATTCGCAAGCGCGAGCAGCACCGGCGGAACGAGGTGAAGAACCGTCACATGATGTCGCTGAATCGCGGACACGAGGGTGGCAAGGTCGAAACGCTCCATGAGGATCTGATGCGCGCCGGAGCCGAGCGCCGCGTTCATCAGCATCACGCCGTAGATGTGCGAAAGCGGCAGGAATATCGGATAGGTGTCGTCCGAGCCGATGTCGCTTCCATATCGGTACTGCAGCTGGTTCCAGACGAGCGTCCGCTGCGTGAGCATCACACCCTTCGGCAGGCCCGTCGTCCCGCTCGAGTACGGCAGCGCCGCCAGTTGATTCTGATCGACGCTGACCGCGGGCGGTTCATCGGATCCTGAATCGATGACCTCGTCATACCCGATCGCGCGATCACAATTGACATCGTCGCCAACCACCACCACACGCGCGAGATTTGGAAGTTGCGGCCGGCACGCCTCGATGACGGGCCACAACGTTGCGTGCGTCACCATCACCGTCGCTCCCGAATCGTTCACCTGATACGTGATTTCGCGTTCGCGGTACGACGGATTCATCGGGCATGCCGTCGCGCCCAGCTTGCTTGCCGCGTAAAACGTGAATTCGTACTCCGGACAATTGGGGATATAGAGCGCCAGACGGTCGCCGGCCGTCAGTCCAAGCGCCGCGAGGCCGTTGGCGAGCCGATTCGATTCACGCTCGAATGCTGCGAACGTGATGACGGCGTCGTTGAACGTGATTGCCGGACGATCCGGAAAACGCTCCGCGGTTGTCCGCATCACCTCATGCAGCGGACCGGTCGGGTAATTCAGCGTCGCCATGGCGGTGCACCTTATACCATCGCATGCGAGAATGCGCCCCATGACCACTGGGATGAGTCGCGGCGCCTGGCGGATGATTCTGCTCGCCAGCCTCGGCGGCACGCTCGAGTACTACGACTTCGTCATCTTCGGCATCTTCGCGCCGCAGATCGGACGCGCGGTGTTTCCCAGCCAGGATCCGCTCGTGTCGCTGATGGTGACCTTCACCACCTTCGCGATCGGGTACCTTGCGCGCCCCATTGGCGGCCTCGTGCTCGGACGCCTCGGAGACAAGGTCGGACGCCGCGGCGTCTTTCTCGCTTCAATCTTCGTGACGTCCGCCGCCACGCTTGGCATCGGCATCGTGCCGACTTACGCGGCCTGGGGCATTACCGCCAGCATCATCGTCGTCCTGCTGCGACTGACGCAGGGCTTCTGTCTTGGCGGAGAACTGCCCGGTGCCATTACCTACGTGGTCGAATCGGCACCGAGGACAGCGCCATTTGTCTGCAGCGTGGTGTTTGGATTTGTGACGCTGGGCGTCGCGCTCGGGACGACGATCGCGCTCGTGGTTGGCCGTGTGCTGCCTCCGTCAGAGGCCGCGAATTACGGCTGGCGCATTGCGTTTGTCTTCGGCGGCCTCCTCGGGCTGGCGAGCTTCTGGCTGCGGCGATCGTTCGAGGAATCGCCGGAGTTCGCGGAGCTGAAACGGCTCGAAGCCGCGTCGAAGGAACCGATTGGCGAGCTTCTCCGCACGCACTCAGGGCAAGTCGTCATTGGCATCGCGGTGCAGGCGGTGACCGCGGTCTTCGCCGGACTCTTCTTCGCCTACATGCCGGCGTACCTCACGACGGTTGCCAAGTACGACCAGTTGACCGCGGTGTTCGCACAGACTTCAGGCGTGGTGCTCCATGCGCTGCTGATCGTCCTCGTCGGATGGCTTGCCGACCACTATCCACCGCACCTGCTGCTGCGCTTCGGCGCCATCGCGCTGGCGCTCGGGGCTTATCCCTTTTTCGCGGCGCTGACGGCACACACGATGAACATTCTTGCGCTGATGGCGACGGCGGCGCTCGTCGGTGCATTCGTGAACGGCACCTTCGCGTTCCTCACGGCGGATCTGTTTCCGACCCGCATCCGCTTCAGCGGGGTGGCCGTCGTCCAGAACATCAGCCAGTCGGCATTCGGCGGCACCGCTCCGCTGCTTGCGACAGCGCTCGTCAGGGACCTGCACTCACCGATAGCACCTGCCCTGATCGTGGCGATCTGCGGAATCGTGACGTTCGGAGGAACGTTTGCGCTGGCGCGGCGCGGCGGGCGGGTGCTTGCGGGTCGAACCGCACCGGTCAGAAGCGAAGCAGCCGGGTGGCCTTGATGGCGAGGCCGCGGTTCATCAGCGTTGCCGCTCGCGGCCCGAATGTGTCCCGGCCATCGGTATAAACCACGAACAGGTCGCTTCCGGGCTGGTATTCCCACCGCCAGCGGATGTTCGACTCCAGCGTGTTGAGGCTCGAGTTGAACTGCACAAGACCGCTGACGAACATACGCGGCGTGACCGTGTAGGTTGTGCGCGCGCCAACCAGCTTTGTCGTAAACGTGCCCTCGCGGAGGGTGATGTGACTCGCGAGGAGGCGCGGCTCGAAGGCGAGCTGGCTGGAGACCTTCACCCGGCCGCTGTACTCCAATTGCTGCCGGTGCCCTGAATAAAATTCGCCGGCGGTCAGGGTGACGCGACCGCTGACCAGACGTTGCGCACCGCCATTGAGCTGAATGACCCCTTCCTTGAAGTGGTAAGCACCGATCGCCACAAGAGGACCGCCGGAGATCCTGAATGGGGTCGTGACCAGTTCATAGTCGTCGTGATACGTGACCGTCAGCTGATCGCTGCTGTTGAATTCGGTTCGGAACGTGCCCGAGGCCACGCGCGTTTCGAGCTCGTCGCGTCCGTTCACGTATCGATCCAGCTCCGCGTTCCACTCGAACCTGCGCACGATCCGGCTCGATCGCGGGCGTGGACTGAATCGCGCGAGCACGTTGGTGCGCGTCACATCGGGACGCGGCACGTACCCCACTTCCGGATTGAACGCGTCGCCCACCCTCATCCGCTCGGTCTCCAGGCCGTAGCGGTCGTGGACGTAGCGGAAGTAGCCGCGGTAGCTGCTTTGGTCGCCCGTCACCCCGGGCGTTGACGACCGCGCGTAGTACGTGCCGCCCTGGACGTTTTCGAAGAAGTTCCAGTTGGTGTCGACGCCGAACAGTTCGTTCGATCCCGATGCGCCGGCTGCCTCGAGACCGTCGAGAGCTGTCGAGCCTGTCGAGAGACGCGGGCTGCGGCGCGTGGCGATGATGCCGATACTGCTTCGCCGGAAGATGTCCTGCTTGACGCGCGCGACCAGGAAGTTCGTCGCCGGCGTTGTTCCGAGCTGGGTGGACGACCGTTCGTCGGTCTCGATGTCGAGGAACCCAACCGATGTACGGCCGATACGGCCCGTCAGCCGCGCGCCACCTTTGATCGGAACCGGCTGCCCGCCGTCCAGGCCAATACGGCGCGAGAAGAACATGATCGGCACATCCGGCCGATTGAAGTTGTTGTTGCCGGTGTTCGCGAAATCGAAGATGCCCTGTCCCTCGAGGAAGAATTCGCGCTTCTCCGGAAAGAAGAGGCTGAAGCGCGTGAGGTTGACCTGCTGCTCGTCGATTTCCACCTGCGCGAAGTCGGTGTTCACGGTCAGATCGAGCGTCACGTTGCTGGTGATGCCGTACTTGGCGTCGAGCCCGATGTCCTTATCGATCTTGTTCGACGTCGGCGGCGACGAGACGCGATTGGTCGTCAGGTTCGAGACGCCGTACGGTTTCAGCTCGATGTTCCGCGCAGGCGGCGGCACCTCGATGCCGACCAATGTCGCCGCGTTCGCGAGCCGCTGGACGGAATTGTTCGGCGGCGTACCCGGCGGCGTAATCGACAGCAGCGAGTGTTCGTTGATGCGGCGCTCCCAGCGGCGTGCGTTGATGCCCCAGACCTGGTCCTGGCCGGTCGGGTAGCGGAGCGACTTGAACGGGATGACCATTTCCGACGTCCAGCCCGTCTCGTCGCGGTGCACTTTCACATCCCAGACCGCGTTCCAGTCGTAGTTGGCGTTGTTCTCGTCGACGATGAGCGCGTCGCGAACGGCGCCGAGCGGGTTGGTCTGGAAGAAGAACCCGGTGCGGCGATCGTGAAACGTATCGAAGACGACGACGAAGTGTTCGTTCTGATAAATGCTCGCATCGCGGCGCATCTCGTCGGCGACCATCCGGTCGGGTGCGCTGTCGTGCATCCGCGCGGATACGTAGACGTTCCGATCGTCGAAGAACACCCACATCTCCGTCTGTTCGGTCGCCAGCTCGCCGACGCGCGGTTCCTGCTGCTTGAATGCCGGCGCCGGCTCGTTTGCGTTATACGCCGCGTCGTCCAGGCGGCCGTCGAAGACGAGCGGCTGCGTGAGACGATGCGCGCGGACGGTGATGGGCTCGGGCTCCTGGGCGGCGGCGATAGCCGCAAACAGCGTGACGAGAATGAATGAAGTGGCGCCCCTCGAGATCATCCCGCGGCCGCCGCTTCGTCCATGGCCTCGTTGGCAAGGCGGTCTGCGTGCTTGTTGAACTCGCGGCGGACGTGTTCGAAGGTCACGCTGCCGATCTGACGGACGAGCGCGCGCGCCTGCTCATGCAGCGGCTGCAGGCCGGGACTCTTCACGCGGTACTCTCCGCGCATCTGCTTCACGAGCAGCTCCGAATCGGCGCGCACCTGCAGGCGGGAGATCTCATTCGCGGCCGCCCATCTTAGCGCGGCGATCAGGCCGCTGTACTCGGCCACGTTGTTCGTCGCCAGGCCCAGCGACTCCTTGAGCTCGATCACTGAGCCGTCCTCGCGTTCGATGTGCACGCCGTACCCAGCGGGGCCCGGATTGCCGCGAGAGCCGCCGTCCACGTACGCACGTGCAGAGCGGCCGCTGGCCGCGCCAAACAGAGATGGCTGATTCATGCGTCCTTGACGTGCGAATCGATCACGCGTGCGTAACCGCGGGTTCGGCGGCCGGCGGAGGTGGAATGTAATAGAGGATGCGGTTGCAGCTCGGACACTGAATGATCTGATCGTTGCGGCGGATTTCCTGGAACGCCTGCGGCCGCAAGCGGACGTGGCAGGCGGAACACAGCCCCTCGCGCGTGGCTATGGCAATGGCGAGGCCTTTGCGCGCACGGGCGAGCTGTTCGAACAACGCGACCAGTGGCGCCGCCAGCGAGGCGACGAGCGCCGCGCGGCTCGCGGTCGCATCCTTGAGCGCCGCTTCGACCGTCGTCAACTCCTCGACGAGCGTCTTCTTCTCCGCGTCGACTTCCTTCTGCTGCGCCGCAAGCGCCTGCTCGCCCTTCTTGATCTCCGCGGTCACCGCGTCGGCTTCCATCATCCGCTCGAGCACCCGCTCTTCGGCGACACCGAGCTCCTTCTGCGCGGTTTCGATTTCGAGCTGCATGGCCTGATATTCGCGGTTGGTTTTGACGGCGGAGAGTTGATCCTTGAACTTCGAGAGGCGGGCCTGATAGGTGGCGGCTTCTTTTTCCTGCTCCCGCCGCGCCTCCTGGCTCGCCTTGAGGCGCTGGCGGGCGGTTTCAACCGCGTCTTTGGCGTGCGCGAGGCGCGTATCCGCGTCCGCGACGCGTTGAGGATGTGCGGCGATGCGCCGCTTTGCCTCCTCGATGGCGGTCTCCAGATTCTGGAGGTCGATCAGGTGCTGGAGGTCCGGCGACATGGCGTACCTAAGTGGAAAAGTGGAGAAGTAGAGAAGTGGAAGAAGTAAGTTCAAAGTGCGACGCGTGTACTTCGAAACTTACGTGTTCCACTTTTTCACTTCTTCCACTTTTCCACTTCTTCCATTTCTCACGTTCCAATGAGTGGGCCCGCCAGGATTCGAACCTGGGACCAACCGATTATGAGCCGGCCGCTCTAACCGCTGAGCTACGGGCCCAGGCAACCTTCGGTTGCAAGTGGAAAAGTTCAAAAGTTCAAGAGTGAAAAAGTAAGTTCGAAGTACGCCCGGGCCACTTTCAACTTACTTTTCCACCTTTCCACTTTTCCACTTCTTCCACTTGATTACGTCCGCCCTTCCAGAAACGCTTTCAGCTTGCGCGAGCGGGACGGATGACGCAGCTTGCGGAGCGCCTTCGCCTCGATCTGGCGGATGCGCTCGCGCGTCACGGCGAAGTTCTGTCCCACCTCTTCGAGCGTGTGCTCGCTGCCGTCGCCGACGCCGAACCGCATCTTGATCACCTTTTCCTCGCGCGGCGTGAGCGTCTTCAGCACCGACTCGGTCTGCTCCTTGAGGTTCAAATTGATGACCGCTTCGGCGGGCGAGACGATGTTGCGATCTTCGATGAAGTCGCCAAGATGTGAATCTTCCTCTTCACCGATTGGCGTCTCGAGCGAGATCGGCTCCTGCGCAATCTTGAGAACCTTGCGGACCTTCGCCACCGGGATGTCCATCCGCTTGGCGATTTCCTCGGAGGTCGGCTCGCGGCCAAGCTCCTGCACCAGCGCGCGCGAGGTGCGAATCAGCTTGTTGATCGTCTCGATCATGTGCACCGGGATGCGAATCGTGCGCGCCTGATCCGCGATCGCCCGCGTGATGGCCTGGCGGATCCACCACGTCGCATACGTCGAGAATTTGTAGCCGCGGCGGTACTCGAACTTGTCGACCGCCTTCATCAGGCCAATGTTGCCTTCCTGGATCAGATCGAGGAACTGCAGGCCGCGGTTCGTGTACTTCTTGGCGATGGAGACGACGAGACGAAGGTTGGCTTCGACCAACTCCTTCTTGGCCTGCTCGGCCTGCGCTTCGCCGCGCTGGATGACCTCGATCGTCCGGCGGAGGCGCTCCGGCGTCTCCTCCAGGTCGTCGATCATTCCCTTGACCTGCGTCTTGATGTCCTTCTGCTTCTTGAGAAGATTCTTCTTCTCCTCCTCTTTCAGCTTCGGCACACCCTTCGCTTTGACCCGTGGATTGATCTGACGATCGAGCGCATCGACCTCGCGCTGCACTTTCTGCACGGCGTCGACGGCATCCTTCACCTCGTCGATGAGGCGCCGCTTCATCGTTTCGGTGAACTCGATGCGCCGGATGGCGCGGCTGACCTCGATGCGGGCGCGCAGCGTCTTGACGCGCGCGCGCCGATACTTCCGCTTGTCCTTCTTCTGAACGTCTTCGAGCTTCTCGGCGAGCTTGACGTAGTTGACGCGCGCCTTGCGCACCTCTTCGATCTGCTCGAGGACTTCGGTCTTGCGATCCTCGATGACCTCGTCGGTGATCTCTTCGTCGCTGAAAATCACGAGCTCGCGGATGGTGCGTTCGCCGGCTCGGAGCTGATCGCCGATGACGAGGATGCGCTTGGCGATGGTCGGCGTTCGGGAAATGGACTTGATGACCGCGAGCTTGCCACGCTCGATGCGCTTGGCGATCGCCACCTCGCCTTCGCGCGTGAGCAGCGGCACGGTGCCCATCTCGCGCAGATACATGCGCACCGGATCGTTGGTCTTGTCGAGAGCGCCCGGCGTGAGATCGAGCTCCGGACCTTCTTCGGAACCGTCCCGATCGAAGTCCTTTTCGCCGCGATACGCCTTGTCGGAATCGACGACTTCGATGCCGGCGCTGCCGAAGGCGTTGAACAGGTCGTCGAGGTCTTCCGACGAAGTGATCTCCGACGGAAGCATCTCGTTGACCTCGTCGTAGAGCAGGTACCCTTTTTCCTTGCCGACCTGAATCAGCTGGCGTACTTCGTCGTAACGTTCCTCAATCGACAAGGCCATTCACATCCTCCCGCGACCCGCCATCGGATCCTTCCGGACCGTCTTAGATAAGTGCTTCAATCCGCTGTATCACGTCGTACTTACGAACGAGGAGTTCCTGGAGTTTCTCGCCGTCGAGCGCGCCGATTTCCTGGAGCCGATCGATCTCACGCTGAATGGCCGCCCGCTCCCGTTCCCACCGAAGTCGCTTGAGAATCCGCACGCAATCATGAGCGTCGTGCACGTGCGCTTCGCCCTCGCTCGCAACGGCCGTCACGAGCTGGGCGTCCAGCGTGCTTAGACGCTCGAAGAGCGCGGCTGGTGAGAACCCCTTATCTTCGTTCAGTTTTTTTGCGAGATCTAGTATCCGACCCCCCGCAAGACCCTCAAAATCTGGGCATTCCAACGTGGTCAGTGCTTCCAAAGAGTCTTCCGGCTGGTGGACAAGTAGCCATATGAGGCCCTTCTCTGCCTTGGTGACCTGCCCGAAGCTCGTCACTTGGCGTGGGGTGAGCGTGTCCTGCTTCTGGACGACGGCCTTTCTGATTTCAGCCCGGACCACTTCGTCTGTCACGCGCGCCTTGAACGCCAGCCGGTCCGCGAAACGGTCCCTCATCGCCGCGTCCGGAATGCGGCCGCCCACCGGCAGCATGTCGCCCAGAAACTTCACCCGCCCCTCGTCCGTGTTCAGGTTGTGGCTGGCAGCGGCCCGATCGAGGAGGTACTCCAGGTATGGGGTGGAGTGTTCGAGTCGCTCGGCATAGCCCTGCGCGCCCAGCTTTCTGATGAACGTGTCGGGGTCGTCGCCGGCCGGCAACACGGCCACGTTTACCGCAAACCCTTCGGCCACAAGCATCTCGCACGATTTGGCCGCGGCGCCCTGCCCCGCCGCGTCCGGGTCGAAGCTGAGGACGACCTTGTTCGTGAACCGGCGGAGCTGCTGCGCCTGTTGCGGCGTCAGCGCTGTTCCGCAGGAGGCGACCACTCCCTGGAAACCGGCCTGGTAGACCTGCGCGAAATCGAAGTAGCCCTCGACGAGAATCGCGAACTTGCGCTGTCTGATCGCGTTCTTGCTCAGATTCAGGCCGTACAGCGTCCGACCCTTTGAATAAATGGGCGTCTCCGGCGAATTGAGGTATTTCGGCTGCTGATCTGTATCAACGGCGCGGCCGCCAAACGCGATCACAGATCCGGTATCGCGGCAGATCGGAATCATCAACCGGTTCCGAAACCGATCGACCACCGTTCCATCGTCGCGCTGGACGACGAGGCCGGCCCGCATCAGCACCGCCGGGGAGAATCCCTGCTGGAGAAGCGCCGATTTCAGCGGGTCGCGTCCGTTCGGCGCATACCCGAGCCCCAGCGCTGCGCCCGTCGCCTCGCTTACACCGCGACCTTCGATCTGCCTTCTAATTCGGGCGCCCGCATTCGAGGCGAGCTGCTCCCTAAACCAGGCCGCTGCCACTTCGTGCACCTTGAGCAGCGTCTCGCGCTCCACGGCGTTGACGCGCTGCTCGTCGCTTTGCTCCATTTCCGGCAACGTCATCCCGAAGCGCTGCGCGAGAAGCTTGACCGCGTCGGCGAACCCGATTTTTTCGTGCAGCTCCAGGAACTTGAACACGTCGCCGCCGACGCCGCAGCCGAAGCAGTGGAAAAAACCCTTGTCGCGATTGACCTGAAATGACGGAGTCTTCTCACCGTGAAACGGACACAGTCCCTTGTAGTTCGCGCCGCCTTTCTTCAGCGACACGTAATCCTGAATCACGACGACGATGTCGGCCTGCTGTTTGAGATCGTCGATGAACTGTTGCGGAAAAAGGGGCATTGAGGAAATTCAAAATTCAAAATTCAAAACGCATAATTCAAATGCAACGCCGAGCGCGTTTCACCCGTGGTCACGATGACGAGCCGCAGAGACACAGAGACACGGAGAACATCGAATTCGTATCAATCCTTCAACTCGACGATCGTAGCCCCGCCGCCGCCCTCGTTTTGAGGCGCGAGCTTATAGCTGGCAACAAGCGGATGATTTTTGAGAAAGGCCGCGATGGCGCGGCGCAGCTGCCCCGTGCCGTGCCCGTGAACGATACGGATCGTATGCTGATCCGTGACGGTCGTTTCATCCAGAAATTTCTCCAGACGGGTGATGGCCTCGTCGACCGTCTGTCCGATCAAGTTCACTTCGGAGAGCGAGCCCTCGCGGGCCTGAAGATCGACGTTCACTCTCACCCTGCTCGATGGGGGCGTTTCCCCAATCGCCTGCAGATCGCGTAGCGCTGCGCGCATCCGTTTTCCCCGAACGTCGATCTCCGCCTGTTTTCCACGGATCTCGATGACGGTTCCTTCGAGGCCAAGTCCGCCGATTCTGACGCGCACGCCAGGCTCGAGTTGGGCGGGAGGGGCGAGAGGGGCAGGAGCAGCGGGACGGGAAGAACCTGCTTCCGGCCCCTCCCGACCGATCCGCGTGACGATCTGTTCGACCGCGCCCTTTGCCTCGCCGCGCGCCGCGCCCAGTTCTCCCGTGTTCACGAGCCTCGGTGCGCGATTGCGGAGTTCGTCGATCACCTTGTCGATTTCACGGCGTGCTTCCCGAAGCTGATCGTCAATTCTGGTGTCGAGGCGGCGCCGGAAGGTTTCTTCACGCTCGCGAACGGATTCCTCGCGCCCGCGCAGTTTCCTTTCCGCATCGGCGACGGCCGCTCGCTGGTTCGAAAGCTCACGGCGCTGCTGCTCGATCGCGCGCAGTTCCTTGTCGACGCGCGCCAGATGATCGGCCAGCTGTTTCTGCTCCTCGGTCAGGTTTTCTCGCGCCGCGGCGATGACCGGCGACGGAAGGCCGAGCCGCGCCGCAATTTCGATGGCGAGACTGCGGCCCGGAGAGCCGTAGACGAGCCGATAGGTTGGCGCGAAGGAATCAGGATCGAAGCCGAAGCCGGCGCTGGTAACCCCCTCCGTGGTCGATGCGTAGGACTTCAGCGCATCGTAGTGAGTGGTCGCGATCAGGTGCGCGCCCCGTTTGCGGAAGTGATCGATGACGGCAATGCCGAGCGCTCCGCCTTCAACCGGATCCGTCCCCGCGCCGACTTCATCGAGCAG
>Ga0070671_100004508_pt1 | contig 11024 bp, 6 predicted proteins | sample KBSS73metaG_FD_65341 | JGI IMG/M metagenome (GOLD analysis project Ga0070671, IMG submission 65341) | Switchgrass rhizosphere microbial communities from Kellogg Biological Station, Michigan, USA - KBS S7-3 metaG | ecosystem: Host-associated > Plants > Roots > Rhizosphere > Soil ... | reverse complement strand
TCCGTTGTATGTTGCGTGCGGAGGGAGCCCATGCGACATCGAGCCAAGACGATCCTGTTCCTCGCCTGCCTTGTGGTCCTCAGCACGGTCATCGTCACCGTCGCGTCCGCGGACAAGGTCCCGAAGTGCTCCAGGAAGCTCTGCGAGACCGTGGGCTGCGCGGCCGACTTCTACTGCGCCTCGGGCGCGACCGTGAAGAGCTGCGCGGAGATCTGCGGCCACTAGACGTACCCCGTCGCCGATCGATTCCCCACGGGCGCCGCGGAACGGGATGGATACGGGCCGCGAGGCGTTCGAGCTAGGATCGCCTGCATGCAAGAGTCGCTGGAGGCCCGCCTGCGGCGCGTCGTGGCGGGGGACCGGGACGCGAAGATGTGGCTCTACGACACGTACGCGGGGCGGCTCTTCCGCAAGCTGACCGCGCGCTACGGGATGCACGGCTACAATCCCGAAGACCTCCTGCACGACGCCTTCATCTTCTATTTCCAGCACGACAGCCGCGTGATCGCGGCGTTCCTCGAACGGCACAGCGGCCGGACGATCACGGAGGAGCGGGTCGAGCGCTACCTCTGGGATCTCGCCGGAGGCGTGGTCGCCAACGAGCGGCGCGCGCGGCGCAAGGACTCGCTGCGCTCAGTCGAGACGTCGAGCCTCGTGTCCGATGCGCCGGGTCCGGAGCGGGCGGCGCTCTCGCGCGATCTTCTCGGGCAGCTCGCCGACTGCATCCAGGAGCACGGTCGGCGGGTCTTTCTGTATTCGCGCCTGCGCTACGTGGACGGGCTCGAGCCGGAGGAGATCGCGGCGGCCACCGGCTGGTCCACGAAGGCCACCTACAAGCTCAAGACGAAGCTCAACGAGACGCTGGCCCTTTGCGCCGAACGGCTCGGTCTCTCGCGATGATCCCGGCGTAGCCCGGTCGCGCACGATGCCCACGCCACTTCCGGGATCGCGCACGCGGCATCGTCCCCTGGGGATCGGCCGGTTCTGCCGGGGCGGGTGGATCGGCCGGGGCCGGCGGATCGGCCGGGGCGGGTGGATCGGCCGAGGCGGGTGGACCGACGTGAGCGGCCGGAGCGGCTGGATCGCAGGGATCGTCTGCGCGGCGATCCTCGGCGGGAGCGGGTGCCGGGTGGAGCCGGGAGTCGATCCGCGCTATGCGGAGCTCGAGGTGCGGTTTCGCGGGCATCGCGAGGTCCGGCAGACGGGGCCCGGAGAGTGGGAGCCGCTGGTCGCCGAGGGAGCCTCGATCGGCCCCTGCGTCACGGCGCCGCCGCTCGTCGATACGAGCCGCTGGCAGGTGCGGTGGACCCTCGACGGGGGCGCGCCCTCCGCGTACGTCACGCCCGTGAAGCGCCTGGAGAGCACGCTGTGCTTCGAGGCGCCGCTTCCGCCGGGCCTGGCGCCGGGGGCGCATCGTCTCTGTCCCGAGCTGCGGGACGATGCCGACGGCGCCGCGGCGCGGCTCGTCTGCCTCCCGTTTCACCTGCCGGCGCAGCCGGAGCGGCTCGCGAAGCTCACGGAAACCCTGGGGACCGCCTACGCCGCCAGGACGTCCCTTGCGCACGACACCTACATCGCCCGGCTCGAGTCCGTGTCCCGCGACGCTCTGAACGCCGGGTTTCCGCTCCTGGCGCTGCGCGCGCAGCTCATGGCCGTCCACGCGCTGAGAGGGCGGGGAACGAGCGATGACTGGAAGAAGGTCGACCGGATCCTCGCGCGCAAGCCCGACTTTCTCGCCGCGCCCGCGTCGCTGCGCATGGCAGGAGAGTTCGACCTGGCCGATGGGATCGCGCGATGCGATCGGAATCTCGAGCTGAGGACGGCGTGGGAGCGCCTGAGCGATGCAGGGCTCGAGCTGGAGCGCTCGCTCAGCGAGAGCTGGCCGGTGCCGCGCGTCCGCCAGGCGGACCTCATCGCCGCCGCCGGATCCCCCGGCGATGCGCGCCTGCGCCTGGTCGAGCTGTCCGAGGAGTGCCGCAGGTACGGCTGCGAGCCCGGCATGCTCAATACGGTCCTGGGAACGCACGCCTGGCTGACGCTGCTCGACTACGACGCCTCCGAGGCCGATCTCGCAAAGGCCCAGGCGGAGCTGACGGACGCCATCGAGCACGGATCGCCGAAGGACGATGCCGTGGCGCTCGCCAATCGCTGGGTCAATCTCGCGTTCGCGAGGGTCCGGTCGGGGAGCGATGCGCGTCCGGCGCTCGAGAAGGTGCGGACGCTGCTGGCAGGGGAGGACACCGGCGGTTCGGGCAGGGCGGGGCTCTACGCCGCATGGGCGCGGATCATCGGCGGGCTCGACGCGTTGCGCCGGGGCGCCTCGCAAGAGGCGCTCGAGGCCTGCGGGCCGCCGCCTCACGTCGCGCACTGGCCGCAGCTCGCGGCCCAGGCGCTCAGCTGCCGGGCGCGGGCGCACCATCGGATGGGGGATCGCGCGCTCGCGCGCCGCGAGATCGATCGCGCCCTCGCCATCCACGCCGAGCTGTCCGCCGCTTCGATCGGGCAGGCGATCTCCCTCGGGCCGGGTCAGCGCGCCGAGGACTTCTTTTTCGCCGCGGGGCTCGCGATCGAGGAAGAACGCCCCGAGGCCGCATGGCAGACGCTGGCCGACCTGGACACGCTGAGCGGGCTGGAAGCCGACCGCGCCCGCTGTCGGAACAACTCCGGCGAGGATCGCGAGCGCGAGCGCGAAGGCGAGCAGGCGCGCCTCGACGCGACGCTGGAGGCGCTCTCGGGTCCGGCACCGCTCGACAGGATCGCTCAACGAGAAGGGGTGGCGCAGACCCTGCGGACGCGCCTGCAGGATCTGATCCGGCTCCGCGATCTCTGCGACGAGGCGCCGCTCGCGCCGGCGGGGCCGCTCGATGCGCGCGCCTTCGCGTTCGACGATGCGGTGGTGTCCCTGTGGAGCGCGCGCGAGGGCGGCGCGATCCGCGTGCAGAGGACGGATCTCCCGCGGCTCGAGCGGATCCGCCGGCTCGATGCCCTGGAATCCGCCGCACGGCAAGGGATCGCGCCGGAAGCATGGGACGCGCTGGCATCCCCCTTTGCGGCCGCGCTCGTGCCGGCAGGCCGGGATGCATCGCGGCCGGTTCGCATCGCCCTGTATGGATCCATGCAGCGCGTCCCCCTGGCGGCGCTGCCCGCGGCGCCGGGGGAAAACGCTGTCCTTAGGCAGGCTCAGGGCGGGGCCCTTCGGCAGGCTCAGGGCGGGGCCCTTCGGCAGGCTCAGGGCGGGGCCCTTCGGCAGGCTCAGGGCGGGGCCCTTCGGCGGGCTCAGGGCGGGGCCGTTAGGCAGGCCCAGGGCGAGGCCCTGCGGCAGGCTCAGCGCGGAGGCGGGACGCATGACGGCTCGCCCGGAGCGCCGCGCTGGGGCGCGAGAACGCCGATCGTGGTGGTCCCCTCGCAGGTAGGCGGGGAACCGGCCGCCGAGAGCGCCGCAGGGGCGCCTCTCTTCATCGTCGATCCGGCGCAGAACCTCGCCGCGGGCGCGGCGCTCGCATCGCTCTATCGAGATCTGTTCCCGAAAGGAACGGTCCTCGAGGGAAAGAGAGCCACACGCGGGGCGGTCGCGGAAGCCCTTCGAGGGCCGGCGATGTGGATTCACTTCGACGGGCACGGCCGCTTCGATCCAGCGTTCGGCGAGCTGTCTTCGATCCATCTCGCCGACGGCGAGATGCGCGCCGAGGAGCTGGCTGCTGCCGGCGCCGCGGCCGGTGACGCCGCCGGTACCGCCGCCGGTGGCGCCCAGATCACGGCCGGAGCGCGCGCGCTCGTGAACCTCAGCGGCTGTCAGACCGGCCGCTCGCATGTCAGCGCCGATGCCGGGCGGTTCGGTCCCGCACGGGCGCTGCTGCGCCACGGCGTGCTCTGGGTGGTCGCGAGCCGCACAGACCTTCCCGACGACGTGGCGCTGGCCTTCAATACCGCGTTCTACGGCTCGCTGCATGGGGGCGCCGCCCCCGAAGAGGCGTTTCGCGAGGCGATCTCCGTCATGGCGAGGACGAAGCCCCCGTCGGCATGGGCCGGTCTGATCCTCCTGGGCCATCCGCCGCGCGCCGGCTCCGCGGAGCCGTCCCCGTGAACCGTGTGCGCTTTTTTTCCGGACCGGGGGGGCAATGGCCTCGTGTGCCGACTCCTGAGAGGAAGCGCGAGAGCTTGCGACATGGACGGTGAGGAACTCCTATGGGAGCTGGCCGGATTGGAGGCTGAGGTGGATCGGGGCGGAGCCGCGGGCATCGGATCCGAGCTACCCGAATCCGCGCTCGTCGTGTATCGGAGCGGGCGGATGCCCCGCCCGGAGAGCGATCGCGTCGAGGCCGCGCTCATCGCGAGCCTGAACGAGCGGCGCCGCCTGGAGGCTCTCGCGGGAGTCCGGATTCCCGCCCCTGTCTCGGTCCGGAGGCGCCTGTTCGGTGACGCGGGCGGAGCGGTCGAGGCGCGGTCGCGCGGCGGATGGGGGAAGGCCCGGTGGCGTCTCCTCGCGGCCGCCGCTGTCGGCGTGCTCGCAGTCGTCGGTCTGTGGCAGGCGGGAGAACGGGGACTTCTCCCGGGAATCCGCCGCGGCGTCGCCGCGAGGCCCGTCCTACCGGCCTATCACGTCTCGCTGGTCGGGACGGCCGCGCTGCGCTCCCTCCCCGAAGGCTCCACGGGCGGCGGACAGACAGGGGTCTTCGAGACACGGCCGGAGACCGTGGTCGAGATCTCGGTCCTGCCGGAGACCGCGCCCTCGATTCCCGTGACGTTCGGCCTGTACCGCCGGGTGGAGGGGAAGGAACGGCTTCGCCGGGTCCCCGACGCGGAGATCGATGTCCTCGAAGAGAATCGGGGAGCGGCCCGGATCCGGCTGAGGGCCTCGAGCCTGGTCGGCGAAGCCCCGGGGACGCGCAGCTTCTTCATCGTCGTGACCGAGCCGGGCGCTCTGCGGGACGAGCTGTCCGTGACGGGAGCCTCGAGCGCGGCCGAGGCGCTGCAGGCCGCTTGCGGGGGACGAGTCTACGAACGCACGATCACCCTGGCCGGCAGGGAATCGGGATCCAGGACGCCCTAGGAAAGGACGAGTCATGCCCCTGAAGACACAACGACCGCACTGTCTACCGCATCCGGCACGACCGGCGAAGCAGGCTTCCCGCTCCGGCTCGAGTGTGCGGTGCATGAGCCCGAAGGGGGCGGCCTGCCTCGTCCTCCTGTTCATGGGGCTCAGGGCCGGCGCGCCGTCCCGGGCGGCGGTCCCGCCGACGCTGCGCTGGACGCTCGTCCCCAGGAGCTGCGCGGCTCTACCGTCGGCGAATGCGCCACTGGCGTGCGGCGACTACGGGACGTTCTACTTCGGGGCCGTCACCACGGGTACGTGCCCGGTGATCGCGAGCAACCCAGGCGAGGCCCTGAGGGCGTACGCGAAATCGATCCTCACGAAGCCGTTCGTTCCGATGGGCCACGACGAGATCCCCGTCGGGCTCGCGAGCGCGCCCAAGGGGGGCGGAGGGCTGCTCCTGGCGCTGCCGCAGGACCCCGTGCCCTTCCAGAGCTGGGTCGCGGTGATCGATACCGCGGGGAACCACGCCCAGAGCGTCGCCTTCCTCGTCTCGGAGCTGGCCGGTCCGGACGTGGACGTCCAGTCCCTGAGCATCGACGATCCCGCGCTCACGCCGGCGCTGGGACCGACGCCGACCGACTTCCACGTCATCGGGCAGATCTGCTCCGTGCTGAGCCGGATCGAAGGGCCCGCGCCCGTCGCGGCGCCTCCCTCCGTGATCAACCTGAGCATCGGACGCAAGCTCGAGACCGGCGATCCGGCGAGCGAGACGACCTGCAATCCCAATACGGCCGGCTGCCAGCTCGCGAAGCTGCTCGCCCGCACGAAGGCGGACGGCGCGACGATCGTGGTGGCTCTCGGCAACGAGCGGGACCGCATGTGGCCCGCGAACCTCGGCTCGGTGATCGGCGCGGGGCAGCTCTCCGCGCGGCTGCTCCTGGACGCCGGCGTCGTCGCGCCCGTGTGGGAGAACCCTCCCGTCCCCGCGGGCGCCCTGTTCGTCGGCCACAGCCTGTGTCTCGCGGGCTGGCCCGCGCCGGCGGGCTCTTCCTATGCGGCGGCGACGGCCAGCGGGCTGATCGCGCAGGCGCGAGCCGGCATTCCCGGCTTCAATGCGTACGCGCCCGGGACGCTCGCGCCGCGGCGCGATCCGGTTTCCGGCCACTGGGGGCTCGCGAGGAACGGGGTGATGGTCGGCGCGACGAGCGCAGCGCTGACGGCGCTGTACGACGATCTCAGCGCCGGCTCGTGCTGGAGCTCCGGGAACCAAGGGACCGACGCCACGGAATCCGCCTGGAGTCCCGGTTACGCGCCGCGCAACGCCGTTCCGTTCCCAACGTGGACCTCCATGACGTTCAGTCCCCTGCCCGTGGAAGACCCGTGCACGCCCTGCGTCGCGGCCGACGATGCTTCCGGCGGCGGCGACCTCACCGTCAACCTCTCCGAGGCGGCGCCGCTGGAGGAGACCAAGCACATCGACGCGGCGCATTTGCGCGTCGGGAATTCCTTCTACGCGCTGAACCTCTCCGAGGAAACGCGCCTGCTGCTGAAAGAAGGGGCGCTCCATTCGCTCGTCCTGCCGGGGATGTGGCCTTACGTCGAGTCGACGACCGACGCCTCGATCGTGTTCTCGATCCTGAACACTGCCGGCTCGACGCCGATCGATCTCCCGGACCCGGATGCGGGACACCTCTGCCCGACGCTGCCGGCGGGTTCGTGCTACTGGATCTCGATTCCGCTCTTCCCGAAAGAGTAGGGGGCAAACTCTACTCGAGCCGACTCCCATAGGCGTGCACCGTGTCTCGTCGCCGGGGCACGACCAAGGGAGGGGTTCATGATCCGTCATCGAGTGAGTCGGCTCGGCCTCGTCGGGCCGCGCGGCATCGCCCTCGCAATCGTGTGCGTGGTGTTCCTGACGATCGCCGTCCCGGCGGAGGCCGTGACACCGGGGTGGACGACCTGGTGGACCGACAACACGTACTACAAGCCCAACTACCCGCTCGCCTTCGTCGTCGTGCCCCGGGTCGAGGCGCCCAACTCGCACGGAGGCGTGACGGGGGACTACGACATCGGCACCGACGTCCTGACGGCCGATCGCCCCAGCGTTGGGGGAGCGCTCTATCTCTATCTTCCCTCGGACGGAACGGTCGTGAAGCTCTTCCCGCGCGCCGCGCACTTCACCCCGCCCAACAACCTGATCGACTTCGATCCTTCGTACGGAGCCGTGGTCGAGCCCAGCCTGTCGGAGGACGGGAAGAAGATCTACTTCTCGTACTACCAGGACGCCCGCCAGATCGACTACCAGACGTGCTATCCGAACGCCGGGGAGTGCTTCCTCTATACGGGGGCCGACATCTACAGCATCGACATCTCCTCGTGGCTCACCAACACCCAGACCAATCCCGACAATCCCTCTTTCGTGAAGCGCCTGACGACGCGCTCCTACGTGGGAGGGCCCACCTCCGGATCCCGCAAGCAGGATCCGCAGGACCGCGACAAGGACGCGATGAACATCCCGAGCGCCGGCGCCGCCTCGAACTCCAACCAGTACGGGACCTCCTATCTGCACCCCACCGAGGTGAGGACGAAGAACGGTCTCTGCCTAGCCTTCGCGAGCGACATCCGGCGGCTGGAGCACTCGAACTTCCACATGGGGCGCACGAACCACAACTTCAATCTGTTCATCGCGGACCTGCTCCCCGACGGAACGCTCGGGCCCGCCGTGAGCCAGTTCCAGTACTACACGACGACCTCCGCGCTCAGCCCGACGCCGCTGCGCGAGGGGATCGCCTTCTCCTACCAGGGCACGACCGAGGACGGCAGGAACTGGCAGATCCAGTCGATCGATTCCCTCGGGCGCTGGAACACGCTGCTCGGCTACGGATCCAATCCCGAGCTGTTCCATCTGGCCACCTTCTGCGTCGGGAATCCCGACGGGGGCCCGCTCAAGGACTATCTGGTCGCGGCCAAGTACTACAACGGGAACAACCAGGGCTTCGGATCCCTTTGGCGTCAGGACCTCGATCCGTCGGTCATCGGACAGAACACCTACGACAACTACGAGAACGGTTATCGGGTTCCCTACCAGGTTGGCTCGACGCCGATCTCACTGGGCGCGACCTCCCAGGACGGCATCTCGCTGCAGGTTTCGCCCGGCGTCTACTACGGCAAGCTCACGACGCCCCGGTGCGGAGGCGCCAACGAGCTCTACTTCACGCACACACAGACGAGCGCGAACGGCCGCGACTACGATCCCCAGGGCAACAGGAGCCTCTACAAGGGCTACATCGGCTTCAGGAACAGCCTCGCTCCCTGGGCGGTCAACGACATCAGCCCGAGCGGACACCTGCGCGTCATCCGGTCGCGCAACGACCTTGCCAACCTCGTCTGGCCGCTGCCGATCGTTCCCTGGTCGGTCCGCAGCAACGGGGATGCGCAGCAGCGTTTCTCGAACGGGTCCATTGTGACCCACTCCTTCATCAAGCCCGGGCAGCCCTACGCGCAGCTCGGGTCGGGCTCGATCAGCAATACCGACCGGCGCCCGTACGAGTGCCGTCTCAACGGGCATCCGTTCAATCAATGGGGGAGCGGAACGGGGACCGGCATCGGCAACGAGAACGACAGGGTCGTCCACAACCAGGCCGGCTGGAACATCCTTCCGGCGGCCGGCATCGCGGCGGCCTGCAACATGCCCGATCCGGGCACGATCCTCGGCATCGAGGTCAACATCACGAGCAACCGCAAGGATCTCGCCACCGACATCCAGCAATTCGAGTCGAAGCGCGTGCTCGGCGTCTACGACGCGCGCGCGCAGGGCCCGGCCGACACCTCGTTCCGAACGCTCATCCCGGCGAACACGCCGATCGAGCTGCAGCTGATCGACAGGACCTACGGCATGAAGCTCACCGACGTGCCGAGCTGGCACAGCCTGAAGCCGATGGAGATGCGTGTCACGTGCGGCGGGTGCCACCAGCACCAGTACGGCGCGACACCCACGGCATGGGAGGGGAGCTACGCCAGCCATAACGCTCCCGTCGATCTGGTGCGCGACACGCCGAAGCTCAAGTACGACGCGCACTGCCAGCCCGTGATGGTGCCGGGCACCGGCGTTCCGGCCGAGACCGTGCCCGAATGGACGGCCGATGTCTGGCCGGGAATGCTGGCGAACTGCAGCACCTGCCATCAGGTCGGCGAGCCCGCGGCCACGTCGCGCTCGCTGGCGGCTCTCAGCTGGCAGGGGAACGGACCGGGCGAGGAACTGAGTGTGTACAACCAGATCATCGACCGGATGTACGCGAGCATCTCGCGCGGAGCGCTGGGGAGCCAGCTGTACTGGGCGGCGCGCGGCGAGCGGACCGACAATCGGGACAACACGCTCGCGCAGTACGCCGCGCACTACGATTGCGACGCGTCGACGGATGCGCAGTGCACCACCTCGGCGTACCGCTACGGCTTCCACTACGGCTCGGCCCACAACCGCTTCGACCAGATCTGCGGCTCTCCGTCGGGCGACCAGGGGCTGGCCGACTGGATCTTCACGCTCGGGAAGTGGATCGACAACAGCGTGCCGCGCGACATACCGGGATGGGCATCGAAGGCCGATCGCTTCCACCCGACGGCCGACGTGGCGATCTCCGACACCACCTGCAGCGGAAGCCAGATGTGGGCCGGCTGGTGGGACGAGGGGAACGCGCTGAAATCGGTCACGGTGAGCCGCATCTCGGGAGGCCTCACGACGATCCTGTTCCAGAAGCAGGCCGTCGGCAGCGCCTGGTTCCCGAACAGCATCGACACCGATCCGCCCTTCCCCGTCGCGGGGACGCTCGCAGACACCGATGTCATCTCGGTCGAGGTGATCGACAGCTCCGACAACCGGCAGATCTACAAGAAGAGAGTCGATCAGCTCAAGAGCGAGTGCGCTCTACCGATCATGGTGGATCCGGAATTCCATCCCTAGCGCCGGAGGCGTTGCCCGGGCGGAGGACAGGCCCTCGGCCCGGGCAACATCTTCGCCTCTCGTGCGTAAAGAGCGTGCATGATTTCCATCGCGCTCGTCCTTCTCGCTCTCGCCACCGCTCCCCACACCTCGCCCTTCGAGATCAGCAGCAACAAGCCGTTCGTCCAGGCGACGGTCAACGGCTCCGCGCCGCAGTGGTTCATCCTCGACACGGGCTGTCGAGGCAACTCGATCATCGCGCGCGAGTGCGCCGACCGGCTCGCGCTGAAGCACGGCGCGGAGGAGCAGGCCAGAATCGGCGCGGGCTCGGGAGCCGATGTCGCTCTCTCCACGGCGAAGCAGCCCGTGAGGCTGGGAGCCCTGGGAGCGACGCTCACGGTCCAGGAGCCGCTCGTTCTTACCCTCGGGCACGTGGCGCGGATCGAGGGACGCCGGGTGGACGGCCTTCTGGGCGGCGATTTCCTCTCGGGGCACGTCGTCACGATCGACTATGCGCGGAACAAGATCACGATCCGCGACCCCGAAGGGTTCGTGCCGCCGGCCGGCGCCGTGGTCGTACCCGTGAGCCTCGAGACCGGGTGGCCGGTCGTTCAGGGCGCCATCGCGACGCGCGGGGGCGCTCCCATCCCGTGCCGGCTCATCATCGATACGGGCGTGCGCTTCACGCTGGCCCTGTTCCGGCCCTTCTCCGAGAAGAACGGACTGCACGACACCCCCGGCAGCCTCCATGACATCGTCATCGGCGCGGGGGTGGGCGGCCTCTCCCGAGGCGACGTGGCGCGCCTGGACGCGCTCACGCTGGGACCGGTCTCGTTCGCGCAGCCGGTCGGCATCATGTCGCGCGATACGAGCGGCATCTTCTCGATGGACGGCCCCGACGGCATCGTCGGCGGCGAGCTGCTGAGGCGTCATCGCGTGACGTTCGACTACGCGCACGAGCGGATGATCCTCGAGCGCTACGAAGGTGATCGCGGGCCCAACGAGTTCGACATGAGCGGTCTCTTCCTCGCCGTGGATCCTCCGGACTACAGG
>Ga0070671_100004506_pt1 | contig 11027 bp, 9 predicted proteins | sample KBSS73metaG_FD_65341 | JGI IMG/M metagenome (GOLD analysis project Ga0070671, IMG submission 65341) | Switchgrass rhizosphere microbial communities from Kellogg Biological Station, Michigan, USA - KBS S7-3 metaG | ecosystem: Host-associated > Plants > Roots > Rhizosphere > Soil ... | reverse complement strand
GTCGATGCGGCGCACCGGCGGCCACACCTTCGGCCGGAAGCCCTTGCCAAGCGGATAGGCCGCCTGCTCGCGGGTGTACGGGTGATCCCAGTCGGCCACCAGCAGAGATTCCGCGGTGTGCGGCGCACCCCGCAGCGGGTTGTCGTCGACTGTCCACGTGCCCGCACCGACCTTGTCGATTTCGCCGCGGATCGCGATCATCGCGTCGCAGAACGCGTCGACCTCGGCGAGGCTCTCGCTCTCCGTCGGCTCGACCATCAGCGTGCCCGCGACGGGGAAGCTCATGGTCGGTGCGTGGAAACCGTAGTCCGCCAAGCGCTTTGCCACGTCGTCCACGGTGACACCGGTGTCCTTGGTGATGCCCCGCAGATCGAGGATGCACTCGTGGGCGACCATGCCGTTCTCGCCGGTGTACAGCACCGGGTAGTAGTCGTCGAGGCGCCGCGCGATGTAGTTGGCCGACGCGATCGCGGTCAACGACGCCGCGCGCAGCCCGCCGGCGCCCATCATCCGGATGTACGCCCAGGTGATCGGCAGGATCGACGCGGACCCGTATGGCGCCGATGACACGGTGTACTTCTCGGGCAACTCCTCGGCCAGCGGATGGCCGGGCAGGTATTTGGCCAGGTGTTCGCGCACCGCGACCGGTCCGACGCCGGGACCGCCGCCACCGTGCGGGATGCAGAACGTCTTGTGCAGATTGAGATGGCTGACGTCGCCGCCGAACCGGCCGGGCCTGGCCAGCCCGACGAGCGCATTGAGATTCGCACCGTCGACGTACACCTGGCCGCCGACGTCGTGCACGGCCGCGCAGATCTCGGCGATGTCGTGCTCGTACACGCCGTGTGTCGACGGGTAAGTGATCATCAACGCCGACAACCGATCCGCGTGCTCGGTCACCTTCGCACGCAAGTCGTCGAGGTCGACATCGCCGTTGGCCCGGCACGCCACCACCACGACCCGCATGCCGACGAGCGCCGCCGACGCCGCGTTGGTGCCGTGTGCACTCGACGGGATCAGGCAGACGTCGCGATCGGGCTGGCCACGCTCGGCGTGATACGCCTGGATCGCCAGCAGCCCGGCGTACTCCCCCTGCGACCCGGCGTTGGGCTGCAGCGACACCGCGTCATAGCCCGTGATCGCGGTCAACCAGCTCTCCAGATCGGAGATCAGCTTGCGCAGTCCCGGCGTATCCGACGCGGGTGCGAACGGGTGTTGGCGGGAGAACTCCGGCCAGGTGATCGGCTCCATCTCAGCCGCGGCATTGAGCTTCATCGTGCAGGACCCGAGCGGAATCATGCTGCGGTCCAACGCAATATCCTTGTCGGCCAACGACCGCAGGTAGCGCATCATCTCGGTCTCGGTGCGATATTGCGTGAACGCGGGATGGGTGAGGAACTCCGAAGTGCGCGTTGCGATGTCGGCGCGCCGCGGCTGGGCGGGCGCCAACCCGAACGCCTCGATCACGCGGGCGACGTGCTCGTCGGTCGTCGCCTCGTCGCACGAAACCGACACGTGGTCGGCGTCGACGCGCCACAGGTTGATGCCATTGGCCTTGGCCGCCGCGATCACCTCGTCGGCACGACCGGGAACGTTCGCGAGAATGGTGTCGAAGAACTTCTCGTGCACCAACGCCTCGCCGAGCGCGCCGGCAATCGCCTCGGCGCGGGCATGCACGCGTCGCGCGATGCCGGTCAAGCCGTCCGCGCCGTGGTAGCTGGCGTACATCGAGGCGATCACCGCAAGCAGCACCTGCGCGGTACAGATATTGCTGGTGGCCTTGTCGCGGCGGATGTGCTGTTCGCGCGTCTGCAGCGCCAATCTGAAGGCAGGCGACCCGTCCGCATCGACGGACACGCCGACCAGACGGCCCGGTAGCTGGCGCGCGTGCTTGGCGTGCACCGCGAGGTAGCCCGCGTGCGGACCGCCGAATCCCATTGGCACACCGAAACGTTGGGTGGTGCCGAATGCGACGTCGGCACCGATGTCGCCAGGCGGTGCGATCAACGTCAGCGCCAGCAGGTCGGCTCCGATCGCCACCAGCGCGCCACGCTCGTGCGCTGCGGCCACCAACTCGGCCCAGTCGACGACCTCGCCGCTGCTGCCGGGAAGCTGGGCGATCACCCCGAAGAAGTCGCCGTCGGGCAGGCCTGCCCGCAGGTCTGCGGTGACGATCTCGATGCCAAGCGGCTCCGCGCGGGTGGCCACGATTGCGGCGGTCTGCTGATACACATCGGCATCAACTACCAGCCGGTTCGACGGCCCTCGCACGGCGCGATGCATCAACGTCATCGCTTCGGCGGCAGCGGTGCCCTCGTCGAGCATCGAGGCGTTGGCGACCTCGAGCCCGGTCAGGTCGGCGACCATCGTCTGGAAATTCAGCAGCGCCTCGAGTCGGCCCTGACTGATCTCCGGCTGATACGGGGTGTAGGCGGTGTACCACGCCGGGTTCTCAAGTATGTTGCGGCGCAACACCGGTGGCGTCAACGTGTCGAAGTAGCCCTGTCCGATCATCGAAACCGCGACGGTGTTCGAGTCGGCCATCTCGCGCAGTTCGGCAAGCGCTTCGTGCTCGCTGGCGGCGGGCAGCAGTTGGTCAAGACCTGGTGCGACGCCGTCGGCGGACAGCGCGTCGAGAATGCCCGCGGGCAGCGCCTTGTCGGCCAGTTCGTCCAGAGATCCCACGCCGATGGTCTTGAGCATCGTCGTGACGGCATCGGCGTCCGGTCCGATGTGGCGATCGGCGAAATTGGGCTGGTAGTGATCGAACACTGAGGTGCACTCCCGGAGAGGAACGTTCCTCCCCCTCAGTCGTCAACCCGCCAGGGCGTCTCCAGAGGCATCGGGGCCTTGCGCGGTCCTGGGTGCCTGAGAGGTTGACGGAGAGGTGTTGCTCCTTCGGCGTCCGTGGCTGGCGGTCACGGAACTCTCCCACACAAGGGCGATGCGCTGACGAGTTTACCGTCACCACCGCTCAGCGGCGATTTCGGCAGGCAGAACGCGCGGCGTGTCAGCCTATTTTGCGGTCGCGGTGCTTGCGACGCGAAGCCAGTTCGTCCTCGGGGGTGGCGATCGACTCGCCGCCGTCGGCACGCTCGCCGGGGAATTCGGCGATCGCGCCGGTCAGCTCCCGCATCGCCCCGGACACCGCGATGCCGAACACGCCCTGGCCGCCCTGCAGCAGGTCGACGACCTCCTCGGCGGACGTGCACTCGTAAACCGTGGTGCCGTCGGAGAACAGCGTGATGTTGGCCAGATCGCGGACGCCGCGCTGGCGCAGGTGATCGACCGCGACGCGGATGTTGTGCAGCGAGATGCCGGTGTCCAGCAGCCGCTTCACGATCTTGAGAACGAGGATGTCCTTGAACGAGTAGAGCCGTTGGCTACCCGACCCGGCCGCGCTGCGAATGGACGGAACCACGAGCGAGGTCCTGGCCCAGTAATCCAGCTGCCGGTAAGTGATTCCGGCGATCTGGCAGGCGCTGGGACCGCGGTAGCCGACGAGTTCGTCGGGCACCGAATTATCAGGGAACAGACCGGCCTGCACGGGTTCGCTGGGGGCGGCTGCCGGCGATTCGGCGGGCCCGCTGGTGGACAGATCCAGCTGCTCTTGACGTGGCGTGTCTCCCACTCTGCCAATCCTCTCGCCGATCGAACTCGCGTCTGTGACCTGCATGGGCGCACGTTTGCCGAAGATCGAATGTGTCGAGCATACGCTTCCCGTCGAGCCATTACTGCTCGTCGCAACCAAGTATGGCTGCCCAATTCACACTTCGAAGAAACCCGCACCGCGTGTCGAGCGCGACGAGACGTTTCCGTGACAAAACCCCAGGCGACCGGGCTCGCGCGCCAAAAGGGACTACGTCGCCTTGAAATCGTCGGGCGACACGCTGTCGAGGAACTCCTTGAACTTCTCGACCTCGTCCTCGCGGACCGCGCCGGCGGCCTCCTCGTCGTTCTCGTCGGGAATCAGTAGTCCGGCCTCGGCGAGCACGGCCTCCTCGACGTAGATCGGCACGCCGACGCGCAGTGCGATGGCCACCGAATCCGACGGCCGCGCCGACACCTTGATGTCGCGGTCGAAGATCAGGTCCGCGTAGAAGGTGCCCTCCTGGAGGTCGACGATGCGCACCTCTTTGAGCGAATGACCAAGGGCCGTAATGAGATCTCGGATCAGATCGTGGGTCAGCGGACGCGCGGGCTCGTGGCCTTGCTGCTCGAGTGCGATCGCAGCAGCCTCCGGCTGGCCGATCCAGATCGGTAAATAGCGATCACCATTGGCTTCCCGCAGCAGTAGCACCGGCTGGTTCTGCGGCTGCTCAACGCGAATGCCGACCACACGAACCTCACCCATTTGTGTCTGCCCTCCGCACGAAAGAAGTTCGCTAAGAAGCCTTGAAAACGAGTCTAATCCTCAGCGATCCAGAACGTCGCGTACGGCGGACTTGATGAGCGACGTGTGCAACGTGATCGCCAGGGCAGCCACCTCGCGGGCCAGATCGTCGGCCCGGTCGCGCGCCCCGGCCTTGCCCGCCTTGACCACCGGACCCGCGATCTGGGCGATCAGATCGGACTGGCGGTCAGCCGCGGAGCGAAATGCCCGCAGATGCCGCGGCTCGACGCCGTACTCGGCCAGCGCCTTGGCGCACTGTGCGATCACCACCGAATGGTCGTCGAAGAAGCCCGCGGCGCCGGGTTTGACGATGCCGCCCTTGACCAGCTCGTTGAGCATCGCGTCATCGATGCCGGACCGCGACAGCAGATCCTCGCGGCGCAGCCGAACCTGCGACTGCGCCACCGAACCGCCGTCATCGGCGGCCGACTCCGAATCAACCGGAACCAAACGCGGTACGCCGTAAGCAGATCCGCTCCTGGGCAGCTCGCCGTCGGGCTGGGCGTCCAACTGGGCCTTGATGACCTTCAACGGCAGATACTGATCGCGCTGTGCGGTCAGGATGAACCGCAGCCGCGCACAGTCGTAGGCGGTGAACCTCCGATACCCCGACGGGGTGCGCTCAGGCGTGACGAGCCCCTCGGCCTCCAGAAAACGAATCTTGGAGATGGTTACGTCCGGGAAGTCCGGTCGCAGCAGATCGAGCACCGCTCCGATCGACATCCCGGCCAATGCGGGTCTGTCGGGGGCGGTCACGCTTAGCTTCCCGGGCCGCTGTCGTCGTCGCCCTTGGGCCCGGTCAAGAACACCAGGCGGAACTTGCCGATCTGGACCTCGTCGCCGTTGGCCAGCACCGCGGAATCGACGGGCTCCCGGTTGACGTAGGTGCCGTTGAGGCTGCCGACGTCGACCACCTGGAACTCGCCGCTTTCCAACCGGAACTCCGCGTGCCGACGGCTCACCGTGACGTCGTCGAGGAAGATGTCGCTGTCGGGATGTCGACCCGCCGACGTGGTTGGCTGGTCGAGCAGGAATCGCGATCCCGCGTTGGGGCCGCGCTTGACGACCAGCAGGGCCGACCCGGCGGGTAGGCCCTCCACACCCGAGACCGCACCCTCGGCGCCTGCCGCGGGCGGAGCGTCCAGTTCGTTGAGGAAGTCGGCGCGAAAGACTGATGTCGTCTCCACGGTGACATCCTCGGACTGGTCAGCCCCAGAGTTGTGGTTTTCCGTCACCCGCTGCTCCTCACTGGCTGCTGTGGCGATATCAGGCCGGGCCCCCCAGCCGTCATTACACGTCTGGTGTTGACCGTACCGCGCAGTAGACATGATTGGGTCCACCACCGCCGGATCCGCCTGTGTTGGACTTTGGTCGCGAAAACCCTAACAACTCGTCATTCGGTCACGGTGGCGCGGTAGCCGTCCGGATCCAGCAACCCCGACAGCGCGTCGTCCAGCGAACCGCCCTCGATCTTCAGGTCGACGAGCCAACCTTCGCCATACGGATCCGAGTTGACCAGTTGCGGGTTTGCTTCCAGATCACCGTTGACCGCAACGACTTTCGCGCTGACGGGCGCGTAAAGGTCGGACACCGACTTCGTCGACTCTACTTCGCCGAACGACTCCCCCGCCGTCACCTCGGCGCCGACGTCGGGCAACTGCACGAACACCACGTCGCCCAGCGCCGACTGGGCGTAGTCGGTGATGCCGACCCGAACGGTGTCGTCGCCGGTGCGCTGCACCCACTCGTGTTCCTCGGTGTAGGACAGGTCGGCTGGGATTTCGCTCACGGCGCTCCTATTTGTCGGCGGCAAACAACTGGCTTCATTTGACTGGCTGAGCGTATTGGCGGGGTTTCGGTTGCCGCAAGGCGGTTATGTCGACGCGGTCGGACTGTTGTACCACCATCTTGCCGCCGACGCGCTCGACACTGTCCATCGCACCGCCTGGGATGTTCATCGCAGCGGCAAGCGTAGCCGGATCACCAATCGCCAGAACAGAATACGGCGGGCCAAGCGTCGCGTTGTCGACGACGAGCGCACCAGGGTTGCCGACCACCCAGGTGTCGACGCCGACCCGAACCGAGGCCGACCCGCCCCGAATCTCCATCGCCTCGGCACCTGCGGCCCGCAACTCGTTGATGACGTCGAGCATGGTCTCGGCGGGCACCCCGGGCGTGGTGTCCTCGATCGTCAGCGTCACGCCGGGACCCGTCGCAGCGACGGTGCCGATCTGGATCGACAGCGCGGCCAGGCGCGCCTGCGCGTTCTCGATCGCGGCCGCATCACTGCTGCCGGAGGCCTGCAATTGCGCCAAGTTGCGCTGCAGGTCGGCCACTTCGGTATTGAGCGCGGCTTCACGCTGCTGCAGCGAATCCAGCAGCACCAGCAGATCGGCGGGCCGCGCGGTCTCCAGTGCGTCGCCCGATTCGGTCTGCCGCGCCTGCGTCACGATCGCGATCCCCAACACCACAAGCAGCACGACGGCCAGCGCGCCGAAAGCGAGTTGTGATCGGCCCCTGCGCGCCACGCCCTTCACCCCGCCTGCGTTCAGATCGCCGATCGCAGGCGCGGGCTCGTCGGGCGGCAGTTCGTGGCGGCCGTGATGTTCCGGCTCGGCCGAATGCTGCGGGGGCTGATCGGTCATGAGCACCCGAAGACGAACGCGAGTGAGGATCGCAGCGAGGAACGAGCGAGGACCGGAGCGAGCGAGAGTCGAGGCATGATTATGCGCCGAACAACCTGCGCCGCAAGGCGGCAGCGTTGCCGAAGATCCGGATGCCGAGCACCACGATGATCGCGGTGGACAACTGCGTGCCGACGCCGAGTTGGTCGCCGACGTAGACGATCAACGCGGCCACCAGAACGTTGAAGACGAACGAGATCACGAACACCTTCGAGTCGAAGATGCGTTCCAGATAGGCCCGCAATCCGCCGAACACCGCGTCGAGCGCGGCCACCACCGCGATCGGCAGGTAGGGCTGGATGACCTCGGGGACGCTGGGGTGAAACACCAGCCCCAGCACGATCCCGACGACCAGTGCGGCGATACCGATCATTTGTGTCCCGTCATTAGGGCCCAATCTGCTTGGCGAAGTTGACATCTCGAAACGAACCGGCGGGCAGCGTGAGACCCTCGCCTGCGCTGACATTGACTCCGACGCCATAGCTGGTCTCCAGCAGGCGAAGTCGTTGCAGGCCGGGGCTGCGGTCGAACACGTCGGCCATGGCGTGCGGCGGTCCGATCGCGAGAATGACGTATGGGCTGCTGATCGGTTGATTGTCGACCAGGATGCCGCCGCCCGCCTGCCGGATGGTCACGTTCGGACCGATCCGTACACCGCCCACCGAGACGGCCTCGGCACCGCTGACCCACAGCGAGTTGACCACCAACTGCAGGTCGCGGTCGAGGATCACCTGCTGGCTGCCGGGCAGCCGCTCCTTCGAGACGTCGCTGAGGTCTTTCGACATTCCGGGGTCGGTGACGGTGATGGTCAGGCCGGGCCCGATCACGGCCGTGGTGGCGGCGGCGAAGTTCGCCGCATCCAGACTGCCCAGCAACTGCTGACCGCGTTCGTCGCCCTCGAGTCTGCTGCGCCGCTCGGCATCCACCTGGGCGGCCAGCGCGTTGCGCCTGGCGCTGGCGTCGGTGGCGGCGGCTTCAGCGGACTTGACGCTTCCCGCCAGCACGTGCTGCGACTCGCGCACCCCCGGCGCCGTCGAACGCGCCTGCGCGACGGCGGCGGCGAACACCACAGCGATCAAGAAGGCACCGCAGATCTGCCAGGCCCACGCCTGCCACCACTTGCGGCGCCTGCCCGCCTCCTTCGCCTCGGCCGCTGCCGCGTAGCCGGGATCGAGATGATCGGACAGCAGCGATCTCAGCAGTGACGGCACGGGGATCAGCGTCGGCGTGTTGGCCTCGTGAGCGTTGCGGCCCGCGTGGGGGTCGTAGCCGCCCAACGTCGTCACGCGTGTCCTCGGCTCTTCGCGCAAGCGCTCATCGCACAACCTTGGGGAGCCGCCGCACCACCATGGACACCTGGATCAGGTACAGCACCCCCGACCACACGTACATGGCCAAGCCCCAGATCAGAAACGCCCAGCCACATGCGAGCACGACCCGGCTCCACAGCGCATCGAACTGGCCGAGCAGGATCAGCGGGAAGCCCGACATCAGCGCGAAGGTGGCGGCCTTGCCGATGTAGGTGACCGGCAGCGCGGTCAATCCGCGGCCGCGCAACACCGGCAGCGTCGCGGCGAGGACGACGTCACGACCGAGCAGCGTCAGCACGATCCACCACGGCACCGCGCCGTAAATCGCCAGCGCCACAGGCACGGTCACCATGTAGATGCGGTCGACGGCCGGATCGAGCAACTCCCCCAGCCGTGACGACTGGTTGTCGACGAGCCGAGCGATCTTGCCGTCGGCCCAGTCGGAGAAGCCGCTGAACATCAGCAACCCGGTGGCCCATCCGGTGGCGTGAGCCACCAGGAGCAGGTACAGGAACACCGGCACCAGTACCAGGCGAAGCGCCGACAGCGCATTGGGCACCGTCAGCACCCGGTTGCGCACGTCGCCAGCAGGGCCCGCCATGGGCTAAACCTATCGGAAGACCCCTGGCAGGCTCAGCGCCGACATGGTCTCGTCTGCCAGCGGATTGTCGTGCACCATGTACGTCCACGTCGACGTCGGGCGCGCGAGTTTTGACAGGTCGATGCCCGGCTCGTCCTCGATGGACTGCGCGGTCTCGAACGTCTGCTGCGCCGCCTCGATCGCGTCGGCGGCCAGCGAGGCGAACGCGTCGACGGCCATCCGGTGGAACTCGTCGATCGGGGTCTGGTTGCCCAGTGCGCGCAGATGGATGCTCTCGCGGATGTCGGCCAGGTAGGCCAGATGGTCGGCCCAGCCGCGGTCCAGGTGATACAGCATGATCAGCCGGCAGATCTTCTCCAGCTTGTCCTCGCCGAGCGTCTCGACGATGTCCTCGTACCGTTTGGGCGCGCGCTCGGCGAGTTCCTCGCGGGCAGTTGCGGTGCGCAGCAACGTGTCTCGGCGTTCGACGATGATCGCGCGCTGCTGGGCGATCAGCTGGTTGTAGCGCCAGTTGTTGGCGTGGATGTCGAGCATCCGGCCTTCGGCGACGCGCTGCGCGTGGTCGAGCAGCGTCGCGGCCTTGTTGCTGACGATGCGGCCGTCGCCCTTTTCCGGGTCGGTCTCCATGGGCAGCTTGTTGGGCTCGAGGTGCGCGACGACGACGTCGTCTTCCCAGCTGGCGAAGAACACCGATGAACCGGGATCACCCTGGCGGCCCGCGCGGCCGCGCAGCTGGTTGTCCAGCCGTTCGGTGTGGTGGCGGCCGGTGCCGATGACGTGCAGCCCGCCGAGTTCGGCGACCTCGTCATGGGTGGCTTCGTCAGAGCCGCCGAGCCGGATGTCGGTGCCGCGGCCCGCCATCTGCGTCGAGACGGTGACACTGCCGAGCGTGCCCGCCTCGGCGATGACGCGGGCTTCTTCCTCGTCGTTCTTGGCGTTCAGCACGACCGCCGGCACGCCTGCCTTGACCAGGCGCTCGTGCAGCTCCTCGGACTCGGCGACGTCGTGGGTACCGACCAACACGGGCTGCTGGGTTTCGTGCACTTCCTTGATGTGGTCGACGATCGCATCGATCTTGGCGGCCGCGGTGATGTATACGCGGTCGGTCTCGTCCTCGCGAATGTTGGGAGTATTCGGCGCAATTGGCGAGACACCGAGCTTATAGAACTGGCGCAGCTGCTCGCCGGCCGCAAGCGCGGTGCCCGTCATACCGCACACCCGCGGGTATCGGTTGATCAACGCCTGGACGGTGATGGTGTCGAGCACCTCACCGGTCTCGGTGGTGTCGATGCCCTCCTTCGCCTCGACGGCGGCCTGCAGCCCGTCGGGCCAGCGCTGCAGCTGCGCGATGCGCCCGCGGGAGGCGTTGATCAGGTGCACGGCGTCGTCGCGGACGATGTAGTGCACGTCGCGCTGCAGCAGCACGTGCGCGTGCAGTGCGACGTTGACCTCGGTCAAGGTGGTGCCGACGTGTTCCTCGGAATACAGGTCGATGCCGCCGAGCTTGGCTTCCAGTTTCTGCGCGCCGGACTCGGTGAGGTGGACGTTGCGGTTGTCGGCGTCGGTGTCGTAGTCCTTGCCTGCGATCAATTCGCCGACGAGCCGGATGATCTCCACCTTCGGGGTTTCGCGGTGGGTAGTGCCCGCGAGGACCAGCGGCACCAACGCCTCGTCGACAAGGACCGAGTCGGCCTCGTCGATCAGCGCCACATCGGGGTTCGGCGACACCAGGTCTTCGACGTCGGTGACCAGCTGATCGCGCAGCACATCGAAGCCGACCTCGTTGACCGACGCGTAGGTGATGTTGCACTTGTAGGCCTCGCGGCGCTGCTCGGGGGTGGAGTCGGCGGTGATCCAGCCGACCGTCAACCCGAGCGCCTCGATCAGCGGTCCCATCCATTCAGCGTCGCGGCGGGCCAGGTAGTCGTTGATGGTGATGACGTGGACGTGGCGTCCGCCGAGCGCGTAGCCGGCGGCCGCGATCGCGCCTGACAGCGTCTTGCCTTCACCGGTGGCCATCTCGACGACGTCGCCGGCCA
>Ga0070671_100004505_pt1 | contig 11031 bp, 9 predicted proteins | sample KBSS73metaG_FD_65341 | JGI IMG/M metagenome (GOLD analysis project Ga0070671, IMG submission 65341) | Switchgrass rhizosphere microbial communities from Kellogg Biological Station, Michigan, USA - KBS S7-3 metaG | ecosystem: Host-associated > Plants > Roots > Rhizosphere > Soil ... | reverse complement strand
GGAGGGCGTAGGCGACCGCCCAGAGCAGACAGGACACGACCGCGGTCGGCACCATCCGCCGCCAGGAGTAGCCCAGGGTTCCCGCGGCGACCAGCGTCGGGATCCGGCCCGCGGGGACGAGCCTGCCGATCACCACGACCTGCCAGCCGTAGCGGGTGAACCGGGCGCGGGCCTTCTCCAGCTGCTCAGGGCTCTGCCCCCGGGAGACGAACCTCAGTGCGGCCCCGCCCCCGACCCGGGCGACCGCGTAGGTCACCAGGTCGCCGACGACGGCGCCGACGGTCGCCACCACCAGCACCAGCGGCAGGGAGAGGTGATGGGTGGTCATGGCGACGGCCGCGGCCGCGCCGACCACCGCACCCGTCGGGACGATGGGGATGATCGAGCCGAGCAGCACCCCCACGAACAGCAGCGGGTAGCCGATCGCCTGGGGGTTGGACCAGTCGAGGCTCACCCGCGGTCCGTCCGCTCCTCGGCCGCCCCCTCGCGGGATCTTCCGACCGGTACCGTCGACGGCGTCTCCCCGGCGCCGGCCGCGGGGCGCTGGAACGGGATGCGCGGGGTGTCCAGGGGGACGTCCTGCCCCGGCCTCGCGATGACCACTCGCGTGTCCCCGCCGTGGCGAGCGGCCGCGGCGGCGAACCGGTGCGGCGGATCGTGCAGCAGCGCCCGCATCCGCTCGCCGTGCCCGGCGGGCGCCCTGGTCAGCCCCGCGACGGCGAGCGTGCCCCAGTGCACCGGGACGGCCAGCCGGGGACGCAGCACGTCGAGCGCCAGCGCCGCACGCTCCGGGTCCAGGTGCCCGGGGCCCAGGCTCGGCCCCCAGCCCCACACCGGGAGCAGCGCGACGTCCAGGTCCTGCGCGCCGATCTCCGCCATCCCGTCGAACCTGTCGGTGTCGCCGGAGGCGTAGATCCGCAGGCCGTCGGCATCCAGGACGTGCCCGAGCGCGGGCGACTGCGGTCCGCGGGTGGACCGCGGGCCCCACCGGTGCCCCGAGTGCTCGGCGAACACCGCGGTGACCCGCAGCCCGTCGTCGACGATGGTCTGTCCGACGTCGATCTCCTCGACCCGGCGCACCCCGCGCCTGCGCACCCACTCCCCCGCGCCCCGCGGCACCACGACCCGGGTGTCCGGGCGCAGCAGCCGCAGCGAGGGCAGGTGCAGGTGGTCGCCGTGCAGGTGCGAGATCAGCACGAGGTCCGCGTCCGCCCAGTCCGACGCGCGCAGCGGCGGCACCATCCGCCGCAGCGCCGACACCCGCGGGGTCAGGACGGGATCGGTGAGCACCACCTTGCCGCCGACCTCCAGGCGGGCGGTCGAGTGGCCGAGGAACCGCAGCGCAGGCACCGCCGCAGGCTACGCGCCGAACCGCACCGGCTGCCCGGTCGACTCCAGCACCGCCTGCCAGAGGTCCCCGTTCGGGTCCACCTGGTTGCGCTTGCTCACCGCCAGCTCCATCGGGATGTGCACGAACCGGCGCCGCACGCGCCCGACGACCATCGCGGTGCGCCCGGACATCGCCGCGTGCACGGCCGCCTGGGAGAGCCGGACGGTGTAGACGCTGTCGTACGGGTTGGCGGGCACCGAGCGGATCGCGTACGACGGGTCGATGTAGCGCACGGAGGTCTCGATCTCCCGCGCGGCGAAGTCCTCCTCGATCCGCGCGCGCAGGAACCGGCCGATGTCGCCGAAGCGCTTGTTGCCCGACGCGTCCGTGTGCGACACCTCCTCCATCAGCTCCTGACCGGCCCCCTCCGCGACGACGACCACGGCGTGGCCCCGTTGCTCGACCCGGCTCCGCAGGTGGGCCAGCAGCGCGTCCATCTCGAACGGGACCTCGGGGATCAGCACGACGTCCGCGTCCGACCGCGCGAGCGAGGCGTAGCAGGCGATGAAGCCCGAGTGCCTGCCCATCAGCTTGACCAGCCCGATCCCGTTGGCCGTGGACTTGGCCTCGACGGTCACCGCCCGGATCGACTCCGACGCGCGGGAGAACGCCGTCTGAAAGCCGAAGCTCTGGTCGATGTAGGGGATGTCGTTGTCGATCGTCTTCGGGACGCCGACGACGGCCATCTTCAGCCCACGCTCGCGGATGATCCGCTCGATGGCCATCGCGCCGCGCATGGACCCGTCGCCGCCGATGACGAACAGGATGTTGAGGTGCATCCGCTCGAGGCAGTCGACGATCTCCTCGGGGTCCTGGTGACCGCGCGAGGTGCCCAGCACGGTGCCGCCGTCCGTGGCGATGTCCCGCACGTACTGCGGCGTCAGCTCCACCTCGTCGTAGCCGTAGGAGGAGATGAAGCCCTGGTAGCCGTTGCGGAACCCGACGATCCGCTTGACCCCGTAGTGGTAGGTCAGCGTGCGGACCAGGCCCGCGATGACGTCGTTGAGCCCGGGGCAGAGCCCGCCACACGTCACGATCCCGACCCGGGTCTTGGACGGGTCGAAGTAGATCTTGCGCCGGGGGCCGCAGGGCTCCAGGCCGGGGAGGTCCTCGAGCGAGACGCCGCGGGCGCGGATGCCGGCGATGGTGTCGTCCAGCAGGACGCGGTCGTCCTCGTCCACGTAGTGCTCGGTGGTGTTGCGGGCGTCGAGCAGGTGCGCCATCGGCGAGACGATCCGGCTCGTGCCGAGCTTCGCGATCCGCAGGTCCTCCTGCGTGACGGCCTGCGAACGGGGCAGGGCCACGACGTTGTCCGGGGTGGGCTCCCGGTCGTCTGCCGCTCCGTGGGTCACTGGAGATCCCTCTCGTCGCCGATCATGGTGGTGGGGGTCCGCGACGGCGAGGACCGGCACCCAGGGTGCCGGATCGCCGGGCGAACCGACAGGACCAGGGGTCAGACTGGTGCGTCGTTCCGCACGCTTCGCTCAGACGATACCCAGCACCCGGTCCACGGTGATCACCACGACGACCCGCTCCGGGTTCTCCCGCGGCACCCGGTAGCGCGTCGCGTAGCGCTCCTCGGCGTCCCGGACCGAGTCCGGGTCCGTGAGCACGCGGGCGGTCCCCTCCAGCGTGGACCACCGGGCCCCGTCCACCTGCGAGACGACGGCGCGGCCGGACTCGCGGGCGTTGACCGCCTTCTGCGAGCCACCCCGGCAGATCACCCGGGCGGTGCCCTCCTCGACGTCGACGGTCACGCCCACCGGCACGACGTGCGGGGTGCCGTCACGCCGCAGGGTCACCAGGGTCCCGAGGTGCCGCTCGGTCCAGAACGCGCGGAACTCCTCGCTGACGACGTCGGGGGCGAGCCTGGTGCGGAGCGGTCTCGGCTGGGGTCTCGGCTGCGGTCTCGGCTGGGGTCGGGTCACGGTCCGCATCCTCCCCCGGACGTCGCAGTCCCCGCCCGACCGCCCCGATGTTCGCGGCCACGACCAGCGCGATCGCCAGCGCCCCCACCGGGCCGAGTGTCTGGCCGAGCACCACGGCCCCCGCCAGCGCGGCGATCGCGGGCGAGAGGCTCATCACGACCGCGAACACCGCGGCCGGGACGGCTCGCAGGGACAGCAGCTCCAGCGAGTACGGCAGCAGCGAGGACAGCAGTGCGACGGCGGCGCCCAGCGCCAGCGCGGTCGGGTCCACCAGCGCGGCCCCCGCCGAGGCGATCCCCGCCGGTGCGACGAGCAGGGCGGCGACGCCGAGGCCGAGCGCCAGCCCGTCGAGCCGTGCGTAGGACCGGCCCGCCCGCTGCGCCAGCAGGATGTAGCAGGCCCACAGCGTGCCCGCGGCCAGCGCGAACAGGACGCCGACTAGCGAGAGCCCGCCGAACCCGTCGAGCCCCAGGAGCGCGACGCCGCCGAGCGCGAGGCCCGCCCACAGCCACCGCAGCCGTCCGTGCCCGGTCAGCACGGAGAGCGTGAGCGGGCCGAGGACCTCCAACGTGACCGCCGCGCCGAGCGGGATCCGGGAGATCGCCTCGTAGAAGCACAGGTTCATGCCGCCGAGGGCCAGCCCGTACGCGAGCGCGGTGAGCAGGTCCGCCCTGGTGCGGCCGCGCAGCCGCGGACGGCAGAGCAGCAGCAGGACCACGCCCGAGAGCCCCAGCCGCAGGGTCACCGCACCGCCGGGGCCCACCCGGTCGAACAGCGCCGCGGCGACGGCGGCCCCGAACTGGACGGAGACCTGGGAGGCCAGGAGCAGGCCGACGGGAACGACGCGGGAGGACACGCCACCGACGCTAGGCAGCGCGGCCGGCCGGCGGAAATGCCGTTCTTGCGGTGGTTATGCTCTGCAGGCATGAGCGTCGAGCTGCGCCACGTCCGCGCGTTCCTCGCCGTCGCCGAGGCCGGGACGATCACCCGGGCGGCGGGCCTGCTGGGCGTCGGACAACCCGCGCTCTCCCGCACGCTCGCCCGGCTGGAGGAGCACCTCGGGGTGCGGCTCGTCGAGCGCTCGACGCACCATCTCGCCCTCACGGCCGCAGGCGTCGCGTTCGCCGAACGGGCCCGGCGCACGGTGAAGGCGGTCGACGCCCTGCTGGACCCCGACCTGCTCGCGGAGTGGATCCGGGTGCCGCTGCGGCTGGGCTACGCCTGGTCGGCCCTGGGTGCGCGGACCCCCGAGCTGCTCCGCCGCTGGCGGACGGCCCGCCCGGGGACCCCGCTCGAGCTCGTGCAGCACGACACCGCGGACGCAGGCCTCGCCACCGGGCTCACACACGTCGCCGTGGTGCGGGGCCGGTTCCGGCTGCCCGGCACCCAGGCGCTGCGGCTGCCCGACGAGCCCCGGGTCGCCGCCCTCCCCGAGACCGACGGGCTCGCCACCCGGCCGTCGGTGACCCTCGCGGATCTCGCGGCCCGGACCGTCGCGCTCAACGAGGTCACCGGCACGACCACCCCGGCACTGTGGCCCGCGGCAGCCCGGCCCGCGGTCACCCGGGTGGGTTCGACGGCGGAGTGGCTGGTCGCGATCGCGTCCGGCGAGGCGGTCGGGGTCACCGCCGAGGCCACGGCGGAGCTGCACCGCTTCCCCGGGGTCGTCTACGTCCCGGTCGCCGACGCTCCCCCGCTCCCCGTCCAGCTGGTCTGGCCGGATCCGCCGACCCATCCGGGGGTCCCCGATCTGGTGGCGGTCGTCCGGGCGGTCACCGGGGACGAGTGACATGCGTGGCAGCTACACGTTTTCACTTGCCGATGGCAACGACCCATGGTCATCTGAGGGGGCCACCCGATCGGACGGAGAACCCACCCCGTGAGCGCCAGCGTCGCCGAATCGCCGACCACCACCGGTGAGCGACCCCGCCCGACGGTGGCGATCCTGACCCTCGCCTCCTGCGGGCTGCTCGTCTCCTTGATCCAGACGATGGTCGTGCCACTGCTGCCGCAGTTCCCGAGGCTGATGTCGGTGAGTCCCTCGACCGCGGCCTGGCTCGTCACCGCGACCCTGGTCGCGGGCGCGGTGTCCGCGCCGGTGCTCGGTCGGCTGGGGGACATGTACGGCAAGCGCCGGATGCTGGTCGTGGCGCTCACGCTGATCGTGCTCGGCTCGGCCCTCGGGGCCGTCGCCCCGAACATCGTGGTGCTGCTGGTCGCGCGGGCGCTGCAGGGCACGGCGTTCGGCGTGATCGCGCTCGGGATGAGCCTGATGCGGGACATCCTGCCGCCGGAGAAGGTGGGCAGCGGGGTCGGTCTGATGAGCTCGTCGCTCGGCGTCGGCGGCGCGATCGGGCTGCCGCTGACCGGCCTGGTGGCGCAGTTCGCGAGCTGGCGCTGGCTGTTCGCGGGCGCCGCCGTGATCGGCGTGCTGCAGATCGTGCTGGTCCAGAAGCTCACGGCCGAGTCGCGGGTGCGCACGGGCGGCCGGTTCGACGTCGTCGGGACCGTGGGGCTCGGCCTGGCGCTGGTCTGCCTGCTGCTCGCGATCTCCAAGGGCTCCGAGTGGGGGTGGACGAGCCCGGTGAGCCTCGGGCTGCTCGCCGCGGCCGCGGTGGTGCTGCCGCTGTGGGGGCGCTACGAGCTGCGCAGGCCCGGCCCACTGGTCGACCTGCGGGTCAGCGCGCGGCCCGCGGTGCTGTGGACGAACGTGGCCACGCTGATGATCGGTTTCTCCATGTTCGCCACGTTCATGCTGGCCACCCAGGTGCTGCAGGCCCCGGTCTCCACCGGCTACGGCTTCGGGATGTCGCTGATCACCGCGGGCCTGGTGCTGCTCCCGCTGGGTGGCGCGATGGTGCTGTTCTCGTCGGCCTCGGCGTGGGTGTCCCGGGTCCGCGGGCCGCGCATCACGCTGGTCATCGGGTTGGCGCTGATGGTGCTGGGCAACGGCGGCTTCGCCCTGCTGCCCACCTCGATCGCCGCGCTCATCGGGGTCGCGACCGTCGGCTCGGTCGGCGCCACCCTGGCCTACTCGGCGCTGCCGCTGCTCGTCATGCGCGCGGTGCCGGAGACCGAGACCGCCGCGGCGAACAGCCTCAACACGCTCATGCGCCAGCTCGGCACGTCGACCTGCACCGCGGTCGTCGCGGCGGTGGGCAGCGCGTTCGTCATGACGGTGGACGGCGAGACCCACCCCACGGCCGCGGCCTTCAGCATCGTCTTCCTCGTCGCCGCGGCCGCCGCGCTCGTCGCGATGGTGGTCGCCATGGTCACCCCGGCACCCGCCGTCGTCGGCGACCCGCGCGTGCGGGCCGCCACCGCCTGACGAGCCGCGCGCCGACGGGTTGCGTGCGACAACCCAGCCGCGGGGCTACCCTGGCGACCATGTCCGCCGCCGACCGCCCGTTCACCGAGTGGGACAGCGCCACCTGCTCGGTGGCCCGCACCGCCGCCCTGGTGGGCGACGCGTGGACCGTGCTGGTGCTGCGGGACCTGTTCAACGGCGTCCGCCGGTTCGACGACCTCGCCGACCACCTGGGCATCGCCCGCAACGTGCTCACCCGCAGGCTCGCCGCACTCGTCGACGCCGAGCTGGTCACGCGGACCCCGTACCGCGAGCCGGGCCGCCGGGAGCGGCACGAGTACCGGCTCACCCCGGCGGGCCGTGACCTGCGCATCGTGCTGAACGCGCTGAAGGACTGGGGCGACACCCACCTCGCGGACGAGGCGGGGCCCCCGAACGTCACCCGGCACGTCGGCTGCGGCGCGGAGGTGCACGCCGAGCTGGTGTGCGCCGCGGGCCACCACATCGACTCCCGCGACCGGCTGGTGTCCGAGCCGGGCCCGGGCGCGCGGTTGCGCGAGTCCGCCTAGGCCGACTACCGCGTGTCCCGGCGGAGCGGATGCTCCGGCGGGATCTCCACGACGCCGATCCGCACCCCGTCGGGGTCCGCGATCCACATCTCGTCGAGCCCCCAGGGCTCGCGGCGCGGCTCGCGCACGATCGGCACGCCCTTGTCGACGAGCTCCTTGTGCGCGGCGGGGAGGTCGCGGACCTGCATCCAGAGCGCGACCCCGCTGCGGGGCGCCGTGGTCGGCTCGGCAGTGCCGATGGTCGGCTCCGCAGGCTTCGCCTCCGCGTGGGCGGAGACCTCCAGGAAGCCCCCGCCGAGGAAGAACACCGTCCCGCCGGGGAACTCGCGGTACACGGCGAGGCCCAGGCCTTCACGGTAGAACGCCGTCGTCACGTCCGGGTCGGCCGGACGCAGCAGCACCCGGCCGGCGAGGATCTCCATCCGTCCGACCCTACAGCCGCGCGATGTCCGGTTCGCCCCACGCACAGGGACGTGACTCGCGCCATGCTCGATCACGCCGTCCGGAACGACGGGACCGGGGTGCCGGAAGAGCGGCGTCCACGTCCACTTCGGACGGTCCCGGCGGCCTCAGCAGCGGGGACGTGCCGACCGCGCCGATGACCCGTGAGTACGACCATTCAGTAGAACCCGTCGGTAACATTGGAGCGTTGCCCGAAAAAGGCGATCGGTGAATGGGTGTAGATCCAGGTCACCTTCCGATCTCGACGGTTCTCCCGCTACGGTCTGTGCTACCGCCCGAAGAAACCCGCTGGTCCCCGCGCCGTCGTCGGCTGCGTCGAAGGACCAGTGGTGTCGCGTGCCGTCACACACAATCGCCGATGGAGGCACCGTATGAAGCCGTTCGTGGTCAACCGCCACGGCCGCCTCGTGTTCCCTGCGAACTTCTCGCCGGAACTCGATTTCTCGGTGCTGGACTCGGTCGCCGCGGCCGAGGCCGTCATCACCCGGGACTTCGAGTCGAAAGCCCCTACCGGAACCGACATCGCCGCACGAGTCGCCGCGGGCACCTACACCCGGCGCTTCGACCTGCTGCGCGATCTGGGCCAGAACCTGTTCTGGGTCAACCGGTGGGCGCTGCCGCTCTACGAGAAGCGCCCCACCCGCTGGCGCGACGTGCCCCGTACCAAGTCCGACGTCTTCCTGCCCGTCCTCACCCCGTGGGTCGACGGCGCGGCGAAGGTCGCCGCCGTCCGCCGGACCTGGGACGCGCTGCCGTCGGGCAGGCACGGCGAGGCCGAGGACCGGATCTTCGCGCTGCTGTTCGACGTCTTCGCGAACCGCAAGCACCACGCCACGGACCTCGCCGCGGTCAAGCCGACCGTCGCCGAGTTCCTGGACACCCCGGGGGCGATGACCTTCGTCCTGCCCGACCTCGAGCCGGACTACCCCACCTTCACCACGACCGAGATCCACGACGTCGACGGTCCGGCGCCCGAGCTCGAGGCGCTGACCCGGTGGGCGATGGTGCTGCACAACCAGTACCCGTGGACCCGGTCGCGGACCGAGCTGCGCGAGGCGACGGCGATCGGGGACGACGACGTCGTCGTCGCCTTCCACCCGCGCACCCGGGAGGTGGCGGCGTTCCTGGAACGCGTGCGCAACGGAGCGCCCACCAGGACCCGCCCCTCCCGGACCCCGCCGACGCCCGCCGCGCCGGTCACGCCGTACCCGCCGATCACGGTGGCCGAGGCGTTCGCCGTCCAGCCGAAGATCGAGTCACTGGCGATCGTCCGCGGCGAGCACGTCTGCGAGAACGACGACGTCGTGCGGAACTCGAGCTTCTCGTGGTCGCCGATGAGCGCCGCCGAGATCAGCGCGAAGACCGGCATCGACCGGCGCCGCTACTCCGAGCACGACATCGGCGACCTCGCGCTGGCCGCGGCGGACGCCGCGCTGGCGAAGGCGGGGCGCGGCCCCGAGGAGATCGGCGCCGTGCTCGTCGCGACCTGCACCAGCGACCGGCTGATCCCGTCGATGTCGACGTGGCTGTCCGGCGAGCTGGGCATCCTGCAGACGCACTGTTCCGCGGACATCGTGGCCGCCTGCGCCGGGCTGCCCTACGGGCTGGCCGAGGCCGTCCGGCAGCTGCAGGAGGTGAACCGCCCGGTCCTGCTCGTCTGCGTGGAGAAGTTCAGCGACAAGATCGGCGGGGTCCGCACGTCACGCATGATCTTCGGGGACGGCGCCGCCGCCCTCGTCGTCGCCCCCGCCGCGGAGGGGTCCGCGGGGGACGTGGAGATCCTGCAGACCTACGCCTCGGGCCCCGCCGCGCAGGTCAACTCGATCATCTGGCCGAACCCCGAGTTCGACAACGACATCACGGTCTACGGGCCGGAGGTCAAGGCGCTGGTGGCGCGGTACCTGCAGCAGATGATCAGCGAGCTGGACGCGCTGCCCGGCCCGGACGGGAAGAGCCTGCTGGACGCGATCGAGCTGATCGTCCCGCACCAGGCCAACCGCACCATGATCGTGCAGCTCGCCGAGAAGGCGGGCCTGCAGGAGGACCAGCTGTACTTCGACATCGGCGAGATGGGCAACGTGTCCGCGGCGTCGATCCCCATCGCCCTGTTCGACGCGGTGCGCGACGGCGTCATCACCGAGCCCACGCGGGTCTTCGCCCCGGGCTTCGGCGCGGGTGCGGTCGGCGGGTACGCGGTCCTCACCGTGGACCCCGCGGTCATGGCGCCCGAGGTGGTCCTCGAGCCTGCCGTGGGTGTGGTGCCCGCCCAGCGGGTCGCCGCGACGACCACGGACGACGTCCGCGTCGCCTTCGGGGCTTGAGGCGATAGAGCACTATGACCCCCGTGAGCTTTTCCCGGATCGCGATCGTCAACCGCGGTGAGCCCGCCATGCGGCTCATCCACGCAGTGCGCGAGTGGAACGCAGCCGGACACAGTCCGCTGCGCACCATCGCGCTGTACACCGCCGTCGACCGGCGTGCGATGTTCGTCCGCGAGTCGGACGAGGCCGTGCTGATCGGCCCGGACGACGCCGACTACCTCGGCCCGTCGCCCTACCTCGACTACGCGGAGCTGGAGCGGGCCCTCACGGTCGCCCGTGCCGACGCCGTGTGGCCCGGTTGGGGCTTCGTGTCGGAGAAGGCCGAGTTCGCCGAGCTCTGCCGCGACCTGGGCATCACCTTCATCGGGCCCTCCCCCGAGGTGATGCGCGACCTCGGCGACAAGATCGCGGCGAAGCGCCTGGCCGAGCGCGTCGGCGTGCCGCTGGCCGCCTGGTCCGGCGGCCCCGTCGCGGACCTCGCCGAGGCCCGTGAGAAGGCCGAGACCATCGGCTACCCGCTGATGGTCAAGGCCACCGCGGGCGGCGGCGGGCGCGGGATCCGCAAGGTCACCTCGCCGGACGACCTCGCCGAGGCGTTCGAGCGCGCCTCCTCCGAGGCGGCCAAGACCGCCGGGGACGCCACGGTGTTCCTCGAGCGCGCCATCAGCGGCGGGCGACACGTCGAGGTCCAGGTCGTGGCGGACGCGACCGGGGACGTGTGGACCCTCGGCATCCGGGACTGCTCCGTGCAGCGCCGCAACCAGAAGGTCATCGAGGAGTCGGCGTCGACGGCGCTGGACGCCGAGCAGGAGCAGCTGCTCCGCTCGTCGGCCGCCGAGCTGGCCCGCGCCGCCGGGTACGTCAACGCGGGCACCGTGGAGTTCCTCTACGAGCCCAAGGAGCGGCTGCTGTCGTTCCTCGAGGTGAACACCCGCCTGCAGGTCGAGCACCCGGTCACCGAGGCGTGCACCGGTGTGGACATCGTCAAGCTACAGCTGCACATCGCGGCGGGCGGCACACTCGCCGACGTCGCGCCCGAGGCCCCGCGCGGCAC
>Ga0070671_100004496_pt1 | contig 11038 bp, 8 predicted proteins | sample KBSS73metaG_FD_65341 | JGI IMG/M metagenome (GOLD analysis project Ga0070671, IMG submission 65341) | Switchgrass rhizosphere microbial communities from Kellogg Biological Station, Michigan, USA - KBS S7-3 metaG | ecosystem: Host-associated > Plants > Roots > Rhizosphere > Soil ... | reverse complement strand
TCCTTGCCGAAGGCCGTGGGCAGCCCCGCGAGGATCTCGAGGGTCGATTCGGGACGGCGGTGATCGTCCTCGGCGAAGAGGGTCTTCCCCTTGCGGGACTTCACCTCGACCGGGACGATCTCCTCCGCGAACTTGCCGGCGCGGTAGGCGGCCTCGGCCGCCTTCTGGCTGCGCAGGGCGTAGAGATCCTGCTGCTCGCGCGAGATGGACAGCTCGCGCGCCAGGTTCTCGGCCGTATTGGCCATGTAGAAGCCGCAGTAGCCGTCCATGAGCGCGACCATGAGGAGGTCTTCCATCTGGCCTTCGCCGAGCTTGAGACCGAGCCGCAGCCCGCGGATGACGTGCGGGGCCTGGCTCATGTTCTCCATCCCGCCGGCGAGGACCGTGTCCGCTTCGTCACCCTTGATGAGCTGGGCGGCGCTGACGATCGACTGGATCCCCGAGCCGCAGAGGCGGTTCACGGTAAGAGCCGGCGTTTCGATGGGGACGCCCGCTTTCAGCCCGACGTGGCGCGCCCCGTAGATGGCGTTCGCGCTGGTCTGAAGGGCGTTGCCGAAAACGACATGCTGGATCTCGGAGGGCGGCACGGCGGTACGCTCGAGCGCGGCCTTGGCGGCGATCGCGCCGAGCTCGATCTCGGTCAGCCGCGCGAACGCGCCGTTGTAGTCCGCCATCGCGGTGCGCGCGCCCCCGAGTATGACGACTTCCTTCATGAAGGCTCCTTTGTCGCGAACGATGGGAGGGACGGGCCTCGAAGAATAGCAGAGCCCGGGCCCCGCTTGCCAGACCCGCGCCGGTGCGCCGGGCCTAGCGACCGACGGAGTAGTTGGCCTGCTTGACCTTCTTGCGATAGTCGTGGGTGACGACCATCTCGACGGTCTGGCACATCTCGTAGAGGCGCGAGCGCAGGCGCACCCCGATCTGGTGCTCGAGGCTGGCTTCCTGCAGGTCCTTGGCGCGTCCCGCGGAGGCCCCGGGGCCGGCGGCCGTCTCCAGATGGTTCGACGTGAGGATCGTCGTCTTGTCGTCGTTGTACCGCGCGTTCAGGATGTGGAAGAGCATCTCCTGGACCCAGAGCGTCGGGCGCATCGCGCCGAGATCGTCGAGGAGGAGGACTTCGACTTCCTTCACGGGGTTCAGGATCTCGGCCTGGCTGACCTCCGAGTCGCGGTCCCAGGTTGCCTGGATGGCGCGCAGCAGGTCGCAGTAGTCGTAGAAGAGGCCCGAGGCGCCCTTCTCCGTGACCAGCTCCCGCAGGACCGAGACCGCGAGGTGGGTCTTGCCGGCCCCGGGCGGACCCAGGAAGAGCATCCCCCGGCGCGATTCGACCGGGTAGCCGGCCACGAGCTCCTCGGCCTGGCCCTTGGCCCAGACGAGGCTGTTCTCGAGAAGGTCGAAGTTGGCGAAGGTGCAGGCCTCGTAGCGGGGCGGGATCCGCGCGGCCGCGAGCCGGCGCGCCCCGGCGCCCTCGACGCGGCAGATGCAGATCACGGCCCGCTCCACCCCGTCCACGGTGGCGATCGCGAACCCCATGTCGTCGCAGTGAGAGCAGGCGGCCACGACCGCATCCTACAACAGATGCGGCGCGCCGAACGGGCTAGTTCAGATAGCCCCGCAGCGACTGGGTCTTCGCGGACCGGTTGAGCTTGCCGAGGGCCTGCGCCTCGATCTGGCGGATGCGCTCGCGCGAGAGGCCCATCATCTCCCCGATCTCCTTGAGCGTGCGCGGCTCGTCGCCTTCCAGCCCGAATCGCAGCCCCACCACGCGCTTCTCCTTCTCGTCGAGCTCCGCGAGCGAGGCGCGGACCTGGCGGCGCATCGTCGTCGAGATGAGGATGAAGTCGGCGGACGGGATCGTCTCCTGCTCGATCTTGTCCGAGAGCACGAACTCATGGGCCTCGTCGATGACCGAGGACAACGAGACGTTCTCGTCTGAGACCGCGAGCAGGGCGTTGACGTCCTCCACGTCGACCTCGAGCTTCTTCGCGATCTCCTCGGAGGACGGGTTGCGCTGCAGATCGTAGGCCAGCGAGGCCTGGGTCTTTCCGATGCGATACAGGAGGTTTGCCTGTTTCTGCGGCAGCCGGAACGAGCCCGACTGGTCGGAGAGGGCGTGGATGATCGACTGGCGGATCCACCACACGGCATAGGTGATGAACTTCACCTTCTTGCGGGGATCGTAGCGGCGGGCGGCCTCGATGAGGCCGATGTTCCCCTCGTTGATCAGGTCGAGGAACGACAGCCCGCAGCCGCGGTAGCGCTTGGCGTAGGAGACGACGAAGCGAAGGTTGGCCTCCACCAGCTTCTGGACGGCCGCTTTGTCGCCCTTGCGGATGAGGTTGCCGAGCCGCCGCTCCTCCGCGACGTCGATGCGCGGAAGACGGGCGATCTCCTTGAGGTACTTTTTGAGTGACTCGGATGTCTGCGGCCGGCGAGCCTGTCGCTCTTCTTCCATCGAGCTCCTCAGGGGCGCGGATTATAGCACCCGCGCAGATGACGAATTCGAATACCGAAAACCGCGCTCGCTCGCTCGAACGCGTCGCTCGCGCCCTGCATTTCAGATTCGTATGTATGTATAGGTCTCGCGGGCCCGTCCGGCAATCCGTCTCAGGAACAAAAAAAGAAGGCCGCCCTTTCGCTTGGAAAGGGCGGCCGAATGTGTCGGGTCGGATGAAGACCTGGGGAGTGCAATTACGAAACGCGCACGGTGATCTTGCGCGGCGCGGCTTCGGGGCGCTTCGGAAGGACGACCATCAGGACGCCGTCCCGGTAGCTCGCGGAGATCTTCTCCGGATCCACGCTCACCGGCACGGTGAAGCTGCGCGTGAACGGCCCGAAGGCGCGCTCGACGCGGTGGTACTGCTCGGAGTCGGAACCGCGGTCCACGGTGCGCTCGCCGGAGATCGTGAGGACGTTGTCGGCGAGCTTGATCTCGATCCGGTCCTGCTCCAGGCCCGGGACCTCGCTCGTCACGATGATCGAATCGTCCGTCTCCACGACATCGGAGATCGGCGCCCACGACCCGACGGCGCCGCCTCCCTGCTCGCCGAAGTCGGTCCCGGTCAGGGCCGCCTCGAAGAGGCGGTTCATACGGTCGTGGATCGCCACCAGATCGCGGAACGGGTCCAGCCTCATGATCGGCATCGGTTCCTCCCGGGCGCCATCATAGCCCGTTAGTTCTTCTTGTCGTCGACCACGTACTCGGCGTCGATGACGCCGCCATCGTTCTTGCCGCCGTTTTCCTGGCCGGCGTCGTGCGGAGCGGACGCCCCCGGCCCGGCATCGGGGCCCGGAGCGGCGCCGGGCTGCTGGGCGGTCGCCTGGTACATCGCGGCGGCGAGCTTGTGGCTCGCCTGCTCGAGGCGGCTCATCGCCGCGTTGATCACGGATTCGTCCTCGCCGGCCATCGCGGTCTTGGCCTCCTCGACGGCGGAGCGCACCTCGGACGCCTCGGCCGCCGGCGCCTTGGACTCGTTCTCCTTGAGGGTCTTCTCGGCGGCGTAGATGGCCTGGTCGGCGCGGTTCTTGAGCTCCACCACGGCGCGCCGCTTCTTGTCCTCGCCCGCGTGCGCTTCCGCCTCGTGGACCATCTTGTTCACTTCGTCCTTGTTCAGCCCGCTCGAGGCCGTGATCTCGATCTTCTGCTCGCGGCCCGTCGCGCGGTCCTTGGCGGTCACGTGGACGATGCCGTTCGCGTCGATGTCGAAGATGACCTCGATCTGCGGCATGCCGCGCGGCGCCGCCGGGATCCCGTCGAGCTGGAACTTGCCCAGCGTCCGGTTGTCGCGCGCGAACTCGCGCTCGCCCTGAAGCACGTGGATCTCGACGCTGGGCTGGTTGTCCGCCGCCGTCGAGAAGACCTCCGACTTGTTCGTCGGGATGGTCGTGTTGCGCGGGATGAGCGGCGTCATGACGTTGCCGAGCGTCTCGATGCCGAGCGAGAGCGGGGTCACGTCGAGGAGGAGGATGTCCTTCACCCCCGCCTCGCCGCCCAGGATGCCGCCCTGCACCGCGGCGCCGACGGCCACGACCTCGTCCGGGTTCACGCCCTTGTGGGGCTCGCGCCCGAAGAACTCCCGTACGAGCTGCTGCACGCGCGGGATGCGGGTCGAGCCGCCGACGAGGACGACCTCGTCGATGTCCTTGATCGACATACCCGCGTCGGAGAGCGCGCGCTCGCAGGGCTTCATGGCGCGCTGCAGGATGTCCTCTACCAGCGCCTCGAACTTGGCGCGGGTCAGCTTCATGACGAGGTGCTTGGGGCCCGTCGCGTCGGCCGTGACGAAGGGGAGGTTGATCTCCGTCTCGAGGACGGACGACAGCTCCATCTTCGCCTTCTCGACGGCGTCCTTCATGCGCTGGATCGCGTCCTTCTGGCCCGAGAGATCGACGCCCTGGTCCTTCTTGAACTCGGCGATGACCCACTCGATGAGGCGCTGGTCGATGTTGTCGCCCCCGAGGTGGGTATCGCCGTTCGTCGCCTTCACCTCGACGACCCCTTCGCCGACCTCCAGGACGGAGATGTCGAAGGTGCCGCCGCCGAAGTCGAAGACCGCGATCGTCTCGTCCTTCTTCTTGTCGAGACCGTAGGCGAGGGCCGCCGCCGTCGGCTCGTTGATGATGCGCTCGACGGTGAGTCCGGCGATCTGGCCGGCGTCCTTGGTGGCCTGGCGCTGGGCGTCGTTGAAGTAGGCCGGGACCGTGATGACGGCCCGGGTGATCTTCTCCCCCAGGTGCTCCTCTGCCGCCTGCCGGAGCTTCTGCAGGATCATGGCCGAGACCTCGGGCGGGCTGTGCAGCTTGCCTCGGATGTCGACGCGGGCGTCCCCGTTCGGGGCCGCGACGACCTTGTAGGGGACGTGCTTGATCTCCTCGGTCACCTCCGAGAACTTCCGTCCCATGAACCGCTTGATCGAGTAGACGGTGTTCTCGGGATTGGTGATCGCCTGCCTCTTGGCGACCTGACCGACGAGCCTCTCCCCCTTCTCGGTGAATCCCACGATGGACGGGGTGAGGCGGTTGCCTTCCGGATTGGTGATGACGGTCGGCTCTCCGCCTTCCATGACGGCCACGACGGAGTTGGTCGTACCGAGGTCGATTCCGATGATGCGGCTCATTGCGCTCCTCCTGGCGTGCGAAGTGTTACAACCGCAAGCCTTTTAAGACCTTGCCAGGAGCGTGTCAAGCTCAGCGCCGGAGATTCACCTGGGGGCCGTCCACCCCCCCCTCGATGGCCAGCCGCTCGGTGGCGCCGAAGGGGGTCTGAAGGCTGATGGAGTCGTCGGGGATCCCCCCCGGCCCGAGCGCCTGGATCGTGTAGCCCGTGGATTCGACCCGGAACCCGTAGGGGCGCCCCCAGGGGTCCACGAGGTCATTGGCCCCCAGGAAGCCCTGCTGGACGAGCTGTTCCATCGAGACAGGGAAGCTCTGGCGGTCCATGTGGTAGAGCCGCACGGCCTTGTCGATCCGGCCGACCCGCGCCTGGGATAGATGGACGCGGATCCGGTCCACGCCGAAGGGGTCGTGTCCGCGCATGCCGGTCGGCGACAGGGGGCTGTGGAGGCAGAAGTAGGCGGACACGAGCGCCAGGACGGGCATCAGGACCAGCGCCGCCCTCAAGGCCGCCGTCCGCTGAGGGGGGAGCGGTGCGGCGGCTGCGGGTGCGAGGCTTCCCAGGCCCTCCTCGAGCAGCTCGCGGCTGAGCAGCTCGTACAGGATGCGGCAGGTCTCGAACTCGCCGATCTGGGTCCGGTCGATGATGTCCTGGACCGTCGAGCGTCCGTCCACGAGCCGGTAGATCGCGGCCTCTTCCTTGCTGAGGCGCACCCGCTCGTCGTCCCCCTTGCTGTCGGGATCCTCGATCAGCCCGAAGTCGATGTCCGTCTCGTAGACCGAGATCGGCCCGCGGTCGCCCGGACCCGATCCCGCCTTCCGCTTGAGGATCATCTGGAAGGTCGTGATCCGCCGCTCGATGATCGGCCACTCGTCGATCATCCGCGCGCCTTCCATCAGGATGTTCTCGGCGGCGATCGGCGTGAAGTACTCGCGGTCGTAGTCGATCGTCTCTTCCTGACTGAAGTGGTATTCCCCGTCCTTCCAGCGGAAGAGGTGATGGACGATCTGGGTGACCTGGACCCGCAGCGCTTCGTGCAGCTCCTCGGCGGAGATCGACTTCTGCTCGATCAGGATCTTGCCGAGGCGCTGGAGCGAGGCTTTCTGAGTCTTAAGCGCGTCGCCAAGCTGGCGCTCCGTGATCTTGCCGCTCTTGACGAGGACCGAGCCGAGCCGATCCTCGAGCGCGCGCTCCGAGGAGTCCGCCGAGACGACGCCCCCCGAGAGGAAGGACACGAGCACGGTCTTGTCGCCGCACTTGAGCGAGAGCACGCCCGTTTTCCGCTGGATCCCGATGAGCTGGAAGATGTCGGCGAGGCCGAAGTCCCTCAGCGTCCCGTTCAGTGCCACAGCCACCCCCCGGCGGGCCCCGGCGGACGCGCGGCCCGAACGTTCCCCATCACCCATACCGCGATCGCGGTCGAACCAAGCAGGAGCGTGACGATGAAGAGCGGATGCGGCGTCCCGGCCGTGGGGAGCTGGAGCAGGCGCGGTCGCAGCACGAGCGCGAGGACCGCGCCCGACCAGGCGGCGCAGATGAGGGCCCCCGTCCAGGTCCGGCCGTCGAGCAGGCGTCCCATGCCCGGCACGACCACCGAGGCCCCGCGCGCCAGGCGGACCCATACGGCCCGGAACCGGTCCGACTGGGCAGTCTTGTCGCGGCGCAGCGCCGGGGCCAGGGCATCGCGCGCGAGGGACATCTGCTGGCACTGCGTACAGTAGTCCGGGACCTGATGGCCGATCTTGCACGCGTGGCAGAAGGCCTCGCCGCACTTCGCGCAGCGGTCGGCGTGGCGCGGCCCGAGGACGAGCACCAGAGCGAGGGCGGCGATCAGGAAGATCGCGGCGACGATCGACGGGACGGATACGAGCGAGGACGCGATCCCCGTCCTGCCGCTCCCCTCCCCGAGGATCCGCTGGAAGACTTCGTCGCGCGTCACGAGCGCTTCGATCGGCTCGCCCGACGCGTGCGCGCGCGCCTCGTCGATGATGAGTCCGAGCTTGGCGGAGTCGACCTCCTGGCCCTCCTTGAGGACCTGCTCGGCCTCGCGCAGCTGGAGCATCTCCTTACGAGCGAGGTAGCTGTTGTAGTAGGCCGGCAGGAAATCCTTGCGCAGCGCGAGCGCGCCCTTGTAGTACTTGATCGCCTCTTCCGGGCGCCCGGTGCGCAGGTAGACGTTGCCCACGTTGTTGGTGGCGCGGTAGCTCGAGGCGTCGAGCTCGATGACCTTGCGGTACTGCTCGAGCGCCTCCTGGAAGTAGCGGCCCCGCGCGTAGAGGCTCCCCAGCAGGAACCGGTAGGCGGGATCCTCCGGGTTGGCGTTCGCCTTCTGCTCGAGGTTGACGATCTGCTCGGGGTCGTACGAGGTCGAGGTCGACGCGAGCATGAGCCGCGCGCTCGGGTCCGCGGCCAGGCCGAACAGGATCTCGGCCGAGCGGGCGGCGGGCGCGGAGGCGATCATCAGGAGGAGCAGGGACGCCGTGATCGCCTTCTCGCGGACCTTCTGGTAGCGGAAGGTCAACGTGAGCCAGTAGGCGGGGGTCCAGAGCGCGAAGAGCCAGGTCAGCAGGGGCAGGAGCAGGAGGCCCCATCCCGCCAGGAGCTGCGCTTCGCGCGGCAGCGCCTTCGTGCGGTCCTTGGTGAGCGCCTCGCACAGGTCGTGGCGCACGAGGATCTGGTAGCGCAGGAACATCGCGATCGAGAAGAGGACCGCGGTCGCCGCGACGGCGAGGATGAGGAGGATGAGGATGTTGCCGAGGACGGCGGAGGAGGTCGAGCGGTTGCGGAAGATCGCGCGCGTTCCCGCCGTCAGCTCGACGATCGCGTTCGAGAACCCGCCGCTGCGCCGCCAGTGAGCGCTCGCCAGACCGAAGTGCGCATCGGGCAGGTCGGGATCGAACTTGAGCGCGTCCTCGAAGGAGCGGCCGGCCTTGTCGAAGTTCCCCTCGGCGAGAAACCCGTGCCCCTCGTGTACGAGCGCCGCGGCGACATCGTCGAGCCGGGTGACGCCCACCTCGGCGCAGAGCTGCTGCATCGCCTGCGTCTGTTCGGCCGCCGCGTCGGGGAGCTTCTGGACGAACGCCTTGCGCTTGAACCAGAGCGCCTGCACCCGCGAGCGGAAGCCCTCGAAGTTGAACCGCCGGTTCGCCTCGACGCCGTCCTCGCCGTGGTTGGATTCGTCCGCATCGCTCTGGAACTTGTCGGCGGGAATGACGATCCGCTCCGCGGAGTCGGCGGGAGCGGCCGGGGCGGCGGCGGCGGTGTCTGCGGACGGAGCCTCGCCATCCGCGCGGGCGGACGTGACCGCGTCGCGCCAGGGCGCCAGGGGGAGCAGCCAGAAGGCGAGAACGCCCACGACGGCCCCAAGAGCCGCGCGACGCTGCTTCCGATGGTGTGTGGTTGTCTCGGTCAACGCGCCCCGACGTCCGGTTTGAGCCGGACGTACTCGAGGCGGTATGTATAGAGAAGGTTTTCGAGCAGGCGGGCTTCCTCGGCTTCGAGGTTGCCCCTCGTTTTTGTCTGCAGCATCGAGAGAAGATCGATCATGGCCCTTGCCGCCTCGAGATCGGGCTCAGAGGTCTCCTTGCCTGGGTAGGGCACTAGCCCCAGGTAAATCTCGGTTTCCTGAGCCAAACGCGCAACGAGGAGGCTGAAACTACTGGAAAGATTGGCTGTGATCTCGGACATGTCCCCCGGAGGGTCGTTTTCGGCCGTGGGGGCGCCGCCTGCGGAAGGGCCCGAAGAAGGCGGCTCGGGAGGTCTCGGGGAGGGCGCCTCTGCCGCGGTCTTGGAGGGCTCCCCGGCGGGCTTCGAGGCCTTCGGCTCGGGGGCCTTCTCGACGCGAGGCGGTTCGGGGTCCGGCGACACATCGGAGGCCTTGCGCTTCTCGCCTGAGAGGTCGAAGTGCCGCCTGTCGGTGACCTTGAGCTCGGGTGTCTTGGAATCGTCGGCCATGGAAGTCTCGAAAGTCGATTCACAATAGCATCGCGGGAACGCGCGTTCAACAAGGTGGCATGAGCGGTCATGGCCCGGCCCCCATGAAGCCGACGGCCGCTTCGCGGCCGCGGCTTATGAGGGGCTCGATCGCCGTGCATCACGCGCCGACCTCAGCCCCGGGTGTTGTCGCGACTGCGGTTGAGACGGGGTTCGATCGCGGTGCTTCAGGCGCCGACTTCAGTTTCGCGGCCGCGGCTTATGAGGGGCTCGATCGCCGTGCATCACGCGCCGACCTCAGCCCCGGGGTAATCGCCGCCAGTGTGATACAGGGCTCGATCGCGTCGCCTCATGCGCGACCTCAGCCGGAAGAGCACGCAGCTCAGGGGGCTCCGGTAAGATGACGGGATGCAGGAATTCGACGAGCTCGTTGCGCTGATGGACCGCCTCCGGAGCGAGGGCGGCTGCCCCTGGGATCGCGAGCAGACGCCGCAGGATCTTCGGGGATATCTCCTCGAAGAGGCCCACGAGGTCGTCGATGCGATCGACGACGGTCGGCCCGCGCCGCTGCGCGAGGAGCTGGGCGATCTCCTCTTCCAGATCGTGTTCCTCGCGCGGATCCACGCGGAGCGCGGCGAGTTCACGATCCGGGACGTCGCGCGCGAGATCACCGAGAAGATGACGCGGCGTCATCCCCATGTCTTCGCCGACGCCAGCGCGGGGACCTCCACCGAGGTCCTGCGACAGTGGGAGGACATCAAGCGGCGCGAGAAGGAATCCAAGAAGACGGAGGCCGGGGAGGCGCCCGCCTCGGCCCTCGACGGCGTCCCGCGCTCGCTCCCCGGTCTTCTGCGGGCGGAGCGGCTCGGCACGCGCGCTTCACGAGCGGGATTCGACTGGACGCAGCCGAAGGAGGTCCTGGAGAAGGTCGAGGAGGAGATCGGCGAGCTGCGCCGCGCGGTCGACGGGGAGGGCTCCGAGCGCGTCGCGGAGGAGTTCGGCGATGTCCTCTTCGCCCTCGCGAACCTCGCACGGCACCTCGGCGTGCACTCGGAGGGCGCGCTGCAGGGGGCGAGCGACCGTTTCGGCCGGCGCTACCGCCGCATCGAGGAGGAGCTGCGCAGGCGCGGGAGCGACATCTCGAAGGAGAGCCCCGCCGAGCTCGAGCGGCTCTGGCAGGCGGCAAAGAAGGACTGACTCTAGACGCGCTCCTCCGAGAACTTCCCCATCGCGCGGAACTTGAGATAGCGCTCCTGGAGCCGCTGCTCGACGCTCATCCGTCCGAGCTCCTCGAGCTGGCGCTTGAGCACCGCGTCGAGGAGCGCCGCGGAGAGGGTCGGGTCCGCGTGGGCCCCTCCGGGGGGCTCGGCGATGATGTCGTCGATGAGCCCCAGCTCGCGAAGGTCGGGGGCCGTGATCCGCAGCGCGCGCGCGGCGTCCTTCGCCATGCCCGCATCGCGCCAGAGGATCGCCGCGCAGCCTTCCGCGCTGATCACCGAGTAGATCGCGTGCTCGAGCATGTTGACGCGGTCCCCCACCGCGATCGCGAGGGCGCCGCCGCTGCCCCCTTCCCCGGTCACGGTGACGACGATGGGGACGCGGATCGTCACCATCTCCCTCAGGTTCCTGGCGATCGCCTCGCCCTGGCCGCGCTCCTCGGCGTCGAGGCCGGGGTAGGCTCCGGGGGTGTCCACGAAGCAGAGGATCGGGCGGTGGAACTTCTCCGCCATCTTCATCACGCGCAGCGCCTTGCGGTAGCCCTCGGGGCGCGGCATGCCGAAGTTGCGATAGATCTTCTCCTTCGTATCACGGCCCTTCTGATGGCCGATCACGGCGACGGGGCGGCCGTGGAACAGACCGAACCCCGCCACGATCGCGGGATCGTCGCCGAACGCCCGGTCCCCGCGCACCTCGACGAAGTCCTCGAGGAGCAGGCCCACCAGATCGAGCGTGTAGGGCCGCCGGGGATGGCGCGCGACGAGCGTCTTCTGC
>Ga0070671_100004495_pt1 | contig 11040 bp, 10 predicted proteins | sample KBSS73metaG_FD_65341 | JGI IMG/M metagenome (GOLD analysis project Ga0070671, IMG submission 65341) | Switchgrass rhizosphere microbial communities from Kellogg Biological Station, Michigan, USA - KBS S7-3 metaG | ecosystem: Host-associated > Plants > Roots > Rhizosphere > Soil ... | reverse complement strand
TCTGGTGCAGGACACGCTGGCGCGCGCATGGGAGAAGCGGCGGCTATGGCAACCCGGTAGCGATCTGCGAGCCTGGCTGTTCACGATCATGCACAACGTTCACGTCAACCAGTTTGCCGTCCGCCGTCGCGAGCAGTCGGAAAGCTCGCTGGACGCCGACGACGGCCCGGTCGCCGGCTGGGAAATTCCGGTGCGCGCCACCCAGTCCGATCGGGTCGAGCTCGCCGAAGTTTTCGCGCAAATGGGACGGCTTCCGGTCGAGCAGCGCGAAGTGCTGATTCTGGCTGCGGTGGAGGAGTTGCGCTACGAAGAGATCGCGCGCGTGCAGTGCGTTCCGATCGGTACCGTGATGTCGCGTCTGAATCGCGCCCGGGAAAAGTTGCGGCGCATGTGTGAAGTCTCGGCCTCGCCGCTGAAAGTGATCAAATGAGCTCGAACCTGCCATTGTCCGACGACGACGTGCATGCGTACGCCGACGGGAAGCTATCGGGGGAGCGCAGGGCCAGGCTCGCAGCTGCGCTCGAGCGTGACCCGGCGCTCGCGGCGCGGGTCGCCGCGATCCGCAGGCAGAATGTCGACCTGCGCGAGGCGTTCGATCCCTGGCTGGCCGAGCCGCTGCCGCGCGAGCTGATCGCGGGGGCGCAGCGGCCGCGTGGCAGGAAACCGCCGCGCGGGCGCTGGGCGATGCCGGCGTTGGCGAGCGCCGCCACGTTGATCATCGGCATCGGGCTCGGATGGATGGGGCGCGGCGAAGTCCTGCATCTCGAAGGGACGCCAACGACGTTCCCGCGACAGGCCGCGCTGACCCACGCGCTTTATGCGACCGACCCCAATCGTCCGGTCGAGATCTGGGCCAACGAAGAGGACCGCCTGGTGCGGTGGCTTTCGAAGCGTCTGAATTTTCCGCTGCACGCGCCGAACCTGCATGCGATGGGTTACGACCTGGTCGGGGGGAGGCTGGTCGCAGGCAATGAAAAGCCGGGCGCACTGTTCATGTACGAAAATGCCGACAAGCAGCGTATCTCGCTGCTGGTCCGCAAGGACAACGAGCACACGTCCGAGACGGCGTTCCGCTACGCGCTCGAGGACGGAGTCGGCGTCTTCTACTGGATCGATGACGCGTGCGGGTACGCGCTGTCGGGCAGGGTCGACAAGCCGCAGTTGCTGGCGATCGCTCGCGTCGTCTACGGAGAGCTTGCGGCCGCCGAAGCCGCAGCGCCGAAGCCCTGACCCCCGATCAGTAAGCCGCCGCCACGCGAGCACATCGCGTGGACCAGCGCTCCTCGAGCTGTCTGCCTTTCGCAGACGTTTCCTCACCGCTCTCGTTTCGATTCGCCAGGACCGGATCGGCTATAATCCGCCTGTCCGGGCGAGTCCATGATGGGCTTCGGCAAGGGGAGAAATATGCTTTGCAGGAACACGGCGTTGCTGACCTGCCTTTTCGCGCTGGCAGCTTGCACGACGGTGCCGATCTACACGGTGACCGACGCGCCCGTGGTGGTCAGGGCCGGCAAGCAGGCATCGGCGGACGACGTCAGAGACGCGATCTTGCGCGCCGGCCGTCGTCTGGGCTGGCAGATGGTTCCAGGCGAACGAGGCGTCATCAACGCGAAGCTGAGTCTCCGGACCCACGTCGCGGTTGTCGACGTTCGCTACAGCGCGACCAGCTACAGCATCGTCTATCGAGATAGCACTAACCTCGACCACAGCGGCGATCAGATCCACAAGAACTACAACGGCTGGATTCAAAACCTGGACCGGGACATCCGAAACGAATTGCTCTATTACTAAGGGCTCCGCCTCCAGGAGCTCTGTCGCGGGCGATACGGCATCGCCTCGCATCCCGGCGGTCCGCGCGAACCGCGCTGGCCAAAAGGGTCGCCTTTTCTCCCACCGGTCGCCATGAGCATGAACGAGCTGGAAAGACAGATCGCGACACTGATCGTCGAAGAGTTGCGACTCGATGTTGCCGTCGATTCGATCGATCCGGTCGCACCGCTTTACGGCGAAGGACTGGGGTTGGACTCGATAGACGTGCTGGAAATCGCGCTGGTGATTTCTCAACGTTATGGCGTCCAGCTGCGCTCCGACGATGTTGAGAACAAACATATCTTCTCGTCATTGGGCGCGTTGGCGAACTATGTCGCCCAGGCGCGCACCCGGTAACGCAACGTCCGGTACGCCAACGCGGGTGCGGCGATCGGCGCGGCGCTTATTGCGGCGAGCCGGTGGGCTGGCATGGCCGATACTCGCACTTGCGTATCTTGCCTACCCGTTCGCCGTTCATTGGCTGCTCGCCGCGGGCCGGCCAAGGATCGCGTTGGCGCTCGCGGCCGTCGCCCTCGGCGGACTCTGCTGGTCGCTGGCGGATGCGCGCTGGCGCTGGCTTGCCCTGTCGGTGATCGTCCTGTCATCGCTTGCTGCCAGCGCCTTGAACGCCGACGAGCTGGTTCTGTTCTTGCCGCCGATCGCGATCAATGTCGGTCTCGCCCTTTTTTTTGCAAGTACGCTCAGCCGTGGCCGGGAGCCGTTGATATCCTGGTTCGCGCGCGTCGAGCGCGGCGGCCTGGCACCCGACCTCAAAGTCTATACGCGGCGCCTGACCTGGATCTGGGTCGGGTTTTTCCTGGCCATGGCGGCGGTGTCGGCCGTCCTCGCCGTCACCGGCCCACGCATGGCGTGGGCGTGGTTCACTGCAGTGGGCAATTATCTTTGTGTCGGCATGCTGTTCGTGGGTGAGTATGTTTACCGGCGCGTACGATTTTCCCACTACGAGCATGCATCCCCGCTCCGATTGCTGGGCATAGTTCGTCGCGCAATCCGCGAGTTGCGTTGACGAGGCGATCGATGGCACTCGACCGGATCGCAATCCTGGACGGCTTCGGACCGGACGATGTGCTCAGCTGGCATCGCGGCAGGCCGGTCGCCGGGGCGCCGTTCTGCGGCGCGGCACGACGGCTTGCCGCCCGGCTTCCGCCAGCGCGCTATGCAGTCAATCTGTGCGAGGAGACGCCGAATTTTCTCCTCGGCAGCGTTGCCGCGCTCCTGTCGGGTCAGACGCTGCTGATGCCGCCGTCCCGGTTGGCGCAATCGCTTGCCGACATCCGCCTGTCGCATCCCGACAGCTACTGCCTCACCGATTCCGAGGTAGCCGGAACCGACGCCACCCTTTGCGTCAGCGTCGACGTTGCGTCGGAGGTCGACGCCAGCCAATCTGACTGGCCTCCGCCGGTAGCCGACGCGGCACATGTCGCGGCGGTCCTTTTCACGTCAGGGTCGACGCGCGCGCCATGGCCACACGCAAAGACGTGGGGCGAGCTGGTTGCGGGCGCCCGAACCTTGATGGCGTCTTTCGGCCGGCCGCCGTCGGGCACGGGCATCATTGGCACCGTGGCGCCGCAGCACATGTTTGGCTTCGAGACGACGGTGATGCTGCCGTTGCAATCGGGAGCGGCAGTGCTCGAGGCTCGGCCCGCCTATCCCGCCGATCTCGCCGAAGCCCTGACCGTCGCCGCCCGACGGAACATCGGTACGCTATGGCTGATGACCACACCGCTGCAATTGCGCGCCTTTCATCGCGGGCTCCCCGCGCTGCGCGGATTGAATCGCATCATCACGGCGACGATGCCTCTGGCCCGCGATCTCGCGCAAGGCGTCGAGCGCGACTGGGAAGTGCGACTGGAGGAAATCTTCGGCTGTACCGAGGGGGGAATCCTTGCGACCCGCCGCCCGGCCGAAACACCGATGTGGACGCCTGCCGCAGGGCTCGAATTTTCGGTCGACGCCGACGGCAGCGCGCGCGTGCAGGGGGCGCATCTCCCGCGACCGCTCTCTCTCAGCGACCGGATTCGCATGGTCGAGTCGCCTGCGGGTGCGACGAGCGGTGCCTTCGAGCTGGTCGGCCGCGACGAAGACGTGGTCAAGATCGCGGGCAAGAGAGCATCGCTGAGCGGGCTTGCCGACCAGGCGTTGGCGATCGCTGGTGTACGCGACGCAGTCTTCTTCGTCCCCGGACCGGGATCGGTTCGGCTGGCCGCGATCCTGGCCGCGCCAGAACGTTCGCTGGACGATTTGCGCGCCGAGCTTGCACGGCGGATCGACGCGGCGTTCCTGCCGCGTCCGCTGGTGTTGGTGGAAACGATGGCACGCGATTCGAATGGCAAGCTGCCGCGGGCAGCACTCGAAAAAATGCTCGGTGCCGCCACGACATCACGCGCTCAAGCGCCGGCGCCGGAAGATGCCGTCCTCGAGCGCGCGTGGTGTGTGCCGGCCGATCATCCGGCGCTGCCGGGCCATTTTCCCGGCTGGCCCGTCGTTCCCGGCGTCATGTTGCTCGATGCCGTGGAAGCGATGCTCGCCGACCACGGCTATCGCCTGCGCGAATGCATGCAAGTGAAATTCATCGCGCCGGTTGCGCCGGTCTCGCCGCTGACCTTGCGACTGGAGATCTCCGATGGCCAGCATGTGCGCTTTTTGATTCGCTCCGCCGGCCAGACAGCCGTCACCGGCGTCCTTCGCTGCAGCCGCGTCGAGGCCAGCACGTGATTGTGCGGCCGTTGTGGATCGACCAGGCCGAGCGCGGCAGCCGCTGGCTGATGCAACTGATGGTATACCTGGCGTTGCTGCTCGGGCGCGCGGCGGGGCGTGTGCTGCTCTATCCAGTCTGTGCCTACTTCCTGGTGTTTTCCCGGCGCGCACGGCTCGCGTCGACCCACTATCTGTCGCGGGTGCTGGAGCGCCGTGCTGGTGTGCGCGACGTGTTTCGTCATTATCTGTGCTTCGCAACGACGATACTCGACCGGACGTACCTGATGGCGAAGCGCATCGAATATTTCGATTGCCATGTCAACGGCGCGGACGCGCTGCTCGCCGTTGCCGCCAGGCGCGAAGGCTGCCTGCTCTTCGGCGCCCATCTGGGCAGTTTCGAGATGCTGCGCGTTCTGGCGGTGACGGGCTGCCCGGTGCCGGTGCAGATTCTGATGTACGAAGAAAATGCGGGGAAACTGAACAGCGTGCTGCGTGCTCTCAATCCGAAATCGGCGATGCAGGTCATTGCGCTCGGAAGGCCGCAGACGATGTTGCTGGTTGCGGAGGCGCTCGCGCGCGGAGAAATCGTCGCATTGCTTGCCGATCGCGTCGTCGCCGGCGACAAATTTCAGCGGTGCCCGTTTCTTGGCGCCGATGCGCCGTTTCCTGAGGGGCCGATGATCCTCGCGGCGGCATTGCGGGTGCCGGTTATCCTGTTTTCAGCGATCTACCGGGGTGGTCGGCGTTATGACATTCGCTTCGAGCCGTTCACCGAGCGCATCATCCTGCCACGGGCCGGGCGCGCCGAGGTGCTGCGAACCGAATGCGCGCGCTACGCAGCATGGCTGCAAAGCCGCTGCCGCGACGCGCCTTACAACTGGTTCAATTTCTATGACTTCTGGAAGCATGACCAAGGTTGCTAGCGCAAAGCGCGCAGCCGCGTTCTGCCGGTTGCTTGCCCTGGCTGCGCTGTCTCTCTTTCCGTACGCCATCTCCATCGGTGCAGCGCCGCTCGACGCCGCCGAGCTGATGGCCCTCTTGTCGCAGGTCGACAAGAGCAGCGTCAATTTCGAGGAGACAAAACACCTGGCAGCGCTTACGGCGCCCCTGGTCAGGCGTGGAACGATGCGGTATGTCCGGCCCGAACGACTGGAAATGCAAGTCGACAAGCCCTATTTCGAGCGTCTCGAGGTCATCGGTGACCGACTGACGATCGAGAACCGCGATGGCAAGCGACAGATCGACCTGGCAAGTCAGCCGCTCGCCGGCGTCCTGGTCGAGGGCTTGCGCGCCGTGCTCGCCGGCGACCTTCCCGGCCTTGCTCGCCGTTACCGGTATCGCTTCCAGGGCGAGCTCGGCGCATGGAAGCTGGAACTGCAGCCGCTCGACAAGGGCGCGGCCGCCGCGGTCCGGCGCATCGATATCGAGGGATCGAAAGCGCAGTTGTCGCGAATCGCGATCGAAGAGGCCCAGGGCGACCGGACCCATCTTGTCTTGTCGCCCGGTCCCGTGCAATGAACGCGCGCGGCCTGAGCGTCGTCTCATGGCTTGTTCTCGTGATCCTGGCGCTGGCCTATGTGACGACCCGGGTGTCCGTCGAGTCCGATTTCTCGGTCTTCCTGCCGCGCGGACTGAACGATGCGCAGAGGACATTTCTCGCGCAGCTGCGTAACGGCTCGGTGAGCCGGCTCGTGCTGATCGCGCTGGACAACGACGAGCCGCAGTCGCTGGCGAAGCTCAGCGCCTCTCTGGCCGCAGCCCTCGAAAAGGATCCGGCGTTCACTTACGTGAACAACGGCGGCAGCGCCCTCGCGCAACGGGAGCTCAACTCGATCGCAGCAGTTCGCTATGTGCTCAGCGATCGCGTGACAGCCGACCGATTCAGCCCCGAGGGACTTCGCACTGCGCTGGAAAAGCGGCTCGAAGGGCTCGCCGGCAGCGCCGGCGCGTTCGAAAAGACATTGCTGGCGTCCGATCCTACAGGCGAGACATTGCATGTGCTGCAGCGACTGACGCCTGACAGGCAACCGCGCCGCATCGATGACGCCTGGTTCGACGAGACAGGGAGGAGTGCGCTGCTGGTTGTCGAGACCCGTGCGGCGGGCTCCGACCTCGCCGGGCAGGACGCGGCCCTCAAGAGGCTTGGCGCTGCGTTTGCCCTCGTTCGCGGCGACGGCGCTGCCCGGATGCAGTATTCCAGTCCGGGCGCGATGGCTGTCGAGAGCAGGGCGCTGATCACCGCCGATGTCACATGGCTGTCGCTGCTTTCGACGGTTCTCATCCTCTTGATCCTGGGGTCGGTCTATCGCTCGCTCCTTGTCGTGCTGGTCTGCGTCCTGCCTGCGCTGAGCGGGCTCCTCGCGGGCATTGTCGCGGTCAATTTCTGGTTCGGGACCGTGCACGCCATTGCGCTCGGCTTCGGGGCGACTCTGCTCGGCGAGGCAGTGGACTACCCGAGTTACCTTTTGACGCAAAGGCGTCCCGGCGAAGCGATGCGCGACACGCTTGCGCGGATGCTGCCGATGCTGCGCCTGGCGGTAGCGACGACGACCTTCGGGGCACTGGCGCTCCTGATGTCGCATTTTTCCGGGCTGGCGCAACTCGGCCTGCTGACCGTCGTGGGCGTCGTCGTCGCCGGCCTGGTCACCGCGCTCGTGTTGCCGCATCTGATACCGCCGGGATGGCATCCGCGATTGGCGACGGCACGACCGGCGAGGCTCCCGGACGCATTCGCCGGAATCGGGCCGCGTGCCGCCATCGTGCTGATCATCGCGGCAACTGTCATGGCGCTGGCCGCGAACCGACCGTGGTGGGACGACGACCTGGCCCATATGAATCCGTTGCCGCCGGCGGTGCTGGCACAGGATCGACAATTGCGGCAAGCCCTGAATGCGCCAGAGGTCGGTTCGCTGCTCGTCGCCAGTGGCGCGACGCGCGAGGAGGTGCTCGGAATAGCGGAGTCGCTTCGACCGGCGCTCGAGGCCTGGCAGGCGGCCGGCGACATCGGCAGCTTTACGCTGGTGAGCGATTACCTGCCTAGCGCGACAACCCAGACGATGCGGCGGGCGGCGCTGCCCGAGGCACCGCGTCTGCGCTCGAATCTCGATGCGGCGCTCGCAGGGCTGCCTTTTCGCGCCGACACGTTCGAGCCGTTCCTGCGGGACGTCGAGCAAGCACGGGCGGCCAAGCCGTTGACGCCCGAAGCGTTGCAGGGAAGCGCGCTCGGACTGAAAGTGGACGCGCTGCTCAGCGAGGATGGTGGCCGCTGGTCTGCCGTGGTGCCGATGACGCGCGTCACCAGCCTCGGTATGATGTCCGGCAAGGTTTCGGCGCTGCGCGTGCCCGGCGCGCAATGGATCGACTTGCGCACGCAGGCGGTGGCGATGGTAACCGCCTATCGCTGGCAGACGCTGACGTACACCGCGATGGGCATCCTGATGATATACGGCGCTCTTGCCTACGGATTGAAGAGTTGGCGTCGAGCGATCGAGGTGCTATTCCCCATAGTCATCGCGCTGCTCCTGACGACGGGGACGCTGGTAGCTTCCGGCCAACCAGTTTCCATTTTCCATCTGGTCGCGCTGCTGCTGACGCTGGGCATCGGTACCAACTATGCGCTTTTCCTTGCCAGAGCGAGCCAGCCGGGCGCTGAGCGCAGCGGCACGCTGCGCACGCTGGCAGTCGTCGGCGGCACAACGCTCTGCGCGTTCGGTGCATTGACGCTATCGAGCACGCCGGTCCTGCACGCGATTGGCATGACCGTGTGTCTGGGTGTCCTCTACAGTCTGCTGTTGAGCCTGCTGCTGCTTTGGCCACCGCCGTTGCCATCGACATTGCCATCGACATCAACCTCGCCGATCGACGAATGACGCCGCTGCCGCTGGCGGCGGTTACGCTGACCAACGCCTGTGGCGTCGGCCTGGACGAGATACGGCGCGCGTTGCGCACAGGCAGCAGCGGTCTCCGGCAAAACGATTTCGAGCCGGCGCGCGGGCTCGACACGTGGATCGGCCGCGTCGACGGTCTGGAGTCGGAAGCGCTTGCGCCGGACTGCGTGGCGCACGATTGTCGCAACAACCGTCTGGCGCGGCTATCTCTCGACCAGGACGGCTTTGTCGCGGCGGTCGACGCGGCGCGTTCGCGCTATGGCGAGGGCCGCGTAGGCGTGTTTATCGGCACGACGACTTCGGGAATTCTGTCGACCGAGCTCGCGTATCGGTCGGGATCGCTGGCGTCCGGCGGCCCATCGCCGCCGGAGGACGAGCCGTCGGCAGGCTTGTCGCCGGAGCTTTATCGCTACAAGCACAGCATGTACGCGACGACGATGTTTGTTCGCTCCTACTTAAGTCTTTCCGGGTACGCGATGACGATCTCGACGGCGTGCTCGTCCAGCGCCAAGGTTTTCGCCGCTGCTGCCCGGGCGATAGACGCTGGACTGTGTGATGCTGCGGTCGTGGGTGGTGTGGATTCCCTGGCCTTGTCGACGCTGTTCGGGTTCCATTCGCTGGAGTTGCTGTCGCGCCGGCCTTGTCGACCGTTCGCATCGGACCGCGACGGAATTTCGATCGGCGAGGGTGCCGGCTTCGCGCTGCTCGACCCGCAAGCCGAGAGCCCGGTGCGCCTTCTCGGTGCCGGCGAGAGTGCCGACGCCTATCACATGTCGAGTCCGCATCCGGAGGGCGCGGGCGCGGCCGCCGCGATGCGCAAGGCGCTTTCCGGTGCGGGGTTAGTGGGGCGCGACATCGATTACATCAATCTGCACGGCACGGCCAGCCGTGCCAACGATTTGGCCGAGGATCGGGGAGTGGTGTCGGCGGTCGGCAAAGAGCCGGCGGCGAGCTCGACCAAGGGATGGACCGGACACTTGCTCGGCGCGGCCGGCATCACCGAGGCGGTGATCAGCGCCCTCTCCCTCATCGATCAATGGATACCCGGTACGCTCAACTGCGAGCGCGTCGATCCGGCGCTGCACAGCAACCTTCTCGTCGATTCGCAGACTATGCGTTTGCGTCACGTGATGAGCAATTCGTTCGGTTTCGGCGGCAGCAATTGCAGCCTGGTGTTCGGACTCGGCCAATGAAGCCTCTGGCGATCACCGGCGTCGGCGTCTGCGGCGCCGGCTTGCACGACTGGACGCAGGCGAAGCCTGTGCTGGATGGAACGGCTCGATTCGAAGCTCGGGCAGTGGACAAGTTCGATCTCGCCTGCCTGCCACCGATCGAGAGGCGGCGCGCGAACGAGAGTTCGCGTCTGGCGATGGTTGCGGCGCTCCAGGCCATCGAGCATGTGAGTATTGCAGAGCGAGAGCGGCTGTCGACGGTATTCAGTTCGGCCGACGGCGATACCGAAGTACTGGCGCACCTGCTCGCCAAGCTGGCGACTAGCGACATCATGCTTTCGCCGACGTTGTTTCACAACTCAGTGTTCAACGCGCCGGCCGGATACTGGAGCCTTGGCTGCAAGGCACAGGCGGCGTCGACGACGGTGTGTGCCGGGCGAGCGTCGTTTGCGGTGGGGCTGTGCGAAGTGAACTCGCAAGTACTGGCCAGCGGAGAGGCGGTGCTGTATATCGCCTACGACATGGCGTTTCCCGAGGCACTGAAGCGTCTCGGCCGGACGACGATGGCATTTGCCTGTGCGCTGCTGCTGGAGCCGACGAGCGACGGCGCGCCTGGGCGCTTCGGTATGATCGAGGGGTGGCAACGCGAAGTCGGAGCGCGTGAGACTGACGCTGGGTTGCAGGCGTTGGCGGAAGGGTTCGCCGGCAACGCCGCCGCGGCAGCGTTGCCATTGCTGACGGCGATAGCGACGCAGGCCGGCACCGAGATTCGCCTGCCTTACCTCGACGACAGCCGGCTGCACTTGCGGTATTCCCCATGGTCCTGAACCAGGACGCCATCCGCGGGCTGATCCCGCACCGAGCGTCGATGTGCCTGCTCGATACGGTGGAGTATTGGGATGCCGAACGTGTAGTGTGTCGAACCAGTCAGCATCGTTCGCCGGGCAATCCGCTGCGTGCCAACGCGCGATTGTCGAGTATCCACGGCATTGAATTCGCGGCCCAGGCGATGGCCGTGCACGGCGGACTGCTGGCGCCGAACGGCGCGGCGCCTAGCGTCGGACTCCTTGTCAGCTTGCGCGATTGCGTGCTTCACTGCGAGCGTCTGGACGTCCTGGATTCACCATTGACGGTCGAGGCGCGTCGAATCACGGGCAACAACGGCCTCACGATGTACGGATTCTCGGTGACTGCGAACACGCTGGTAATCGAAGGTCGCGCCAGCGTGCTGCTGCAACGCGAGGCTGCGGGATGAAGCGGGCATTGGTCACCGGCGGAAGCGGCAGCATCGGCGCGGCAGTCTGCCGCACCCTGGCGTCGGCTGGTCACCACGTATTGGTGCACACCCACAGCCGGCCCGACAAAGCGGCGGCGATCGTCACCGCCATCACCGAGGCAGGCGGTTCGGCCGACGCCGTTCAATTCGATGTCGCCGACGGTGACGCCACAGCTCT
>Ga0070671_100004492_pt1 | contig 11042 bp, 13 predicted proteins | sample KBSS73metaG_FD_65341 | JGI IMG/M metagenome (GOLD analysis project Ga0070671, IMG submission 65341) | Switchgrass rhizosphere microbial communities from Kellogg Biological Station, Michigan, USA - KBS S7-3 metaG | ecosystem: Host-associated > Plants > Roots > Rhizosphere > Soil ... | reverse complement strand
TCGACGAACCCGCGCGCGCCGGACGCGAGGTTGACTTTGCTTTCGCGTCGGTACACCCACGTGATTGGAATCTCGCGGATCACGAGGCCAGCGCGCCGCGCGAGATACAAAATCTCCACGTCGAATCCAAATCCATCGAGCTGCTGAAGCGGGAAGAGCGCCTGTGCGGCTCGCGCGCTGAACAATTTGAAGCCGCACTGCGTGTCGTCGATGCCCCGAAGCACCAGCAGCTTCACGGACCAATTGAAGACGCGCCCAATCACGTGACGTGACCACGGCTCGCCGACGCGACGCGCTCCACGCGCCTCCCGAGATCCGACGATGATGTCGCCGGTGCCTTCGCCGGCGGCATCGAGAAAACGTCTCAGCTCCGCGATCGGCATCGACAGATCGGCGTCGGCGAGAAAGCGCCACGTGCCGCTCGATTCCTGCATGCCGCGCCGAACCGCAGCCCCTTTACCCCCGTGCGCGGCACGGAACAGCTTGATACGAGCATCGGTCCGCGCGGCCTCGGAGACGATAGCCGGGGTCCCATCGCGGCTGCCGTCATCGACCACGATCAGTTCGGCGCCGCCGGCCAGACGGTCCATTTCCGCCCGGATCTCGTTGATTGTGCGGGAGATCCTCGCTGCTTCGTTAAAGGCGGGGACGACGACGGACACCAGCGGCGGTCGCATCGAAGCCCTGAGCGTAGCACCGGGGCAGTTTCCTTGACTTCGATTACGCCACTTCCTACACTTGCCGAGCTTACGTCGGCGCGCGTCGGGGCCGCGGTTCCTCCAGTGGCTTCTTATGTCCGCTCATAGAGCGGTCTCGAAGCGCCTGAGATTCACTCAGGTTTACGCGCATCGGAGGACACGGCTATGCCGACCGGGACTATTGCACGTCTCCTCATCGATAAGGGATTTGGATTCATACGCGATGAGGGCGGCGTCGAACACTTCTTTCACCGCAGCGCCGTGCGCGGCGCGGTCTTCGAGTTGCTGCGGGAGGGGCAGCGCGTGGAATTCACAGCAGAGGAATCGACAAAGGGTCCCCGCGCTGGCGACGTTCGACTGATCGAAGGTTAGTACTCGCACATGGGCCCGGCCCCCGGAGGGGCCGGGGATCCGCAGGTTCTCTTTTCCCGCGTTTCTGTTCTTCGTACGATTGCAGTTCGAAATCGTTCGCCACCTGCCGAACGCGAGCGTCGAGAAGAGAAGATGCGTCCCGATTCAGGCGTCCGCGCGGATGTTCCCCGCTCGCGGACCTTTCGCCGAAGGCTCCTCATCGAAGCTGACGCGTTGACCTTCGTTCAACTGCTCGAACGCGCCGGACTTCACCGAGCTGCGGTGAAAGAACCACTCCTGGCCGCCATCGTCGCGGATGAATCCGAATCCGCGATCGCGGACCAACCGTTTAATCGTGCCGTTCGCCACGTCGACGTACCTCCGCAGACGGTCGACGGACCGTCCTAGGGGGGAACCATCAATATTCATTCCACGATACGGCAGACCTAGTCGGGTGCCGCGGAAGGTCTGCCCAATGCGCCGTTACCGTTTCAGGATCCGTGAAAGAGACGTCGCCATACGGACGGGGACTTCAGCTCACCAGTCGCGGGCTGGAGCGCGAACACTCTCGGAGCAATCGCGGACGCGAATGACTGGTCAGCCGTCAACACCACGCTTGTCATTCGACGTCCCGCAACGATGCGTGCATAGTCGGCAGCAAATTGCGCAAGGTCAGCGGCCGCGAGCGACGCATTCGGATGTTCTGACAACAGAATTCGCGGATCAGGCGCAAGCGCACGGCCGAGCCGGACCCGCATCCGCGATTCAGGTGAGAGCGCCGCTGTCGGCTGACGCAGCTCATCAGGACGCAAACCGATTTCGTCTGTCAGTGCCGCCACTTTCGCACGTATGTCGCTGTCCACATCGTGGAGCGCCATTGTGAGTGGCATCGTGAGATTGTCCTCGGCCGTCAGGTTGTCGAGCAGAACCTGGCGTTCGCTGAGGATGCCGAAGCCGTCGAGTGATGACAACCATGTGTCGGCATCCTGAATGTCCGTCGTACGTCTGCCAAAGATTTCGATGCAGCCGGCGTCGGGCAGGGTGGCGGCCGTGATCAGGTTCACGAACACTTCCGCTGCGGCGCGATCGAACCCGAGCAGCGCTACGGACTCACCTGGAAGCAGGTTTAGTTCGCGAACACGAAGCGGACGGAGGGCGCGATAGTCCTTCGTCACCTCGCGGATGTGAATGGCGGGAACGGACGGATCAGGCATGCGCGGCGGCGTCGCGCAGGCGGATCCAATCGTCCATCGGCAGCGCCACGGCGCCCGGTTCGCCGCCGTGATCCGGGTCACCATGGAAATCGGACCCACCGGTGACGAGCAGCTTCAGCCGCTGTGCCACGTCGCGGTAGCGATCGACGTCGCTGCGGTCGTGATCCGGATGATAGACCTCGATGGCATCGAGCCCGGCGTCCGCGTATGCAGCAATCCGTGCATCGACGTTTGTCTGCCCCGGATGGGCGAGCGATGCGAGACCGCCAGCCGCGTGCACGATGTCAATCACGTCGCCGGGCGGCGCACCGGGTCGCGGTACAAAGGCCGGACGCTCGGTCGCCAGCCACTGCTCGAACGCCTCGCGTGCGTCTGCGACGTATCCAGCCGCGATCATCGCTCTCGCAATCTGCGGCCGGCCCACGGACCGTCCGCCCTGTTGCTGTGCCTGGGCGAGCAGCGGCGCAATATCGATCGGCATCCCGAGTTCGGCGAGGCGAACACCAACCGCTTCGAGGCGTGCGATCCGCTGTGCGCGCTGTCCCGCGAGGAAGGCTGCCAGGTCGGCGTCGTCTGGATTCAGAAAGTAACCGAGCATGTGTATGTCACGCCCGGCTTCGACGGCCGTGATTTCAATCCCGGCAACGACGTCGATGCCTCGCGTTTCGGCAGCTGCACGAACCTCGGCGATGGACGCAATCGTGTCATGGTCCGTCACCGCGATGACCCGTACTCCGGCGTGAGAGGCGCGCTCCACCAATTGATGCGGTGTACAGCGTCCATCCGACGCCGTCGTGTGGACGTGGAGATCGATCATTGGTCGATTTGGGTCGGGGATATGCTGAACACCCGGCGCGTCACCGCGCCGAGGCACGATGCGGGGCGGTGGACCCGTGTCGCGGCGCGGTTTTGCGGCTGCGCCCCTGCCGCTTGACGAGCGCGCGGTACTCGCGCACCAGCAGATCGAGATGGTCCCGTTCCTCGTCGGCAAACTCGAGGAAGATCTGCTTGCCTTCCGAGTCCTCGAAGCGTTCGCCGTATTTCTTGAAGAAGCGATGCGAATTCCGCTCGCAGCGGATACCAATCAGCAGCGCCTGCTGATCGTTGACGCCGCGGAGCAGGCGATCGGCGCCTTCGGCGAACAGTCCGTTCGCGGCGCCCTTGAAGAACAGGAACGTGGGCCGCGACTCGAGCTCGGGGTCGCGGGCGAGCAGCTCGCGGTATCGCCCTTCGAGCTTTCCAAGATGTTCTTTTTCCTCCGCCGCCAGATCCTGGAACACCTTGCGGCCGCGCGCGTCACGCGCCACACGCGCCGCTCGTGAGTAGAACTCGAGTCCGCTGCGCTCCGTCGCAATCGCGATTCGCAGCGCATCACGCGCAAACAACAGGTCCGTATGTCCGGGATCGGATGTCTGATGGCGTCCGGTGCGACACGCCTCGCACGTGCCATAGATCTGGACGACGCTCTGCGACGGACTGAAGCTGCGGGCCGACGCGACCTCTTCGACCAACGCCTCGATGTCCGAGCTCAGGAACTCGAACGACCGGTGACAGCTTTTGCAGATCAGATGGAAGTGTCGCGGCTGACGGTATGAATGCTCGAAACGGAACCGGCCCTCGCCGAAATCGACCTTGCGAGCGATGCCGGCGTCCACCATCCACTGGAGAGTGCGATAAACCGTTGCACGACTGATTCGATGATCTTCGCGCCGGATGATATCGACGAGGTCGTCGGCGCTGAGGTGCCCCTCCTGGCGAAGGAACACATTGACGATCTGTTCGCGCTTGCTCGAGCGTTTGCCGCCGTCTGGTTTGAGCCGGCTGAGATCCGGAAGCGTGCTGTTCATCGCGGTACCCGCCAGCGTAACCGTTGTGGCGACAGATCAGACGCGACCGTACTGCCGCGTGCGGCGCGAACCTGCCGCGTACGGCGCGGACCGTCTAGGTCCGCGCTCTGTTTAAACGCTAAAGGAGCTGCCGCACCCGCAGGTGGATGTGGCATTCGGATTCTTGATCGTGAACCCGCCGCCGGTCACGGTGTCGACAAAGTCCACTTCAGCGCCCTTGAGGTAGCTGATGCTCACGGGATCGATGAAGAGTTTGACGCCGTTCGATTCAAATACCTGATCGCCAACGCCGCCGCTTTCCTCGATCATCAGTCCGTACTGGAACCCCGAGCAGCCGCCGCCCTGCACAAAAACGCGGAGTCCGCTGCCGACCTTGCCCTCTTCCGTGAGCAGCTCGTTAATTTTCGAGGCTGCCGTAGTGGAAACATTCACCATCGCTTCGACTCTCCACGGGGAAAATCCCCTAAAAATTATATGCGCCGCCTCTTGGACGCGGCAAGTTACGCGCCGATTTCCGCCAGTTCCTTGGCCGACTCCTGCTCAACGTCCTTATGCAGGCTGTTGCCGTGCGCATCCATCGTCACGATAGCAGGAAAGTCCTGCACGGTCAGATGCCACATCGCCTCTGGGGTGCCGAATTCCGTCAATGAGACGCCGTCAACGCTGGTAATGGTGCGGGCGTAAAACTGAGCCGCGCCTCCAATAGCGTTGAGGTAGACCGCGCCCGCCTCTTTCAACGCTGCCAGGGTCTTGGCGCCCATCCCGCCCTTTCCGATGACCGCGCGAACACCATACCGCTTGATGACGTCGGCCTGGTAGGGCTCTTCACGAATGCTCGTCGTCGGTCCGGCGGCGTTCACCTTCCATCCACTGCCTTCTTTCACCACTACGGGCCCGCAGTGGTAGAGGACTGCGCCGTTCATATCGACGGGCGGTTCGTGCTTCATCAAATGCGCGTGCACGGCATCACGGCCGGTGTAGGCGCGGCCGGACACCAGGACCACGTCGCCGACCTTGAGCGAGCGAACCTGTTCCTCGGTTAACGGTGACTGCAGGACGACCTCGCGGCCCGTGCGTCGGAAGCCTGCCTGATCGGCCATATGCATAATCGGACTACCCGGATCGCGATACAGCCACTTCGAAATGGCCCCGGTCTTCGCGTCGAGCACGACACCCAGCCGCCGGAACGCCCAGCAATCGTACGCAACCGACACGAAGAAGCTCGCAGGCAACCTGTTCTGCACGCCGATCTTGCAGCCGATCAGCGAGACGCGGCCGCCAAACCCCATCGTCCCGATCCCAAGCTTGTTCACCTCACCCATGATGGATGCTTCGAGTTCCGCCAGTCGCGGGTCCGCGTTCACGTCATCGAGCGTCCGGAACAACTGCTCCTTCGCGTGCACGTAGCCCGACGTGCGATCGCCACCGACGCAGACGCCGACAGCACCGGGCGCGCATCCCTTGCCCTGCGCATTCCAGACCGCGTGCAGGATGCATTTGCGGACACCTTCGAGGGTGCGATCGGCGCGGCCGAGGTTCGGCAGTTCTGCGGGCAACGAGTACTGCGCGTTCATGTTTTCGCAGCCGCCGCCTTTGAGAATCAGCTTCACCTCGATCTCGTCACGCTCCCACTGCTCGAAATGAACAATCGGCGTACCAGGACCGAGATTCGTGCCAGAGTTTTCGCCGGTGATGGAATCCACGGAGTTGGGCCGCAGCTTTCCGAGACGCGTCGCTTCGGCCACCGCGTCGCGGATCTGTTTCCGCATTTCAAGCTGGTTGGCGCCAACCGGGGTCTTTACCTCAAAGGTCGGCATCCCGGTGTCCTGGCAGATGGCGCCTTCACCGTCCGTCGCGAGGTCGATGTTCTCGGCAATGATCGCGAGCGCCTGTCCCGATTGCGTCGTGGGCAGCTCCTCCGCGATTGCGGTTTTCATTGCCGCGCGGACGTCGGGAGGGAGGTCGGTCGAGGTCTTCACGACCAGCGAGAGCACACTGTCGAAAAACTGAGGAAGCATATCCCGCAAGTATAATTTGAGCGTCGGATCCGATGCAGTTTCGAACCGAGCACGACCCTCTCGGTGAGTACGACGTTCCCGCCGACGCCTATTACGGCATTCAGACCGCGAGAGCGGTAGACAATTTCCGCATCAGCGATCTGCGGGCGCCTGCGGACCTCATCGTCGCGACAGTTCTCGTCAAGCGGGCTGCCGCCGAAGCCAACGAAGCGCTCCAACGTCTCGATGCGCGCGTGGCAGGTGCGATCGTGCGGGCGTGTGACGAAATCCGCTCGGGCGCGCTCCGCGATCAGTTCGTCGTCGACATTTATCAGGCCGGCGCCGGGACGTCTCACAACATGAACGCGAACGAGGTGATCGCCAACCGCGCCGCGGAACTCCTCGGCGGGTCGCGTGGCGACTACTCGCTCGTGCACCCCAACGATCACGTCAACATGGGACAGTCCACCAACGACGTATTTCCCACGGCCACGCGCCTCGCCTTGCTGATCGGCATGCGGCCGCTGGTGGATGCGGCGCGCGGACTTGCGTCGGCTCTGCGTGAAAAGGCGGATGCGTTCGCGAACGTTCTCAAAGTAGGACGCACCCATCTGCAGGATGCCGTCCCGATGACGCTGGGTCAGGAGTTCGGTGGCTATGCTGCGTGCATCGATCGGGGCGCGGATGATGTGGAGCAGGCGGCGGAACAACTGAAGGAATTGAACCTGGGGGCGACGGCCGTCGGAACCGGACTGAATGCCGGCGACGACTACTCGAGGCTGGCGATCTCCAACCTGTCACGCGCACTTGCGGTGGATCTCGTCCCGGCCGCGAATCGTTTTCGTGTGACGCAGAGCATGGGCGACGTCGTGGCGTACTCCGGTGCGATGCGTAGACTCGCCGTCGAACTCTCCAAGGTGGCGAGCGACCTGCGGCTGCTGAGCAGCGGCCCGCGCGCCGGCATCGCGGAAATCGTACTTCCGGCCGTTCAGCCCGGTTCTTCCATCATGCCCGGCAAGGTCAATCCGTCGATCGCCGAGATGGTCAATCAGGTCTGCTGCCAGGTGATTGGATGCGATGCAACGGTCTGCAACGCGGGAGAAGCGGGTCAGCTCGAGCTCAACGTCATGATGCCTGTCATCGCCTGGAACGCGCTCCATTCGTCCACGATCCTGGCGAACGCCATGAGCACGCTGGAAGCGTTGTGCGTCGAAGGTATCCAGGCGGACGACACGCGCTGCCGCGAGCTGCTGGATCGCAGCACCGCTGTCGCGACGGCACTCAGCCCGTATCTCGGGTACGCGAAGACCGCGGAAATTGCGAAAGAATCGGTGCGGAGCGGAAGACCGATTCGCGATCTTGTGCTCGAACGCGGGCTCATCGACGCCGCACGACTCGATCGAATTCTCTCCGTCGATGCGATGACTGAACCAGGTGTTCCTGGTAAGGAAAAGGCGAAATGAGGTTGCCGGTCATCAGGGCCACGGTAATCATGGTCATCGCGATGGTAAGCATCGTAGAAGCGGGCCTTCAGGCCCGCAATCAGGCCCGCGCCGAGCAACGCACCGGCCATCTTTTCCCTCCGGAAAACCTCGGGCTCCTCGAGAGCCCCGACCGCGATGCATGGCAGAAACCGGATCAGATCATGGATGCGCTCGGCATCGCGGAAGGCTCGAGGGTGGCCGATATCGGCGCCGGCGCCGGCTGGTTCACGATTAGGCTTGCGCGCCGCATCGGTCCCAATGGGCTCGTCTACGCAGAGGACGTTCAACCCCAGATGCTCGAGGCGACGCGGCGACGGGTTGGCCGAGAAGGGTTGAAAAACGTGGAGACCATTCGCGGGACCGCCACCGATCCAAATCTCCCCGTTGGGACGCTGGACGCGATTCTCGCCGTCGACGTGTACCAGGAGGTCGATGACCGGATCACATTTCTTCGGAATCTCGCAGCGGCATTGAAGCCGAACGGCCGCATCGGCGTCGTCAACTACAAACCCGGACAGGGCGGGCCAGGACCCGCGCCGAATGAAGGAGTTCGCGTCGACAGCAGCGCGGTCGAAGCGGATGCTCGCGCGGCGGGGCTGCGCGTGCTGCGGCGCGAGAACCTGCCGTTTCAGTACCTGATCGTCCTCGGCCGATAGACGTGCGCATCGCGCTCACCATCGCGGGCAGCGATTCAGGCGCGGGCGCCGGAATCCAGGCCGACCTGAAAACGTTCGCGGCACACGGCGTCTACGGCATCACCGCCGTGACGGCGGTAACGGCACAGAACACGATCGGCGTCCTGCGATCAGTACCGATGCCGTCGGATCTGGTCACGGCGCAACTCGAAGCGGTGATGTCGGACCTCGGTGCACATGCCGTCAAGACCGGCATGCTGGGCAATGCAGCCATTGTTGAAGCCGTCGCCGCGGCCGCCCAGGACCTGGAACTTCCCTTTCTCGTCGTCGACCCGGTGCTTGTCTCGTCGAGCGGCGAGGCGCTGCTCGACGACGAAGGGGTGTTAGCGCTCAAGAGGGAGTTGCTTCGGCGCGCGCACGCGGTCACACCGAATATTCAGGAAGCGGAAGTCCTGTCCGGCGTCGCAATCCGCAACGAACAGGACAGGCGCGAGGCTGCGCGACGAATCTTCGCGCTCGGCCCGGTTCATGTCGTGATCACGGGCGGTGACATCCCGGAGGGGGCCTCGGACATCGCTCCACACGCGATCGTCGATCTCCTGTACGACGGCGACGTCTTCACCGAGTACGCCGCGGAGCGCGTGCCCGGGCGCCATACGCACGGGACTGGTTGCGCGTTTTCCGCTGCGGTGACAGCGCACCTCGCCCTCGGGCGATCGCTTCACGAGGCCGTACCTCTGGCGCAGGCCTACGTCGGCGGCGCGATTCGCCATGCCCCACGGCTCGGCTCCGGCTCGGGGCCGATGAACCATTTCTGGCGGCTGGACATCGATAAGGCCGGCCGGCTGTAAACTGCATAGATGCCGGTCTCGCAGGTTGCCGTCACCTCCGAGCCACTCGACACCGACGCGCTCGTGACGCTGGTCGATGCGGAAGGTGATGGTGCCGTGGTGACGTTCGCCGGGCTCGTCAGGAATCACAATCAGGGCAGGCGCGTTCAGTTTCTCGAATACGAGGCGTACGAGCCGCTCGCCGTACGCGCGCTGCAGCGCATCGTCGACGAAGCCCGCGACCTGTGGCCCGCGGCTCGCGTCGCAGCGCATCATCGTCTCGGGCGGCTGGAGATTGGAGAAGCCAGTATCGTCATCGCGGCAGCATCGCCCCACCGCGCAGATGCCTTCGCCGCGTGCCGATACACGATCGAGCGGGTCAAGCAGATCGTGCCGATCTGGAAGCGCGAGTATTTCGACGGCGGCGACGTCTGGCTGGAGGGCGCCACGGCGGATCCGGACGACGAGGCGGCGCGTCAGAAGGCGTACCGCACCGCATGCGCGTGACGGTACGGCTGTTCGCGCGGTTGCGCGATTTGACAGGCGCCGGCGAGCTCATTCGCGAGGTGCCGCCTCACGCCACCGCGCGGCAGGTGTGGGATGACCTCGTGCTCGAGTGGCCGGCGCTGCATGAGTACGAGAAGACGATGTCGGTAGCGGTCAATGCCGAGTATGCGCGCATGACCGCGGAAGTGCAGGAGGGCGACGAGGTCGCCTTCCTGCCGCCCGTGTCCGGTGGCGCGGGCCTTGTGAGGCCCCCGAGACCTGGGATTGGGCCGGCTGGAGTCGAACCCCAAGATTGAAGACAACGGCGTAGGGCCAGCCTTCAGGCGGCCCGTCGGGCCAGGAGAGCAATGTTCGACAAGCTGCTGAGCGTTGAAAACAAATACGACGAGCTGATGACGAAGCTCGGCACGGCGGAGGTGCAGGCCGACGTGGCCGAATACCGCCGGTCTGCGAAGACGCTGTCGGAACTCGAACCGCTCGTGCAGAAATTCCGCGAGTACAAGAGCATCGAGGAAGACATCAAGGGTGCCGAGGAGCTCGTCAATGGCAGCGACGCCGAAATGCGCGAGCTCGCGCGCGAGGAGTTGAAGACGCTCGAAGTCCGCCGTGACGCGCTGCTGCAGGAACTGAAGATCCTGCTCATCCCGAAAGACCCCAACGACGAAAAGAACGTCATCCTCGAAATTCGAGCCGGGACGGGAGGCGACGAGGCCGCGCTCTTTGCCGGCGATCTGTTCCGGATGTACGGCCGCTACGCCGAGCGGCAGGGATGGCGCATCGAGGTGATGTCGTCGAGCGAGAGTGGAACGGGTGGCCTGAAAGAGGTGATCGCCTCGATTGACGGACGCGGCGTCTACAGCAGGCTGAAGTACGAAAGCGGCGTTCACCGGGTCCAACGCGTCCCCGCGACGGAAGCGAGCGGCCGCATCCATACATCCACGGCCACGGTGGCGGTGCTCCCGGAGGCTGAGGAAGTCGACGTGCAGATCAACGAGAAGGATCTCCGGGTCGATACGTTCTGTTCGAGTGGCCCGGGCGGACAGAGCGTCAACACGACCTACTCGGCGGTGCGGCTGACGCACATCCCCACCGGCCTTGTCGTGTCGCAGCAGGACGAAAAGTCGCAGATCAAGAACCGCGCGAAAGCGATGAAAGTGCTGCGCGCGCGCTTGTACGAAATGGAGTTGCGGAAGCAGCAGGAAGCGATGGCAAAGGAGCGGCGCGGGCAGGTCGGCACCGGCGAGCGGGCGGAAAAAGTCCGCACCTACAACTTTCCGCAGAGCCGCATCACCGATCACCGGATCAACTTCACTACGCACCGGCTGCACGACGTCCTCGAGGGCGATCCCGGCGAGCTGATCGATCAGCTCACGACGTTCTACAACGCCGAAAAGCTGAAGGAAGCCACCACGGTGTAAATGGGGTCGGGAGTCATTTTTCAAGGACATGTAGTCGAAAAATGACTCCCGACCCCATTTC
>Ga0070671_100004489_pt1 | contig 11047 bp, 10 predicted proteins | sample KBSS73metaG_FD_65341 | JGI IMG/M metagenome (GOLD analysis project Ga0070671, IMG submission 65341) | Switchgrass rhizosphere microbial communities from Kellogg Biological Station, Michigan, USA - KBS S7-3 metaG | ecosystem: Host-associated > Plants > Roots > Rhizosphere > Soil ... | reverse complement strand
CCGTCCATCTCTTCAACCGTTGCCTCGCGCTTGGGCTCGCCGGTCGATTCGTTGAGTGCGACGCGTTAGCGCTCGAACAACACCGCGTCGCCGTAACCAGCGGCGCACATGAGGACCAGGCGTATTTCGCCGCTCTTCGATCCCTCTTGGTCGCCGACCGGGGAATCATCGAAGACGCCGAGCTTGGCGCCGTGGAAGCAGGTGCCCTGTTCCGCGAGGAGGGGCGTCCTCTGCTCGAACGCCTGGCGTTGATGCGCCTCGCGCTCACCTACGCCCTCGTCGGTCGGATCAACGATGTCGCAAAGCTGCTCGAGACGATCGACGCGTTCGGGCCAACTCCAGGGGTGTTCGTCGTGGACCTCGCCGAGGTGCGAGCCTGGGCGTCCGCCGCTTCGGGTGACCTTTCCGCCGCCCGTCAGATCCTCGAGGAGGCAGTCGAAGCCGGTGAGGCGATCGGAGATCTTGTCGGCGAAGCGCTCGCCCTCCACACCATCGCACGCTTTGGCGCACCGTCCGACGCAATCGACCGGCTCACCGATGTGGCGACGCGGATCGAAGGTCCCCTCGCCGCCGGTCGTTTGGCGCACGTGCGCGGTCTCGTCGACCGCGACGCCCCGGGCCTCGAGCGTGCTTCCTCCGCCTTCGAACAGATGGGCGCAACGCTTCTCGCGGCAGAGGCCGCGGCCGACGCTGCAGTCATCTTTCGGCGCGCCGGCAACCTGCGGCGTGCATCTGCGGCTGAACTGCGCGCGTCGATACTCCGCGACCGATGCGGCCCAGTGCGCACACCCGCGCTTGCATCAATTTCCAGTCGAGCGCGATTGACGCCCGCGGAGTACGACACCGCCTTGCTCGCGGCAGCGGGGCGCTCGAATCGCGAGATCGCAGACGAGCTCGTGTTGTCAGTACGGACGGTCGAGAACCGACTGCAACGGGTGTACGAGAAGCTCGGCATCGAGGGGCGAATGAAGCTTGTCGAGGCGCTCGGCCGTCAAGACTGAGCACCTCTTCAGGCGTGCACGAGCGGTCAGGGCGCGGTTAGGCTTGACAATGCCGTCAAGTCAAGAGAGCCGGGGGTTGCTATGCGCACCGACGACCTGATCCTGGTGAGCGTCGACGACCACGTCGTCGAGCCTGCGGACATGTTCAAGGGTCGTCTGCCGGCGAAGTACGCCGACGAGGCGCCCCGTTTCGTGCACAACGACGACGGGACCGACGTCTGGGTCTACCAGGGGGCCGTGGTTCCCAACATCGGCCTCAACGCGGTCGCTGGCCGACCTCCCGAGGAGTACGGCTTCGAGCCGACGGCGCTCGCGGAGATCCGGCCGGGCTGCTACGACATCCATGCCCGCATCATGGACATGAATGCGAACGGCGTCCTCGCCTCCATCAACTTCCCGTCGTTCGTGCAGTTCTGCGGCCAGCTGTTCATGCGCACACCGGACAAGGACATGGCCGCCGCCATGGTTCGTGCCTACAACGACTGGCACATCGACGAGTGGGCGGGCACCTATCCGGGCCGCATGATCCCCTTGGCGATCCCGATGTCCTGGGACGCAGAAGCGTGCGCGGGTGAGATCCGCCGGGTGGCGGCGAAGGGCTGCCGCGCCATGACCTTCTCCGAGAACCCGGCCAAGCTCGGGCTGCCGAGCTTCCACTCCGGTCACTGGAACCCGGTGTTCGAGGCGTGCTGCGACGAGGGCGTGATCCTCATGATGCACATCGGGAGCTCGTCGGAGATGCTCGTCACCGCGACGGACGCGCCCGTCGACGTGATGATGACGCTCACCCCGATGAACATCGTGCAGTGCGCGGCAGACCTCGTTTTCGGCCGCGTTCTCCGCGACTACCCCGACCTCCGCGTCACGCTGTCCGAAGGCGGCATCGGCTGGATCCCCTACTTCAAGGAGCGCGTCGACTACGTCTACGAGCGCCACCACCGGTGGACCAACCAGGACTTCGGCGGCCGGCGACCGTCCGAGGTCTTCGACGAGCAGATCATCACCTGCTTCATCGACGATGCCTTCGGTGTCCACAGTCGGGAGTTCCTGAACCTCGACATGATCACCTGGGAGTGCGACTACCCGCACTCCGACTCGACCTGGCCCCGCTCGCCAGAGATCGCCATGCGGTATCTCGAGGGGCTCACCGACGACGAGATCAACAAGATCACTCACGAGAACGCACTGCGGCTCTGGCGGTTCGATCCCTTCGCCCACATCCCGAAGGAGAAGGCCACCGTGGCCGCGCTGCGATCGCAGGCGACCGACTGGGACGTCGACATCCACTCGACCGAGGTCATCCACCACGACGACAAGATGACGACGATGGAGGGCGTCGCGGCGCTGGCCGCCAAGCTGCTGAAGTCGAACCAGACGTAATCGCTGGAAGGCCGCGCCGCCGCTATCGACCCTGGAACCGCGGAGGGCGCTTCTCGCGGAACGCCGCTCGCCCTTCGTCGTAGTCCGCCGTCGTGCTGATCAAGCCCTGCAGCGCGCGCTCCTCGAACAAGACCGTCGCGAGGTCGATGTCGAACGACCGAGCCAGGAGGCTCTTGGTGAGCGTGACTGCTTGGGTGGGCAGGGCGGCGAGCTGCGCGGCCCGCTCGGCGGCGACGTCCGCAAGTTGGTCCTCGGGGACGACCTCACCTACAAGACCCGTCTCGAGGGCTTCGTGCGCGGTGACCGCCTCGCCGAACAGCAGCATCCGCTTGGCGCGGCCGAGGCCGACGAGCCTGGGGAGCAGGTGCGTTGTGGCGCCGTCCGGTACCAACGATCGGCTGATAAACGCGGTGAGGAAGCGGGCGCTGTCGGCGGCGATGCAGTGGTCGGCGGCGAGGGCGAAGGTGAGGCCGACGCCGGCACACGCGCCGTGGACGGCGACGACGAGGGGCAGCGGTGTGCCCAGCAAGCGCTCGGCGACTCGGGCGGCGGAGTTCCGCATCCGCTCGGTGATCTCGACGCCTCGTTGACCCGTGAGGCTGTTGAGGTCCATGCCGGCGCAGAACCCAGGGCCGGCGCCCCGGATCACCACACAGCGGGTGCCGTCGTTCTCGGCGGTTGCGAGCGCGTCGAGGACCGCGTCGCGCAGTTCGGGATCGAGGGCGTTGTACGCCTCGGGCCGGTCGAGCGTGAGGGTGGTCACGTCGCCGGAGCGCTCGACGGTGAGCGGCATCAGTTCACCCTCTGGTATCGGTTCACCCTGCTAACTTGACATATCTGTCGAGTTATTTCTAGCGGTGAGCACGACGACCCGAGATGCGAGACTGGCGCCGGCGGCGAACCGCCTCAGGTCGCAGGGGTGCTCACGAGCATCGCCTCGGCGGCGCGGCGAAACAGCTCGCGCTCGACGCGCAACGACTCGACCTCGGCCTGCAGCTCGGCGATGCGATCGCCGCCGCGGGCGTCGATGTTGACGAATCCCTCGAGGGTGCGGAACCCCTCGCGCAACCGGGCGGGGAAGTCTTGCGCCACCCCATCGTCGTCGAGCGACTGCCGCCAGATGGCGTGCATCGCGCCGACGACAGCGCCGGCGAGCGTGCGCGCCACTGACGCGCCGAGGCGCGGGGCGAGACGGGCGGCGAGTACGTCGGCGATGGCCTCGTCCTGCTCGGTGGAGACGAACAACAGGATCTCGGGACGCGACAGCGCGGCTCGCCCCCACGTCAGCGCCTCCACATCGCCCGCTAGGGCCGCGTGCTGCACGGTGGCGGTGACCGCTTCGCACAACGCGTCGAACGGCGATTCGTCGAGGGGCCGTCGCTCGAGCTCGGCGCGGATACCGGCGCCGATGCGGCGGGGATAGGCGAGCACGATGTCGTCCTTGGAGGGGAAGTACCGGGCGACCGTGCGCGGGTGCACGCCGACCGCGGCCGCGATCTGATCGACGGTCACCGAGTCGAAACCGTGCGCTGCGAACAGTCCCAGTGCTGTTGTCTCGATCGCGCACGCGGCATCTGGGTGGCGTCGTGTCCGGGTGGCTCCCACCGCTATCCGCCGATCATCATGACGCCGCCGTCGACGGCAAGGAGCTGACCCGTGATGAAACGTGACCCCTCGCTGGCGAGGAACACGAGCATCGGGCCGAGGTCCGCGACGGGATCGCCGAGCGCGCCCCCGATCGGGATGGCGCTGCGCAGTTGCTGCTCGAGCATGGCGGCGCCTTCCGGGCCGAGGTGCGCCCGCAGCCGGTCGGCACCCGGTGTCTCGACTGCGGGCGCCAGCGCGTTGACCGTGATCCCGTACCGGCCCCAGGCACGGGCGGCGGCTCTCGTCCACGAATGGACCGCCGCCTTCGTCAACGAGTAGTGGGCCGCGAGCGGGTTGCCCGTCACCCCTTCGCTCGAGCCGAGGTTGATGATCCGCCCGCCTGATGCCCGCATGACCGCGAACGCGGCCTGGTTGGCGAAGACGGTTCCCTTCACGTTCGTGGACAGGAGGAAGTCGAGCTCGTCCTCGGAGAGCTCCTCCGGTGTGGCCGGGAGCCACAGTCCGGCGGCGTGCAGGAGCACGTCGAGCCCGCCGAGCTCGTCGGCGGCGTCGGAGGTGGCCGCGGCGACGGCGTCCTTGTCCCTGACGTCCGCTCGTCGCCAGGTGGCGGATGCGACGAGATGGTCGGGCGGAGGTGACTGGTGGTGCAGGGCGGCGACGGACGCGCCGGCGGCGGCGAAGACCTCCACCGCGGCGGCGCCGATGCCCGTCGCCGCGCCCGTGACGATGATGCGCCGACCGGCGAGGGTTCCCCCTATCGCCCCGGTCACGAGTGAGCGCTCGCAACGGTCACGGGCACGTTGCTGTACCCGGCGACGTTCGCCATGTGGACCCGCCGCAGGCCGGCCTCGTCGACCTCGAACGCGGGCCAGCGGGAGAGGAACTCGTCGATCGCGACTCGTGCTTCGGTGCGGGCAAGCGCGGCACCGATGCAGTAGTGCACGCCGCGCCCGAACCCCAGTGATGCGGGCAGGTTCGTCCGGGTGACGTCGAAGACGTCCGGGTTGTCGTACACGGCCTCGTCGCGGTTCGCTGCACCGGTCACGAGGAGGACGGGGCTCGCCTTCGGGATCGTCACGCCGTGCAGCGTGATGTCGGTCATCGTGTAGCGGCCCTGGTACTGGGAGGGCGGCCAGAACCGGACCGCTTCTTCGATCGCGGCCGGGACGAGCGATCGGTCGTGCGACACGAGCTGGAGCTGGTCGCGGTTGCGGCTGAACAGCACGAGTGCGTTCGAGACGAGCTTCGTCACGGTCTCGGTGCCGGCTGCGCCGAGGACGAACGAGAAGTCCGCGACCTCTTTGTCGGTCAAGCGCGACACCTGGCCGTCGGGGGTGGCGATCTCGGCTTCGACGAGGTGGCTGATCATGTCGTCGGCCGGATGTTGGCGCTTCTCCTGGGCGAGCGCCAAGAAGTAGCCGGCCTGGGCGATGTAGGCCTGCACGGCCTCGTCGCTGAGCGTCGCGGTTCCTTCCTGCCGGGACAGCAGCTGGTTCGTCCAGCGGCGGATGTTCGGGCGGTCGGCGGCCGGGATGCCGAGAATCGCGCTGATGATCTCGTTCGGGAAGATCCCGGTGAAGTCCTCGACGACGTCGAAGGAGTCGCGGTCCTGCAGCGACGCCATGACCGACGTGATGACGTCCCGCACGATGTGTTCCATGCGTGCGACCGCGCGCGGTGTGAAGGCGCGGTTGACGAGGCTGCGGAGCCGTTCGTGCTTGGGTGGGTCGATGCTGATGATCAGGCCGCCGGCGTCGTAGTTCGGGTCGGTCAGGTCGCTCAGCGTCTGCCCGTGCGAGCTGGAGAACACCTCCCAGTTCGCGGACGCGTCCAACACGTCCTGGTAGCGCGACAACGCGTAGAAGCCGTGTTGCTCGTTGAAGTACACGGGCGCCTCGGCGCGCAGCCGCGCGTACATCGGGTACGGGTCGTCGTAGAACTCGGCCGAGAACGGATCGAAGACCACGGCACCGCCGGCGCTCACGGGTGCACCACGACCCGTCGGGTTCCGGCGGCGCGCTCGCGAGCTACGTCGAACGCCTCGACGGCGTCCTCGATGCCGAACCGGTGGGTGATCAGCGACGCCGCCAGATCCGGGTCTTCGGCGAGCATCGCCGCCACCTTCTCGAACTCCCGGCCCTCGGCGTCGCCCGCGTAGCCGATCGCCGTGACGGTGCGGGCCTCCTTGACCAACGCCGTCATCCACGGCCAGGAGACACCCTCTTCGAACACGCCGATCGTCGACACGGTGCCCTGCGGCCGAATCAGTTCCATGCACCGGTGGAACGCGCTCTCGGATCCGGCGGTCTCGATGACGACGTCGTACAACCCCGTCGGTTCCGTCGCGCCGAACCGCTCGCCGAGCTCCCGCTGGTGCGGATAGCGCGCCTCGAGGGCGACCTCGGGTGCACCCAGCCTTCTCGCGGCCGCCACGGCGAGGAGCCCGATCGCGCCCCCGCCGACCACGGCGACCCGGGCGTCCGGCCCGACGCCACCCGACACGCAGGCATGCCACGCGACCGAACCGGGCTCGACGAGACAGGCGTCCTCGGGAGCGAGACCCTCGGGCAGCGGCACGAGCACGCGCGACGGCGCCCGGAAGTACTCGGCCATGCCCCCCGGCACGGTGCACCCGAGGACGTCGACGGCGCCGCGCGAGCAGAGGTTGTAGTTCCCCCGCTCGCAAAACGCGCACGCGCCGCAGCCGAACATCCCTTCCACAGCCACGGCGGTCCCGTCCTCCGTGATGCCGGCGATCTCGTGTCCGGCGATCTCCCGACTTCCCCCCCTTATGTAGGCCAAGTCGGAGGCGCAGATGCTTACTGCGGTGACCTTGATCAGCTCACCGTCGCCCCCCGGCTCGTCAATGTCGACTACCTCCACGCTCGGAGGCGCAAGTCGCACCGCACGCATGGGCCCCCCTTTGGTCTGCCAGTTCCTGGCAGAACGTTGCCATACTCTGACACCATCGGAGAGGGTCGGCGGACACGACGTGCCCGACTTACCGCTACCGAGGCGACCTCTCCGAGCCCGTCACTCCGTGGCGATGGCCAACGCGGGGACATGCAGCTCGAGCTCGTCCAGCAGCACGACGAGACGCCCCGCATCTCCAAGGAGTTCATGGACGCCCCGTGGTGGGTTCAACAGATCGCCTACTGGGTCAAGGCCGTGGTGCCGGTCTGGTGGATCCAGGGGTGTTGGGTGAGCTCGGGGGCGGTGTTGATCTCCTCGACGTGGTGTGCGCACCGCGGCCGTTAGGGTCGGGATGTTCGGGAACGGTGCATGGAACGGAGTGCGTGACGATGGAGTACGGCGCCCGTCGGTACTCCGACCGGTCGTGCGGACAGCGAGAAGGGCACGATCGGTGAGGAACCCGGAGATCGCGGGCCCGTTCCCCGCCCCCGCGAGCCGAGAGCTCAACTGGTCGCCGGGGCCGCGCGCCGCACGCGCCAGGCAGAAGCTCATGGACAACGCCAAGCAGCTGTTCCTCCAGATCGGGTACGAGGGCGTGTCCATCGAGGACATCACGCGCGCCGCCGGGATGTCTCGTGCGTCGTTCTACGTCTACTTCCCGTCGAAGCGCGACCTCTTCCTCGCGCTCGGCGTCGACGCGCGGACGGGGGCTGATTCGATCATCGACGCGCTCGCGGCCGTCGATGACCATGCCGATGCCGCGGGCCTCGAGCGGGTCGTCCGGACGGCGTTGGCGTACTTCGACGCGTTTGGCGCGTTCGACCGCGTCTGGCGGCAGGTGGCCTCGCACGACGACGACTTGAAACAAGCAGGAAGGCAACAGGAGCTGGGCTTCGGTCGTCGTCTCGGGGCAGAGCTCGAACGCCTCCGGCAGAAGGCCATCGGCGATCGCGGGCTGCAAGGACTCGCGTTCCTCGCGATGCTCGAGGGCGTGTGGTACTTCCTCCGAAGCGGACCGTCGGTGTACGGGGACGAGGAGGTCGTCGCGGATCTCCTCGAAGCAGCTCGCCTCATGGTTCGACCCGACGACACCTGACGCAGCGGGCACGTCGCCGCGGCCGACGCAATCGTCAGTTCAAGGTCAACGCGGTGCAAGGCCGAGACGCCCCCGGACCTGTTCGTGGAAGTGCGTCAACGCGAGCTCGTTGCGCCCGAAGACGACCCGGTCCGTCGCCCCCGAGTCGAGCGCGCGCTGCATCTCGCCGCACACCGGGAAGTCCTCCTGCGTCGTCACCTCGAGCAGGATGTCGAGGTTCTTCTTCCACCGACGCACGGCGCCATCGCTGAGGTCGTGGGCATAGACGCCGGTGTGCACCAGCGACGTCGACGGATCGTCGCCGTTGGGGTACACGCGCCACAGCTCGAAGTGGTCGAGCTGGTGCACGACGATCGTGTTCGGGAACACGACGTAGTGGATCGTCGCGTGCGGGGGGAAGTCCCAGGTCGACTCGTCCTCACCGATGTCGTCGAGCGTGCGGCGAAGTCCGATCAGCCGGCAATGGGGTCCGAATGCGTCGAACAGCATCGGATGCGAGTAGTAGAGCGGAGCGATCGTGTTCTTGTGCAGGGAGAAGACGTGGTACGCCTCGAGGAACGTGTCGATGACCATCTTCCAGTTGCACGGCAGGACCACCGAGCGCGTCTCGACATGGCGAGCTGACGCGAGTTCGAAGCTGTCGAGGTCGTCGACCACGCCACCGAGGTAGTCGGCTGCATCGACCGGACCACCGTCCAACCGTGCGAGGACGAAGCCGTGACGCTCGTCGGCTGAAAGCTCGCTGAGGTCGCATCCAACGTCGGCGCCGTCGAAGCAACCGGCTGCCAATGGTCGGGCCTGGAGCTCCCCGCCGAGGCCGAACGTCCACGCGTGGAAGGGGCAGGTCAGCCGACGGAGCCCCTGCTGACGGTCGCTCACCACCGGTGCGCCCCGATGCGGGCATGCATTCCGGTAGACGCGGACGCGGCCGTCGTCGTCCCGAACCACCGCGACGGGGACGCCGTCGAGATGGGCCGCGACGGCGTCGCCCGGGTTCGGGATGTCGCCGCTCAACGCAGCGACGAGCGTCCCCCCGCGGAGCAGCACGGACCGTTCTGTCTGGAGCTGGTCGCGACTGCTGTACTCGGACGCCGGCAGGACGCACGGCTCTGCGGCGAGCTGCGTCGTCCGAGCGCTCGCGAGTGACCGGAAGCGCCGGATGAGCTCGTGCTGTACCTCTCGCCGCATGGCGCTCTCCGCTCGGTGGGGGATGGCGGGCGAATTTTCAACTAGCCGTTAGATTCTATTGGCGACCTGAATCATTCGACAACCCACGTTGCCCAACTTTCGACTTTGTGTTAGAAAATTGGCGGAACGCGATTCCCGGGCGAGGCTTCGTGCCGTTCACCGCCTGCGGTTCGTTGCTCCTCGGTTCGGTCCTGTCAGTCGACGAACGGGTGAGTCATCGCATGCATGTCGGCAAGAGCATCTTCTTCCAGAACCTCGAGGGTGATCGGGCGGACGACGACGTCATCCAGCACCAGCTCGCGCTGGCTGACCGCGCCGAACCGCAAGGGTTCGAGTCGCTGTGGATCGCTGAGCACCACTTCGGCAAGTACCACATGGCGCCGAACCCGCTGCAGCTGCTGACCTACCTCGCAGCGCGAACGTCGACCATCCGGCTCGGCTCGTCGGTCGTCGTCCTGCCTTGGCACGATCCCGTCCGGGTTGCCGAGGAGCTCGCCGTCCTCGACCATGTCTCCCACGGCCGTGTCCTGTTCGGGGTGGGTCGTGGTCTCGGGCGCCACGAGTTCGAAGGCTTCCGCCTCGAGATGGGCGAGTCGCGTCAGCGGTTCAAGGAGTACGGCGCGATGATCCTTGACGCCTTCGAGACGGGGACGATGTCGGCCGATGGACCGTTGTTCCACCAGCCGCCTGTCGCGCTTCGCCCGTCGCCCATCGCTCCGATGCGCGGCCGCGCCTACGGGTCGTCGATCTCACCGGATTCGATGGAGGTCATGGCGGAGCTCGGGCTGGGTGTGCTCGTGTTGGCGCAGAAGCCGTGGGACGTCACTGAACGGGACGTCCTCGCCTACGAGGACATGTTCGTGCAGAAGAACGGCTTCCCGCCGCCGAAGCCGTTGCTGCTGGCGTTCGTCAACGTCGCGGAGAGCGAGGCCGCCGCGGCCGAGATGCACGAGCAGTACAACATTCGCTACGCCCGCTCGACGTTCGACTGGTACGAGTTCAGCAACGAGAAGCTCGCCACCGTTCCCGGCTACGAGTACTACGAGAAGTTCCTCGCCAACATCGCGAAGCACGGTGCGGACGGGTTCGTCCGGTTCCTTGCCGACCTGCAGGTGCACGGCACGCCCGATCAGGTCGTCGAGCAGCTCACGGCGAACGTCCGCCGGATCAACGGCGCGGGCGTGATCGCCGTCACCTCGTACGCCGGGATGAGCGACGAGGTGGGCACGGCAAACCAGGATCTGTTCGCCCGCGAGGTGCTGCCCCGGCTGAAGGCCGTCGATCCGGAACGTGACGTTCCGAACATCGCCGACCTCGTCACCAAGCAGCCGGCACGCCTGTGACAGGTGAGCCGCGGATCGCCCCGCTCGAGGAGAGCGCTCGGGATGACGAGGTGCGAGAGCTGCTCGCGAAGGTGGGCCGACATGGCCCGGACGTCCACCTGTTCACCACCGTCGTGCGGCATCGCCGGCTCTTCCGCCGCTGGCTGCCACTGCTGGGCGGCCTGTTGTCGGGCGAGCTGCCGGCACGTGACCGGGAGCTGCTCATCCTCCGGACCGCGCTCCTGTGCGACGCCGAGTACGAATGGGCGCATCACGAACCGTTGGCGTCGGAGGCCGGCATCACGTCCGACGAGCTCGCCCGCGTTCGGGTGGGATCGGCGGAAGCGGGATGGTCCGAGCTCGACGCGGCGCTGTTGCGCGCCGCCGAGGAGCTCCACGAGAGCAACACGTTGAGCGACGAGACGTGGTCGGTTCTGTCCGAGCGGTACTCGCAGCGACAGCTCATCGAGGTGCCCATGGTCGTGGGGCACTACCACCTGGTCGCGTTCACGCTGAACGCACTGCAGATCCAGCTGGAG
>Ga0070671_100004486_pt1 | contig 11048 bp, 5 predicted proteins | sample KBSS73metaG_FD_65341 | JGI IMG/M metagenome (GOLD analysis project Ga0070671, IMG submission 65341) | Switchgrass rhizosphere microbial communities from Kellogg Biological Station, Michigan, USA - KBS S7-3 metaG | ecosystem: Host-associated > Plants > Roots > Rhizosphere > Soil ... | reverse complement strand
CGCCAGGCCAAGAGCAAGGCGCGCCTGCAGCGCTACGAGGAGATGCGCGCCGAGGCCGAGCGGATGGTGGAGGGAACGGCGGAGATCATCATCCCCGTGCCCGAGCGGCTCGGCGACGAGGTCGTGGTGGCGCGGAACGTCAGCAAGGGATTCGGCGACCGGCTGCTGTTCGAGAACCTCAACTTCTCCCTGCCGCGCGGCGGCATCGTGGGCATCATCGGCCCCAATGGCGCCGGCAAGACGACGCTGTTCCGCATGATCGTGGGCACCGAGCGGCCCGACGGCGGCGAGCTCGTGGTGGGACAGACGGTCAAGGTGGGCTACGTGGACCAGAGCCGCGAGTCGCTCGACGGCACGAAGTCGGTCTACGAGGAGATCTCCGGCGGCCAGGACGAGCTCGTCTTCGGCACCCGGAAGGTGAACGCGCGGGCCTACTGCGCGGGCTTCAACTTCCGCGGCTCCGACCAGCAGAAGAAGGTGAAGGACCTGTCGGGCGGCGAGCGGAACCGGGTGCACATGGCGAAGCTGCTCAAGGGCGGCGGCAACCTGCTGCTGCTCGACGAGCCCACCAACGACCTCGACGTCGACACGCTGCGTGCGCTCGAGGATGCGCTGCTGGGATTCGCGGGGTGCGCCGTGGTCATCTCGCACGACCGCTGGTTCCTCGATCGTGTCGCGACCCACATCCTCGCCTTCGAGGGCGACTCCGAGGTGGTCTGGTTCGAGGGCAACTACCAGGAATACGCGGCGGACTTCAAGCGCCGCGTAGGTCACGGACCCGATGAGCCGCACCGCATCAAGTACAAGCCGTTGAAGCGCTAGGCGCGAGGCCAGGCCCGGTCATCGCGAGGAGGGCCCGCTCTCGCCGTCATCGCGACGAGGGCCGCAGCCCCAGCCCTGTCATTGCGAGGAGCGAGCGCAGCGAGCGACGTGGCAATCCCGGTACGTCCAGCAGGGAGACTCCCTGCCGATGCACCGGGATTGCCACGTCGGGGCCGGCGGCCCCTCCTCGCGATGACAGGGGGTCGCCTGACGGCCCTTCCTCGCAACGACAGGCGGGCGCGATCCGCGTCCATCGGATATCGCCGCTCGAAGTTCTGCGGATCCACCCGCTCGCCTGCCCTGCTGAGTCCAGATCTTCACTGTCCCGTCACAGCTGGCCGGGTGGCTCCCGCGACGCATCACGAATCGCACGGTGCTTGTTATGTTGTGCGGATGCATCCAGTCGATCAGCGCATTCCGTATCTCCCGACCCGCGTGGAAGGCCTGGCGCGGCTGGCTTCCAACCTCTGGTGGAGCTGGAGTCCCGACGCCCGCGCCCTCTTCGCGGCCGTCGACGAGCGCCTCTGGCACTCCACGCGCCACAACCCGTTCGTCCTGCTGCGCCAGGTGGACCCGGCCCGCATCGCTGCCTGTGCCAGCGACTCGGTCTTCCTGCGCCGCTACGACGAGGTGATGGCCGAGTTCCAGCGCGTCACCGGCACCGCGGACACCTGGTTCAATCAGCACCACGGCGACCTGCGCGGCCGCACCATCGCCTACTTCTGCGCCGAGTTCGGGCTGCACAACTCGGTGCCGATCTACTCCGGCGGCCTCGGCGTGCTCGCCGGCGACCACCTGAAGAGTGCTTCCGACCTCGGCGTGCCCATCGTGGCCGTCGGCCTCTTCTACCGCCACGGCTACTTCGACCAGAAGGTGAATCTCGAGGGCTGGCAGGTGGACAGCGCCGAGGTGTACGACGTGCAGCAGACGCCCATCGAGCCGCTGACCGCGGCCAACGGCGACCCCTGGCTCACGATGGTCATGACAGCCGGCCGGCCCGTCTACGTGCGCGCCTGGCGCATGATGGTGGGCCGCGTGCCCGTGTACCTCCTCGACACCAACCTCGAGCAGAACCATCCGGACGACCGCGAGCTCATGAGCAAGCTCTACGCCGGCGGTCCCGCGATGCGGATCCGGCAGGAGTGGATCCTGGGCGTCGGCGGCGTGCGGGTGCTTCGCGCCGTGGGCATCGATCCGGCGGCGTGGCACGCCAACGAGGGGCACGCGGCCTTCATGTTCGTCGAGCGGGTGCGTGAACTCGTCGCGGACGGCAGCGCCGTGGCGGACGCCGTGCGCATGGTGCGGGCCACGAGCGTGTTCACCACCCACACGCCGGTGCCCGCCGGCCACGACTTCTTCCCCCTCGCGCAGCTCGAGGCCGTGGCCGGCCCCGTATGGGAGGAGCTCGGCGTGAGCCGCGACGCCTTCGTGGCGCTCGGCAGCCTGCCTGCCGACAACGACAACTTCCACATGACGGCGGTGGCCCTCCGTCTCGCGAGCCGCGTCAATGGCGTCTCGCGCCGGCACGGACAGGTGTCGCGCAGCCTGTGGAACAACATGTGGCCCGACCGACCGGTTGAATCCGTGCCCATCGGGCACGTGACGAACGGTGTGCATCTCGCCACGTGGATGGCGCTCCCGATCCAGAACCTGCTCGCCGCGCACCTCGGCGCCGACTGGCAGCGGCGCTTCGACGGCGACCCTTCGCACTGGGACCAGGTGCTGTCGCTGGACCATCAGCGCCTGTGGATCGCGCACCGGCGGTTGAAACAGGCGCTCACGAACCACGTGCGCGAGGACGCCCGGCACCGCTTCGCCGGCCACCTGAAGGAGGCCGCGGCGGTGGTGGGCGCGGGCACGCTGCTCGATCCCGAGGTGCTGACCATCGGCTTCGCGCGGCGCTTCGCCACCTACAAGCGCGCGAGCCTCCTCTTCCGCGACCTCGACCGCCTTCGCCGCCTGTGCACCAATGCGCATCGGCCGGTGCAGATCATCTTCGCCGGGAAGGCGCACCCGGAGGACAAGCCCGGGAAGGAAGTGCTGCAGGAGGTCTACCGCTACACCCGCGACCCGCGCTTCGAGGGCCGCATCGCGTTCCTCGAGGACTACGACATGCACCTGGCGCACATGCTGGTGCAGGGCGTGGACGTGTGGATGAACCTGCCCCGCGTGCCCTACGAGGCCTCGGGCACGAGCGGCATGAAGGCGGCGCTCAACGGCGTGCCGCACCTGAGCACGCTGGACGGCTGGTGGCAGGAGGGCTACGACGGGCTGGGCGGCTGGGCCATCGCGCCAGCGGGCGAAGGCGAGGACGCCGAAGCCAACGACGCCGAGAGGTGCTACCAGCTGCTCGAGGAGCAGGTGGTGCCGCTCTTCTACACGCGCGACAGCCAGGGCATTCCGCTCGGCTGGGTGGAGCGCATGCGGCACGCGCTCCGGCTCGGCGGACAGCGCTTCACGGCGCACCGCATGGTGGCCGAGTACGTGCAGGAGTACTACGCGCCGGCGATTCGCTGCGATCTGAGCGGCGACGTTCCGCCGACGGCCTGATCGGAGGTTTCCGGTGCCCACCACGCGCGATGCGCGAACGCTGCCCACCGTCATCCACCTCGCGGCGGAATTCTATCCGTACGCGCGGACCGGTGGCCTCGCCGAGGCGGCCAGTGGCCTGGCTGCGTTCCAGCACCGCGCGGGACAGCGGGTACTCGCCTTCCTGCCGCTATACCGCTCGGTGCGCGCCGCGGCGAAGGAGCTCGTGCCGCACGGCGAGCCGTTCGGCGTGCAGGTGGGTCCGAACCTCGAGGTGGCGCAGCTCTTCCGCGTGGACGGCCACGCGGCGGGCCCCGCCGTGTACGCGATCGCGCACCCGCACTACTTCGATCGCGACGGCATCTACGGCGACGGCAACGGAGATTATCCCGACAATGCCCGCCGGTTCGCCTTCTTCGTGCTGGCCGCGTTGCAGGTGCTGCCGCAGTTCGTGAGCGGCCCGGCCATCCTGCACGCGCACGACTGGCACACCGCGCTCGCGCCGCTCTACCTGCGCACGACGCACGCACTGCTGCCGGGCTACGCGAGCGTGCGCACCGTGCTCTCGGTGCACAACCCGGGCTACCAGGGTCACTTTCCCACGGCCACCGTCGACGACGTCGGCCTGCCGTGGTACACCTACGACTGGCGCTGCCTCGAGTGGTACGGCCGGGTGAACTACCTGAAGGGCGGCATCTCCACCGCGGACCTCGTGGTGACGGTGAGCCGGCACCACGCCGAGGAGCTCATGACGCCCGAGGGCGGCTTCGGCCTCCATGACGCCTTCCGGGCGCTCGGGCCGCGGCTGGTGGGGATCATCAACGGCATCGATCAGCAGGCGTGGAATCCCGCCACCGACATGCAGATCACCGCCAAGTATTCGGCGGCCGACCTGGAGGGGAAGGAGCGCTGCAAGGCGGCCCTGCAGCGCGCCTTCCGGCTGCCGCAGCGAAAGCGCGTGCCGCTCCTGGGCTTCACCGGCCGATTGGTCAAGCAGAAGGGGCTCGACATCATCCTGTCGGCAATGCACCTGCTCAATAGCGAGGTGCAGTTCGTGTTCCTCGGGACGGGCGAGCGTCGCTACGCGGAAGCGCTCGCCGGCCTGGCAGTGGCGGCGCCCGACCGGATCGGCGTGGAGCTCCACTTCACCGACCGCATGGAACACCGGCTCATGGCAGGCGCGGACATCTTTCTGATGCCCTCGGAGTATGAACCGTGCGGACTCACCCAGATGCGCGCACAGCGGTACGGCACGGTGCCGGTGGGACGGCGCACCGGCGGCATCGCCGACACGGTGGAGGATGGCGTGACGGGCTTCCTGTTCGACGGCTATGCGCCGGCCTCGTTCGAGGAGGCGTGCTTCCGGGCCGTCGCGCGCTACCTGGACCGGCCGGCGTGGACGGCGATGATGATCTGCGGCATGGGCCGTGACTTCGGGTGGGAGCGATCGGTGCGCATGTACCAGGACGAGTACCAGAAGATCCTGGGGCCCACATGACCCGGCTCGACTTCGTGCTCGCCCTGCACAGCCACCTGCCGTGGGTGCTCAACCACGGCCGCTGGCCGCACGGCAGCGACTGGATCACCGAGGCGGCCATCGACACCTACCTGCCGCTGCTCGAGACGCTGTTCGCGCTCGAAGCGGACAAGGTCGATGCGCCGGTGACGATCGGCATCACCCCGGTGCTGGCCAACATGCTCGCGCATCCACTGTTCCGCGAGGAGCTCGAGCTCTACTTCGACCAGCGGCTTGCGGCCTGCGACGAGGCGCCCGCCTCGCTCGCCACCACGGGCGATGCGCACCTCGTCCCGCTGGTCGCCTTCTGGCGCACCCGCCTGCAGCGGCTGCGGCGGCTCTTCCACACGCTCGACAGCGACCTCGTGGCGGCGTTCCGCGGCCTCGAGCAGCGCGGGCGCATCGAGATCATCAGCTCGGCGGCCACCCACGGGTTCCTCCCCCTCCTGGCCTGCGACGAGAGCATTCGGCTCCAGCTTGCCCTGGGCGTGAGCGAGCACCGCCGCCTGTTCGGCCGCTCGCCGCAGGGATGCTGGGTGCCCGAGTGCGCCTATCGCCCGCGCGGCCGCTGGGCCCCGTGGCCCACCGCGCCCGCAGCCGCCATGCGGCGCGGCATCGATGAGCACCTGGCCGACGCCGGCTATCGCTACTTCTTCATCGACGCGCATCTCGTCACCGGCGCGCAGCCGCTCGGGCTCACCAGCGATGGCCGCGGCGGGCTCTCGGTCGTGGACGCCGCGGAGGCAGTGGCCCACGCGCAGCGCTCGCCCTATCGCGCGTGGCAGGTGTCGCATCCCGGCGCGGGGCGCTCGGTCTCCGTGTTCGTGCGCGATCCGCGTGCGTCGGCGCAGGTGTGGAGTCGTGCGGGCGGGTATCCCGGCGACGGGGCCTACCTCGAGTTCCACAAGATCCGCTGGCCCGGTGGCCTGCGCTTCTGGCGCGTGACCGAGAGCCGCCTCGACCTCGCGCTCAAGGAGCCCTACCGGCCCGACGTGGCCGCCGAGCATGCGGACGCGCACGCGCGGCACTTCGCCCGGCTGCTCGACGCGGTGGCGGCCGAGCAGCCCGCGCGCTCGGCGGCAGTCGCGGCGGCGCCGTTCGACACCGAGCTGTTCGGCCATTGGTGGTTCGAGGGCCCGCACTTCCTCGAGGCCCTGTTCCGCGTGCTTCCCGAGTACCGGGACGTCTCGCCGAGCACGGGCAGCGCGCACCTGGAACGCCATCGGCCGGCCGCCGGGCTCAAGCTGCCCGAGGGCTCCTGGGGTGCCAACGGCGACTTCAGCATGTGGCTCAGCGACCTCACGGCATGGACCTGGGAGCGGCTCTGGCCGCTGGAACAGTCGTTCTGGGACGTGGCCCGGGACGCGCTCGACAATCCCGCCGCGCACGCCGTGCTGGCCCAGGCCACGCGCGAGCTGGTGCTGGCGCAGTCGTCGGACTGGCAGTTCATCATCTCGACGGGCGCCGTGCCCGACTACGCGTTCCGCCGTTTCAGCGAGCACTGCGAGAATGCCGAACGGCTGATCGCGGCGCTTCGGCCCGGTCAGGCGCACGAGCTTCCCGCCGCGCGACAGCTCGCCGACGCGATGCACGCGAAGGATGACCTCTTCCCCGACCCGCTGCCGGCGGTGGCGGCGGCCCTCGCCGGCACGCGCTCCATCGTGGTGAGCTGACGCGGATGCGCCAGCCGCTGCGGTTCATCCTCGGGCTCCATCTCCACCAGCCGGTCGGCAACTTCGACCACGTCTTCCGCCAGCACGTGGAGGACGTCTACGGTCCGCTGCTCGACAAGCTCGAGCAGACGAACCTGTTCCCCATCGCGCTGCACGTCTCCGGCCCGTTGCTGGAATGGCTCGCGTCGCACGAGTCTTCGTGGCTCGATCGGCTGGGAAGTCACGTGCGCGCGGGTCGCATCGAGCTGCTGCTCGCGGGGTTCTACGAGCCCATCCTCGCCACCCTCCTGCGGCGCGACCGGCACGAGCAGGTGGTCTGGATGCGGAACTGGCTCGCCGAGCGCTTCGGCACCGAGGCGGAGAGCCTCTGGCTCACCGAGCGGGTCTGGGAGCCCGACCTGACCTCCGACCTCGTGGACGCGGGTGTACGCGCCGTGCTGGTGGACGACCGGCATTTTCTCGTCAGCGGCTTCGCGCGGGACGAACTGCACACGTGGTTCGTCACGGAGCACGACGGGCGAAGGCTCGCCGTGTTCCCCATCGACGAGCGCCTGCGCTACCTGGTGCCGTTCCGGCCGCCCGAGGAGACCGCGGCCTACCTCCGCGAGCTGCACGCCGAGGGCCAGCCCCTCGCGCTCCTCGCGGACGATGGCGAGAAGTTCGGCGGATGGCCGGGCACGAAGGAGTGGGTCTACGAGAAGGGCTGGTTCGACGGGTTCGCGGCGCAGGTGAACACGCTCGTCGCGGAAGGCATCGTGCAGCTCTCCACGGTGCATGATGCGCTCGACCAGGTGCCCTCCGGCGGCCTGTGCTACCTCCCGACCGCCTCGTACCGCGAAATGGAGGGCTGGTCGCTTCCGGCGGTGCCGCAGCATGCGCTGCACCTGCTTGAACAGGAGGCCGGCGAGGAGCGGCTCGCCGGCATCCAGGGCTCGCTGCTGCGCGGTGGCCACTGGAAGCACTTTCTCGTGAAGTACCCCGAGGCCAACCGCCTGCACAAGGTGACCACAGCGCTCTCCGCGCTGTGCCACCGCCGCGGCGATCCCGTCGAGGCGCGCCGGGCCATCGCGCGCGCGCAGTGCAACGACGCGTACTGGCACGGCGTGTTCGGCGGCCTGTACCTGCCCCACCTGCGCGGGGCGCTCTGGCACCAGCTCGCACGGGCGGAAGCGCTGCTGCGCGAGGGCGAGCCGATTGCATGGGAGGTGCTCGACCTCGACGCCGACGGACACGACGAGATCTGGGTGCACTCGGCGGAGTGCTCGGTGGTGCTCGCGCCCGCGCGAGGCGGCGCCATCGAGGTGTGCACGCGCTTCCGCGAGGGCCGCAACCTCGCCGACACGCTCACGCGCCGGCGCGAGGCGTACCACGCGCTCGATTCCGAGGTGACGGCCACGGCGCACCCGACCGACGACCGGGGCATGCCGAGCATCCATCACATCGAGTCGGGCCTGCGGCTCGATGCGTTGCCCCCGAAGGACCCGCATGACCGCGCCCTGTTCGTCGAGCGGCTGCACCCGGCCGGCACCATCACCCCGCTGCTCGAGCGAGGCGATGCGCCGGTCGTGCGATCGTGGGCGCACGAGCCGATGGCCGCGGAGGTCGAGCGGGACGGCGACACCGTGCGCGTGCGCCTGAGCGCGCGCGACGGTTCGCTGGTGAAGGAACTGCGCATCGACGCGGGCGGCGGCATCGACGTGCGCTTCCGCTGGGCGCGCGGGCTCACCGACGCAGGGTGGTTCTCCACCGAGGTCTCGCTGGCCTCGCCGGCCGCGCTCGTGTCGGAGCCTGCGGCTCAGCTCGTGGTCTACGCCATCGAGACGGTCGCCAAGTCCGAGAAGGGACTCGACCGCACGGTGCAGGGCGAGTGTTTCACCCTCCTGTGGAACGCCGACGCTGGCCAGGCCGCCGTGCATCTCGCGCCGCCCGACTGACCCCGCCACCCTTGCCGCTCGACGCCGCGCCGTCATCCCAGGTCTTCACGCGCGTGCGCTGGCCCGCGCGGGTGCTCTACGTCGGCATCCTGCTCGTCGCCACGCTGTTCCCGTTCCACGTCGAGACGACGTCGTCGCTCGTCGCGGAGCGGCTCGCGCGCATGTTCTCGCCCACGATCGGCGGCCGTGACGCCATCGACGGCGCCCGGAACCTGGTGCTCTTCGGCGGCTGGGGACTGGTCTGGGCGGTCACCGGACGCGGCAACCTTCGCCGGCTGCTCCGCAACGCCACGTTCACGGGCTTCTGCGTGAGCGTGTTCGTGGAGACGATGCAACTCTTCTCCAGCGACCGGAACGCCAGCATCCTCGACATCATGAGCAACACGGCCGGCGCGCTCGGAGGCGCGCTGGCCCTGGTGATGCTTGCGCTCATCGTGCGCTCGCGGCGGGACGAGAAATCGTATCTCGGCATGCCGGCGCTCACGGTCGCGGGCGGCTACGCCATCGCCTGCGCGCTCGAGACGTTCATCCCGCTGTTCCGGCAGGACACCGTGCTTGGCGCCGTGGGTGGTCCCGCGAACCGACTGCGCGTCTCGATCCGTGCCATCGAGCCCGCCTCGCTGCTCGACCCCGCAGTGATCGACATGCTGCTCTTCGCGCCGGCCGGCTTCTTCATGGTGGCCGCGCTGTTCGAGGCCGGCATCGGCTACGAACGCGGTGCGCGACGGACGGCCTTCGCCGGCGCCCTGCTGGCGCTCGTCATCGAGTTCGCCCATGGCGCGCTCGGACTGCCGATCAACCTCGGATCCGTCGTGAGCCACGCCATCGCGGTCGCGGCCGGTGCGTTCCTCGCGGCACGCGTGATGCCCGTGGTGACGCGCCGCCTGACCGGCATGCACCGCGTGCGCAGCTTTCTCGTCGCCTATGCCGTGCTGGTGTCGCTCTGGGCGCTCCGCCCCTTCGTGCCCGAGTTCAACGCGGACATGCTGTCGCGGAAGCTGCACAATCGCTGGTGGCTTCCCCTGGCATCGCTCGGCATGCGCGTCGACTTCTTCTCGGTGGTGGACGTCTGCTCGCCGTTCTTCCTCTACCTGCCGTTGGGTGCGCTGCTGGCCGTCTGGCCGTTGCGAAAGGATGGCTGGCTGAGAGGTGCCCTGCCCGGCGTGTACGTGGCCGTGCTGCTCGAGGCGAGCCAGTTCGTGGTGGAGGGACGCCTGCCGGACATCACCGACGCCCTGGTCCAGGCGAGTGCCGTGCTCGTGGGCTGGGCCATCATGCGCCGCACGGGCTTTCCGCAGCGCGGCACACTCCATCCGCCTGGAAAGTCGGGACGCACCGCCTGACGCGCTACGCCCTCGACCTCACGCCCTTACGCGTCAGTCGCGACTTTCGGCTGCTGTACCTTGGGCAGTCGATATCCTATGCGGGCTCGCGCATCACCAGCGTCGCACTGCCCTTCCAGCTCTACCATCGCACCCACTCGACGCTGGCCGTCGGCTTGCTTGGCGCGGTGGAGCTCGTGCCGCTGCTCGTCATGGCCCTGCTCGGCGGCGCGTATGCCGACGCTCATGACCGCCGGCGGCTGCTGCTCCTGAGCGAGCTTGCGCTCTCGCTGTGCTCGGCGGCGCTGGTCGGCATCGCGCTGCTGCCGACTGCACCGGTGTGGACGCTCTATGTGGTGGCCGCCATCGCCGCCGGGCTCAGTGGCTTCCAGCGGCCCGCACTCGAGGCGCTCACCCCGAGGCTCCTGCCGGGCGAACTCATGCCCGCGGCGGCTTCGCTGCAGTCGATTGGTCGCACGCTCGGAGCCGTCGGCGGACCTGCGCTGGGCGGCGTGCTGATCGCCGGCTTCGGCCTGCCGCTCACGTATGCCATCGACTGCGTCAGCTTCGCCGTCTGCCTGCTGGCGGTGGCGCGGATCCGCGCCGTGCCGCCCCCGGTCGGTGCGCAGCGCCCGAGCATCGCGCGCGTATTCGAGGGATTGCGCTACGCTCGCAGCCGGCCCGACCTCCTCGGCACGTACCTCGTCGACATCAATGCCATGTTCTTCGGCATGCCGCTGGCATTGTTTCCGGCGATCGCGGATCGGCTCGGCGGCGCGAAGTCCATCGGGCTGCTGTACGCGGCGCCCGCATTCGGCGCGATGCTCGTCGCCCTCTCGAGCGGGTGGACCAGCCGCGTGCACCGCCATGGGCGCGCCATCGCGCTCGCCGCCGCGGCATGGGGCCTGGCGATCATCGGCTTCGGCTTCGCGGACACGCTGCCGGCAGCGCTCCTGTTCGTCGTGCTCGCGGGCGCCTTCGACATGGTGAGCGGCATCTTCCGCATGACCATGTGGAACCAGACCATCCCCGACGCACTGCGTGGCCGCCTGGCGGGCATCGAGCAGATCAGCTACATGTCGGGCCCGCTGCTCGGCGATGTCGAGGCGGGGCTCGTCGCGGGACTCACGAGCCTGCGGTTCTCGGTGGTCTCCGGCGGCGTGCTCTGCGTGCTGGGTACGGGCGTACTGTGCGCCGTGTTGCCCGCCTTCGTACGGTACGACGATCGCACCTCGCCGCACCGCGCGGCGAA
>Ga0070671_100004484_pt1 | contig 11052 bp, 7 predicted proteins | sample KBSS73metaG_FD_65341 | JGI IMG/M metagenome (GOLD analysis project Ga0070671, IMG submission 65341) | Switchgrass rhizosphere microbial communities from Kellogg Biological Station, Michigan, USA - KBS S7-3 metaG | ecosystem: Host-associated > Plants > Roots > Rhizosphere > Soil ... | reverse complement strand
ACGTCGGCCTCGTGCTCCACCCCGTCGGCGGTCACGACGCCGCGCTCGGTCACCCGCTCGATCCCGGCCGTCTCGACGGTGACGTTCTCCCGGCGCAGGGCCGGGTAGTAGTCGTTGCTCATCAGGATCCGCTTGCAGCCCATGGTGAACGTGGGCGTGACCCGCCGGCGCAGCTCGGCGTCACCCGCGAAGACCCGGCGCAGGTACAGCAGCCCGAGGCGCTGCACCAGCTTCATGATCGCCGGGTGCATGAACCCCGCGACCAGCGCCTCGTGCCGCCAGTAGAGCGAGAGCCGCTGCAGGCGCTGCAGCAGCGGGAACCGGCGGAACAGCCGACGGCGGCCCTCGGGGATCGGGCGGTCCGGCTTCGGCAGCACCCAGGGCGCCGTCCGCTGGAAGAGCGTGAGGTGGGCGACGTCCGGGGCGATCGCGGGGACGAACTGGATCGCGCTGGCGCCGGTGCCGATCACCGCGACCCGCTTGCCGCGCAGGTCGACGGAGTGGTCCCACTGCGCCGAGTGGAAGGCGGGCCCGGTGAAGCGGTCCAGCCCCTCCAGGTCGGGCACGGCGGGATCGTGCAGCGCGCCGGTGCCGAACAGCACGAAACGTGCGCGCAGGGTCTCGCCGTCGCTGGTGCGGACGTCCCACGCGGTGCCGTCCCACTCCGCCCCGACGACGTGCACGCCGAACCGGATCCGGTCCCGCAGCCGGTACCGGTCGGCGGTCGCCTCCAGGTACGCCCGGATCTCGGGCTGGCGGGCGAAGGTCCGCGTCCACTCCGGATTCGGGAAGAAGGAGAACGAGTACAGGTGGGACTCGACGTCGCAGGCGCAGCCCGGGTAGGAGTTGTCCCGCCAGGTGCCGCCGAGCGAGTCGCCCTTCTCCACGACCAGGAAGTCCCGACGGCCCGCCTCGTCCAGCCTCACGGCCGCGCCGAGCCCGGCGAACCCACTCCCGACGATCAGCGTGTCCAACATGGCGGTGCCCCTCCCTTGGGTGTTACCGGCGGTAACTTACCACTGGTAACCCTGTAGGGTCCATCCATGGTCCCGAGGGTCTCGCGCGCCGAACGCGAGCGGCAGATCCTCGACGCGGCGGTCGCGGTCTTCACCGAACGGGGCTACGCGAACGCGTCGATGGACGCGGTGGCCGAGCGCGTCGGCGTCACGAAACCGGTGCTGTACACGCACTTCGGCTCGAAGGAGGGGCTGCTGCTGGCCTGCGTCACGCAGGCGCGCACGGCCCTGCTGGAGGTCACCACCGAGGCCGCGCAGGACGCCGCCGACCCCGAGGACATGCTGCGCCGCGGCACCCTGGCCTTCTTCCGCTTCCTCGACGAGCGCCCCGCCTTCACCCTGCTCTACTCCGAGGCCAGCATCGCGGCCGAGGCGCTGGAGGAGATCCGCGCGCAGCAGACGGACTTCATCGCCTCGCTGCTCGGGTTCGCCGACCCGAAGGCGGACGAGGTGCGGCTGCAGGGGTGGGCGCGGGTCATCGTCGGGGCGTGCGAGCGGCTCGCGGTGTGGCGCAAGCAGGATCCGGGCGTGACGCCCGAGCAGGCGACCGAGTACCTGATGGACCTCGCCTGGCACGGGTTGGGGCATCGGTAGCCTGTCCGGGCCATGACGACGACCGCTCCCCGCCTGCTCCAGGTCCGCCGCCGGACCACCGTGACCCCGCACATGATCCGGGTGACGCTGACCGGCGACGAGCTCGCCGGCTTTCCGGGCGCCGGCCCGGACCGGCGGATCAAGATGTTCTTCCCCGTCGAGGGCCAGGACCGGCCCGCCGTGCCGCGCGCGAGCACCGGCGGCCCGGTGTGGCCGACCGGCGAGGCGCGCCCGACCATCCGCACCTACACGGTCCGCCGGTTCGACGCCGCGGCGCGCGAGCTGGACGTCGACTTCGTCCTGCACGAGGGCTACGGCCCCGCCGCGGCATGGGCGCAGACCGCCGAGCCGGGCTCGTGGGTCGGGGTGTCCGAGCCGGGCGGGCGGTGGGAGCCGGACCCGGCGGCGGACTACCACCTGGTGATCGGCGACGAGTCGGCGCTGCCCGCGATCGCGACCGTCCTGGAGGCCCTCCCCGGCGCCCGGGTGGTCGCCCTGGTCGAGGTGGCCGACGCCGCCGAGGAGCAGGACCTGCCCGGCGAGATCACCTGGGTGCACCGCGGCACCGCACCCGCGGGCGAGCCCCTGGTGGCGGCGGTCGAGGCCGCCGTACTGCCGGAGGGCACGGGCCGGGCCTGGCTCGCCGGCGAGTCGGCGGCGGTCAAGGACATCCGCGCTCACCTGTTGGGCCCCAGGGGCTTCGACCGCAGGGCGGTGTACGCGACCGGGTACTGGCGGGCGCGTTAGAGCGGGTCGACCTGGATCCGCTCGCCGACCCACTCGACCCGCACCCGTCGTCCGACGACGGCGGGGCCCGGCTCCGCGGTCGGCCCGCCGGGGAACAGGGTGAGGGCCCTGGCGCTCGCGGCGTCCCCCTCCGCGGTGCAGCCCGCGACCCGGTGTCCCTCCTCGGTGAGCGCGACCAGGTAGGCCTGGGTGGGCGCTCCGTCCCGGTCGTACTCGACCGTCGCGGCCTCCACCGTCACCTCACCCGCGACCGCGCGCAGCGGCGGGCCGGGCTCGGCGGCGTCGTGCGGCGTCGGATCGCCGACGTAGGTGTCCGCGTGCGCCTCCCGCCCCAACACGACGGCGTGCTGACGGGTCAGGTACCCGCCGTTGGCGTGCACCAGCGCGGTCCGTGCGCCCGCCCGCACCCGGTCCGCGCAGGCGGCCAGCGAGTGCAGCGTGTAGCTCGACAGCGGGCCGCCGAAGGCCGAGTGGCCACCCGTCGCGCCGGTGACCGCCGAGACGGGCAGCCCGAGGTACCGCGCCGCCAACCGCGGGACGACCGGGAAGCACGAGTACACGTCGACGACGTCGATCTCGTCGCTCGCGAGCCCGGCCGCGGCGAGCGCCCGGTCGAAGGTCGCGCACAGGGCCGGTGATCCCGCGAGGTCCGCGCGGGCGAGGACGTCCGGGGCGTCGTCGGTCCCCGCACCGCCCCACACGTGGACCATCCGCTCCTCGGGCACCCCGTGCGCCCGGGCCGCCGCGACCGAGGTGACGAGCAGCGCGGCGGACTGGTCCACCAGCGGCATCGCGGTCATCCCGAGCGGATAGGGCTCACAGATCATCCGGTTGTCCGGGCCGACCCGCGCGACGTCGGACGCGCTGCGCACCACCGGGTTCCACGCGTACGGATTGTCCGCGGCGACCGCGCTGAGGGCCGCGAAGACCTCGGCGCCCGCGGCCATCGTCTCGGCGGGCTCCTCGCCGAGCGCGTACCCCAGGGCGGTGTCGACCATCGGATAGAAGCGCCGCGGCAGCGCGATGCCTGCGGCGAGCATGGCGGGCGAGCCCAGGTCGTCGGGCCCGATCGGGGTGGGGCCGCCGGGATCGGTGGTCCAGCCGAGGTCCGCGCCGGGATCGACGCCCGCCCGCGCCAGCATCGCGGTCGACGCCGCCGCCTCCGCCCCCGCGACCAGCTCGACCCGGGTCTCCCCCGCGGCGATCCGGGCGGCCGCGGCGTCGAGCAGCGCGGCAGGCCAGTGCCCGCCGACGGGCGCGGCGACCGTGTGCCGCGGGTCTGCGGCCAGCCGGTCGGCGAGCAGGCGCGGGAGGTCCTCGTACGTCCAGCTCGCGACGTGGGTGAGGGCGATCGTGTCGAGCTCGCGGAGCAGCCGGGTGCCGGTCTCGCAGGCGTCCGCGGCGGCGGCGTGCACCGCGTCGGCCAACAGGCGCAGGGGCTCGCGGGCGCCCGCGACCGTCCGGTCCCGGTTGCCGCGCACCTGTCCCACCCCGACCAGGACGGGCGACCTCTCCGCGATCACCGGCGCAACCTAGCCCAGACCCAGCCGGGCGGGGCGGGTGGGAGGGGCCGCACAGGAAGTCCACAGGAACCACCCACGGCGATCACAGCACGGCGCGCGAGGCTGCCTACCATGACCGAGGTGAGCGAGCAGCCCGCAGCACTCCGCCGCGCCGACGGCAGCCCCGTCCGCGTCCTGGTGGTCGACGACGAGGCCACGCTCTCCGACCTGCTCTCGATGGCCCTGCGCTACGAGGGCTGGGAGGTCCGCGCGGCCGGGGACGGGTCCTCGGCCGTCCGCGCCGCCCGGGAGTTCGAGCCCGACGCCGTCGTCCTCGACATCATGCTACCGGACGTCGACGGGCTCGAGGTGCTGCGCAGGCTGCGCGCCGACTCCCCCGAGGTGCCGGTCCTGTTCCTCACCGCGAAGGACGCCGTCGAGGACCGGGTCGCAGGCCTCACCGCGGGCGGGGACGACTACGTGACCAAGCCGTTCAGCCTGGAGGAGCTGGTCGCGCGGCTGCGCGGGCTGCTGCGCCGGGCCGGGATGGCGCAGGCGAGACAGGGCTCCGAGCTCGTCGTCGGGGACCTGGTGCTGGACGAGGACTCCCACGAGGTCCGCCGCGGCTCGGCCGACGTCGACCTGACCGCGACCGAGTTCGAGCTCCTGCGGTTCCTGATGCGCAACCCCAAGCGGGTGCTGTCGAAGGCCCAGATCCTGGACCGCGTGTGGCACTACGACTTCGGCGGCCAGTCCAATGTGGTCGAGCTCTACGTCTCCTACCTCCGGAAGAAGATCGACGCCGGACGGCCCCCGATGATCCACACGGTCCGGGGGGCCGGGTACGTGCTCAAGCCCGCCGCCCCAGCATGATGGCCGGATGCCCCGGGTGACCGATCGTGGCCGGACGCTGCGCGCCCGGCTGGTCGCCACGGTCCTGCTGCTGCTCGCGCTCGTCGGGGCCGTGATCGGGATCGCGACGACCGTCGCCCTGCGCGGGTTCCTCTACGGCCAGCTCGACGGCGACGTCCGGGCCGCCGCGGACCGCTTCGCCTTCTCCCGCACCGAGCCCGCCCCGCCCGGTGCGCCGCGGGACTTCCTCGGCCCGGCGCAGCGCCCGCGCACGCTCGGCGCGGTACTGGCGGGCGGGGTCGTCCAGCAGGCCGCCGTCTCGGACCGGCGGGGGTCCGCCAGTCCCGTGCCGGCTGCCGACCTCACGGCGCTCACCGCGGTGCCGGTCGGCGGGCGCCCGCAGACGCTGGACCTGTCCCTGGGCTCCTACCGCGTCGTGGCCGTGGCCGGGCCCGCGGGGACGGTGCTGGTCCTCGGCCAGCCCGCGGAACAGGTCGTCGACGTCGTGAACCGGCTCGTGGTCATCGAGCTGATCGTCGTCGGGGTCGCCCTCGGCGGGGCCGCGGTGGCCGGGACGATCCTCGTCCGCCGGGCCCTGCGCCCGCTGGAGGAGGTCGCCGAGATCGCCGCGGAGGTCTCGGCGATGCCGCTGGACTCCGGGGAGGTCGAGCTGGCCACCCGGGTGCCCGCGCCCGACGCCCACACCGAGGTCGGGCAGGTCGGCGTGGCGCTCAACCGCATGCTGGACAACGTCTTCGGCGCCCTCACCGCCCGTCAGGAGAGCGAGACGCGGCTGCGCCGGTTCGTCGCGGACGCCAGCCACGAGCTGCGGACCCCGCTGGCCGCGATCCGCGGGTACGCCGAGCTGACCCAACGGGACCCGGCCCTGACCTCGGGGTCGGCGCACTCGTTGGCGCGCATCACGTCCCAGGCCGAGCGGATGTCCACATTGGTCGAGGACCTGCTGCTGCTCGCCCGGCTGGACGCGGGACGACCATTGGAGAGCGCCCCCGTCGACCTGACCCGCCTGGTGCTCGACGCCGTGTCGGACGCCCACGTCGCGGGCCCGTCGCACCGCTGGGAGCCTGCCCTGCCGGACGAGCCGGTGGAGGTCCCCGGAGACGTCTCGCGGCTCACCCAGGTCCTGACCAACCTGCTGGCCAACGCCCGCACCCACACCCCCGCGGGCACCCGGGTCACCGTGGGCCTGCGCCCGGTTCCCGGTGCCGTGGAGCTGACGGTGTCGGACACGGGGCCCGGCGTGCCCCCCGACCTGCAGGCCCACGTCTTCGAGCGCTTCGCCCGGGGCGCGGTGGGCCGCGCCCGCTCCGGCGACACCCCGAGCACCGGCCTGGGCCTGGCGATCGTCGACGCCGTGGTCGCCGCCCACCGCGGCAGGGTGACCTTGACGAGCGAGCCCGGCCGCACGGTCTTCACCGTCACCCTCCCCCGCCCCTGACCCCGACTCGGGGAGGCAGGACCCGCGACCCGCGAGTCGCACAGCTCGACCCGCGAGTCGCACAGCTCGGCGCGCGAGTCGCACGACTCGGGGCGCGAGTCGCACGGCTCGGGGCGCGAGTCGCACGGCTCGGCGCGCGAGTCGCACACAGCAGGTGCACAGGGTGGGCATCGGGATGGCACAGGCGGGTCGAGCAGCCTCGGGCAGCGTGACGAGCACCCTCCCCGCGCCCCCCGCCGATCCCCACCTGCCCGACGAGCCCCCGCCCCGACCGCGCGGGCGGCTCGTCGAGCGGGTGTCGGTGGTCGGGCTGCTGGTCGCCACCGGGTTCCTCTACCTCTGGAACCTCTCCGCCTCGGGCTGGGCGAACGCCTTCTACTCCGCCGCGGCGCAGGCGGGCGGGGAGAGCTGGGAGGCGTGGTTCTTCGGCTCGTCCGACGCCGCCAACGCGATCACCGTCGACAAGACGCCCGCCGCGCTGTGGGTCACCGGCCTCGCCGTGCGGCTGTTCGGGCTGAGCAGCTGGAGCATCCTGGTCCCCCAGGCGCTCATGGGGATCGGCGCCGTCGCGCTCCTGTACGCGACGGTCCGCCGCACCGCGGCATCGATGGTCGGGTCCGCAGGCTCCCCTGCCGCATCAATGGTCGGGTCCGCAGGCTCCCCCTCCGGCCACGCCGCCGGACTGCTCGCGGGCGCGGTCCTCGCGCTCACCCCCGTCGCGACGTTGATCTTCCGGTTCAACAACCCCGACGCCCTGATGGTCCTGCTGCTCGTCGCCGCGGTCTGGGCGGCGCTGCGCGGGCTGGAGGACGGCCGCACCCGCTGGCTGGTGCTCGCCGGGGTGTTCCTGGGCTTCGGGTTCCTCACCAAGATGCTGCAGGCCTTCGTGATCGTCCCCGCGCTCGCCGGGGTGTGGTTGCTCGCGGCGCCGACCGGGCTCGGCAGGCGGATCCGGGACCTGGTGCTCGCCGGCGTCGCGATGGTCGTGAGCGCGGGGTGGTGGGTGCTGGTCGTGGAGCTGTGGCCGGCGTCGTCGCGACCGTACATCGGGGGGTCGCAGAACAACTCCGTGCTGGAACTGGTGCTGGGCTACAACGGCTTCGGCCGGCTGACCGGTGACGAGACCGGCAGCGTCGGCGGCGGTGCAGGCGGCGGGTGGGGCCAGACCGGCATCACCCGGCTCTTCGGGTCCGAGATGGGCGGCGAGGCCTCCTGGCTGCTCCCGTCCGCGCTGATCCTGCTGGTCGGGCTCGTCTGGCTGACCTGGCGACGGCCCCGCACCGACCGAACCCGCGCCGCCGTGATCGCGTGGGGCGGCTGGCTCGTGATCACCGGCCTGCTGTTCAGCTACATGGCCGGGATCATCCACCCGTACTACACGGTCGCCCTCGCGCCGGCGATCGGCGCGCTCGTCGGGATCGGGACGGTGGAGTTCTGGCGTCGACGGACCACCCTGGTCGCACGTTTCGTGCTCTCGGGTTCGGTCGCGGTCGCCGCGATCTGGGGCTTCCTCCTGCTCGACGGGTGGCAGCCCTGGCTGGGCTGGACCTCGCTCACTCTCGGCCTGGTCGCGGCCGCGGCGCTGCTCGGCGTGCACCGGCTCCCCCGGCCGGTCGCGGCCGGGGTCGTGACGGGTGCGATCGTCGCCTCGCTCGCGGGCTCGGCCGGGTGGTCGGTCGCCACCGCGACTCAGCCTCACACCGGCGCGATCCCCAGCGCGGGCCCCACCGGGGTCGGCCGGGATGGACCGGGCGGGATGGGCGGTGTCGGCGGCATGGCAGGCCGTCAGGGGAGCACCGCCATGCAGCGCGGGGCGCGAGTGGCGGGGCCCGGCGGGTTCGGCGGTCGGGGCGGGATGGGTGGAGCGGGGTCGATCCTCGGCGCCACCACCCCGTCCGCGCAGGTCACTGCCCTGCTTCAGGAGGAAGCGTCGGACTTCACGTGGGTCGCGGCGGCCGTCGGGTCCAACTCGGCGGCGGGCTACCAGCTCGCCGCGGAGGCGCCGGTGATGGCGGTCGGCGGCTTCAACGGGACCGACCCCGCCCCCACCCTCGCGCAGTTCCAGCAGTACGTCGCCGAGGGGAGGATCCACTGGTTCGTCGGCGGGGCGGGGATGTCGGGGATGTCAGGGATGGCTCGGGGTGGCTCGGACACCGGCGGCAGCGACGCCGCGGCACGCATCGCGGAATGGGTGCAGCGGAGCTTCACCCCGCAGACCGTCGACCGCGTGACCCTCTACGACCTCAGCGGCACCACCGCCTGACACCACCGCCTGACACCACCGCGACGGTCACCCGACGGCACCCCGCCGAACCGTCCCGTCCCGCTCGGAACGATCACCGTGACCCGGCGGGACACGACGTCACCGGCGAGGACCGTCGTGTCACGCTCCGAACGATCACCGGCCCGCACCCCGCTCCGGGTGCGGGCCGGTCGTCGTCTCACAGCCCGTGCACAGGTCTGGCACATGATCGCGACAGCCCGGGCCGCGATCGTCGGGAACCATGCCGCTCCCTGCGACACCCCCGACACCGGATCGGGGCGACCACACAGCCGAGCCACAGCTCGACCCCAGAAGTGGGACAGCCCCGGAGATCACCGTGGTCGGCATGAGCCCAGTCGCCACCGAACCCGTCGGTCCGATCGCCTCCGCGGGCCGCGGGGCCCGCGTCGTCCTGGACATCGTCGTCCCCGTCCACAACGAGCAGGTCGATCTCGAAGCCTCGGTCCGCAGGCTGCACGCCCACCTGCGCGCCACCTTCCCGTACACGTTCCGGATCACCGTGGCGGACAACGCCTCCACCGATTCCACACCCCTGATCGGCGCCCGGCTCGCGGCGGAGATCCCCGAGGTGCGGCTCCACCACCTGGAACAGAAGGGCCGCGGACGGGCGCTGCACACGGTGTGGTCGGCGTCGGACGCCCAGGTCCTCGCCTACTGCGACGTCGACCTCTCGACGGACCTCGACGCCGTCCTCCCGCTGGTCGCCCCCTTGGTCTCCGGGCACTCCGACCTCGCGATCGGCACCAGGCTCGGCCGCGGCTCGCGGGTGGTCCGCGGGGCCAAGCGCGAGTTCATCTCCCGCTGCTACAACCTGATCCTCCGCAGTACCCTCGCCGCAGGCTTCTCCGACGCCCAGTGCGGCTTCAAGGCCATCCGCGCCGACGTCGCGCAGCGGCTGCTCCCGCTCGTCGAGGACACCGGCTGGTTCTTCGACACCGAGCTGCTGGTGCTCGCCGAGCGCGCAGGCCTGCGCATCCACGAGGTGCCGGTGGACTGGGTCGACAACCCGAACTCCACAGTGGACATTGTCGCGACGGCCACGGCTGACCTGAAGGGCGTCTGGCGCGTCGGGCGGGCGCTCGCCACGGGGACCCTGCCGATCGCCGACGTCCGGGCCCAGCTCGGCCGCGCGCCCCTGCAGCCGGACGTCCACGGCGTCCCGAAGGGCCTGCCCACCCAGCTCGTCCGGTTCGCCGCGATCGGCATCGCCAGCACGCTCGCGAACCTGCTGCTGTTCCTGCTGTTCCGCACGTTCATGGGACCGATCGCGGCGAACGTCGTCGCACTGCTGCTGACCACCGTCGCCAACACCGCGGCGAACCGGAGGCTGACCTTCGGCGTCCGCGGGCGCGAGGGCGCGGCGAGGCACCAGTTCCAGGGTCTGGTCGTGTTCGCGCTCGGGCTCGGCCTGACGACCGGGGCGCTCGCCCTGCTCGGCGTCCTGATCCCGGGGGCACACCAGGGCGTCGAGGTCGCGGCGATCGTCGTCGCCAACCTCGTGGCCACGGTCCTGCGCTTCCTGCTGTTCCGCGCCTGGGTGTTCCGCAAGCCCGTCGCCGCGGCCCCCGCGGATCTCCCCACCACCCAGATCGCCGTCTGAAAGGCTCCACGTTGTCCGCCACCCTGAGCCCGGGGGCCCTCCGTCCCCCCACGGAGGACCCCGGCCCCTCCCCACGTCGTCGGCACCGCCTCGCGGTGGTCGCCCTGCTCGTCGGCACCGCGGCGCTCTACCTGCAGAACATCACGATCTCCGGCTGGGCCAACCCGTTCTACGCCGCAGCCGTCCAGGCCGGGACGCAGAACTGGACCGCTTTCCTCTTCGGGTCCCTGGACTCCGGGAACGCGATCACGGTGGACAAGCCGCCCGCCTCGCTGTGGGTGATGGCGTTGTCCGGCAGGCTCTTCGGGTTCAGCTCGTGGAGCATGCTCGCCCCGCAGGCGCTGATGGCAGTGGCCGCGGTGTGGGTGCTGTACTGCGCGGTGAAGCGGGTCGCCGGGCCCGGCGCGGGGCTGCTGGCCGGGCTGGTCCTGGCGCTGACCCCCGTCGCGGTGATGATGTTCCGCTTCAACAACCCCGACGCCCTGCTGGTCCTGCTCATGGTCCTCGCCGCGTACTGCACGGTGCGGGCGGTGGAGAAGGCGTCGTGGCGGTGGCTGCTCCTGACCGGGCTGGTGATCGGGTTCGCCTTCCTGACCAAGATGCTGCAAGCCTTCCTGGTGGTGCCGGGCTTCGCAGTGGCGTACCTGTGGGCGGCCCCGACGACGGTGTGGCGCCGGATCCGGGACGTGGTCGTCGCCGGGGTAGGCATCGTGGTCGGGGCGGGCTGGTGGCTGGTCGCGGTGGCGCTGCGGCCCGACGACGCGCGGCCCTACATCGGCGGCTCGACGGACAACACCCCGCTGGAGCTGGCGTTCGGCTACAACGGGCTCGGCCGGATCCTCGGCGGGTCGGGCAACGGGGGCGGCGGCGCCCGTGAGGCCGGTGGGGGTTCCTCCGGTGACCCGCTCGGCGGTGCTGTGCCGGGCGGCGGTCCGGCGGGCGGCCTCGCCGGTGGCGCCGCGCCCGGCGGGGGCATGGGCGGGGGTCCCGGCGGTGGG
>Ga0070671_100004483_pt1 | contig 11052 bp, 10 predicted proteins | sample KBSS73metaG_FD_65341 | JGI IMG/M metagenome (GOLD analysis project Ga0070671, IMG submission 65341) | Switchgrass rhizosphere microbial communities from Kellogg Biological Station, Michigan, USA - KBS S7-3 metaG | ecosystem: Host-associated > Plants > Roots > Rhizosphere > Soil ... | reverse complement strand
TCTTTCCCCCGCATCGAAGAAGTTTACCGCATCATTGAAGTACTAGAAAGTTTGAATGTAAAGGTTAAATGGCTTGAGGGCAATGATATCGAAATTCACCGCCCCGCAAAATTAAACCTTAGTAAGATCAATGCCGAATCGGCTCGGAAAACTCGCAGTGTTCTCATGTTGCTTGGCTCTCTTATGCATGATTACAAGGAATTCCAGATCCCTTACGCCGGTGGCTGCAAGCTCGGAACACGCACTGTTTCGCCGCATCTTCTCGCTCTCGAACAGTTTGGCGTAGGGGTCGTTGCCAAAACTGGACACTATAACGTTACTGTTAATAAAAAAGCTCCTAATGAACGAGTTATCTTATATGAACAGGGTAACACGGTTACTAATAATGCATTGATGGCTGCTGCCCGCACTCATGGAACAACAATCATCCAATCAGCTAGTGCCGACTATATGGTGCAAGATCTTTGCTTATTTCTTCAGAAGTTAGGAGTTAAGATTGAAGGTATTGGTTCGTCCGTCCTGACTGTGCATGGGATTAGTACTATTAAGAAAAATGTCACTTTTGCACCAACCGAGGACCCTATTGAGGCTATGTTCTTTGTATCGGCAGCCGTTACGACAAATTCCCACCTGACAATCCGCCGCGTTCCTATCTACTGGGTTGGGCTGGAAATGTTCAAGCTTAAAAATATGGGCTTGTCTTTTAAGGTTAGTGAGACTTATAAAGCTACGAATGGCATTGTAGACCTCGCCGACATTGAAATCGAGAAACATAATGGCAACTTGGTTGCCCTTGCAGATAAGTTGCACCCTAATGTGTGGCCAGGCATTAACCCTGACAATATTCCATATTTTGTTCCAATCGCTGCTGTATGTCGGGGCCGTACACTTATCCATGACTGGATGTTCGAAAATCGTGCCATCTACTACACCGAAATGACCAAGATTGGCATGAACATCGAACTCGCAGATCCACACCGTTTGTATATTACAGGTCCCACTAAGTTCATTAAAGCCGATGTTGTTTGTCCCCCGGCACTCAGGCCTGCAAGTCTACTCCTCATCGGTATGTTGGCAGCTGATGGTAATAGTATCTTACGAAATGTCTACACTATTAACCGCGGCTACGAAGACATTGCCGAACGCCTTAATAGCATTGGCGCCAACATCCAAGTTGTTCACGACTTATGAAATAGCCGTAACGACATTGCCGGCACGTTCTGGCGAGGTCCAGGAAATATCTTTGGCCGTCTCTTTGGAACGCAGCAGAACATCGCTCGGGTGAATCAAGCAGCGGAAGATTGCTACTACTTGCACAACATCCATCATGTAGAAAATGAAGTACATGATAGGCGAATACAGGCTAAGCGAGATTTTGCGCAGCAGGCTGCTGTGCTCATCCGGCCAAATGTTCCACAGAACGTACAAGGTAATCGTTACATAGGCCCCTACAAATAGCCCGGTGGTGTTGTAGATAACCGACAGATAAATAACGTACGCCAAAATAAATGGCTCGAGCAGAAGGAAGAACTCGCTCAGGAAGGCCATTGGGACGCGGTAAAGAGTTAGTCCTTTACTGTACTGGCGGCGGGGGTTGCCAAATAAGTGCTTGTACTTAAGCAGATTCTGCAGCATGCCCAGCTTCCAGCGGTAACGCTGTTTCATAAGTGCTCGGAAAGTTTGCACGCCTTCAGTACTAGCCACGACGTTGTCAGCGTAGATAATACGGCGGGCTCGGTTACCGGAAGCGATCATCTTCATGCTCAGGCCAATGTCTTCGGTCTGCGTGTCAGTGTCATAGTAGCCAACCTCTTTCATGATCTCGCGGCGGTAGGTAGAGGCAACACCGCCAATGATGAATTCGCTATTGGTAATGGCATAAAACTTCTTGGATCGGTAGCCGATCATGTGCTCAAATTTCTGCAGCAATCCCAGGACTGATGGACTGTCCATGATCCGGACATTTGCAGCCACACCGACAATCCGGTCATTGGTAAAGTACTGTGTGGCGTTATGGATTGCGCGGGGATGCAGGATACAATCGGCATCGAGAGTCATCACCAAATCACCTCTAGCATACTTCTGAGCACAGTAGTTTACTCCACCCCCCTTACCAGCACGGATACGGCGATTTACTAGGCGTAGTTTAAGCTTTGGATGCTGCTTCTTGTAGGCTTCAACAATTTTGCGGGTCGCATCTGTGCTGTTGTCATTATGGACAATAACTTCTATCTTGCGGTGAGTATTAGTACGGATAGAATCTAGGCAGCGCTGAATAACCTTCTCTTCGTTATGAGCCGGAACAATAACAGTCACTAAGGGAGATTTAACATCGTGACGGCGAACCGGCTTGTTCTTTGCACGGCGAAATTGCCACATATCATAGATATTCGCCCCGCCGATGTAGAGACCCATGTGCAGCAGGTTAATCGCACCGACTGTCAAAAATACTGTCAGGAGGAAGTCTTGCATGATCTACACCGCCTCCACAAGGTCAAAAGTAAACAGCTTGCGATTTTGTGACCATAAACCAGAACAGGTCTGTAGAGTTAAGATAGGGGCGCCAGAGTAGTGGAAAAGCGAATCATCCAGCGGTGTGGTTTCGTACGCACTGCGAAAACTGTAGGTAAAACGGTGGTTATTGTCGGTTGTCAGAATCACCTTATCACCCGGTTTAATGCGATTTAGTCGAGCAAAGACCTGAGGAATATCGTGACCATAAATGAAGGTGTTGCCCTCAATATTATTGGCCCACGGGGTCATCACTGCGTACTGAGCCTTATTATTGGTCAAGGTCCATGTTTGCGACTTAGTGTCGTAATACCCCTTGATGACTGTAAGGCTTATGTTGGCGCTTGGAACTTCGATTTTAATCGGGTTACCTTCGATGCGAGCAGCCGGTGTGGGGGTCGGGGTCGCCGACTTTGGAGCCGAAGCTGTAACCGCGGTAGCAAAATTCTGAGTGCTAACAAAATGCTGGTGTTTTTCATGCCAGAAATTCATAAAAGGCTGGTAACCCATAAGGAGTCCCGCCGCAATGAACATGAGCCCAATTAATGCATAAAAACGTAATTTCATAGTTCCACCTTACAAAAAGAGGAAAAAGCCCTTGAAGTAACTTTTCCCTCTTTATTTTGCAAGCCTTAAGGCTTGAGCTAAGCTTTGTAAGCTTTTTTAGCTATTAGACGGGCAGCGCTAGTGAGCATTGCTACTACACCAACTGCAATACTAATAACTGAGACGATTGCTACAACATGGTTTGCACCAGTGTTTGGCAATACGACTGCGCCAGCAGTAGTGGCTGCAGCGCCGAGAACAACAGTAGTAGTGTACATATGTTTCTCTCCTTTAAAGTTAATCGTTATAGCGCTTTGAGAGCCACGTGCCCGACCTCTGTGGTTCCCCTATCACTAATCACGGTTTATATTATATACAAATATGACTTTTTGTAAAGTATATTTTATAATCCGCTTATGCTTATTTTATGTTTATAATGTTTTAAGGAACGATAGTACGGCAGCCTGGGCCTGTTTAGGACGCAAACCGCTGTCCCACATTAGGTCGTCGCCGTACTCAAAAGGATAAGCATGGTACTCTGTAGTAGAGCCATATCGATCTGTAAAACCCCAAGTGCTATAAGCGGTGCAAGTGGCCTGCGATAAGCAAGCGGACAAAACGTCTTTGTACTGATTGGCCTGAAGGGTAGGGTCATCTCCATGAACATCAAGTTCCGAAACTCGGGCGCTTAAACCCATCTTAGCGAGTTGAGCAATATGCGCAGCCAGAACAGTTTTATTAATCTCATCCCCGCTTTCATAAACATGTGATTGGAATCCTACCCCGTCAATTGGAACACCGCGTAGCTGTAATCTTTGGAGCAAACCAACCATAGCATCCCAGCGTTCACCATCTTCTTCCAGGCCAAATTCGTTGATGTAGAGCTTGGCATTTGGATCGGCCGCATGGGCCGTCTTAAGAGCCACATCGATATACTTCTCGCCCATGGCTTGGTACCAAATGTGATTGCGCAGCTCTTTCGATCCAGCCTCAAAATCATCGTAATCAGCTAGCGGCTCATTCACGACGTCCCAGTCAGCAACTTTGCCCTTAAAATGATTCACAACAGTAGTGATATGGTCGGTCATTACCTGCTGGCGCTGCGCCGCAGGCGTATCTTCCATCCACTTTGGATTAGCCTCACCAAACACTAGGGTGTGGCCGTGAATAGCAATGCCGTTAGCAAGGGCTGTATCAACAACCAGATCTGCCTCACCAAAGGTATATACATTTGGTTGGGGGTGCAAAAATTGCGGTTTCATCTCATTTTCGGGCGTCCACATACTAAACTGCCCAATAGCCAAAGTTCGGTAATTAGGATCACTAATGAGTGGATATAGCGCAATTGCGGAACCGATTTTGGTCGTCGATTTTGCGGCCAGGAGATTACGGAAGGCATCACTTGCATCGTGCGGAGCCGTCAGCGGCAATGGTGCTACAGCAGTGATTGCGCTTCCATTGAGCGGTACAACTTGCAGGTTGCTGAGTGTCCAGCTTTGAGTCAGACTTTGTCCGTCAACTCCGAACCATAGCTGATTGGATTTAAAAATACTTTGGTCTTTAATCCGACCAGCTTCAGTACCATTTACCAGAATTATTAACTGCCCACCGGCTCGCTGTAGAGTTAGGTCCATATCTTCGGCGGTTTTTGCCGCAAAAGTCTGAGGGGCTGAGGGGTTATCGCTCGTACCTTTCCAAACCTTAACTGTGATGCCTGTTTTGGTCACTTCCATGCGGATCGTCGGGGCTTCGTGACGCCACTCATCATAAATAACCGGCGAAGCTCCATAAACCGTAAAGACCGCACCGCCGGAAACCGCGTTCTTAAGGGAGGCTGTAACACCAAAATCACCCGTAACTTGAGCATGCGGGCCATTTATATCAATAGGAGGATTGGTTTGGTTGGATGTGCCGTCCTGGTTAACTATTGCGCGGCCTACACCTATAACTTGCACGCCAGTATCGGTAATTGTCGCACCGGGTACAGAGCCCCAGTCATTTTTATCAAAAGTAAACACATTGGAGCCTACTTGCGAAACTTTCGCATTAGCCTCTGTTGATTGGACGCTTGAGGAATCCGAGTTGCTGGAGTGATGGAAAAAGCCCTTCCACCAGTGTGAATGCATGAAAAAAAAGCTAAAGGCTACGACTGGGACTATGAATCCAACAGTTAAAACTTTAGTATGCCCCAAAAATGGTCGCAGAAATGGTTTGAATCCTCGCATTATTCACCTTCTCCCACATTTTCTTGTCCTGCCTACTTTTTTATTATATATTACCACACACGCATTGCGTAACACCGTAGCCTATCTGTTAATAATAGACCGGCGTATAATATTAAATGGAGGGTTAACAGGGAGAGAATGCTCATGACATTTTTGCGATCCAAAACTTTATTGCGACTAAGTAGCAGTGCTTTAGCTGTTGCCTTTATAAGTTCTTTTATACTTATTGCTCCTATGCGGGCTTTAGCTGCCACCACCAACCCTACAGCAGTGCCCAAAGTATCTTTTACTTTTGATGATGGCTACACGAGCGCAGTTACTGACGCTGCACCCACACTCGCAAAATATGGCTTTACAGGTACAGAATATGTCATTACCGGCTGTGTTGGCATGACTACAGCCCCCAACACCTGCCATGCCAACACCGACGCTACTTATATGACGTGGGCGCAAATTGCTCAGCTCAAGAGTGCCTATGGCTGGGAAATTGCTTCGCATAGTGTTACTCATCCTTATCTCGCCAGCAGCGATGCCAGTGATGGTCAGCCCAACAAGTTAACTCCCGCCCAGGTCACGGCAGAATTAGTAAACAGCCGGTCTGCCTTGGCTGCTCAAGGCTACACTGCAACGGACTTTGCCACACCTTATGGTGACTACACTGCTCCCGTCTTGGCACAAATTGCCAAATATTACGCCACAATGCGCGGTTTTGCTGACACCGGCTACAATACCTGGCCTTACAGCGACTACCTCATCCGTGACCAGCAAGTTCAAGCTGGAGTTACCGTCGCAACCGTCAAAAGTTATGTCGATACAGCCATCAAGAATAATCAGTGGCTTGTATTAACCTTCCACAACATCAAGCCAAATGCCAGCACCAATCCAGATGATTATGAATACAAGACCGCAGACCTGGACGCCATTGCAGCCTATGTAAAGTCCAAGAATGTTTCGGTTATTCCTGTCAGTGCCGGACTCGTGACCAGCGATGTTAACCTCTTACCTAATGGCAGCTTTAACAATGGTATTGCTGATGGCTGGACCACAGACAGCCCTACTATCACCAAAGATACTGGTACAAACGGCAGCTATCCTGACCCGACTAATTCTATTAAGCTAGTCGGTACTACCACTGCTGCTCACTTATTCTCGCCCAAAGTAGCCATCGATCCTTCTGCAACTTATATGCTTAAGAACTTTATCAATGCTTCGGCTTTAAAGAGCGGAGAAGTCAGTTTTTACATCGATGAATACAACTCTGCCGGCACGTGGATCTCTGGGCAATACAAAGCCGGTGAACGTGCCGTATGGGCCGACGAGATTAACTTCAGCTATAAGGCTACCTCAGCCAGTGTGGCCAGTGCCAGCTTACAATTAGCTGTTGGGGCTAACAGCGGCATTACGGCTTACTTCGATAATGCTCAATGGTTCCCCTTGACGGCTGCAAACCCAGCTCCTACTCCCTCACCCACACCTACCCCAAGCCCCACTCCAACACCTACACCAACTCCCGTACCAACAGGCACGAACCTCATCACTAATGGAACATTTGAGAGCGGCATGACCGGCTGGACAACCGACAGTGCCACTACAATGACTTTGGATAGTGCAAATAATGGCAGTCCAGCAAACCCTCTTAGGTCCTTCAAAGCAGTAGCCAGCACAAAGAATACTCATCTTTTCTCGGCAAAAGTTCCCGTTGTTTCTACCAAGACCTACTCCCTTAGCAGCTACGTTAATGTCAAGCAGCTCACCAGCGGCGAAGTCGGCTTCTATGTTGATGAATATGACGCCAGCGGCAACTGGATCTCTGGCAAATACATAACTGGTGTCCGTGCTGTAGGAGCTGGCACAGCAAGTTTCAGTTACACCCCAAGCTCAGCAAATGTTAAATCAGCTAGCTTACAATTTATCGTCGTAGCCAACTCGGGCATCACCGCCTACATCGACGACGTCAAGTGGTTCTAAAAGGAGGAAGCCTTAAAACCCAAAAAGGAAGGGGTCCTGACGAGCGGTCCGCCCCTCTTTTTGTGTGCTCGGTAAACCTGCGCGCAGCAAAAAGGGGTGCTGCCCCGCCGCTCGCCACCCCATTTATAAGGGTTTTAGGGCTTCCTCCTTTTCTCCGCCGGTATAAATAGGCTATGCTTGTAGCAAGATGAAACAGATAATGAAAATTCTGCATCGCTTGGATGCCTTTCAACAAAAACACCCAGTTCTAGCCTTTCCCATTGCGGTGTTCAAAAAATACGGTGATGACAACGCCGGAGACCAGGCAGCGCTCCTTACCTACTATGGTTTTTTATCGCTGTTCCCGTTGCTGTTTGTTCTGCTATCTATAGCAGGAGTTATTGCCAAAACTAACAGCACCTTGGCTGATAAGATTATCCGTGCTGCTTTTGCCTTCTTCCCGGTTGTGGGCGCCCAGCTCCAAAGCAATATCCACGGGGCCAAACAATCCGGGCTAGGGCTTATTATCGTGATTCTTATCGCCCTATTTGGCGCCAGCGGCGTGGCTAGCACGCTGCAGCAGGTCATCAATAACCTTTGGGAAGTTGATAAAAAAGCCCGGCGCAAGTACCCGCTCAATATTCTGCGCAGTTTCGAGATTATTATCCTGGGCGGCGGCGGATTCATCCTCACATCACTGTTTATTGCTTTTGTGGCTCATCAGACGAGTATGTGGGCAAAAGTCCTGATTCTTCCGATCTCATTATCACTGAATTTTCTGGTTTTTCTGGCCATCTACAGACTAAGCGTAATTCAACAAATAAAAACCAAACATCTTCTGCTGGGCAGTTTGATCACGGCCATTGCCTGGCAAATCCTGCAGGCTATAGGCAGTTATTTGGTGCTCAATCGATTAAATCGGATGAGTGCCTTATATGGAATATTTGCCATAGTACTCGGCATATTATTTTGGATTTTTTTTGAAGCACAAATTATGCTCTACGCCGTAGAAGTAGACGTAGTTCGAACTAAAAAGCTGTGGCCCCGCAGCCTGTTCTAGGCAAGCGCTTTGGCAGCTTCGGAAAATTTGTTCACAGCGTCAAGTACAGGTAAAATCTCTTTGCCAAGTGTGGTTAGCCCATAATTTACATCAGTCCGGGACTCTTCGCGGCGATCTACTAGGTTGGCTTCTTCAAGTTTCTTCAGTCTATTGGTGAGCGTGACGGGATTGACCATTCCCACACTACGCTGCAGTTCGCAAAAGCGTAAGTCTCCTGAGGAAAGAGCATCGATAATGCGCAGAGTCCAAAAATCGCCAAGCAGTTTGAGGCTGGGCAGGCAGGTGGTGTTTTGTAAGTTAAGTGTGGTCATAAGGCTTGCTATAAATATTATAGTACTATATATTGTTAAGTACTATTTAAAACTAATATACCATGAGGGAGTCCATAAATGAAAGCAGCGCAAATTACTGAATACGGCGGCAAAGATGCTTTAAAAACTGTTGATGATGCACCAAAACCTTCCATCACCGCTGATCAGGTTCTGGTAGAAGTTCACGCTGCAGCCGTTAATCCTTTTGATTGGAAGGTTCGCGAAGGCTACCTGAAGGAAATGATTCCACTTAACTTTCCGGCCACCCTGGGCGGTGATGTGTCCGGCGTAATAGCCGAAATTGGCGAAGATGTTTCCGGTTTTGCTGTTGGGGATGAAGTGTACGGACAAGCTAATGCGGTCAGCGGCAACGGGTCTTATGCTGAATTTACTCCTGTTAAAGCGTTTTCGATAAGCGCCAAACCCAAATCGGTTGATTTCGTAACTGCGGCTGCCTTACCGCTCGCCAGCGTGAGTGCTTACCAGGCTTTAGTTGATCATATCGGACTTAAAGAAGGACAGAAAATCCTGATTCAAGGCGGGGCCGGCGGAATCGGTTCTCTGGCTATCCAAATAGCCAAGCACTTAGGAGCCGAAGTAGCCGCTACAGCAGCTACTGATGACGTGGATTTCGTTAAAGGACTCGGAGCTGACACGGTTATTGACTACCGCGTTCAGGACTTTACCGAGCTACTCAAAGATTACGATGCCGTTTTCGATACCGTCGGTGGTGACAGCTACACCAAATCTTATTCTGTGCTCAAAGATGGCGGTATCATTGTCGCGATGTCTGCACAGCCTAACGAAGAATTAGCCAAAGAACATAACATCACGGCTATCACCCAGCAAACCCAAGTTAACCCTGAGCGTTTAGCTAAAATTACCGAACTGGTAGATGACGGAATTCTCAAAGTCAATGTTGGCAAAGTTTTCACCCTCGATGAAGCCGCCGAGGCCCTCGCCTACATTCAGGAAGGTAAGCATCAAGGAAAAGTCGTTCTCAAAGTCAAAGACTAGAATATTTGCTATCATAAGCAGTATGGCAACCCCAAAAATTAAGCTCAAGCTCCCTTCATGGATGGCTTTGCTTTATATTACTCTTTCCCTTATCACGATTCCTTGGACAATAGCACTTGACCGTAACCTTCCGCCTGTCCACATATTTACCAATTGGAATACTGCCTGGGCCGGGCTAGATCTGGGCATAACGGTGGCCTTACTATTGACCGGAATATTGGCTCTCAAGAAATCTGTCTGGGTCATTATGGCAGCTTGTATTACAGGCAGTTTCCTGTTGGTTGATGCCTGGTTTGATATGGCAAGCGCCGGGTCAGGGCGCCGATTTATGAGCGCCCTCATGCTGGCGGTACTTATCGAACTGCCGCTTGCCTTCCTCAGCTTCTCCTTAGCCCGCAAAGCTACAAAAAGAAATATTTCTAATATATGACCGCCCGAACTCATGATCTAGCTGCGATTACTGCATTAGGCATTGTTATCAGTATCCAGCCCCAGGCTAGCCTGACACTTTCTACTGTTCTCATTGCTCTGCTTGCCAATCAAATCGGCGGTATTGTACCGGATATCGACCAGCCAACTGCTCCTTTCTGGAGAAACCTGCCGGTAGGTCGTTTTTTTGGCAAAATTATCGGCAAAGGGCTCGGCGGACATCGTTTTTTGAGTCACTCACTCCTTGGCCTGGTTATCTTTGGCAGCTTAGCCCATCTGTTATTGCAATTTTTACACCCGCTTATGCCGCACACAAATATAGGCTTGGTTTGGTGGTCCTTTATGATCGGTATGGTCTCTCACTTGGTGATGGATACTTTTACCAAAGAGGGTGTTCCCTGGCTGCTGCCGATTCCTTTTAAATTTGGGCTTCCCCCTGTTAAAAGACTGCGCATCACCACTGGCAAGGCTGCCGAAAAAGGCGTGTTTTTAGCTATGTTATTCATCGATATTTGGCTGGTTTCTCAGAACTATCAATTTTTCTTATCGATTATTCATCATATTTCGTCTTAGATAAATAAAAAGGACTTCTGTAAAAGAAGTCCTTATAAGTTGCGTGGGGCGAGCTATGGGGATCGAACCCACGACCTTCGGAACCACAACCCGACGCTCTAACCAACTGAGCTAAGCTCGCCATGAAAAACAGGGGTAATTATACGTTAACACCCATGCAAAAGCAATGAAGCAAAATTTACTGCTTAGGCTGCCGCACGTGAAGACATCATAGGAACAAGATGTCCTGTTCTTCCCTCGGGAAGTTCAGGTGCCATTCCCATTAGTCGGCGTTCTGCAAGAAATGTGCCTACGGCGTGAGTGCAATTAATCTCATGCTCTTCCCACCTAATTCCACAGTCACAAACAATTCTCCCGAGCATAGTAATTGTTTCGGGTGTCATCTGTCCTATTAATTGTCGTGCTTCCATATCAAGATCAACTTGGTCGATAC
>Ga0070671_100004480_pt1 | contig 11058 bp, 10 predicted proteins | sample KBSS73metaG_FD_65341 | JGI IMG/M metagenome (GOLD analysis project Ga0070671, IMG submission 65341) | Switchgrass rhizosphere microbial communities from Kellogg Biological Station, Michigan, USA - KBS S7-3 metaG | ecosystem: Host-associated > Plants > Roots > Rhizosphere > Soil ... | reverse complement strand
GCCGGCCAGCGCCTCCTGTGCGCAGAGCAGCGCGTCGCCGAGGCCGCGAAAGGCCGGCTGCGGAACGAACTCGAGCTCGAGCGGCCCCTGGTACTGACGCGCGGCGGCCTCGACGACGGGTTTGTGCGGGTTCACCACCAGCACCACGCGCAACAGGCCGGCGCCGGCGGCCTCGTCGAGCGCCCAGTAGAGCAGGGGCTTGAGGCCGACGGGCAGCATCTCCTTCGGCACCCAGTGCGTGATGGGCCGCAGGCGGCGGCCAAGGCCACCACAGGGGATGACGGCGGTGTCGAGCATCGTTCAGTGGGAGATGGTGGTGTGTGGCGTCATGTATGTTTCGCGCACGGAGCCTGCACGGACGAGGGGGAGGGGAGTGGCCGAAGCTAGTCCGCGATTTCGGGGCGAGCAAGCGCGACCAAGCTGGGGGCTCGCCGACGTGCTGTCGGGCGTGCGCATCCCGCTTGCCGCGGCGTTCGTGCTGCTGCCGAATCGCGAGGCGCGCTTCGTCATCCTCACCGTCGCCGCGGCGAGCGACCTGCTGGACGGGTGGATCGCGCGCAAGCTGGGCCCGTCGCGCCTGGGCGTCTTCATCGATCCGGTCGCCGACAAGCTCTTCATGCTGGCCGCATTCCTGGTCGTCGCCGCCTCGGGGCGGCTCTCGTGGTACGAGATCGCCGGACTGCTGCTTCGCGACCTCGTCGCGACGGTGGCGTTCATCGTGGTGACCGTGCGCGGTCGGCCCGCCTCGATTCCGGCACGCGCGGGAGGGAAGGCGGTGACGGTGGCGCAGGTGGCGACGCTCGCGGCGTTCCTGCTCGCGTCCGACCTGCTGCGGCCCCTTGCATGGGCCACGACGGCGATCGCGGTCTACGCGATCTGGGACTACTACCGCGCGGCGCCGGCCGAACGCCGGTCCGTGGGCTGACCGGGAGGCGGTGCATGGCGGCGACGAAGACGCTCGAGCTCACGTGGGCGGGGGAGGAGTCATTCCGGGGCGGCGTGCCCGGCGGCCCCATGGTGGTGATCGACGGACATGCGAAGGACGGCGCCTCGCCGGTGGAGCAGCTGCTTCTCGCGGCCGCATCGTGCAGCGGCATCGACGTGGTGCTCATCCTGCAGAAGATGCGGGTGACGCTCGAGTCGCTCCGCGTCGAGGTGATGGGCGAGCGGCGCGACGAGACGCCGAAGCGGTTCACCGCCATCCATTTCCGCTTCCACGTCGCCGGCGCGGGCGCCGACGAGACCAAGCTGCGGCGCGCCATCGACCTGTCGCTGGAGAAGTACTGCTCCGTGGTGCAGTCCCTCGCCCCCGACATCCGCATCACCTACGACGCCATCATCGGGTAGAACGAAGCACGCCCCGGCACGGATGCCGGGGCGTGCGGGTCACTTCGAACCTCGGTGGCTCAGCTCACGCCGGAACCGGCAGTGGCCGTGGTACGGCGCACCGGCTGGCAGTAGCGCTCGCCCAGTTCGCGGAGCGAATTGAGTTCCACGTCGGTCAGATCCTCGTAGCGCTCCGTGAGATACTGCATCGTGTCGTCGAACCATTCCTTCTGGTGCTCGGGAAGCGCTTCGATGACGCCACAGCGCAGGATGTGGCTGAAGAGCTCATCTCGAGCCTGGTCGAACGCGGACGCAACGGTGGGCTCCCGGCGGATCTTCTTCTTGGTCATGCCTTTCCCTCTTCTCCTGTTTGCGGTGCTGCCTCGTGGCCGGGGAATTATAACCGGATTGCACCATTTGGTGCAATCTCCCGGTCAATCTGTTCCCGCTCAGGGAGATGCGCCGCCCCGGCCCGCTTGCACGCGCCGCCTCCAATTACCTTTATCTGCTTGCGCACGGAGAGGTTCCGGACCGTGCGCCGCCCTCGAGGACGCATGCCCGACCATGAAGAGACATACGACGACGAGCGCGCGCGCCGGCTGGAGGCGCTGCTGCGCGAGGTCGCCGCGCGCATACTGACGCTGGACGGCGAGCAGCGATTGCTTGCTGAAACCGCCGAACTGCTCCGCCTGCTGGGCGAGGTGCGCAGCGAGCTCTTCCACTACGAGGTCCGCTCCACGTACGACACGCCGGATGTGGCCGAGCACCGGCGCATCGTATCGGAGGCGGAGCGCGAACCCTTCACGCCCGACGACCCGGAGGACGACGAACCATGGCGGCCCAGCCCGCTGGAATGAAGCGCTTCTATACCCTGCTCCTGGTACTCGGCGTGGCCGGCGCACTGCTCATCGGGATGCTGATGCGGCGAAAGCCCGTCAGCATCCCTGCCAACGTGGCGGTGCAGCCATCCGATACCGCCGGCTTCCGCGGGTACATGCTGGGGAAGCCGGACGCGCCGGTGGAGGTCACCGAGTACGGTGATTTCCAGTGCCCGGCCTGCGCCGGCTTCGACATGGTGCAGTTCCCCACCGTGAAGGAGCGGCTGATCGACGGTGGACGGGTGCGCTGGCGCTATCGCGACTTCCCGCTCGACATCCACCCGAATTCGCGCGTCGCGGCCCACGCCGCCGCCTGCGCCGACGAGCAGGGCAAGTACTGGGACGCCCACCGGTTCATCTACGAGGCCCAGAGCGACTGGTCGAGGAGCCGCAATGCGGCCGACGACCTGCGCGGCATCGTGAAGTCGCTCGGCGCCGACATGGGGAAGTACGACACGTGCATGGAATCGGCACGCTATGCGGGCCGCATCCAAGCCAGCTACGACGAGGCACTCAAGACCGGCGTGCAGTCCACGCCGACCTTCCTGATCGGCGGCCGGCTCTTCCCGGGCGCGCTGCCCTACGACGAGATGAAGAAGATGGTGGACTCGCTGTCGGGCGGCACCGCGCCCGCGCCCGCCGCGCCCTGAGCGGAGCATCCATCATCGCATGAGCCACGTTCCCGCGCGGAAATCCGGGCGAGACATCGCCCTGCTCGCGCTCGGCGCGCTGGGCGTCGTCTACGGCGACATCGGCACGAGCCCGCTCTACGCGCTGAAGGAGTGCTTCAGCGGGCATCACAGCGTGCCGGCCACGCGCGAGAACGTCTTCGGCGTGCTGTCGCTGGTGTTCTGGGCGATGAACTTCGTGGTGTCCTTCAAGTACATCTCCTTCGTCATGAAGGCGGACAACCGGGGCGAGGGCGGCATCCTCGCCCTGCTTGCACTGGTGCGCCCGAGCGGCAAGCCGTCGCGGCAGCGGGCGGCACTCATCGGCTTCGCGCTGTTCGGCGCCGCCCTGCTGTATGGCGACGGCATCATCACGCCGGCCATCTCCGTGCTGGGCGCGGTCGAGGGCCTGGGCGTGGCGACCCACGCGCTCGACCACCTCGTCGTCCCCATCTCCGCCATCATCCTCACGCTGCTCTTCTTCATGCAGCGCCACGGCACCGCGCGGGTGGGTGCGGTGTTCGGGCCGGTGATGCTGGTGTGGTTCATCTGCATCACGCTGCTCGGGTTGCGCGGCATCGCGGCCGATCCGGCGGTGCTGGCGGCGGTGAACCCCTGGTATGCCTACCACTTCATGCAGGTGGACGGCCTGCAGGGCTTCCTCATCCTCGGTTCCGTGGTGCTCGTGGTCACGGGCGGCGAGGCCCTCTACGCCGACATGGGGCACTTCGGCCGGCCGCCGATCCGTCGGGCGTGGTTCGCCGTCGCGCTGCCCGCCCTGCTCGTCAACTACTTCGGACAGTCGGCGTGGCTGCTGCACCATCCGGAGGCGATCGAGAACCCGTTCTTCTCGCTGGTGCCGGAATGGGCGCTCTACCCGATGGTGCTGATCGCGACGCTGGCCGCCATCGTGGCATCGCAGGCGCTCATCTCGGGGGCGTTCTCGCTGACGCGGCAGGCCGTGCAGCTCGGCTACTCGCCGCGCATGACGATCGTGCACACCTCCGCGAAGGAGTCCGGGCAGATCTTCATCCCGCAGGTGAACCAGGCACTCTGGGTGGGCTGCATCGCCCTGGTCCTCGGCATGCGGTCCACGTCGAACCTGGCCGCGGCGTACGGCATCGCCGTGACGGGCACGATGATCATCACCACGCTGCTGTTCCACACCGTGGCACGGGACAAGTGGGGCTGGGGCCCGTGGCGGACCGCCGCGCTCACCGTGCCGTTCCTCGCGGTGGACGTGGCCTTCTTCTCGGCCAACGTGGTGAAGATCGCGGCCGGCGGCTGGATCCCGCTGGCGGTGGCCGCGCTCATCTACCTGCTGATGACCACGTGGCACTATGGGCGGAAGCGGCTCTCCTCCATCGTCGCGGAGAACACGCTGCCGTTCGACCTCTTCCTGCCCGACCTCGGGAAGCGCAACCTGCCCCGCGTGCCGGGCACCGCGGTGTTCCTGACGTCGGTGCCCTCGGGTGCGCCGCCGGTGCTGCTGCACCACCTCAAGCACAACAAGGTGCTGCACGACCGCGTGCTCATCCTGTCGGTGGCATCGGAGGAGATCCCGCAGATCGACGACGAGGAGCGCGTCACCTGCGAGCCGCTCGGCCACGGCTTCTATCTGGTGAAGGCGCGCTACGGCTTCATGGAGACGCCCGACGTGCCGAAGGTGCTCGCGCTGCTGCCCGGCGAGCTGGAGGAGCAGGGCCACCACACCGGCGCCTTCAAGGTGCAGGACACCAGCTTCTACCTGGGCCGCGAGACGCTCATCGTGGCCCGCAAGGCGCTCAAGGCCGACGCCCGGGTGGGCCGCATGGTGCGCTGGCGGCGGGTGCTCTTCGCGCTCATGGCGCGCAACGCGCAGAGCGCCACCGCGTTCTTCCAGCTGCCGCCCAACCGGGTCGTGGAGCTCGGAGCGCAGATCCAGTTCTGACGCCGGATCGCCGTCGGCTCAGCCCGCTTTCAGCCCCGCGTTCCTGAACACGTCGCACGCCCGCTCGCACGCCTCGGCGGTGGGCGGCTCGGTGCCCTCGAGCGTGTAGGCCAGGCCGAGCCGCTCCCACTTGAAGCGACCCATCTGGTGGAACGGCAGCACCTCGACCCGCTCCACGTTGCCGAGGGCCGCGGCGAAGCGGGCGATCTCGGCGAGGTCGGCGAGGTCATCGGTGACGCCGGGCACGAGCACGAAGCGCACCCAGATCGGCGTCCGCCGGGCCGCCAGCCGCTCCGCGAACCGGAAGGTCGAGCTGTTGTCCATGCCCGTCAGCGCCCGGTGCCGCTCGGCGTCGAACGTCTTCATGCCGAGCAGCACGAGGTCGAGGCTCGCCAGCTCCTCGTCCGACAGCTTCTCGCCATAGTAGCCGTTGGTCTCGATGGCGGTGTGGATGCCCATCGCGTGCGACGCGGCCGTGAGCTTGGCGGTGAAGCGATGCTGCATCAGCGGCTCCCCGCCGCTGAGCGTGAAGCCGCCGCGCATCGCCCGGAGGCCGTTGCGGTACTTGCCGAGCTCTTCGGTCGCCTGTGTCACGGCGACCGGCAGGCCGTTGCTCAGGGTCCAGGTATCGGGATTGTGGCAGTAGCGGCAGCGCCAGGCGCATCCCGTGGTCCACGCCACGAGCCGCACGCCCGGTCCGTCCACGGTGCTGCCGGTGGTGAAGGAATGCAGGAAGCCCATGTCGCCGGACTTGAGCGCGGAGCGCACGTCCGTCTCCGGCACGCCGGCGCCGAGGTTGACCCGCAGCTCGAACGGACTGGCCGCCTCGAGCGGGGTCGCGGTCTCGGGCATGGCCTATGCCCCGTGGAAGGTGCGGTTGATCACGTCGAGCTGCTGCTCGCGCGTGAGTCGCACGAAGTTCACGGCGTAGCCCGACACGCGGATCGTGAGCGTGGGATAGTTCTCCGGGTGCTCCATCGCGTCGAGCAGCGTCTCCCGGTTCAGCACGTTGATGTTCATGTGGAACCCCGTCACGCCGAAGAACGCGTCGAGCATCGCGGTGAGGTTCGTGATGCGGTCCGCCTCGACGCGGCCGAGCCCGGTCGGCACGAGCGTGGTGGTGAGCGAGATGCCGTCCGCAGCGTCGCGGAACGGGATCTTCGCCACGGACGCGGCGGAGGCGTGGATCCCGTGGCTGTCCCGGCCGTGCATGGGGTTCGCGCCGGGCGCGAAGGGCTCGCCCTTGCGGCGGCCGTCGGGCGTGTTCCCGGTGGCCTTGCCGTACACCACGTTGGACGTGATGGTCAGGATCGACTGGGTGTGGACGGCGTCGCGGTACGTGGGGTACTTCCGCAACTTCTGCATGAAGGTGCTGACGACCCAGCTGGCGAGGTGGTCGACGCGGTTGTCATGGTTCCCGAACATCGGGAAGCTGCCCTCGGTGACGTAGTCGGTGATGAGGCCCGTCGCGTCGCGCACCGGGCGGACCTTCGCGAACTTGATCGCCGACAGGCTGTCGGCCACCACGGACAGGCCCGCCATCCCGAAGGCCATCGTGCGCAGCGGCGCGTAGTCGTGCAGCGCCATCTCGATGCGCTCGTACGCGTACTTGTCGTGCATGTAGTGGATGACGTTCATGGCGTTCACGTAGACGCCGGCCAGCCAGTCCATCATGTGCTCGAAGCGCTCGGCGACCACCTCGAGCGTCAGCACGTCGCCCTCGATCGGCAGCAGCACCGGTCCGACCTGCTCGCCCGACACCTCGTCGCGGCCGCCGTTGATCGCGTAGAGCAGGCACTTGGCCATGTTGGCCCGGGCCCCGAAGAACTGCATCTGCTTGCCGACCATCATCGGCGACACGCAGCAGGCGATGGCGCCGTCGTCGCCGAGGGCGCGGCGCATCATCTCGTCGCTCTCGAACTGCAGGGAGCTGGTGTCGATCGCCACCTGGGTCGCGAACCGGCGGAATCCCTCCGGCAGGCGGGGCGAGTACCAGATGGTGAGGTTGGGCTCCGGCGCCGGCCCGAGGTTGTAGAGGGTCTGCAGCATGCGGAAGCTCGTCTTCGTGACGAGCGGCCGGCCGTCGTCGCCCATGCCGCCGATCGACTCGGTGACCCAGGTGGGATCGCCGGCGAAGAGGTCGTCGTACTCGGGCGTGCGCAGGAAGCGCACGATGCGGAGCTTGATGACGAAGTCGTCGATGATCTCCTGCGCCCGCTCCTCGGTGAGCATCCCGTTGCGCAGGTCGCGCTCGAAGTAGACGTCGAGGAAGGTGGACGTGCGGCCGAGCGACATGGCCGCGCCGTTCTGTTCCTTGACCGCGGCGAGGTAGCCGAAGTAGAGCCACTGCACGGCCTCGGTGGCGGTGCGCGCCGGCTGCGTGATGTCGAAGCCGTAGTTCTTCGCCATCTGGACCAGCTCCTGCAGCGCACGGATCTGCTCCGAGAGCTCCTCGCGGTCGCGGATGATCGACTCCGACGACGGCATCGGGTCGAGATCCGTCCGCTCGCGCTTCTTCTCCGCGATGAGGCGCGCCACGCCGTACAGCGGCACCCGCCGGTAGTCGCCGATGATGCGGCCGCGCCCGTACGCATCCGGCAGCCCGGTGAGGATGTGCGAGCTGCGGCACTTCCGGATGTCGGCGGTATAGGCGTCGAAGACGGCCTCGTTGTGGGTCTTCCGGTACTTGGTGAAGGTCTCCACCAGCACCGGGTCGGGCTCGTAGCCGTAGGTCTTGAGCGCGCCGAGCACCATGCGGATGCCGCCGTTGGGCATGACGGCGCGCTTGAGCGGGGCGTCGGTCTGCAGGCCGACGATGATCTCGTTGTCGCGGTCGATGTATCCCGGCGCGTGCGCCGTGATCGAGCTCGGCACCTGCGAAACGTCGAGCACGCCCTTCTTGCGCTCCTCCTTGTAGAGCACAGCCAGCTGCTCCAGCAGGCGCTTCGTGCGCTCCGTGGCGGGCTGCAGGAACTGCCCGTCGCCCTCATGCGGCGTGTAATTCGCCTGGATGAAGGCGCGGACGTCGATCTGCTTCTGCCAGAGGAGCCCGGTGAACCCGTCCCAGGCCGAGGGCGCCGCCGCGGGGGCGGCCGGTACCGGTGCCGTCATCGTCATCGTGTGCTCCAAGGTTCAGCGCCCTCAGGCGCGGGTGCCACTGATCTCCAGCAGGACGCCCGTGTGCCGGGCGATCATCAGTTCCTCGTTGGTCGGGATCACCCACGCCGACACGGGGCTGTCGGGCGCGCTGATGCGCGGCCTGTGCGTACGGTTCGCCTCCTTGTCGAGGCGCACGCCCAGCCAGGCGCACGCCTCGCAGAGTCGGCGGCGGATCGGCGCCGAGTGCTCGCCGATGCCCGCCGTGAAGACGATGCCGTCCACGCCGCCGAGCACCGCCGCCAGCGCACCGAACTGCTTCGCGGCCTGGTAGACGAAATAGTCCACCGCGAGCCGCGCTGCCGGCGCATCGCTGGCGAGCAGGTCCCGCATGTCGTTGCTGACGCCGGATATGCCGAGGAGCCCCGACTGCTTGTACAGGATGGTCTCGACCTCCTTCGCCGAAAGGCCGAGCCCCTGGAAGAGGTGCAGGATCACGCCGGGATCCACGCTGCCGGGCCGCGTGCCCATGCAGAGGCCGTCGAGCGCGGTGAAGCCGAGCGTGCTGTCCACGCTGCGGCGACACCACAGGGCGCAGAGGCTGGCACCGCTGCCCAGGTGGGCCACGATCACCCGGCCGTCGGCGATCTCGGGCGCCGCCTCCGGCAGCACCGAGGCGATGTACTCGTACGACAGGCCGTGGAAGCCGTAGCGCTGCACGCCGGCATCGCGAATGGCCTGCGGAAGCGGCACCAGCTCGGCCACGGCCGGCTGCTGCCGATGGAAGCTGGTGTCGAAGCAGGCCACCTGCGGTACGCTGGGCAGCCGTTCGGCGACGGCCTCGATGGCCGCGACGTTGTACGGCTGGTGCAATGGGGCCAGCGGTTGGAGGGCCTTGAGCGCGGTGATCACCTCGGGCGTGACCACGACGGGGCCGCTGTACGAGGGACCGCCGTGCACCACCCGGTGGCCGACGCCCAGGATGTGGGCACCGCCGTAGCAGCCGCGGAGCCAGCTCGCGAGCGCGTCGAGCGCGGCACTGCCGTCCGCGACGGCCTGATCGAGCCGCTCGTCGATCAGCGTCCCGCCGGCGTCGTTCTTCGCCGAGAACCTGGGCGTGGTGCCGATGCCTTCGATCTGGCCGCGGGCCTCGAGTTGCCAGCGGGACTCGTCGGGCCGACGGTAGACGCAGAACTTCAGGCTCGATGAGCCGGCGTTGAGCACCAGTGCGTAGTCGTCCATGAAGCCTCCCCTTCGCGGTGCTCAGCTCGCGGCGATCGTACCGTTCCGTCGTGCGTGTGCCGCGAGCACCGCAACCGCGCAACTGGCCACCTTCGACCTGACGCTGTCGGCGCGACTGGTGAGGATGATCGGCACCCGCGCACCCAGCACGAGCCCCGCGCTGTCGGCGTTGGCGAGGAAGCTGAGCTGCTTGGCGAGCATGTTGCCTGCCTCGAGGTCCGGCGCCAGCAGGATGTCGGGATCGCCCGCGACGGGCGAGGTGATCTTCTTGATGCGCGCGGCGTCGGCGCTGATGGCATTGTCGAAGGCGAGCGGGCCGTCGAGCACGCCGCCGGTGATCTGCCCGCGCTCGGCCATCTTGCAGAGCGCGGCGGCGTCGATGGTGGCCGGCATCTTCGTGGTCACCGTCTCCACCGCCGCGAGGACCGCCACCTTCGGGCGCTCGATGCCGAACGAGCGCGCGAGGTCGATGGCGTTCTGGCAGATGTCCGCCTTCTCCTCCAGTGCCGGCGCGATGTTGATGGCGCCGTCGGTGACGATGAGCACCTTGTGGTAGGTGGGCACGTCCATCACGAAGGCGTGACTCAGCCGCCGTCCCGTGCGGAGCCCCGTCTCGCGAGCCACCACCGCGCCGAGGAGCTCGTCGGTGTGCAGGCTGCCCTTCATCAGCAGCTCGGCCTTGCCCTCGCGCACGAGCGCCACCGCCTTCGCGGCCGCGGCGAGGCTGTCCGCCGCGTCGACGATGGTGGCGCTGGCGAGGTCGATTCCCGCCGACCGGGCGATGTCGGCGATCATCGTCGCCGGACCGACCAGCAGCGGTGCGATCAATCCTTCCGCTGCCGCATCCATGGCTGCCGCCAGCGCCGACTGCTCGCAGGGATACGCCACGGCCGTGGCGATGGGCGCCAGGCCGCGACAGCGCTCCAGCAGCCGCTCGTACTTGCCCGTTCCGGGTTCGACGGTCACGCTCATCGTCAGGTCCTCCTGGACATCGGGCCGGCCACCCCCGGCCGGCCCGATGTGGTTCACACGCGCCTTCGGATCGGACCGGGTCCGTTCAGCAGAGCACCACCGATACCGCGAGACCGCCTTCCGAGGTCTCCTTGTACTTCCCGTTCATCTCCTTGGCGGTGAGCGCCATCGCATCGACGGTGGTGTCGAAGTCCACGCGCCGGTTGATCGGGATCTCGTTGCTCGCGATCATGAAGCCGACCCACGACTTCACGGCGCCGAACGCGCACCGCTCGATGCAGGGCACCTGCACGAAGCCCGCGACCGGGTCGCACGTCATGCCGAGGTGATGCTCGAGCGACGACTCGGCCGAGTTCGCCACGACCTGCGGCGCGAAACCGTGCGCCTCGGCGAGGAACGCCGCGCCCATGGCGGAGGCGACGCCGATCTCCGCCTGGCAGCCGCCCTCGGCGCCGGCGAGCGTCGCGTTGTGCTTGCACAGGTAGCCGATGCACGCCGCCGCGAGCATGCCCTTCCGGATCTTGTCCTGCGAGAGGTGCCGGCCGCCTCCCTCCCCGACGATGTGCACGAGCGCCGGCATCACGCCGGCGGAACCGCCGGTCGGCGCGGTCACGACCAGGTGGCCGCGGGCGTTCTCCTCCGAGCCGGCGAGCGCGTAGGCGGCCACGACGCCCACGCCGCGCTGGTTCTGGTACTCGTCGTCGAGCGCGCGCTTGTACACCTCGCCGGCCTTCGTCTTCAGCTTGATGGGCCCGGGCAGCGTGGCGGTCGGCGCCTTCAGGCCCGACTTCACGATGTTGGTCATCGCCGTCGTGATCTTGTCGATGAACGCGTTGGTCTCGGCCTCGCTCTTGCCCGAGACCGCAACCTCGTTCGCCATGACCACCTGCGCGATCGACAGCTTGTTCTTGTCCGCGTGGCCCTGGAGCTCGGCCATCGTCGAGTA
>Ga0070671_100004479_pt1 | contig 11058 bp, 10 predicted proteins | sample KBSS73metaG_FD_65341 | JGI IMG/M metagenome (GOLD analysis project Ga0070671, IMG submission 65341) | Switchgrass rhizosphere microbial communities from Kellogg Biological Station, Michigan, USA - KBS S7-3 metaG | ecosystem: Host-associated > Plants > Roots > Rhizosphere > Soil ... | reverse complement strand
CTGCGGACGTTAGCGCATCCAGCGATCAGCGCCGGAAGTGCCATGGCGTGCCACGACGTGTGTCTTAGCAGCGCCGAGCGCCTACGTTGCGGCCCTCGTCTGGCGCCGCGCAACGCGCGCCGCCTTGGCCGTGCATTTGACGCCACTGGGATTCGAATGCGCGATACCAGTCGGCGCCGATGATGTATGCTGCGCGCCCGGGGGCGAAATCTCCATACACGTCATATGATGGGTCTCAAGCGCTATATTCGCCCCGGAGCGGTCGTTTCGGTCGTGTTCCACCTAGGGGTCCTGATCGCAGCGCTGCTCTCGGTCAGCCCGGACGCCTTCCGTGCGCCACCACCCGATGCGATGCTGGTCGAGCTCGTGGCGCCGGACGAATCGCCGCGGTTTGAAGGAACACCTTCGACCCTGCATTCCTCCGGCTTCGAGAAGCAGCCGGCGGCTGACGGCAAAGGACCGGTCACCCAAGCGCCGCCGCCTAACCCGCGACCACCGTCGAAGCAGGAAGCGCAACAGCGTCCGATCCCGCCGCACGAGGCCGAGGAAGCCGCGGCGCCGCGATTGCCGGCACCGGAAGCGATGCAGGCCGACCTGGTGCGCCCCGAGAAGACAGATCCGGAAAAACAGAAAAAATCGCCCGAGCGACAACCTGCTGCTTCACCGCCGGCCGAACAGCGCCCGGAGCAACCGAACATCGCCGAAGAGGTTGAGCAATACGTGGCTCTCGGCGGACCGCTCGGTGGCGGCTTTGCCGCGCCGCCGGTCGGCACCAACATTCTTGGCGACGACTGGACCGCTCCGTTCCGGGAACGTGTCGCCATGTGCTCCAAGCTGGAAGGGGTTGAACCCACCGACAAGATCAGCATTCAGATACGCATTTCCTTCAACCGCGACGGCACGCTGACGTCGCCGCCGCACTTGCTCGTGCCGGCGCCATCAACAAAACAAAAGGCGTTGATGGAAAGCGCAGTCGAAGCCCTGCAAAGGTGCCAGCCGTTCACCATGCTGCCCCTGGAAAAATACAAGCAGTGGAAGACGATGGTGGTCTACGTCACCCCGCTGCTGATGTACCGCTGAGGCACCCGCAAAGCTTGATGCGAGCCGCATGAATTATAGAAGCCGCGCACCCGCTCACGCACGCAATTGGCCGCCGGCAAGCGGCTGAGCAGCATCGCGCAAGCGCTGCGGCGGCGGGCGTGATCTTGTTCAAGGCGAATGCGCAAGAAGTGCGCAGCCTTGCCGACCAGTTCAGTCACTTTGCGCATGAACTGTTCAAACTTCGCTCGCGTTAGTGATTGGCGGGACCACACCTGCCGTCTGAAATGGGTCAAGCTTCAATGTGCCAGTGCCGGCGTCGGCCCGATGCCCAGGTACGTCGTTAAAGGCGGCGCGCCGTTTGTCAGCATCTGACGTCAACAACGCTACGCATGAAGCAGATTGCGGAAAGTTGCTGTATAGCTCCGAGGATGCCACGCGCTGGAGCCTGACGCATGAGGTTCTGCCACGCCCCCGGACTATCGGACTCGTTTCACAATCCAGCGGCCGAATGATTGAAGAATATTTGTGGGGCGATTTTGTCCGTTCGGTTCTTCTCTTGTTTAATTGCCGCCGATCCACCTCAAGGATGGTGTGCTCCTGCACTTTGAGTCGAACGCTGTCTTGAAGGGCGACCGCGCACCTCCGCGTGAATCGAAGCGCTCTGGTCAAGGGGACTGCGTCCGAAGATCCCCGATATATTTTTCTACTTCGAAGCGACGCTTCCGCCCTCGTGCTGGGGAAAGTGCGTTCGTGGGAAGCGAAATCAGCTCCTGCCGCGGTCGCCGCCAACGCAACGAGTGCCCCTTTTTTGGGCGCGGAAGCAACGATCCGCCAGCGGCCGCACGCATCACTTGTCCGGAGGCTAGCCGTAGTCCGCCGGCTGTGGGGCAATCCGCATTGGCGCCTCGCTCTCCTGCGCCGAATCCGACGTTTCGCATCCTCTTGCGCGCAAGGGAATGCTTTCTGGCACGGTTCTTGTTTGTCCCGACGCTGCGACTTTGCTCACCGGGCGGAGAATGCTGTCATGACCATGAACCGCAGAGATTTTCTTGCCACAGCCGGCCGCGGCGCGGCCGCCCTTACGATGACGTCGATGTTGCCGCTCGCCGCGATGGGCGCAGATGAGATCCTCGTGGGCGGTCTCCATGATGAGACCGGAGGCCTCGATTTCGCCGGCGCCCCGATGCAGCAGATGGTGCGGTTCGCGTGTGACGAGATCAACGAGAAGGGCGGCCTTCTTGGCAAGCAGGTTAAGGCGGTGACCGCCGATACCGGCTCAAACATGCAACTCTACCAGTCGCTTGCGCAGCAGGTGGCACTGCGTGACAAGGTCAATGTGGTGATGGGGGGCATCACCTCCGCGAGCCGCGAAGTCATCCGGCCCGTCCTTCACCGCTTCAACACCCTCTACTTCTACAACACCCTCTACGAAGGGGGGTATGCGACCGCAACTGCTTCTGCACCGGGACGACGCCGGCCCAGACTGTCGAGAAGCTCGTTCCCTATGTCATGAAGAAGTGGGGTAAGAAGGTCTACACCATCGCCGCCGACTACAACTATGGCCAAATCACTTCGGCCTGGGTCAAACGATACGTCGAGGCCAACGGCGGCCAGGTGCTCTCAACCGACTTCTTCCCGCTCGACGTCACCAATTTCGGCCCGACCATCGAGAAGATCCAATCAGCCAAGCCCGATCTCGTCATGTCGGTACTGGTCGGCGCGTCGCATCTTGGGTTTTACCGCCAATGGGCGTCGGCGGGCCTCAAGAAACAGATACCGATCGCCTCGACCACATTCGGGGCCGGCGGCACCGAGCCGATCCTGATCACCCCCGAGGAAAGCAACGGCATCATCTCGTGCTACGGCTACTACCCGACCATCGAATCGGCCGCCAACAAGGCCTTCATCGCCAAGGTCGAATCCAAGGTTGACAAGTTTTTCGGCGGCAAGATGCCGCTGCTCACGGAACTGTCGGTGTGCACCTATGAGGGCTGCATGATGTGGGCGGCAGGGGTCAAGAAGGCCGGTTCGCTCGACCGCATGAAGATCATCGAGGCACTCGAATCCAACATATCCTTCGACGACTTCCCGAGCGGCAAGGTGACGATCGATCCGAAGACCCATCACGTCACCCGCAACGTCTATCTGGCCGATCTCGAGGAGCGCAAGTTCATCATCCTGGAGACCTATCCGCAGCAGCCGCCGGCGGACACCCAGGCGGTGTGCGATCTGGTGAAGAACCCGAACGACAACCAGCACTATCAGATTAAGCTCTGACGCGCTGGCGGGCACCGGACGATGTTCTCATTGGTGGTCATGATCGAGGTGCTGCGGGCTGCCGCAGGCCTGGTGCTGATCTCGACCGGATTGATGATCATCTTCGGCATGATGCGGGTCATCAACATCGCCCATGGCGAATTCCTCATGCTCGGGGGATATACCGTGGTGATGGCGGGAAAGGCCGGCGTCAATCCGTGGCTTGCCATGCTGGTGCTGGCGCCGCTCGTGGTCGGCCTGTTCGGTGTTCTGGTCGAACGCCTGTTCATCCGTTTCTTCTACGGGCGCATGATCGACACGCTATTGGCGACGTGGGGACTGAGCCTGTTCCTCATGGGCATGGTCACCGTGCTGTTCGGCAATACGGTAACGGGCGTCTCTGTCTCGCTCGGCTCGGTCGACGTCGGCGGGCTGCGGGTTAGCGGTTACTCGTTTTTCCTGATCGCCGTCGCCGCGATCATCCTGATCGCGACTTATCTAGTGCTGCGGCATACCAAGCTCGGGCTCGTCGCCCGCGGCACCATGCAGAACCCGGGCATGGCGGCGGCACTCAAGATCAACCCGTCCGTCGTCTATATGGCGACATTCGGGATCGGCTCGGCGCTCACCGGACTCGCCGGCGCGCTTTTGGCGCCGATCACCGGCGTGGTGCCGACCATGGGCGTCGCCTTCGTGGCGCAAGCCTTTATTACAGTAATCGCCGGCGGACCGGCAATTATCACCGGCACCATCTCGGCGGCGGGCCTCCTCGGCAGCGTGAGCCAACTCACCACGTTCGCTACCACGCCGGTGGTTGGCGATGTCGCCTTGCTCTTCGTCGCCGTCGTTCTGCTCCGCATCTTGCCCAACGGCATCACCGGCAAGTTTTTCAGGAGGAGCATATGATGGAGCGCTCCGATCTGCTCGCCACTGCGGCTGCGGTGTTGGTTGGCCTCGTTCTGATGTTCGGGCTGCCGCTTTATGCGGATCCGTTCCAGGTTATGCAGCTCACACTCTATGTGGTGCTGGCGATCTTCGCGCTCAGCCTCGCCTTCGTCTGGGGGGTCGGCGGCATTCTGTGCTTCGGCCAGGGCGCCTTCTTCGGTCTGGGCGGTTATGCGTTCGCGATCGCTGCGATCAACTTTGGCGACACAACCGGGGCCTGCGCGCTCGCGCTCCTGGTCCCCGCGTTGGCCGCCGCGGCGCTCGGCTATTTCATGTTCTACGGCCGGCTCAACGACGTCTATCTCGGCGTCGTGACCATGGTCTTCTCCCTCATCATCTGGAAGCTCATCAACTCCACTGCCGGACCGGAATGGCATATTGGAGCAGCGCGGCTCGGCGGCTTCAACGGCATCCCGTCGATCCCGCCGCTCAACGTACCCGGCCGGCCGTCGGACCAGCTCGATCCGCTGCAGATCTTCCAGCTCGCGCTCGGCCTTCTGATCGCCGTGTACGTCGTGATGAAGATTCTAAAATCGAGCCACTACGGAAGAGTCGCGATCGCCGTGCGCGAGAACGAGACCCGCGCCGCGCTGCTCGGTTACGACGTGCGATTCGTCAAGCTGCTGGTCTTCACCTTCGGTGGAATGATCGCCGGCATGGCCGGCGGGCTCTACGCAACCTATCAGGCGTTCATCGACCCGAACGTATTCAGCCTCGAAATGTCGGCGAAGGTACTGATCTGGGTGATGGCCGGCGGGCTCTCCACGTTCCTCGGGCCGATAGTAGCGTGCATCGGCCTGCAATACGTGGCGCTCTACCTGGCCGAAAATACCGTGGTGAACAGCCAAGTCGTGCTCGGTGGCATTCTGTGCGTCCTCGTCTTGGCACTGCCGAGCGGCATCATCCCGGCGCTGCAGGACCTGGCGCACTGGTCGATCGGCCGCATCAGGATCGCGTTTCGCGCCCGCTCCGAGGTCGCCCTCCAGGACGGGGCGGCGTAATGGCCAGCGAGCTCGTGCCGCTGATCGAGACGACCGGACTCACGATGCGGTTCGGCGGAGTGGTCGCGGTCGACCAGGTATATTTTCGACTGGAGGAGAGCGAACTGCGCTGTCTGATCGGGCCCAACGGTGCCGGCAAGAGTACCTTTTTCAAATGTTTGACCGGACAGCATCGCGCCAGCGCCGGGACCGTGAAATTTCGCGGCCATGACATTACCGGCGCAGCGACCCATGAGATCGCCCGGCTGGGCGTCGGCATCAAGACCCAGATCCCGAACGTGTTCAACGGTCTCGACGTGCGCGAGAACATCCGCTTGGCTGCCGCCCGCGGCGGCAAGACGCGCTCGCAGATCGAGCGCATCGTTAAGGATGTCCTCGACCGCGTCGGCATCGGCAAACTCGCGCGCAGCACCGTCGCCAAGCTGGCGCATGGGCAGCGTCAGTTGGTCGAACTCGCCATCGTCCTCGCGGGCGAACCGCAGGTCATTCTGCTTGATGAGCCGGCGGCCGGCATGACCAACGAGGAGACCGAGCGGACCGCCGCGATCATCAAGGAGATCAATCGCACGACCGCGCTCATCGTGGTCGAACACGACATGCAGTTCGTGAAGATGATCGCGCGCAAGGTCACCGTGTTCCACCAGGGCGCGATCCTGCTGGAAGCGCCGATGGCCGAGGTGCTGGCGAATCCCACTGTGCGTGACATCTATCTCGGACGGAGAATCGCCGCGTGACCAGCCTGTTGGAGGTGACCAGCCTCAAGTCCGGCTACGGCCTGGTGCCGATCCTTACGGGGATTTCGATCGCGGTCGAGGCTGGCGAGTTCGTCGGGATTCTCGGCCACAACGGCATGGGCAAGACCACGTTGCTGCGGACCCTGATGGGATATCTGCCGGCGACCGAGGGCACGATCCAGTTCGGCGGTGCGGATCTGACCCGGCTCGCGACTCATCAGCGTGCGCGCCACGGGCTCGGCTTGGTGCCACAGGGACGCGAAATCTTTCCAACTCTGACCGTGCTGGACAATCTGCGTATCGGCTGCGCCATGTCGAACCGCGACGAGAAGGCCGCGGTCGATGTGGTTCTGTCGGATTTTCCGCGGCTCAAGCGCCTGCTCGACCGGCCGGGCGGCGCGCTGTCCGGCGGCGAGCAACAATTACTCGCGCTTGCCCGCTGTTTGTGCGCCGACCCTAAGCTCGTGCTGCTCGACGAGCCTACTGAGGGTGTCCAACCCTCAATCATCGACGAGATCATCGACACGTTGACGGCGCTGCGAGAGAAGCGGCCGGATTTCACCATCGTTCTGGTTGAGCAGAACCTCGACTTCATAGCCGCGCTCTCGCAGCGCGTCATGATCATTCAGAAGGGTGCCATCACCCGAGAGATCGCGGCGACCGATCTCGCCGACATCGAGATCGTCGGCGAGTTCGTGGGTTTCAAGCATTAGTTCGACAACGCGCCGCAAAAGGAGACGTTCGATGACTGTCAGACTTCCCACGCCCGCTCAGCTCGAGGACGTCGCCGCAAAGGTCGGGCTGTCGCTGTCCAAGCCCGACGTCGACTCCTTTCTGGCCCTGCTCAAGCCTTTGATCGACAGCTACCAGGTGGTCGACCAGATGTCTGACGAACTGCCGGTCGTGAAATATCCGCGCACGCCCGGCTATCGCGTGCCCGCTGCCGAGAACCCGCACAATGCCTGGTACTACAAGACCACGGTGAAGGGCGCGCCGACCGGCAAGCTCTTCGGCAAAACGGTGGCGCTCAAGGACAACGTCATGCTCGCTGGCGTGCCGATGATGAACGGCGCCTCGACGCTCGAAGGCTTCGTCCCGGAGATGGACGCGACCATCGTGACCAGGCTGCTCGATGCCGGGGCGGTCATCCTCGGCAAAGCGCATTGTGAGTATTTCTGCCTGTCTGGCGGCAGCCATACTTCGGCGGCCGGGCCGGTACACAATCCATGAAGCACGGTTACTCGGCCGGCGGCTCGTCGTCCGGCTCGGCGGCACTCGTCGCGGCCGGCGAAGTCGATATGGCAATTGGCGGCGACCAGGGCGGCTCAATTCGCATGCCGGCGTCTTACTGCGGCATCTACGGCATGAAGCCCACCTGGGGGCTCGTGCCTTATACGGGCGTCATGCCGATCGAGATCTTCGTCGATCATACCGGCCCGATGACCGCGACCGTCGAGGACAACGCGTTGATGCTGGAGGTCCTGGCCGGCGACGACGGCTACGACCCGCGCATCAAGGCGCCGGCGACGGTCAGCTACAGCGAAGCCCTCTCGGGCGGCGTCAAGGGTCTCAAGATCGCGGTAGTGAAGGAAGGGTTCGGCTGGCCAAATTCCGAAGCGGACGTCGACGCCAAGGTCAAGGCCGGCGCGAAGTTATTCGAAAAGCTCGGCGCCCAGGTGACCGAAGTGTCGATCCCGATGCACCTCGTCGGCGGCGCGATCTGGACGCCGATCGGTGCGGAAGGGCTGACGCAAACCATGATGTGGGGCGACGGCTATGGGGTGAGCCGCTCCGATCTCTACTCCACCGCGCTCATGGACTTCCATCGCGGCTGGCGCTGGCGGGCCGACGAACTGAGCGAAACGACCAAGCTCATGACCATGCTTGGCACCTACATCAACCAGCAATTCGGCTCGCGCTTCTACGGCAAGGCAGTGAACATTTCGCGCCGGCTCAAGGCCGCCTACGACTCGGTGCTGGCCGAACACGACCTCCTGCTGATGCCGACCCTGCCCCTCAAGGCGACTAAGATTCCCGAGAAGGGAGCGCCGCGAGAGGAAGTCATCGCTCGCGCCTTCGAGATGCTGCCCAACACCGCGCCCTTCGACATAACCCATCATCCGGCGATGTCGATTCCGTGCGGTCTCGGCGACGGTCTGCCGATCGGCATGATGCTCATCGGCAAGGCATTCGACGAAGCGACCATCTATCGGGCCGCCCATGCGTTCGAGCAGGCGGGCGACTGGAAGAAGATGTGAGGTCCGCATGAGCACGCTCCCCAGTCCCCAAAAGCTCACCGCCGTCGCGTCGTCGATGGGAATTTCGTTCAGGCCCGGAGACGCCGAGGAATTCCTCGGCCTGATGGCGCCGTTCTTCGAGGCGGCGGGCGCGACGCTAGCAGCCCCCGACCCGCTGCCGGTCACCAAATATCCCCGCACCCCGGGCCATAAGCCGTCGCCGGCGGAGGACCCGCTCAACGCCTGGTACCAGAAGACCGTGATCAAGGGTGCGCCGACGGGAAAGCTTGCCGGCAAGACGGTCGCTCTCAAGGACAACGTGCTGCTTGCAGGCGTGCCGATGATGAACGGTGCGTCGTTCCTCGAGGGCTACGTACCCGAGGTCGATGCGACGGTCGTCACCCGTTTGCTCGACGCCGGCGCCGAGATCCACGGCAAGGCGCACTGCGAATATCTCTGTCTCTCCGGGTCGAGCCACACCAACAATACCGGGCCGTGTCACAATCCCTGGAAGCGCGGCCACTCGGCCGGCGGCTCATCGTCCGGCAGCGCAGCTCTCGTCGCCGCCGGCGAGGTCGATCTCGCAATCGGCGGCGACCAGGGCGGCTCGATACGCATGCCGGGCGCGTTTTGTGGCATCGTCGGAATGAAGCCGACACACGGGCTTGTACCGTACACCGGCATCATGAGCATGGAGGTGACGATCGACCACGCTGGGCCGATGACGCGCAACGTTGCTGACAATGCGCTCATGCTCGAAGTCATCGCCGGTCCCGACGGTCTTGACGTGCGGCAAAAGCCCTACGAGGTGCCGCAATATTCCAAGCTTCTGGAAGGCGGCGTCAAGAGTCTGCGAATCGCGGTCGTCAAGGAGGGCTTCGGCCATCCGGAATCCGAACCCGCCGTGGATGCGAAGGTCAAGAGCGCAGCCGGCATCTTTGCTGATCTGGGCGCGAGCGTGCACGAGGTGTCGCTGCCGCTGCATCTCGAAGCCCGGACCTTCTTCATGCCGATGGCGGCGGAGGGCATGGTCCGGCAGGCGTTCGACGGCAACGGCATCGCCTCGGGCGCGTCGGGCCTCTACTTGTCCGGCCTTGTCGACCGCTTTCGCATGTGGCGCCACCGGGCAGACGAGATCGCCGACACGGTCAAGGTCTTTATGCTCCTGGGTCGCGCGATGGCGGACGCCTACGGCGGACGCATCTATGCCAAGGCGCTCAACATGCGCCGCGACCTCACCGCGCGTTACCTAGCCTTCATGGGTGACTATGACATCCTGCTCATGCCGACCGTGCCGATGACGGCCCCGGCTCTGCCGCCACCCGATGCCCCGCGTGCGGTCTTCCTGCAGAAGGCTTGGGAAATGCTGGCGAATACCGCGCCCTACGACGTCACGGGGATGCCATCGCTCACCCTGCCGTGCGGTTTGGCCGACGGGTTGCCCGTCGGTCTGATGCTGACCGGACGGCACTATGAGGAGGCTACTCTGTACAAGGCGGCGTTCGCGTTCGAGCAGCACAAGGATTGGAAGAACTTGTAGCCGGTGATGGACAACCAGCGTGCGCAGTCAGACACGGCGAAGAGCGGGGCGTATTTCCTTCTGACCCAGGCTCGCCGCGTGCGCGTCTGCAACATGGTCGATCCGAAGTACACCCTCGGCGCATCGATCCTCAAGCGCCATCTTCCGGCCCAAGGTCGAGCGCGAATGCGTCAAACTCGTTGGAACTTCCCGCACATGCACGAGTTGTCAAGGCACCCCGAGGTCGGTTTACCCCAGCTCCTAAATCCGTGTGATGGCAGCCGCTGCTAACGCACTTTGTTTGCGATCAGCAGAAGGCTCGCTAGCTTGCACTCGCTGAACTCGTCGCCTTTCATTGTCGCGCGAGCTGAAAGAAGCGTCACGATGGAAATTCAGATCGGTTTTGACATCAAGTTCAACTTCATCGGTCACACGCCGATGGTCTTGATGCTGAACGTACACCCATCGCGGTCGCACGATTTGCTTACGCCGGACGTGATAAGAACGAACCCGACGCGCTCCATCACGCCCTACCTCGACAGCTTCGGCAACAAGTGCCTGCGGGTTTTGGCACCTGCCGGGGAGTTCAATGTCTTCAATAGCGCGATCATTTCCGACAACGGATTGCCGGACAGTGTCGACCTGGGAGCCGAGGAGCACGCGGTCTCTGACCTTCCGCCCGAGGCCCTGATGCATCTGCTCGCCAGCCGCTATTGCGAAAGTGATCTGCTCATGGACACAGCATGGGCGCTGTTCGGCAACGTCCCTTCCGGTTGGCGGCGCGTGCAAGCGATCTGCGATTTCGTCCACGGGCACATCGCCTTCAACTATCAGAATGCGGATGCCAAGCAAGGAGCGGTGCGCACGTTCGAGCGGCGCACCGGAGTCTGCCGGGACTTCGCTCACTTGGCGTTGACCTTCTGCAGGTGCCTCAACATTCCGGCACGATACTGTACCGGCTATCTCGGCGACATCGGGGTGCCGCCCGACCCGGCGCCGATGGATTTCAGTGCATGGTTCGAAGCTTTCATTGGGGGGCGTTGGTATGTATTCGACGCTCGGCACAATGCACCGCGAATCGGCCGCGTATTAATCGCTCGGGGCCGGGATGCGGCTGACTGCGCCATCGCCACCACGTTCGGAGCCAATACCCTGTCGTCTTTCCAGATCACGACGCATGAATTTCTCGGAGAACTGCCTCGGGCCAGCGCTTGCGCGGTTGTCGGATCGTGATTGGGACGGCGTTGACGAGATCTTTTCGACCTCGGGCTTGTGAATCATCGCGAGCTTGGCGGCGTCTCACGGTGGCCGACAATTTGACGCTG
>Ga0070671_100004477_pt1 | contig 11059 bp, 9 predicted proteins | sample KBSS73metaG_FD_65341 | JGI IMG/M metagenome (GOLD analysis project Ga0070671, IMG submission 65341) | Switchgrass rhizosphere microbial communities from Kellogg Biological Station, Michigan, USA - KBS S7-3 metaG | ecosystem: Host-associated > Plants > Roots > Rhizosphere > Soil ... | reverse complement strand
GTCCGCTACATGCACTCGGACGTCGAGACGCTGGAACGCATCGAGCTGATCCGCGAGCTTCGCCTCGGCGTCTATGACGTGCTCGTCGGCATCAACCTGCTGCGCGAAGGCTTGGACATCCCCGAATGCGGGCTGGTCGCGATCCTCGACGCCGACAAGGAAGGTTTCCTGCGGTCCGAGACCTCGCTGATCCAGACCATCGGCCGCGCCGCTCGCAATGTCGAAGGGCGCGTGATCCTCTACGCCGACACGGTCACCGGTTCGATCGAGCGCGCCCTCGCCGAAACCAATCGCCGCCGCGAGAAGCAGGTCGCGTACAACCAGGAACACGGCATCACGCCGGAATCGATCAAGCGGAACATCCACGACGTGATGGCGCATCTAGCCACACGCGACGGCGTCGTCGTCGATACCGGCGACGAAGAACGCCCACACCTCGTCGGCCACAACCTCAAAGCCTATCTCGCCGACCTCGAGGAGCGGATGCGCAAAGCTGCTGCCGACCTCGAGTTCGAGGAGGCCGCGCGGCTGCGCGACGAAATCCGCCGGCTCGAGGAAGACGATCTCGGGATCCCGCACGACCAGCGTGTCGCGCCTCACGCGCTCGGCAATTCGACCGAGGGCAAACCCGGGACTCGCAAGGGGCGCTTTGGAAAGCAGCAGCGGACGCGTTTCGGCGGCCGCCGCGGCTAAGCGATCAGGACGGCCAGCGGAAGCTCAGCTCCGTCTCGCCCGTGACGACCGCCTCGGGGGAATAGCGCCGCTCGACGATCGTGCCACGTCCTTTGGAATCGACCAGAACGACGGTGCTGCAGCGGGTGCCGTAGACCGAGTTGCGCATGAACACCTGGGATAGGTGCGCCTCTGCGAGCGGATCAAGCGTCGTGTCCCGGCCCTCCGCCAGCAGGTCAAGGAGCTCCGCCGACCCAGACTTGCCATCGGCCAGCCATCCTTCGACACCCGATCTCACGCGGACGGTCTTTGGCCACGGGGCATCGAGATCAGCATTAGACAGGCCGTAAACACCGGGTGCTAGCGCTCGGCGCTGAAACGCTGGCCGGTTGGCCAAGAAGTTCGCCTGATCGCCTTCAGAGGCGATGACGTTGAACGCGTTGAAACGGGCCGCCATCCCTCCATCGAGCCCGGTGGCGGATTGCGTAAGCAGGCGAACGACGAGTGCACCTCGGGATTCGAGGCCTGTATCGGGGGCTCCGTGGCCACGGACGTTGGTGACGACCGCAAAACGCCCCGCCTCCTCCGACACACCCATCCAAGTTCCGCCCGATAGCAGGTCCCTCCCGGCGAACAGGTGCGGCGCCCGATGCCAGCGCGAGAGCGGTTGCGCGGGGCGCGCGTGAACCTCGTCGCGATTGCCCGCAACGACTAGCCGCCATCGCGAGTTCGGCCGCCACGCGAACGCCAAGACGCACATGATGCCGTCTCACCTCCGGCGCCGGTCAATAGGGCTGGCCATCAAGCTCAACAATGCACCGGTCTGGCGGCATCGGCTGCTCGCCCTTCGCTCAGAAGTGCGCCTTCACTCCGATCTGGCCGCCCAGCTCCTGGCCGTGATCGTGGCCGAGCGTGGTCGTGCCGTAGGCGTCGATGCTGAAGCCGCCGCCGACGTCAGCCGAGGCGCCGCCGGCAAGCCTGCCATAGGTCTCCTTACCGCGTGACACCGACCATTGGTTGATGATGATTGGCGCGTCCGTCTGCGCGAAGTTGATCACCCGGTGGCCGTCATCGAATTCGTGCTCGGCCGTCAGGTCGACGAAGGGATGGAAGCCCGAAAAACTGCCACGCGCCTCGAGCCCGATCTGGCCGGCAAGCGACTTGAGGCTCTGACCTCCAACCGTCAGCGTCAGCGCAGGATCGCCATTTTCCGTATAGCCGTCGACCTTGGCGCGCGCATAATCGAGCGCGACGATCGGTCCCGCCTGCATGCCGAGGAATGACATCAGATAGCCGCCCCTGACGCCGGCGACGGTGTGGTTGCCGCTCGGGCTTGCGTTCATGTCGTCGACGACGCCCGCGCGGCGGAGCTTGTTGTGATCCTTGCCGTAGCCGAGATAGCCCTGTCCGAAGAGACCGTTCACGTCGATGCTGCCGTAGGCACCGATCTGCCAGGTGTGGCCGCTGTCGCGCGCGCTTTCGTTCCCAAACTCGGCCCGCGGATGGCTGTAGTTGCCAGCTATCCCGACGATCCCCTCGCCCAAGCCATATTCCGCGCCGAGGGTGACGCCGGTGCCGCGGATGTTGAATTCTGAATTCTCATCGCTCCGCGGAACATCGCGCGAGAACGCATCGCCGGTGATGTAGAAGCGCAGGCCGTCCTTCACTCCGCCGTTACGGGCGTAAAGGTCGCCGCGGCTCGACAGGGTCCGCCCCCACTGCCGTCCAGTGTCCAGGCCGAGATCGGAGGGCGCCTGCAGCGTCAGCGGGGCCGCAAGCTGCACGGCGATGTACTGACCAACGATGGCGAAGCCCGTGGAGGTCAGGTGAAGCGCGTCACCGTAGAAGAGATAGCCGCTCGAATCGACGACGCACGTCGAGTTGGGGAAGATCGGACAGACCAGGCCCTTGGTGATCCCGTAGGCCGCCGGGTTCGCGTTGATCTGGCCAAGCATTGCCGTGAGGTCGAGATAGTGGACGATCGAACCCTGGGCCGCATATCCCGCGAGTACGCCTTGGATGCCCCCGTTGAACGCCGTCGAGAAAGCCGTTCGGACCTGCGCTCCGGCGGGGTTGCCGGCGATTTCCGGAAGCAAGCCGGTGTCGCCCGCAAGGAAGCTGATCGTTGCCGGGCCGTGCGCCATGACGATGTTTAGATTTTGCTGTGCTGCAGTTACGGCCGTCGCCGCAGCCGCTCCAGCGCCGGCGACCGTGCCGCCGGTCTGCTGGTAATTGCGGGCGTCATTGCCGCCGATCGAGACCGCGACAAGGTCGTTGCGGGTCAGCGTCGTGTCGACGATGGGGAAGCCGAGCGCACCGCCGCCGGCGTTGAACTGCGCGACTTCGAACGTGAGTCCCGGTAGTCCCGCTGTCTGGTTGCCGTTGTTGGTGCGCGCGCCGCCGATCGCAAAGTTGAACTGCGGTACTTGCAGGATGTTGCTCAGCGTATCGATATAATTGGTGCCGCCGGAGAAACGGCCGGTCGTGTAGACCTGCGTGGTAAGGGGGTCGATGCCGGCGAGCCGCAGCGCGTTGCCCGTATCGGCATAGGAATCGCCGAAGACGACGATGCGGTCGATCTGCTGCGCCGATGCCGGCGTCGCAACCGCGGCGATGGTGATCAGCGACGCGCAAGCGAGCGCCCGGCGCAAATTACTCTTGAACATACGATTCCTCCCCCAGCGGCCAACAGCCTCAGGGGGGTATCGTGGCCATTATTGACACGGGTGCAAGCGCACAGATCGTCCGCGCCGCCACTTGGCGGCCAAGTGCGGCATAGTCGCAACAGCAATAGATGAGGGGCGCGTCGCCGCAGCCCCTCAAGCGAGCCTAGCGGAGCACGCCCTTCTTTTCGGCGTTCCACGAATACCAAAGCAGGAACAGACCGATCACGATCACGACGATGGGTATGATCTTCGTCATTCCGCTTTGGGTCGCGCCCGGAATTGGCGGTGCTGCCACGAGCTGCCAGCCGATGCTGAGGACAATGCCCAGCATCGAGACTGCGAACGCCCACACCGCGTAGCGGCTGCGGATCAGCAGCAGGATCGCGCCGAGCAATCCTCCCCACACGCCGAGTGCCCAGCCGATCTTCGCGTAAATTGGGAACGCATCCATCCACGCGAGCGCAACGGACGGATCGACGCCGGGCATGGCGGATCTGATGTAATCCGCGTCGCGCATGTTGCTCATGGTGTAGTCGTAGGCGCCGAAGCAGTTCCACAGGAGCGCCAGGATCCCGACGATCCAAAGGTGCGCGGGCGTCCGCGCGGACACGGCTTGCTGCATGTCTTCTCTCCCCACGCGGCGGCATCGTCACGCGGCCGCAACGAAGAGGCACCGTTTCGCGGCGCAGGTCAAGAAGGGGCGAGCATTGGCCTAACCAAGCACGATCTCGCGCTTGAGCATCTTGCTAAGTGCGTCGGCAAGCGAGTTCAGCTCATATGGCTTCTGCAGCACGGGAAAGCCGTGCGTTCCTCCCACCTCTTCGCTGTAGCCGGTCGTGAGCAGGATCGGCAGTTCCGGGAAGCGGTCGCGCACCTTGCGCGCAAGCTCGATGCCGCTGATGCCGCCGGGCATCACGATGTCGGAGAAGATCAGCTTGGGCTTTTCGCCGCCGGTGAGGCGGTCGAGAGCTTCCTTCGCGCTGTGAGCGACAACCGTCTCGAAGCCGAGCTCGTCGAGCATTCCCGCCGCCAGCTCGGCGACCAACATATCGTCCTCGACGATCAGCACCTTGCCGAGCGCGTGCACGCCGTTCGACTTGCTTTCCGCGGCCGTAGCGCCGCGGCTGGCGGGCAGGTACAAAGTGAAAGTTGAGCCCTTGCCGACCTGCGAATCGACGCTGACGCCGCCGCCGATCTGATTTGCGAAGCCGAACACTTGGCTGAGGCCCAGGCCGGTCCCCTCGCCGAAGCTCTTGGTCGTGAAGAACGGCTCGAACACGCGCTCCATGGTCTCCGGCGACATGCCCGTTCCAGTATCGGTGACCTTCAGCGCGACATGTTCGCCCTTGAGACCGTCGGGCTTGCCGTTGAGCACGACATTTTGAGCACTGATCCTTAGAGTCCCGCCGTCCTTCATCGCGTCGCGGGCGTTGAAGGCGAGGTTGAGGATCGCGAGCTCGAGCGCTCCGGCGTCGGAATCGACCGGCCACAGCTGGTCGGAGATTTCCGTGAGCAGCTCGATGTCGCTGCGCAGAGACGGCCGCACCAGCGTGGTCACGTCGCCCATGAAGCTCTTGAGGTCGATCTGCCGGATCTCGAGTGGCTGCGCCCGGGCAAAGGCAAGCAGCTGCTTCGTCAAATTCGCACCTCGCTGGGCTGAATTGCGAATGCCCTCCAGCATGCGCTTGAGCTTCTCCGAGTCGGCGATATTGCGGCCCGCCAAGTCGGCCGCTCCGAGAATGGCCGTCAGCAGATTGTTGAAATCGTGAGCCAGGCCGCCGGTCAGCTGGCCGAGCGCTTCCATCTTCTGCGAGCGGAACAATTGCTCCCGCGATTCTTCGAGCCGCAACTGGGTCTCGCGCTTGTCGGTCATGTCCCGCGTGATCTTGGCGAAGCCGATCAGCCTGCCGTCTTCGTCCTTGATCGCGTCGATGACGACGCTCGCCCAGAAGCGGCTGCCGTCCTTGCGCACGCGCCAGCCTTCCGCCTCGTAGCGGCCGGTTTCGCGCGCCGTCTCCAGTGCTCGGGTCGGCACGCCGACTTCGAAGTCCTCGGGCGTGTAGAAGCGGCTGAAATGCTCACCGATGATCTCGGCGGGAGAATAGCCCTTGATGCGCTCGGCCCCTGCATTCCAGTTCGTGACGCGCCCTTCGGGATCGAGCATGTAAATTGCGTAGTCGGTCACGCCCTGAACGAGGATCCGGAAGCGCCGCTCGGCCTCGAGCAGCGCCTGCTGCGCATTGCGCTGATCGGTCATGTCGCGCGTGATCTTGGCGAACCCGATCAGCTTTCCATGGTCGTCCTTGATGCGGTCGACGACGACGCTTGCCCAGAAGCGTGAGCCGTCCTTGCGCACGCGCCATCCTTCGCCGACGAACTTGCCCTCCCGCTTTGCAGTCTCAAGCACCTGCTGCGGCACGCCGGCGGCGCGGTCTTCTTCCGTGTAGAACTGGGAGAAATGCCTGCCGACGATCTCGTCGGTCTGGAAGCCCTTGATGCGCTCGGCACCGGCGTTCCAGCTGGTCACGTTGCCTTCCGTGTCCAGCAAGTAGATCGCATAATCGACGATTGACTGGACGAGCAGCCTGAAGGGGTCGTTGGTCAGTGCTTCGGTCACTAGTTCAGAACCCCCGGAGGACGCGGCAAGCACACCCTGCCGCGACCCTAACACATGAACCGGGCGCCGGTTGCACGCGTAACGATATTGGCGGTCGGACTTCGAACAGCATCGCCTAGCGGCGCTCGGCCGCGAGCCTGCTCATGAGGATCGCCGCGCGCTTCGCCTGCTTGAAGATCGAGGGGACGTCGACAGCCTCTTTGTCCGTATGGGCGCCGACGCTGGCCGGACCGAGCCCGACGAGGCCTGTAACGTCCTTCGCGACAAAGCTGATGTCGCCCGCGCCGCGCTCCGCCGGGTCGAGTTCGCCCATCTGCGGCAATCCCATATCGGCGTTCACCGCGTTGAGCTGCGTGAGCAATGCGCGGTTCGCTTCGGTCGGCGGCATCGGCGGATAACGCCCCTCGAAGCTGATCTCCGCTTTCGCGCCGGGGAGCGATTGCGCGACGATGGCGCGCATCTTCTGCTGCGTTCGGGCAATCTGGTCTTCGCTGATCGCGCGAAGGTCGCCGCGCGCAACCGCGGTCGCCGCGACGATATTCGTCTTGCCGGTTGCTTCCAGGCGGATTTGCCCGGCGTCGAGCTTGGCGCTCTGGCCGCCCCCGATCAGGCCGACATTGTAGGTGAGCTTGTCTTCGGGGAGCTCGCGCCGGAACTGGTCGAGGATGCGCGCAAGCTCGTAGATCGCGCCATAACCGACGTCCGGCGAGCCGATGCCGCTCGAGTGAGCGCTCCGCCCGGTCACGGTGACCTGCCAGCTCCCGGCGCTGCGGCGGCCGGTCGAGCCCATGTCCTGATCGCCCTTCATCGCGAGGTCTTCGAAGTCGAGCGCGGCGTCCGCCTTCTTGCCTTCGCTGATAAGATCGCGGCGCGAGATGCTCAGCGGATCGCCCGCATCCTCCTCGTCGCCCGTCATGAATATTGTGATGTTAGCCTGCTTGAGCGTGCCTGCCGTCTGCATCGCACGAAGCGCGGCGACGATCACCGCGATGCCGCCCTTGTCGTCACCTGAGCCCGGCCCGTGCGCCATGTCGCCTTCGCGGTTCCAGCGCTGGAACGGCGAGTCCGGCTCGAATACTGTGTCGAGGTGCGCGATCAGCAACAAGCGCTTTCCGGTGCGGCTGCCTGCGTGCCGGGCGACGAGGTGCCCGGCGCGGCCGGCGTCCTTCATGTCGATCCACTCAGTCGTGAAGCCGAGCTGGCGGAATTCAGGCTCGACCATATCGCGGACCGCCCGAACCCCGGCGAGATTATGGCTGCCGCTGTTCTGGTCGACCCAGCGCTGCAGCATGCCGGTCGTACGCTGCTGCTCCGCATCGATGGTGCGGATCAGGGTTTGCTCGGCGGGAGTGAGAGCGGCGGAAGCCGGGGCTGCCGCCAACGAGGAAGCGAGAAACGCGTACACGATTCGTGATCTCATGGGCGCTGATTAGCGTCAGCCGCGCCATTCGTCATCTCGGCGAAGATTCTCGAAGGCGATGTGCGCTTGGTTCGCGAGACTTTCCTACACTGTGCCGATTTGGTTAGGCCGTTGCGACGGCTGGTCGCTCGGCGACTTCATCGCGGCCATGATCGTCAGCTTGAAATCAATGAAAGGACCTCAAATGACTATCAGGCTCCCCTTGCCGGTGCTCGCGCGCCCGCGCTGAGCAGCTGCGCCTCGAAGCACCACGCGCCCCAACCGATCGCAGCGGTCGCGGAAGCTCGACAGTGCCGAGCCTTCTCGCTGCTTCCGCCGCACCTCCTCAAACTTCCGACGAAACTCGACTTCCTGCCGCCGATGCCCTCACCGCGACCGAGCAAGCCATCCAGCTCGACGAATTGATCCGATGGGTGAGGGACCAGGCGGCGGCGGACCCAAACGCGAACAGCAGTTCGCGCTAGCGGCGGCCCGCGGCGTCCCTTAGGCTAGCCGTGAATGACGGCATGCTTGGGGAGGCCGCATGAACCCGAACCGGCTGAACAGCTTCACCGACGGCGTCATCGCCATCATCATCACGATCATGGTGCTCGAGCTCCCGGTACCGAAAGCGCCGGGCATGGCCGCGCTCAAGCCCGAACTCACCTTGTTCGGGGCTTACGCGCTCTCCTTCATCAAGGTCGGCATTTACTGGTTCCAGCACCATCATCTGCTGCAGGCGTCAAAACGGGTGGACGGACGCGTGCTGCTCGCCAACCTCTTCTTCCTGTTCTGGCTGAGCCTTGTCCCGTTCGTCGTCCGCTGGGTCGGCGATGCGGGCATCACGCGCGACACGGTGATCGCCTTCGGGGTGATCATGTTGCTTTGCGCCTTGTCGGTCGCATTGCTGAGATCGGCGCTGCTGGCGGCCAATTCCGTGGATGCACCGATCGCGAAGCTGGCCGCAGGGGGACGAAAGGGGCAGCTGACGATTGCCGCTTACGTCGTCTCGATTGGCGTCGCGCTAGTTTGGCCGCTCGCCGCCGTAGCGATCTACTTCGCCGTTGCGGCGATGTGGCTCGTCCCCGACAAGAGGTTCGAGCAACTCACGGACTGACATGAAACCCGACCGCCTCAATGCCCTCACCGACGGCGTCGTCGCCATCGTCCTCACCATCATGGTGCTGGAGCTGAAGTTTCCGGAGGAGCCGACTCTTGGCGCGCTTCTGAAAGTACTTCCGCTGCTCGCCGCCTACCTGCTCGCGTTCATCTATGTCGCGATCTACTGGAACAACCATCATCACATGATGCAGTCGGCGAAGCGGATTACGGGCGCCGTGCTGTGGGCGAACCACGCGTTGCTCTTCTGCCTGACCTTGTTTCCGCTGATGATCCGCTGGATCGATGAGGCCGGTCCGACCTCTTGGCCGGTTGCGTCGTTCGGCCTGGTGCTGGTTGCCGGATCGATCTGCTACGTGCTGCTCGAGCGGGCGCTCATCAATGCCGAGGGAGATGGCTCCGGCGTGAAGCGCGCGTTGGGCGGCGGCGCGAAGGAATGGATCAGCTTCGCGGGCTATGTCGTTGCCGTTCCGCTGGCCTTCGTTTCGCCGATGATCGCGATTGCGATCTATGTGGCGGTCGCATTCATGTGGTTCATTCCCGATAGGCGCTTCGAGCGTAACTTGCAGGCGTAGCCGCCGCATCCCACCTCATCTCCAGGATTGGAGACGAATTTGGACAGCTGGCACGGAACAACGATCATTGGAGTTAAGAAGGGCGGGAAGACCGTCATCGCGGGCGACGGGCAGGTCAGCCTCGGCAATACGGTGATCAAACCCAACGCGAAGAAGGTTCGCCGCATCGGCGACGGCAAAGTGATCGGCGGGTTCGCCGGCGCGACGGCGGACGCCTTTACATTGTTCGAGCGGCTGGAGCGCAAGCTCGAGCAGTATAACGGGCAGCTCCTCCGCGCCGCGGTCGAGCTCGCCAAGGACTGGCGAACAGACAAGTATCTGCGAAACCTGGAGGCGTTGATGATCGTCGCCGACGCCGAGCAGATGCTCATTCTCACCGGCAACGGCGATGTGCTCGAACCCGAAGGTGGAATCGCTGCCATTGGCTCGGGCGGCAATTACGCGCTGTCGGCGGCCAAGGCGCTGGCGGATTACGAGTCCGACCCCGAAATCCTCGCCCGCAAGGCGATGCAGATCGCCTCGGAGGTGTGCGTCTTCACCAACGACCGGGTGACCGTCGAAGTCGTGGAATAATCTCCACCGTTCGGGCTGAGCTTGTCGAACCCCGGTCTTTGTTCTCATAGTAAGAACAGTCCTTCGACAGGCTCAGGACGAACGAATGTTATTGGATCGAAGGTCTTTCGCCGCCGGGTCCGCTGCGCTGCTCTCCGGCTGCGCGACGGTCAGCACCCGCAGTTCGCTGAGCTGCACGCCTTTGGCGCCTGTGCTCGTCGACGAAAGCCGCGTTATCCGCACGATGGCCGGACTTCGTCCCTATCGCAAGCAGGGCTTCGTCGTCCGGGCTGAGCAGCTCGGAGAGAAGCGCCTGGTCCACAATTACGGACACGGCGGTGGCGGGATTACGCTCAGCTGGGGCACCTCAAAGCTCGCAGCCGAGCTGGGCTTCCAAGGCCACACCGGCCCCGTCGCAGTGATCGGTTCCGGCGCGGTTGGACTATCGACCGCGCGGCTGGTCCAGGAGGCCGGCTTTCCGGTCACCATCTACGCTGCGGCGCTCCCGCCGGACACGACGTCGAACATCGCCGGCGGCCAGTTCCACCCCTTCGCCGTCTTCCGCGAGGGCTTCGTCACTCCTGATTTCATGGCCCAGTTCGCGAGGGCGCTCGACTATAGCTGGCGACGCTTCCAGATCATGGTGGGCGACGATTACGGCGTCCGCTGGCTTCCGACCTATGTCAAGGACGGGACCCCGGAAGCGAAGGTCATCGCGACCTTCCCGCCGATCAGTCGAACGCTGACCCGGGCCGAGCACCCATTCCCAGACGCGAACGTGCTCCGCTACGACACGATGTACGTGGAGACTGGCCGCTACCTCCGCCAGATGGTTCGCGACGTGCAGCTTGCCGGCGGCAAGATCGAGGTTCGCCGGTTCGCTACGCCCGGAGATATTGCCGCGCTGCCTGAACGCCTGGTGTTTAACTGCACCGGGCTTGGCAGTCGCGACCTGTTCGGTGACGCCGACCTTCACCCGGTACGGGGCCAGCTCGCGATTCTCGAGCCGCAGCCGGAGGTTCGGTACGCCTATCTCGGGGATGGCTACATGTTCCCGCGCCCCGACGGCATCCTCCTCGGCGGCACCTTCGAAGTCGATCAATGGGATCCAAGTCCGCAGCGGGACGCAATTGCGCGCATCCTCGCCGTCCACAAGCGCTTCTTCTCCGCCTTTCGCTGCACCGCTTGAAGAGGGTGCGAACGCTCCCGACATAGCTGGCGAAATGAATTATCACGCCTCCATTCCCCAGAGCGGCGGGGAGCCTTCCGAAGTGCTGAAAGACAAGCTCACCCCGAAGGCGATCGTCGCCGCGCTTGACGACCACATCGTCGGCCAGGACGACGCGAAGCGCGCAGTCGCGGTCGCGTTGCGCAACCGCTGGCGCCGTCAGCAGCTCGGCCCCGAACTGCGCGAAGAGGTCACGCCGAAGAACATCCTGATGATCGGGCCAACGGGTTG
>Ga0070671_100004474_pt1 | contig 11068 bp, 6 predicted proteins | sample KBSS73metaG_FD_65341 | JGI IMG/M metagenome (GOLD analysis project Ga0070671, IMG submission 65341) | Switchgrass rhizosphere microbial communities from Kellogg Biological Station, Michigan, USA - KBS S7-3 metaG | ecosystem: Host-associated > Plants > Roots > Rhizosphere > Soil ... | reverse complement strand
GTGCGCGTCTGCGAGGACGAGGGCTACCGCGAGCTCATCATCTCCATGAAGGCGTCCAACCCGGTCGTCACGATCCAGGCCTACCGGCTGCTCGCCGCCCGCATGGACGAGGCAGCGATGGACTATCCCTTCCATCTCGGCGTGACCGAGGCCGGAGACGGCGAGGACGGCAGGATCAAGTCCGCCATCGGGATCGGATCGCTCCTCGACGATGGGATCGGGGACACCGTCCGCGTCTCGCTCACCGAGGACCCCGTCGCGGAGGTCCCCGTCGCGCAGCGGCTCGTCGAGCCCTACAACCGCCGGCAGGCGTCGGCGGCGGCGCGGCACGAGGCGCCGTCCGCGATCCCGGCCTGGGCGGACGAGGGCGCGGCGATCCCGCTCCCCTTCGATCCCTACGTGCACTCGCGGCGCCGCGCGGACGTCGTCCGCTTCGGGCCCTGCGCGATCGGGGGCGAGGAGACGGTTCGCGTCGAAGTGCCGCTCTCGTCCCCCCTGGCCCAGGCCGACGCGATCCGGCGCGAGATCGACGCCCAGGCGGGCCCGCGCGTCCCGCTGGAAACCCGCGCCGAGCTTGTCGAGACGATGATCGCCACGGACGAGGACCTCGAGCGGCTCGGGACCCTGCGCGCCACGATGCGCCTCGTCGCGCCGAACGTCGCGCTCTCGGCGCGCCTCGCGCCCGGCGTCGCCCCGAAGCTCTTCCAAGACGCGACACCGGCGGGCTTCGCCTCGAGCGCGGACCGCATCGTCGTTCCGGCTTCGGCACTCCTTCTCTCGCCGGGCGGGGCGCCTGTCTCGCCGCGCGCGCTGGCGGACCGTCTCGGCTGCGGCGTCCTGCTCGAGGGAAGCGCCGAAGAGATCCTGGACGCCTTCGACGCCGCCCCGGCCGCTCCTGCCGGCGGCGCCGCCGGCGCCCTCGCGGTCACGATCCCCGTGGCCGCGTCCGCCGCGCCCGCGGACGCTTCGCCCGCGCCGCCGCAGGGATCCCAGAGCCCCGTGCACGCGTATCGGCTTCTCGCGGCAGGGCTGGCCGCGCGCGGGATCCGCGTGCCCATCGTTCTTTCGTACGAGACCGGCGCCACGGGCGACGAGGCGCTTCTCGCGCCCGCGCTCGTCCTGGGCTCGCTGCTGTGCGACGGGATCGGCGACGCCGTGCGCATCCGCGCCGCCTCCACCGAGTCCTCCCGCGCCCTCGCATTCAACATCCTGCAGGGCGCGCGCGTGCGGACCTCCAAGACGGAGTTCATCTCGTGCCCCTCGTGCGGGCGCACGCTCTTCGACCTCGAGGAGACGACGCGGCGCATCAAGGAGCGGACCGCCCACCTCAAGGGACTCAAGATCGCGATCATGGGCTGCGTCGTGAACGGCCCCGGCGAGATGGCGGACGCGGACTTCGGCTACGTGGGCTGGGGCGCGGACAAGATCGCGCTCTTCGTCGGCAAGGACATCGTGGCTCGGGACATCCCGACCTCCGAGGCGGACGAGCGGCTCATCGCGCTCATCAAGGAGCACGGGCGCTGGCAGGAGCCCGCCCTGACGGAAGAGCCCGCCTCGTAGGCGCGCCCTTCCGGCTCCGGCGCGCGCGACGAGGGCCGGTCCCGATCCGTTCTCAGTTCGCGGTGAAGTGCCAGTGCACTTCGATCTTCGCCTGCGGGTAGTTTCCGGGAATCGGCCCGAAGGGCGCGCCCTTCGTGACCGCGGCCAGCGCCGCGTCGTCCCACTGCTTCGATCCCGACGTCATCGTCACGATCGTCGCGCCGAGGCTGCCGTCGCGCACGATCGTCGCCTGGACGACGGTCTTGCTTCCCTTCGCGGGGAGGTGGCTTCCCGGCACCATCCAATTCTTCGACACCTTTGCGACGGCCGCCTGCTGATAGGCCGCGTCCTTGAAGTCCGCCGGGAAGTACGCGTTGAAGGACGGCTTGATGGCGGCGGCCTTCGGCGCCGGCTTCGGCTTCGCCGCGGCGTCCTCGCCCGCCCCCGCCCCCGGCAGGATCCCCGCGGCGAGGACCAGCGCCGCAAGGAGAGCGAAGACCGCGAGGAGCGCGCGAAGAGCTCCCTGCCTGGATCGAGGATCGGCGTGTGCGCTCTGCATGAAGATTCCTCCGGATCGGGCCCCTGCGCGGCCCACCGTTCATCATAGAGGAGAGGGCGCGCCTCGTCCCACCCATTCGAAGGACCGGTTAGAATCCGCGCATGGAGCCACCTCCCATGCTCCGCGACGGAGCCTTCGCGGGGCGCGTCCTCGTCGTCACGGGCGGCGGAACGGGCCTGGGCCGGAAGATCGCCGAGACCGCCGCGCGGCTCGGGGCCCGGGTGTGCCTCGCGAGCCGCGACGCGGGCCATCTCGCGGCCGCCGGGGACGCCGTCCGCGCGGCGGGGGGCGAGGCCCTCGAGATCCCCACGGACGTTCGCGACTATCGGCAGGTGCGGGCCCTCGTCGCGAAGACACAGTCCCGGTTCGGGCGGCTCGACGCCTGGGTCAACAACGCGGCGGGGAACTTCGTCCGTCCGGCCGAGCGGCTCCCCGAGACGGCGTTCAAGAACGTGGTCGACATCGTCCTGAACGGCGGCTTCTACGGCGCGCGCGCGGCGGGCCGCGCGATGATCGAGCAGGGGGAAGGGGGCGCGATCCTGAACATCCTCGCAACCTACGCGTGGACCGGCGGACCCGGGACCGTCCACAGCGCCTGCGCGAAGGCGGGGCTGCTGGCGATGACGCGCACGCTGGCCGTCGAATGGGCGCGCCACGACATTCGCGTGAACGGGATCGCCCCCGGACCGCTCGCGACCGAAGGCGCGTCCGCGCGCCTCTGGCCGAGCGACGCGCTCGAGGAGCGCGTGCGGCGCGCGATCCCGCTGGGCCGGTTCGCGTCGCTGACGGAGGTCGCGGACGCCGCGCTCTTCCTCCTCTCGGACCATGCCTCTTACGTGACGGGCGAGGTCCTGACGCTCGACGGCGGGGCCTGGCTCGGGCGCGGCATCCTCGCGGGCGAGGATCCCGGCGAAGCGATCCCGGTCGTCCGCCGCCGGCGCGCGCCGCGCCCGTAACGCGATCCGCCGTCGACCGGGCCGCGCCGATCGCTCCCCCTCCTGCTCGTTTGACAGCCTTCCGAGGGGGCCCTAGAATCCACGACTGATGCGGCTTTCCGCGCTTTCTGCCCTCGCGGTGTCGGTTCCCCTGGTCCTCTCCGGCGCGGAAGCGGTTTCCTCCTTTGCCGGCGAGGAGACCGGGGCGCCCCGGCGCGATATTTCGGACGCACCCCAGCAGGGTCCCGTCCGCCCGCGTCCGCCCGCGCGTCCCGCGGCGGCTCCTTCCGCCGCGCCGGCCGACCGTCAGCCCGGTCCCGCACGCGCGGATGCCGACAAGCTCTGCATCATTCCCCGGGCCGACCGTCCCGCCGCCGCTCCGTTCCCGCGCGACCTCGAGTGGATCCGGACTTCGGGGATGGCCCCCGAAGAGGCGATGCGGGGGCGCGTCGTCCTCATCGAGGTCTGGGAGTCGAGCTGCATCAACTGCCTGCGCAACCTCCCGGTCCTCAGCCAGCTCAACCGACGCTACTCCGCCTTCGGTCTGCTCGTGCTCGGCATCCATTCCTCCGAGTTCAGCTTCACCGCGTCCCGCATCGCGGTCGAGCGGGCCGTGCGCCGCTTCGGGCTGGACTTTCCGATCGCCGCGGACTCCCGCAAGAGCTTCTGGAACAAGTGGGAGGTCCCCGGCTGGCCGACGACCTATCTCCTGGACGATCGCGGCATGCTCGCCAGCATGCACACGGGCGAGCTGACCGCGAGCACGCTGGAGAAGAGCGTGCGGGCGCTCCTCATCGAGCGCCAGCCCGGCCTGCGCTTCCCGGATCCGCCCGCCCCGTCCCAGGATCCGTACGCGCCCGAGTGCGGCTTCGTCACGCCGGACATCTTCACGACGCCGAGCAAGGACTTCCTACTCAACGGCGACAACCTGAGGCGCCGCGACACGGTGAACTACGCGGACCCGGGGCCCTCCCGCTCGGAAGGGACGTTCTACCTGCGCGGGCCCTGGGCGTGGCTCGAGGACGGGCTCGAGCGCGGCTCGGGCGCGTCCTTGGCGTCCATCGGAATCACCTACCGCGCCAACGAGGTCTACGCGGTCCTGGTGAACACGGGCGCGAGCCCCCAGGAGGTCGAGATCCGTCAGGACGGCCGCCCCCTGCAGGACGCCGTGCGCGGGCGTGACGTCGAGATCCTGGCGGACGGCCGTTCCATCATCCGGCTCGGCGAATCGCGCCTGTACTATCTCGTCGTCAACTCGGACCTGGGGCGCCACGATCTGGAGCTCTTCCCCTCGGCCGCCGGCTTCCAGGTGCACAGCTTCAGCTTCGGCAACCGCTGCCAGACATCCTTCCCGCACAAGTAGCTCACCCGACGTCACCGGCACTGGCGCCGTCGCCGTCCCCGCACCCGTCCCCTCCGCGCCGCCGTCTAGACGATCCAGCGCCCCGTTGCGACGAGCGCGAGGATCAGCGCTCCCACCGCGATCCGGTACCACGCGAACGGTGCGAGCGTGCGCGTCCGCACGTAGGCGAGGAACACGCGCACGACCGCCGCGGCCGCGAGGAACGAGACGAGGAACCCGATCGCGAAGAGGGGGAAGTCTCCGATGGAGAGATGGCGCAGCTCCTTGAGGAGCGCGTAGCCGGAGGCCGCCGCGAGCGTCGGGATCGCGAGGTAGAACGAGAACTCCGTCGCCGCGCGCCGCGACAGCCCCGCGAGCAGCCCGCCGAGGATGGTCGAGGCGGAGCGCGAAGCGCCGGGGATGAGCGCCAGCACCTGCGCGCAGCCGATCGTCAGCGCCTGTCCCCAGCTGACCGCCTCAACGGCGTCGGTGGTGCGCGCGCCCGTGTCGCGGCGCGCGGCCCAGGCTTCGACGATCAGGATGACGACGCCGCCGAGAATGAAGGCCCAGGCGATCGGACGCGGAAACGCGAGGTGCTCCTCGATCTTCTTGTGCAGCGCGAAGCCGACGATCGCCGCCGGAAGAAACGCCAGCGCCACCGCGCCCAGGAAGCGCCGCGGCGCCCGCTCCGTGCGCGCCCTGACGAGCAGCGATCCGATCGGAGCCCGCAGGTCCCATACGACCGCGAGAATCGCCCCGAACTGGATGAAGATCTCGAAGGCATGCGCCTTCTCGTCCGAGAAGCGCATCCACGGCCCCGCCAGCATGAGATGTCCCGTCGAGGAGACGGGAAGGAACTCGGTGATTCCCTCGATCAGACCGAGGAGGATCGCGATCAGTATGGGCGACACGGTCCTCCCGTCACGTCAACTGGACTGTGTGCGCTCCGATCTCTGTTCCAGAGCCCAGCACTGTTCGCCCGTCGAGCTCTATTCCCCGCACCGACCGTTCCCGCGCCGTTAACCTGCGAGGCCGAAGGCCTCGTCAGGTTCAACAGGGCTTGCACCGCTCTTGCTCAAGCCACCCTCGTTGCCGGGCGCGTCCAGGATCGCTACACTGGGGAACACAAGGAGCGCCATGGCCGAGGATTCCCCCTACCCACGCCTCTTCACGATCCAGGAAGCGAGCCGCGTGCTGCCGAGGATCGAGCCGCTCATGGGCGAGATGCGTGAGGCCTTCGCCCTGATCCGCAAGGAGATCGAGGCGGCTGCGCGCGAGGCCGGTGTCCCGCCCAACGATCCCAAGCTCTCGGAGCGGGTCGAAGCGCGCGGCGTCGCGCCGCCGCTCGTCGCGCGGGTCAACGAGCTCATCGCCCTGATCCACGCCCAGGGATGCCTGGTGAACGGGCCGGAGGCGGGGCTCGTGGATTTCCCCGCGCTGTTCGGCAGCGAGATCGTCTTCCTCTGCTGGAAGCACGGGGAGGAGGCGATCGGCCACTGGCACCGGATCCCCGACGGCTTCTCGGGCCGTCGTCCCCTGCTCGACGCCTCCGGCGCGTCCGACGCCTCGGCCACCGTCAACTAGCGCGCATCGCCAGCCGCCCGCACCGCTCTCGAGCGCTTCGCGCGACGGGGCGAAGACGCGCGCGCCCGGATCAGACGGGGCGGGTCGCAGCGGGAGCGTCCGGCGCCGGCGGCGCGGGGCGCATGTACAGGGTCATCAGCGCGGGCAGGAGCGTGAGCGAGGTGAAGAGGCATCCGATCGTGCCGAGGATGCAGACGAGGCCCACGCCCTTGAGCCCCGGATAGTTCGAGAACGCCACGGTCCCGAATCCTGCGATGTTCGTCAGGGCCGCCATCACCACCGCCTTGCCGGTCTCGAGGATCCCCTCGTCCCCCGGGGTCGCGCGGGTCAGGCGGTGGATCATGTGGATCCCGTAGTCCACGCCGACCCCCAGGATCATGGTCGTCGCGAACGCGTTGATGAAGTTCATCTGGATGCCGAGGACCTTCATCATGCCGAGCATGAAGACAACGCCCAGCACGAGCTGCAGCATCGCGATGACCGTGAGTGACACCTTGCGGAAGTCGATGTAGAGCAGGACGGCCACCAGAAGCAGCCCGACGCTCACGGCGAGCGCCGCGTCGCGGCGGAAGAGCCGCCGCAGCTCGAGCCCGACGAGGACGACGCTCGTCGCCTCGATCTTCCGGTCGCCCCCCTCGAGGTCGCTGGCCACCGACTCGAGCCGATCGCGGTCCAGCCGCTCGGTGTTGGGGAAAAAGTACGTGGCCGTCACGTGCTCGCCGTTCACGACGCGGTGGTAGCGGCCCACCAGCTCGCCGAGCCCGCGCTGCTCGAGGTCCTCGACGGTCAGGGCCCTCTCCGGACGGAGCATGCGGCGCAGGGTCTGCAGGTAGGCGTCGTAGCTCCCCGGCCGGAAGCCGTTGTCCGCGAGCGCCGCGCGGAAGGTCCTCTCGATCCGGTCGACGTCGAAGGCCCCCGGCGAACCCGCAGCGAGCTCGCGGATGACCGCCTCCTGCGATTCGCGCGCGGGGAGGTAGGTCAGGAGCGACTCGTATCCCTGGATGTCCCCCTGGGACGCGAGGGCGTCGAGCCGCGCGGTCACCCGGCGGTTGCGCTCGAGCGCTTCGTCGAACGTCGCCCCGTGGCACATCACGATCATGTAGTTGAGCGAGCCCCCGAACCGGCGGCCGATCTCTTCCTGGACCAGGACGCCCCGGTTGTTCCCCGACCGCAGGTCCTTGATGTTCTCGCTGAAGTCGATGTTCAAGGCGAAAACGCCCAGCACCGCGCAGACCGCGAACGAGAGGAGGGCCGTCGGCACGGGCCAGCGGGCGGCGACGGTCAGGAGACGCTCCACGCCGAAGGAGTGCAGGTAGAGCTTCTGCGCCTTGCCGGCCTTGCGCAGGCGCCGGCGCTCCAGCCACCGCAGCAAGGGAAGAGGAAGCACGGGGAAGACGAAGAAGGCGCTGATGCTCGCGAAGCGGGTGACCTTCTCCCCTTCGACGTACGCGATCATCGCGGGGAGCAGGAACAGGATCGTGACGCCGCAGAGGAGGATGCCCGTCCCGACCAGGAATCCGAAGTCGCGAAGCCCGGGGAACTCCGTCACGCACATCGCGTAGAAGGTGCCCGCGGAGGTGATCACGCCCGTAAAGACGCCGATGGCCGTCTCGCCCATGATCCTGGAGACGGCCTCCTCCAGGCTCCGTCCCAGACGCCGCTCCTCGATGTAGCGCCCGTACATCACGATCGTGAAGTCGGTTCCGAGGCCCATGAGGAGCGCGGTGAAACCGGAGGTCGCGGAGTTCAGCCCGTTCAGGAAGAGGAACGCCACCGCGAACGTCAGCGCCTGGCCCGCCGCGAGAGGGACCGATGAGTACGCGATCGCGGCGAAGCGCCGGTAGCAGAAGAGGTAGAGTCCCGTGACCAGGAAGAACGAGATGAGCGCGTTCCACAGGATGTCGCCCTTGATGAGCTTCGCGTCCTCGTGGGCGATGACGTAGCCGCCCCCGTAGTCCACCGTCATCTTGGCGAGCGGATCGGGCTCGTCCTCGTCCAGTCCCGACCGGAGCTTCTCGATCGCCGCGCGCTTCGCGTCCTCGACCTCGACGAGGAGCCGGTCGGAGAAGGCGACGTCCTGTGGAGGGCGGTTGGGCTTCGCGATGATGAGCAGGCTCTTGCGGTCGGACGCCAGGTAGTAGCCGTCCATGAGGTCGATCCGGAACGCGCCCCGGTTCTTGAGGAACGCATCGTAGAGGACCGGCAGCATCCCGAGCGGGTCCATCGTCGCCTGGAGCTTGGCGATGAACGACGGCTGGCTCGCGAGCTTCTCGTGCAGCTCCGACACGCGGCGGCGGATCGCCTCGTCCTCGAAGATGGGCCGGATGCGCGAGAGCTTGTCGGGGCCCAGGAACACGAGGGCGTTCTCGGAGAGGTTGGTCAGGATGGGCGAGGTCTCGTCGAGGCGGTACTCGACGTACTCGATGTTCTTCGACTTCTCGAGCCTCCCCGCGAGCTCGTCGGCGAACTCTTCGTAGTCCTCGGCGCTCGTGCCTCCCTTGGCGACGGAGCCGTCCTCGGGAGCGCTCACCAGGATGAGCAGGTAGTCGAGCGAGCCGAAGTCCTGCAGCGAGCGCTTGAAGATCTCGATCTTCTTGTTGGTGCTCGGCACCATCGACAGGATGTCGGTGTCGAGGCGCAGCCTGCTGCCCAGGAAACCGGAGATCGCGATCAGGATCGCGAAGACCGCGAACACCGCCCCGTGATGCCGGAGAGAGAACTTTTCGATCCGCGTGAGGAGGTTTTTCGGCAGCATGGGAGGGCGTCTCGACTATAAACAAAGCGCGCGCGGGGGGTCAAACTCCGCGCGGCGGGCGCGCGCCCTGCGCGTCGAGGATCTCCCGGACCGCGCGGGCGAGCGCCTCGGGACTGAACGGCTTGGCGAGGAAGGCGGCCTCGGCCCCGGGACGTCCGTCGTGGAACAGACCCTCGCGCGCGTAGCCCGAGATGAAGAGGACGCGCGTTTCGGGGTGGACCCCGGCGAGCCGCTCTGCGAGCTCCGGCCCGCCCATGCCCGGCATGACGACGTCCGATACCATCAGGTGGATGGGCTCCTTGTGGCGCTCGAAGATCGCGACCGCTTCGTCGGCGTTGCGCGCCTCGAGCAGCGCGTAGCCGCGTCCGTCGAGCACCTCGCGGATGAAGCTGCGCACGGACGCCTCGTCCTCCACGACGAGGACCGTCTCCGATCCGGAGGCCGCCGCCGCATCGCCATTCGAGGCGGCGGGCCGGTCTTCGGGATCGTCCACGGCCGGAAGGTAGACGCGGAAGGTGGCGCCGCGCCCCGGCTCGCTCCAGACCGTCACCTGCCCCCCGCTGCGCCGGACGATGCCGTAGACCGTCGACAGGCCCAGACCCGTCCCCTTGCCGACCTCCTTCGTGGTGAAGAACGGCTCGAAGAGGCGCGACTGCGTCTCCCGGTCCATCCCGATGCCCGTGTCCGCCACGGAGAGCTCGACCCACCCGCCGGGGCCGGCCTCGGGCAGCCCGATCGCCTGCCCCTCGTAGAGACCGATGTTGCGGGTCTCGATCACGAGGCTCCCGCCACGCGGCATCGCATCGCGCGCGTTGAGCACGAGGTTCATCAGGATCTGCTCGACCTGGCCCGGGTCGGCGCGCACCCGGCTCAGCCGGGGATGCAGCGTCGTCACCAGCTCGATGTCCTCCCCGATCAGCCGCCGCAGCATCCGCTCCATGTCGGAGACGACGGCGTTCAGCTCCATGACCCTGGGGTCCATCATTTCCTTGCGGGAGAACGCCAGGAGCTGGCGCGTGAGCGAGGACGCCCGCTCGGCCGCCCGCATGATCTCCATCGCGTAGGCGCCGAGCGCGGGGTCCTGCTCGAGGCGCGTCTGGAGGATCTCGCTGTAGCCGGCGATCGCGGTCAGGATGTTGTTGAAGTCGTGCGCAACGCCGCCCGCGAGCCGTCCGATGGCCTCCATCTTCTGCGACTGCCGAAGCTGTCCCTCGAGGTTCTTGCGCTCGGTGACGTCGCGCAGGACGACCTGGGCCCCCTCGCGCCCCTCGTAGGTGCACGGGCTCGCCGCGACCTCGACGTCCACGGTGCTCCCGTCGAGCCGGATCCACCGCTCCTCGATCAGGGGAACGCTCCGCCTCTCGCGCCGCAGCTCCTCCATCCGCGCGATCACCATCGCCCGGACATCCGGGTGCACGCGCTCGAGGACGGGAAGGCCGAGCACCGTGTCGGCGTCCGGCGCGCCCAGGAGCGTGGCCATCGCGCTGTTCACGAAGACGAACTTGCCTCCCGTCTGGATGAAGATCGCCTCCGGGGCGAGCTCGACGAGCTGGCGGTACTGCTCTTCGCTGCGCCGCAGGTCCTCGGCGACCGACTCGGCGTAGGCGCGCGCCCGCACCTGCCCACGGGAGAGGCCGAAGAGGACCACGCCGATGCCGAGCCCGCCGAGGAGGATCGCGAGGGTCTGCGTCTCACGGCGCGGCGCGAGGAAGGAAGGCTGCGCGGCCGCCGTCAGCAGCCATGGGTGCCCCGCGACCTTGAATCCGGCGGCGGTCGAGAACCGCGAGAGGAACGGCCCCGCGCCGCCGGTCTCCAGGAGAAGGTCCTCCGGAGTCTCCGCGGCGGCGGCGTAGACCCGGAAGCCGACGGTGGGCGCCGCGGCGGCGATCCCGGCGGCGAGGTCCCTGGCGCGGTAGGGGCTGAACACGTACCCCGCGAGCGCGGCGCGCCGTTCGTCCCGCGTGCCCAGGGACGATCCGTGCCGATAGATCGGCTGATAGACGAGAAAGCCGCGCGAGTCGAGAGAGTCCTTCTCCGCGCCGGCTTCACCCATGAGCGTGATGACGCCCGACGCCGCCGTCTGCCCCGAATCGCGGGCGATCTCCATCGCCTCACGGCGCGCGCGCTCGGAGTTCATGTCGAAGCCGACGACCGCGCGGTTGCCCTCGTCGAGGGGCTCCAGGTAGACGACCGGGAAGCTGTCGGCATCCCCGCGGACGGCGGGCGTCCCGGCCGCGGCGCTCGCCGGGGCGCCGATGGGGCCTCCCTCGGCTCCGGAGCCGCGCGAGCCGGACCAGATCGAGAAACCCGGGATCTCGCGGTCCAGCTCCGCGGACGCGGACGCGCGTCCCGCC
>Ga0070671_100004473_pt1 | contig 11069 bp, 7 predicted proteins | sample KBSS73metaG_FD_65341 | JGI IMG/M metagenome (GOLD analysis project Ga0070671, IMG submission 65341) | Switchgrass rhizosphere microbial communities from Kellogg Biological Station, Michigan, USA - KBS S7-3 metaG | ecosystem: Host-associated > Plants > Roots > Rhizosphere > Soil ... | reverse complement strand
TGACCGGCGCGCAGACGTCCGTCTGGCATTTCGGCTGGAACACTCCCGACTCGCGCAAGTATGACGAGAACTTCCGCAAGATGGGGCTGCAGATCGCGCAGATGTGGGACGCGGCCGACGGGAAGCTCGTCGACATGTCGAGCGATACGCTGCCGGGATTACCGACGCAGGAACAGATTCTCGAGATGCGCGCGAAGGGCGTGCAGCCGACGCGCGACGGCGGTTTTGGCTACCTGCGCGGGCCGGACGGCATCATGATCGAGAACGCCCAGGCTGGCACCGTCGAGCGTTTCAATCACATTCACATGTACCACGAACATCCGATCTGCGCGATGCAGTGGTACGTCACGCATCTCGGCGCGACGCTGCCGCAGGGACGCGGCGGCGCGCCGGGAACGCTGCCGGCTGGCGACTGCAAGCAGCTCTATGCGCCGCCGACGTGGCCGTCGTTCGCGAAGACCGGCTTCGTGCGCGATCCGTCGGGTGCGGTGTTCTTCGACGACATCTCCATTTCGATCCGGCCCTGGCCAGGCGGCGGCCTGGTCAGCACGCGCGGCCACGTGGTCGATCACTGGGCGCTGAGCGTCGCGGACCTTGACGGCACGGTGACGCGCCTGAAGAGCGAAGGCGTCAAGTTCCTGGAAGAGATTCATCCGTGGGGCAACATGCGCGCCGCAATGATCGAAGGACCGGACCGCGTCGCCATCGAGCTCGTGGAGGTCAAATAGCAACGCTAGAGCGCTTCTCGCATTGACGTAGTTACGAATCTACGAATTTTCGAATTCTCATGTTTCAATTCGTCAATTCGTCACTACGTAAATTCGAAAATTGCTCTCGGTGGGAGATCCGTATGAGAGGCGTGGCTGAACGGTGCCTGATCGTCACGGTGGTGCTCCTGGCTTCGACGGCCGTGTTCGCGCATCACGGCACGAACGCATCCTACGACCCGACGAAAGCCGTGACGCTGACGGGCGTCGTGACGAGGTTCACCTTCAGGAACCCGCATTCGTTCGTCGAGTTCGACGTCAAAAACGAGCAGGGCGAGATGGTGCATTGGGTCGGAGAAATGAACAGTCCGACCGTGCTGCGGGAGGCCGGCTGGACGGCATCCACGATCAAGGCCGGCGATGCGCTCACGATGACACTCAATCCCTCGCGCGCTGGCACGCCGAGGGGTGTCGTCAACCGCATGCGTCCGATCCTGGTCAACGGCAAGCAGGTGCTGGGCACCGGCGGCAGCAACGAGAACTAGTATCGTGCGAGCACTTTCCGCTACGGCGATCGCGACGCTGACCGCCGTGCTGACGGCGGCAACTCCAGGAGACGCACAGGCGCCGGTCGCCGGCGGCGGGAGACAAGGCGGCGCCGAGGCCAGGCCGGCGATGTCGGTTCCCCATGACCCACGAGACCTTTCGGGCGTCTGGATACGAACAAACCCGTTGCTGACACTCAGTCAGACACCCCCGCCCTTCACGCCCCTGGGCAAGAAGTTGTTCGACGCCAACAAACCGTCGTACGGACCTCGGGCCGTGCCGCCCGCGGTCGGCAACGATCCGATGGGCAACTGCGACCCGCTGGGACTGGTTCGCAACCTGCTGCTCGAGCTCGTCTCGGCTTATCCGATGGAGATCGTGCAGACACGGGATCGGGTGTTTCAGTTCTTCGAATGGGGCCACTCGTACCGCCAGGTGTGGACTGACGGCCGGCCGCTGCCGAAAGACGCCGACCTGACGTTCAACGGCATCTCCACCGGCCGATGGGAGGGTGACACGTTCGTCGTCACCTCCGGGTTCTTCGACGACCGCAGCTGGCTCGACCACTTCGGAATGCCTCACTCCACCGAGATGACGCTGGAGGAGCGTTATCGCCGGCTGGATCGCGACACGCTGGAGTTGAACATGACGCTGACCGATCCGAAGATCTTCACGGCACCGTGGGTGAGCGAGCGGAAGGTCATGAAGCTGGCGCCGCGCAGTCGAGAGATCGCCGAACAGTTCTGCGTCCCATCGCAGGAGGCGGAGTTCAACAGGATCGTGCGCGATCCGGCCGGCGGGGTCGTCCGTTAGCTTTGAAACATGGGGGACGAGGTAGAGAGCCTATGAAATGCACGGTCGCACTTACGATCGCCTTCTCTTTCGGCGCGCTCCTCGGCGCACAGCAACGAAATCCCTTTCCGCAGCCCACTCCCGCAAAGGAAGTGACCGTTACCGGTATCCCCGGAGTCATCGCGGCCGGCGCCAAATGGAAACTCGTCTGGCAGGGCCCCGATAACGCGGACGGCATCATCGGGACGAAAGACGGCGGGCTGCTGTTTGCGCAGGAGCAGCCGAGCACGGTTGGCATGCTCGATCAGAACGACAAGTTTTCTATTTTCGTCAGAGATACCCATGGCACCGGTGCCTTGGCGTACGACAACAAGGGCCGCCTCATCGGGGCGGAAAGAACGTGTTCGGATCCGGGCGGCCGTCCTGCCGAATGCAAGGAAGCGGCGGAACTGGTTGTCTTGCATCCCACACGGCTGGTCCTCGCAGGGAAGTTCGGAGAGAAGACCTTCTGGCGCATGGGCGAGGTCGTAGCCGATTCCAAAGGTGGCGCATATTTCAGCGACGACGCCGGAACGTATTTCGTCAATCCCGCCGGCAAAGTAAGTCTCGTTGCGGGGAAGGAAGTGCGAACGAACGGGATGGCGCTGAGCCGAGATGAGAAGACTCTCTATCTCACGAATGGGCGGACGATCGTTACGCTTGATATCCAACCAGATGGCACCACGAAGAATCAGCGGGATTTCGCAATGCTACAAGGCACCGCTGGTGGTGATGGGATGTGCATCGACTCCGAAGGTCGCTTGTACGTGACGGCCGGTGAAACCGGTATTCAGGTGTTCAGTGTGGAAGGAAAACACCTGGGCATCATTCCTCTGCCAAGGTCCGCGTCCAGCGTGGCGTTTTCCGGACCCAACAAGAAAGTCCTTTACGCGAAGGGGGCCGGCATGACGACGCCGGACGGCAAGGAGTACAGAACTCCCGAGGGCGTGAGGAATAACGCCAAGGCGATTTACAAGATCGACATGATCGCACAGGGATTCACGGGCCGCCCGAAATAGTCATCCGCCCGATCGCAATCGCCATTGGGCTCGTGGAGGTTGAATAGTTATGAAGAAGAAGTTCCTCCGGATACTGGCGCTGGTGTGTGCGGCTAGCCCCGCGGTTCTTTCCGCCCAGGCGCCGAAAGACGCGATCGTCATCAGCGACGCGGACATCAAAGCGGTGCTCAAGATGGCGGCGGACACCAAACGCACTGTTCCCGACAACAGCCTTCGCGTGATCGATATGGGCAGCTATCAGCTCGCCGTCGGCATCGTCGCGCGCGGCAAGCTGGCTGCGGCGCCCGCGGCCGCCGCGCCTGCGGCGGCACCTGCGAACACGCAGCCCGCCTGTGGGCAGCAACGCGCCGGCGCGACGGGACCGAACGGCATCTTTCACGACAGTACGGCTGAAACCTACATCGTGACGTCAGGCAGCGGCACGCTGATCACCGGTGGGACCATCGTTAACGGTCGGCGCTCGCCGGCCGACAGCGAAGTGACGACGATTCTCAACGGTCCGTCGTGCAACGGAACGATGGTGGGCTTCAGCAGCCGGGTGATCAACGTCGGCGACGTCATCGTCATTCCGGAGGGCGTGCCGCACGGTTTTTCCGCCATCCCCGACCACATCACGTATCTCAGCGTCCGACCTGACCTGAAAAAGGTACTCAAGAAGGGCTATGTGAACCCGGCGCTGGCGGCAAAGTCACGGAGCGCCGTCGACACCGCCGGAGCGGTCGCGACTGCCGGCACGCGCAGCCTGCCGACGTTCGAGGTCGATCGCAACTGGCCGAAGGTTCCTGCCCAGTGGAAGCTCGGCGACGTCTCGAGCTTCTCGGTTGACGCGCAGGATCGCATCTGGGCGCTGCATCGCCCGCGCACCCTCGTCAAACCCGAAGACGTGCCGAAGCGCGCGCCGGCGGTAATGGTGTTCGACACGGCCGGCAACTACGTCAAAAGCTTTGGCGGCGACGGCGCCGGTTTCGAGTGGCCGCAGCGCGAGCACGGCATCAACATCGACAGCAAAGGGTTCGTGTGGATAACCGGCAACAACTGCCCGACGAACGGCATCGCAAACCTGAAACATGTTGCCGACGACCAGATCCTGAAGTTCACGCAGGACGGCAAGTTCGTCATGCAGATCGGCCACAGCAACCAGAGCAAGGGGAATGCGGATACGACCAACGTCCATCGTGCGGCCGACGTGCAGTACAACGCGCGGACCAACGAGCTGTTCGTCGCCGACGGGTACGGCAATCACCGCGTGATCGTCTTCGACGCCGACAGCGGCAAGTTCAAGCGGCTGTGGGGCGCGTTCGGAAACAAGCCGGTTGACGACGACCATTGCGAGGTCGTCACGCCGAAGGCATTTCCGCCCGGAGACGGTCCCTCGAACTTCAGCATCGTGCATGCGATCCGCCTGTCGAAGGACGGCGTCATCTACGTCGCCGATCGCGAGAACCGGCGGGTGCAGTCGTTCACGACCGACGGCAAGTTCCTCAAGCAGATCGTCAAGACGGACACGCAGTTCGCGCGCGACCTCGCCCTGTCCCCCGATGCGGAACAGCAGTTCCTCTACATCGGCAACGGCAATGACATCGTGATCGTCGATCGCAAGGCGATGCAGATTGTCGGCAACATCAAGCTGCCGGGACAGATCGGCGGCGGGCATCACATCGCGACCGACTCGAAGGGCAATATCTACATCGCCGGAACGACGATGGGGCTGCAGAAGCTGACGTTCAAAGGGTTGTCTACAACTTCAACCAATTAGGATCACGGGCCTCTGGGGCCCAATACGGCGACGGAGGCAGGGAGAACACGGAGATTCAAATTCTTGGCTCCGTGCCCTCCGTCTCTCCGTGGTTCGTCATGTACAGAGGAGGAAATTGGTTTGGATCTTGGCTTGAAGGGAAAGCTCGCGCTCATCAGCGGCAGTACGGCAGGCATCGGCTACGCGATCGCCGAGGCGCTTGCCAGGGAAGGCGCGAAGGTGATCGTCAACGGTCGGACACCAGAGTCCGTTGCTGCCGCCGTCGAGAAGCTGAATCGGATCGCCGCGGGCAGCGCGCTGCCGTTCGCCGCGGACCTGAGCACGCCCGATGCTGCCAGCGAAGTCGTCCGTCGGTATCCCGGCGTCGAAATCGTCATCAACAACCTCGGGATCTTCGAGCCGCAACCGTTCGAGGACATCACCGACGAAGAGTGGATCCGGTTCTTCAACGTGAACGTGCTGAGCGGCATCCGCCTCGCGCGCCTCTACCTTCCATCGATGAAAGAGAAGAACTGGGGGCGCATCATCTTCATTTCGAGTGAGAGCGGGGTGCAGATTCCGCCGGAGATGATTCATTACGGCGTCACGAAGACGGCGCAACTCGCGGTGTCGCGCGGTCTCGCGGAGGCGCTCGCCGGCACGGGCATCACCGTGAACTGCGTGGTGCCGGGGCCGACGCGGAGCCGCGGCGTCGAGGAGTTCGTCACCGCCCTCGGAAAGCGCGAAGGCAAGACGTTCGCGCAGTTCGAAACCGAGTTCTTTCAGAAGGTGCGGCCGACGTCGCTGATCAAACGATTCGCGAAACCCGAGGAGGTGGCGTCGCTGGTCGCGTATGTCGCGAGCCCGTTGTCGTCAGCGACGACGGGTGCGGCGCTGCGCGTCGATGGGGGAGTGGTCAAGAGCGCCGTCTAGCCGAGATAGATTCGCTTCATTTCCGCGTGGCGAATCGGTTCATTCGGAACCACTCGATGTCCCACCTCGTGCTGCCTTGCGTCGCCAGGTCGACGAGGATTTCTCCAACGACGCTGCAGAACTTGAATCCGTGGCCGGAGAATCCCGCGGCCACGATGACGTTCTCCGCGTCGGGATGACGGTCGATGATGAAGTGCTCGTCTGGAGTGTTTGCAAACATACACACCTTCATCGCGAGCGTCGGTCCGTCCGCCTCCGGGAAGTAGCGTCGAATGCCTTCGCGAAGAACCGCTTCGTCTTCAGGGTAACAGTCGCGATCAACTGATTCAGCAGCGACTGACTCGTGGCGATGATGGTATTTCCCGATCTTGAAGCCGGGAACGTGGTGCACCGGGAAGCCGTAGTAACGGCCCTCCGGTGCTTCCATATTGAAAATAGGAAACCGTCCCACCTCGAAGTACTCGGGTCTGCGGGGTTGGGCCCACAGCAACACCTGGCGCTCCGCAACGATATAGCGGCGGAATTCAGGTTCGACCCCCGGAGTCCACGGTCCGGCGGTCAGCACGAGCGCCCCAGCCTCATAACGGCCGCGATCGGTCGTGACACGGACGGTGCCGCCACTCGCATCCCAATCAATCAGCCGTTCACGGCCGTGAATTTCGGCACCGGACAGGAGCGCCGCGTTCAGGTGCGCGACCACGCACCGCTCAGACATCAGGAACCCGCCGTCGGGCTGATACACCGCCATCATGTCCGGGGGAAGCCGGTACCCTGGGAATTCACGGTTCACATCGGCCGCGCTCATCACGGTGTGGGGGAGTGCGTGTTCGTTGCACGAGCGTAGAGAGCCCTGAATGGTCCAACTGCTCTCGGGCCCTGCGTCGACGCCACCGGTAATAAAAAGCAGCTGCTCTCCCGCGGCGGTCTCGAGGGCTCGCCACAAGTCGTAGGCACGGGCAAGCAGCGGCACGTACTTCGGATGCTCCGAGTACGCGAGCCGGATGATGCGCGTGACGCCAACGTATGTACCAAGCGCGTTCGGCACGTCGAATTGCTCGAGACCGAGCACACGACGTCCGCGCCGTGCGAATTCATAGAGGGCGGCGCTGCCCATGCTTCCAACGCCCGCAACAATCGCGTCGTACGACTTCACGATGAGCGCCTTCGGACTACCGAACAGTAAATATCAGATCGCGAGGGGACTCCGGGGGAGAATCAACGTCCATTCCGGCCGTTCGGGCCGCGGTCGTCGCCCTTTGCTGCCACCGCAGCGCGCCACTGAAGAGGACGCGGAGCGATTGGTTAGAGGGTTGAACGACAAAACGCAGAAACGAAAACCCGAACAGCCGTAAACGTCGCGGCGTCCAGCGCAGTAAACTCTGTCGTCATCTCGCTCTTCGCACCCCAGCCTTGGGGTGTCGTTGGTGTTCAGCAGTCCAGGAGCCATTTCATGCGCCTCAGACGATCCTTGGCGGCGCTTTCAGCGATTGCACTGGTCGCCATCCTTGCGCCGTGCCAGCCTGTGCACGCGCAGGACGCGGCCAAAGGCGGCACGCTGCTCGCCGAAGCACGCAAAGCGCTCGGTGGCGAGGACAAGCTCGCGGCGATCAAACGCCTTCAGGTTTCCGGAACGTTCCTTCGCTCGACAGGTCCCGATCAGGTAGTCGACGGCGACTTCGACGTGTTCATGGAGCTACCCGACAAGTACCGCAGGGACGAGGTCACCGGTTTCGCGGGTGCCAACGTCGAACGCAGCGAAATTCTCAACGGCGATCAAGTGTCCGACCAAACGAGCGGCGGGCTCACGGGAGGCCGCGGGTTTCCGGGGGGCGGCGGCTTCGGCCGCGGCGGAGGTGGAGGTGGAGATCGCGGTGGCGGCGGCTTTCGGGGCGGCGGCTTCGGCGGCGGGCGCAACCAGCCTCAGAACGCGGGCGCCGCTCAGGATTCCGCACCGAACGATGAGCGGCTGAAGGATCTGCAGCGTCGGACGCGGCAGGCGGAGCTGGTGCGTCTCGCGCTCGTGTGGCTGCTGAGCGTTGACGGGCCGGTCGCCTGGATAGGGACCGCGCAGGCACCTGAAGGAACTGCCGACGTGCTCGAAGTGAAACCGGCCAATGGCGTGCCGACGCGTCTCTTTCTTGATCCATCGACGCACCTACCGTTGATGATCACGTGGTCGGGTCAGCCGTCACGCGGCGGCGACATCCGGCGACGCGGCGCCGCGGCCGCCGCTCCGCCGCAGGGACAAGCGACGCTCGAACTGCACCTGGGCGAATACAAGACCGTGAGCGGCATCAAGATGCCGCATCTCATCACGCGCGGACCCGAGGGAATCACACAAGAGGAACTCAAGATCAAGAGCTTCAAGATCAACCCGAACCTCAAGGGAGATACGTTCGCGCCATGATGCGTAGCGCGCTTGTTCTCGCCGTGCTGTGTATCGCCTCTCCTCTGCTGGCACAGGCCCCCGCGCCCGCACAGCTGCGCATCGTGGTGCTCGACGAAACCGGGGCGGGAATTCCGTTGGCGCGTATTACGGTGACGGCGCCGGGAGCCGCGGCCGTGAACGCGACTGCGGACGAGCGAGGCATTGCGACCGTGCCGGCGCTTCCGATCGGCGCGGTTCAACTGAGCGTCGAGGCGCAGGGATTCACAGCCTACGCGGCGCCGCTGACACTCAGGAGAGGCGCGAACAACCAGACGGTGACGCTGAAGATCGAGGGTTTCCAGGAACAGGTGGTCGTTGACGACGGCGTCGCCGCGGCGGCAACGGGCAGCGCCGAAACGACAAAGGTGCTCGACGAGGCCGTTATCGAGCAGCTGCCCGACGATCCCGACGAGCTCCAGTCCATGCTCGAAGAGATGGCAGGCGGCCTCGGCGCGGTGTTCCGCGTCAACGGCTTCACCGGCGGACGACTGCCGAACCGCGAGGACATCCGCCAGATTCGGTTCCGCACCAATTCGTTCGCGGCCGACAACCACGACGCCGGCCGCGTCCAGGTCGAAATCATCACGCGGCCGAACGCGCAGCAGTGGAACGGCAATCTCAACGCCAATTTCCGCAACGACGTCTTCAATGCCCGCGACGCATTCGCCGCCACGAAGACCCCGCAGAACATCGCGCGCATCGGCGGCGGCATCCGCGGTCCGATCGTGCTGCGCAAAACGTCGCTGCGGCTGAACGTCGAGCGCAATGAATCAAACACCGCCGCCAATATCTACGCGCTGACGCCGGACGGAGGTCCGCTGCTCGGTTTTGTCTCCAGCCCGTCGCACAACACCTACGGAACCCTCGCCGTCGAGCACGCGCTCACGGACATGCAGACGCTCCGTGTCGAGTACCAACGTCAGCAGAATGTCGTGAACAACGGCGGTGTCGGCGGGTTCAACCTGCCCGAGCGGGCGACGAACCGCACCAACGGAAACGGTCAGCTGCGAATGCAGGTTCAGGGGCTGTTCGGGCGATCGACGCTCAACGAATTTCATGTCGAAGTCCGGGATACCTGGAACAACCAGGCGTCGGTCTCCACGGCTCCATCGGTCAACGTCCTCGATGCCTTCAACGCCGGCGGGGCCGGGGTCAACACGCAGTCGAACCAGCGCACCTTCGACATCGCCGACAATCTAGATTTCACCATCGGCCGCAAACACGCGACGCGTGTCGGCTTCGAGGTCTTCGGCGGCCGTTACCGGTACTTCGACGCGCGCAATGCCGCCGGCACGTTCACATTCAGCAGCCTAGACGCGTATCGGGCGGGAACGCCTCTGCAGTTCACGCAGCGAGTCGGCGAAGTGCATACCTCGTTCACCGCCTACCAGGCGGCCCTGTACTGGCAGGACGATATCCGCACGACGCGAACGCTGACGATCAGCGTCGGCGTCCGGCAGGAGCTCCAGTCGCTGATTGGCGACAAGTTGAACGTCATGCCGCGGCTCGGACTCACCTACAGCCCGCGCAGCAGCAGGACCATCATCCGGGGCGGCTATGGCCTGTTCTATGACTGGTACGATGCCACCCTCTACGACCAGACGCTTCGCGTGAACGGCATCGCGCAACGCGATCTGCGCGTCAACTGCCCTGGGTATCCGGATGCGTTTGCGCCGTCAGCCGACCTGTCGTGCCTCGACACGCTCGGAGGCGTGCCCGTGATCCAACCGGGCGGTCGGATCCAGGCGAGCCCGAATCTGCTGATGCCGCACGTGCACCAGGCGTCGGGGAGCATCGAGCGTCCAATCGGCGCGAACGTACGGACGATGATTAGTTATCAGATGCTGCGCGGACGAAACCAGATGCGATCGCGTGACATCAACACACCCGATCCGACGACAGGTCTTCGACCCGAGCCGGCGATCGGCAGCGTCACGCAGTTCGAATCGACGGGAAGGTCGGCCCGCGACAGCCTGACGGTGAACATCGGATACGCTGTGCCACGCCGGCAGATGAACGTCGGCATGAACTACACGCTGGCGCGGTTTCGAAATCACTCGGACAATCCGATGCAGCTGCCGGTGAATAGTTACAACCCGGACGCGGAGTGGGGTCCTTCGTTACAGGACATCCGCCACCGCCTGCAGACCAATGTCTTTCTCCCGCCATATTTCGGCTTTCGGCTGGCGGTCAACGGGCTCGTCTACCAGTCAGGCGCTCCCTACAACATCACGACAGGGCGCGACGACAACCACGATTTGGTCATCAACGATCGGCCGCTCGATGCGTCGGGGCAAATGATTGGGCGCAACAGCGCGCGCGGCGCCGCGCGCTGGGGAGACTTGAGCATGCGGCTCGGCCGCGTGTTCACCTTCGGGGTTCCGGCTGGCGGCCCGACTGTGGCGGCGCTTGCGCAGCAGGGGGGCGGCAGACCGGGCGGCGGCGGCGGACGCGCCGGTGGGCCACAGGGCAACGGCCGCTTCAATCTCGAGTTCTTTGCCCAGGCGGAAAATGTGCTCAACCGCGTGAACTTCACGAGCTACGCGGGGACGATGACCTCGCGCCTGTTCGGACAACCGACCGCCTCGTCGCAGGCGCGACGCGTGCAGGTCGGAGCGAATTTCCGTTTCTAGCAAATCCCAGATCCCAAAGCCCAAACCCAATTCAAAAACGCCGCAGAGACTCTGAGACACAGAGAACAACATTGCCTCTGAGTCTCTGTGTCTCTGAGGCTTGTGATCGCATGTAACGGCGAACCACGGAGGCACGGAGGACACGGAGTCTCAACAATGTTTTGTCCGTGCGCTCCCTGTCTCCGTGGCCCGTTGTTGGGATTTGGGCTTTGGGATTTGGGCTTTGGGATTTGGGAT